>VFQM010000754.1_pt1 | contig 33169 bp, 30 predicted proteins | sample 3512391 | NCBI WGS metagenome assembly VFQM01 (sample SAMN10412369, study PRJNA504923) | tailings metagenome | isolation source: Replicate 1 from Balatoc abandoned mine | place: Philippines
GCGTCCTTCTCGAGCCGCGTCAGCATGCCGACCCCCAGGTCATAGCCGTCGAGGACGACATAGAGCAGAATCGACAGCCCCATCAGCCCGGCGAAAATCACCGGCAGCCACCAGGGATCGATGAACGGCGTCATGGCGTCACCCCCTCTTCGAGCGGTGCGGCGGGGCCGGGCGCCGCGCCGGGGATCGGGAACATCGCCTTGTCGTCGGGCGCCGCCTTGCCGAGACGCGCGAGGCGATAGAGCACCGCGATATAGGCCGCGAGCAGTACCGCATAGACCGCGAGATAGAGCGTCAGCGAACTTGCGACCATCATGCTTCCCACCGGGCCGACCGCGTCGGCGGTCTTGAGCACGCCCGTCACCAGCCACGGCTGGCGCCCGATCTCGGTGACATACCAGCCCGCGAGCGTCGCGACCCAGCCGGCAAAGGTCATCGCGACGAGCGCGCGCGCATACCAGCGCGGCAAGCTGTCGACCCCGCGCCGCCAGATCGTGAACGCGCCGAACCACGAGATTGCGAGCATCAGCACGCCCAGCCCGACCATGATCCGGAACCCCCAGAACAGGGGCGCGACCGGCGGGTGATTGCCCCGATAATCGTTGAGCCCCGGCACGACGCCCGCCGCCTCATGCTTCAATATCAGGCTCGCGCCCGACGGGATCGCCACTTCCAGATGGTTGGTGCGTGCCTTTTCGTCGGGGATCGCGAACAGGATCAGCGGGGTGTGCGGCTGCGTCTCCCAATTGGCCTCCATCGCCGCGACCTTCTGCGGCTGATGCTCGAGCGTGTTGAGCCCGTGCATGTCGCCGACGAAAATCTGCACCGGGATCAGCAGCGCGGCGGCATAGACGGCGGCCTTCAGCGTGCGCCGCACCCCTTCGCCGCCGCCGTCCTTCAGCCAGCGCCAGGCGCTCATTCCGGCGATCAGGAAGGATACGGTGAGCGCCGAGGCGAGCAGCATATGCGTCAGCCGATACGGCATCGACGGGTTGAAGACGATCGCCCACCAGTCGGTCGCATGGACGATGCCGTCGCGGATCTCGTACCCGGTCGGGGTCTGCATCCAGCTGTTGAGCGCGATGATCCAGAAGGCCGACAAGGTCGTGCCCCCGGCGACGAGGCAGGTCGCGAGCGTGTGCACCCAGTTGGGCACGCGGCTGAACCCGAACAGCATGATCCCCAGGAACACCGCCTCGAGGAAGAAGGCGGTGAGCACTTCATAGGCGAGCAGCGGCCCCGCGACATTGCCGACCTTTTCCATATAGCCCGGCCAGTTGGTGCCGAACTGGAAACTCATCGTGATGCCGGAGACGACACCCATCGCAAAGCTGAGCGCGAACACCTTCACCCACAGGCGATAGGCATCCATCCACGCGACGTCTTTCGTGCGGTTATACGCGAGCTTGAAGCCGAGCAGCGCCCAGCCCAATGCGATGGTGATCGTCGGGAAAAGGATGTGAAAGCTGATGTTCGCCGCAAACTGGATGCGCGCGAGGATCAGCGGGTCAAGTCCGTCCATCGTCGTCTATTGCCCCCCGTTCGTGTCGAGCGAAGCCTGTCCCGAGCCTGTCGAGGCGGTCGAGACGCCCTTGCCGCGGCCGAGCATGCGGTCCTTGAACTCGAGCGCTTTTACCACACGCTCGCCGAGCCGCAAAAGCTGGAGCAGCCGTTCGGTGTCGACCCGCTCCATCTCGGCATACCAGTCGGTCAGCAGCTCGATCTGTTCGTGCATCGCCGCGATGCGTTCCTGCGCGAAGCGGTCGCCGGGGTCGGTCGCGGGCTCCATCAGCAGGGTGCGCAGCGTCGTCAGCGTCGGGTCGATCTCGCGCTTCTTGCGCTCCTCGACCAAGGTGCGGAAAATCGCCCACACGTCGCGCGGGGTCGCATAATAGTCGCGCCGGTCGCCGGGCAGATGCTTGAGCTGGACGAGGCGCCAGCTTGCAAGCTCCTTCAGCCCCATCGACACGCTGCCGCGCGACAGGCCGAGCGCCTCGCTGATCTCCTCGGCATGGCGCGGCGCATCGGCGAGGAACAGCATCGCATAAATCTGTCCGACGGTGCGGTTGATCCCCCAGCGGCTCCCCATCTCGCCGAAGTGCAGGACGAACGCCTGCGCTAGCGGGGAGAGCCGAACCGGCGGAGACGAGGAGTCGGGGGTGGGGGATGGTTCCACGCCGACTCGTATAGCAGTGCGTTTCTGAAGTTTCAATAATTATTGAAACTTCACGATCGTCTTGGCGATGTGCGCAACGATCGGCAATTTCGTTGCGATGCAACAAGGCTTCTGCTACGGGCGCGGCCAATCGCGGCGCCCCCGGCGCTGCCCCCTCCCTATCCAAGGCTTCTTTCGCATGTCTCTGCGCAATATCGCCATCATCGCGCACGTCGATCATGGCAAGACCACCCTCGTCGACCAGCTGTTCCGCCAGTCGGGTACGTTCCGCGACAACCAGCGCGTCGAAGAGCGCGCGATGGACTCGAACGACCTCGAAAAGGAACGCGGGATCACCATTCTCGCTAAGTGCACCTCGGTCGAATGGGGTGAAGGCGCCGACATGACGCGCATCAACATCGTCGACACCCCGGGTCACGCCGACTTCGGCGGCGAGGTCGAGCGCATCCTCTCGATGGTCGACGGCGTCATCCTGCTCGTCGACGCCGCCGAAGGCCCGATGCCGCAGACCAAGTTCGTCACCGGCAAGGCGCTCGCGCTCGGCCTGAAGCCGATCGTCGTCGTCAACAAGATCGACCGCAGCGACGCGCGCGCCGCCGAGGTGCTCGACGAGGTGTTCGAACTGTTCCTGACGCTCGAAGCCAATGACGAACAGCTCGACTTCCCGATCCTCTACGCCTCGGGCCGCGGCGGCTATGCCTCCGAAAGCCCCGATGCGCGCGAGGGCGACCTGACGCCGCTGTTCGAGACGATCGTCCGCCACGTCCCCGAACCGGGCCTGCCCGTCGACGCGCCCTTCACCTTCCTCGCGACGCTGCTCGACCGCGATAATTTCATCGGTCGCATCCTGACCGGCCGCGTCCAGTCGGGCACGGTCAAGGTCAACCAGCCGATCCACGCGATCGACATGGACGGCAAGGTCATCGAGACCGGCCGCGCATCGAAGCTGCTCGCCTTCCGCGGCCTTGACCGCGTCCCCGTCGAGGAAGCCCGCGCGGGCGACATCGTCGCGATCGCGGGCCTCGCGCAGGCGACCGTCGCGAACACCATCGCCGACACGAGCGTCAGCGAACCGATCGCGGCGCAGCCGATCGATCCGCCGACGCTGTCGATGCGCTTTGCCGTGAACGACAGCCCGATGGCGGGCCGCGAGGGCAGCAAGGTCACGAGCCGCATGATCCGCGACCGCCTGTTCCGCGAAGCCGAAACCAATGTCGCGATCCGCATCACCGAAAGCGCCGACAAGGACAGCTTCGAAGTCGCGGGCCGCGGCGAGCTCCAGCTCGGCGTGCTCATCGAGACGATGCGCCGCGAAGGCTTTGAACTCGGCATCAGCCGCCCGCGCGTCCTCTATGGCGAGGACGAGGCCGGCAAGCGCACCGAACCCTATGAAACCGTCGTCATCGACGTCGACGACGAACATTCAGGCACGGTCGTCGAAAAGATGCAGGTCCGCAAGGCCGACCTCACCGACATGCGCCCCTCGGGCGGCGGCAAGACGCGCATCACCTTCTCGGGCCCGTCGCGCGGCCTGATCGGCTATCATGGCGAATTCCTGTCGGACACCCGCGGCACCGGCATCATGAACCGGCTGTTCGAGAAATATGGCCCGTACAAGGGCGTGATCGAGGGCCGCAAGAACGGCGTCCTCATCTCGAACGGCGGCGGCGAAGCCGTTGCCTATGCGCTCGGCCCGCTCGAAGAGCGCGGCATCCTCTTCGTCTCGCCCGGCGAGGCGCTGTACGAGGGCATGATCATCGGCGAAAATGCCAAGCCCGACGACCTTGAGGTCAACCCGATGAAGTCGAAGCAGCTCACCAACTTCCGCTCGACGGGCAAGGACGACGCGATTCGCCTGACCCCGCCGAAGCGCATGACGCTCGAACAAGCAATCGCTTATATCGACGACGACGAGATGGTCGAGGTGACCCCGAAGAACATCCGCATCCGCAAGGCGCTGCTCGACCCGCACGAGCGCAAGAAGGCCTCGCGCAAGAAGGAAATGGCGTAAAATATCCACCGGCGGCCCCTCAAAAGGCCGCCGGTTTTCATTTGGGCGGGGGCGGCTTGCATCGCCCGCCGCTTTCGGGGAAGCTGCGGCCTTCGCTTTGAAGGAGACCCCATGGCGATTGCGGTCGATACGGCACCTGGCGGCAAGGCAAAGGTGACGCTGCCCGCGCGGCCCGAACCGCTGATCGTCGACCCGGCGACCACCGCCGTCGTCGTGATCGACATGCAGAACGCCTATGCGTCGAAGGGCGGTTATGTCGATCTTGCCGGCTTCGACATTTCGGGCGCGGCGGGAGTGATCGGGCGGATCGCGCAAGTGCTGGAGGTCGCGCGCGGCGCGGGCATGCCGGTCGTCTATCTGCAGAACGGCTGGGACGCCGACTATGTCGAGGCGGGCGGACCGGGGTCGCCCAACTGGCACAAGTCGAACGCGCTGAAGACGATGCGCGCGCGACCCGAACTGGCGGGGCAATTGCTGGCGCGGGGCGGCTGGGATTATGAGCTGGTCGAGGCGCTGGCGCCGCAGCCCGGCGATATCCGGCTGCACAAGACGCGCTATTCGGCCTTTTTCAATTCGCAGCTCGACAGCACATTGCGTTCGCGCGGCATCCGCACGATCGTCTTCGTCGGCATCGCGAGCAATGTCTGCGTTGAATCGACGCTGCGCGACGCCTTCCATCTCGAATATTTTTCGGTGATGATCGAGGATGCGACGCACCATCTCGGCCCCGATTATGTGCGCGAGGCGACGGTCTATAATGTCGAGAAATTCTTTGGCTGGGTGAGCAACGTCGCCGATTTCTGCGGCAGCATCGGCCAGCGTCCCGTTGGAGAGAGTTGATGCCTTTCGAACCGATCAACCCGCCGCAATTCCCCACCCCGATCGCGCCTTATTCGGCGGGGGCGAAGGCGGGCAACACCGTCTATGTCTCGGGTGTGCTCGCGCTCGGCGAGGGCGGGACGGTGCTGCACGTCGGTGACGCGGCGGCGCAGACGCGGCATGTGCTCGACGTCATCCGGGTCACGCTCGAGGCGGCGGGCGCGACGCTCGAGGACGTGGCGATGAACCATATCTTCCTCAAGGATTTCGCCGATTATGCGGCGTTCAATGCGGTCTACGCCGAATATTTCCCGGGCGCGAAGCCCGCGCGCTATTGCATCAAGGCCGAGTTGGTGAAGCCCGACTGCCTCGTCGAGATTGCCTCGGTCGCGCATATTGGCTGAGGCGGCCGGCCTCTATTATGAAATCCACGGGGCGGAGGATGCGCCGCCGTTGATCCTGTCGTCGGGGCTGGGCGGGTCGGCGACCTATTGGGCGCCGAATATCGAAGCGTTCGCCGAGCATTTCCGCGTCATCGCCTATGACCATCGCGGTACCGGGCGCAGCGACCGCGCCCTGCCCGCGGCGACCTCGGTCGAGGACATGGCGGCCGATGTTCTCGCGCTGATCGACGCGTTGGGGGTCGAGCAAGCCAGATTTGTCGGCCATGCGCTCGGCGCGATGATCGGGATCGAACTGGCGATCATGACCACGCGGATCGAAAAGATCGTCGTGGTCAACGGCTGGCGGACGCTCGATCCGCATACCGCGCGCTGCTTCGATGTGCGGCTGAACCTGTTGAGGGACAGCGGACCCGAGGCTTTCCTCCATGCGCAGCCCTTGTTCCTTTATCCGCCCGACTGGATCTCGGCGCATGATGCCGGGCTGGTTGAGGAGGCGAAGCAGCAGCTGGCCCACTTCGCCGGCGCCGCGACCGTCGAGAAACGGATCGCAGCGGTGCGCGCCTATTCGCCCGACTTGATCGACCTGACCGCAACCGCCGACTGGCTGGTGATCGCGACGCGCGACGACATGCTCGTGCCGCTCGCCAGCGCGCTCGACGTTGCGGCGCCGGTCGGCTGGGCGAAGACCCATGTTTTCGACTGGGGTGGCCACGCGTGCAACGTCACCGACCCCGAGACTTTCAACCGCGTCGTCCTCGATTTCCTTAGGAGCTAAGCCATGCAAGTCGGCGTATTCGTCCCCATCAACAATAATGGGTGGCTGATCAGCGAAAACGCTCCGCAATATATGCCGAGCTTCGACCTCAACAAGCAGATCGCCCAGAGCGCCGAGAAGCACGGGCTCGATTTCCTGCTGTCGATGATCAAGCTGCGCGGCTTCGGGGGAAAGACCGAATTCTGGGAATATGGGCTCGAAAGCTTCACGCTGATGGCGGGGCTCGCCGCGGTGACCGAGAAGATCAAAATCTATGCGACCTGCCCGACGCTTGTGATCCCGCCCGCCTTTGCGGCGCGCATGTGCAACACGATCGACAGCATCAGCCACGGGCGCTTCGGGCTCAATCTGATCACCGGCTGGCAGCGGCCCGAGTACAGCCAGATGGGGCTGTGGCCGGGCGACGAGCATTTCCGCAACCGCTACCAGATGCTCGATGAATATGCCCGCATCCTGCGCGAATTGTGGGGGACGGGACGGAGCGATTTCAAGGGCGACTATTATCAGATGGACGATTGCCTCGTCCGGCCCACGCCCGAAGGCGACATGAAGATCATCTGCGCGGGCTCGTCGGACGAGGGACTCGCCTTCTCGGCGCAGTGGGCTGACTATGCCTTCTGCCTCGGTAAGGGGGTGAACACCCCCACAGCCTTCGCCTTCAACAACGAGCGGCTCGCCGCGGCGACCGCGAAGACCGGGCGCGACGTATCGGTGTTCGTGCTGGTGATGATCATCGCCGCCGAAACCGACGCGGAGGCGATGGCCAAATGGAAGTCGTATAACGACGGGGTCGATGTCGCGGCGATCTCCTGGCTGATGGACCAGGGCGCCGCCGACAAGCACAACGCCACGACCAATGTCCGCCAGCTCGCGGCGCCCGAGGGCGCGGTGAACATCAACATGGGGACGCTGGTCGGCTCCTACGAAAGCGTCGCACGCATGCTCGACGAAATGGCCGAGGTGCCGAACACCGGCGGCGTGCTGTTGACCTTCGACGATTTCATCGAGGGGGTGGAGGCGTTCGGCACGCGCATCCAGCCGCTGATGAAAAGCCGCCGATAAGGGCGCCGATCAGAACTCGATCGACGCCGAGGCCTTGAAGGTGCGCGGGCCGCCCTGGAGCAGGCGGGTGCCGAATGCGCTGAAGGCGTTATAGGCGGTCGCCCAATACCGCTTGTCGGCGACATTATCGACGTTGAAGCGCAGGGTCAGCGGGGTGTTGCCGACCAGCGCGACATAGCGCGCGCCAAGGTCGAAGCGCGTCCAGCTGTTCAGTTCGAGCGTGTTGCTCGCATTCGCCGCCTGCTTGCCGGTATGGACGACGCGGCCGACCAAGGTCAGTTCGGGCAGGAAAGGCAGGTCCCATTCGACATTGGCGTTGGCGAGCAGTTCGGGGACGCCGACCGCGTCATTGCCTTCGTCCACCCCATTTGCCGTGCGACGCAGCTTGGCGTCGAGGACGGTAAGGCCCGAGATGATGCGCAGGCCATCGACCGGCTCGCCGTCGAGCGTGAACTCGGCGCCCTTGTTCCGCTGGGTGCCGTAATTGCCATAGACGATCGTCACCGGGTCGACGAAGGCGTTGGGCTTGTCGATCTGGAACAGCGCGATGCCGGCGTTGAATCGACCGAAATTGAGCTTGCCGCCGACCTCATATTGTTTCGACTTGACCGGGGACAGCGCGGCGCCGGCGTTGACGACGGGCAGCGGCGCGGTGAGCGGGTCGTTGTCATCGTCGTAGCCGACCGGCGCGGTCGAACCCGCGATCAGCCCTTCGATCCGGTTACCGTAAAGCGACAGGCCTTCGACCGGCTTGATGACGATGCCGAACACCGGCGTCGCCGCCGATTCCTTGTAGCCGCCGGTGCGCGCACCATCGGCATAGCTGTACGAGGTCGTCTTGATTTCCTGCAGGCGCAGGCCGCCGGTGACGAGGATGCGGTCGTCCCAGAAACCGAGCGTGTTCGAGACGAAGACGCTCGACAGACGGTTGCGGCTGATCGGGAAGACATCGTCGAGATCGCCGCCGACGAACTGGTTCGGCGCCGGGCGCGGGGCGACGACCGGATCATAGAGATTGGTCGCATAGCCCGCGAAGTCGAAGTCATAGGCGTTGCGGTTGACCTGCCAGTTCACCGCCACGCCGGCGTTGATCTCGCTGCTGATGCCGCCGCCCGCCAGCTTGATGCGGATGCCCGTCGTCGCCGATTCATTATTGTCTTCGCGCGGCACATAGGAGCCCGCGCCCGTCGCCGCGCCGGTCACCGGATTGGCGACGGTGATGCTCGCGGTCGTCTGGTCCTCGCGCCCGTCGCGTGCGCCGACTTTGGCATAAAGCATCGCTTCGTCGGACAGGTCATATTCGAGGCTGAACGTGCCGAAATAATCCTTGGTCAGGATCTGGCTCCACGGCTGCGAATAATTGGTGTCGGCGTCCGGAACGCGCGGGATCACAGCGCCGATGCCGACCTGGCCGCGCCAATATGTCTGGTTCAGCCGCTGGTAGTTGAGGCTGAGCGCAGCGCGCAGCGGGCCGCTGTCATAATCGAGCGTGGCGCCGAGGACGTAGCTCGAGTGGAATTCGTCGTCGATCGCGATGTCGCCGCGGCGCGCCGAGGCGTTGAGGCGCAGGCCCCATTGCTGGTCGGCCCCGAAGCGGCGCGCGACGTCGATCGCGCCCGAGAAATGCGAGGCCGAGGTATAGCCCAGCGTCCCGCGGATGACATCGCGGTCGGCCTTTTTGGGGAGCAGGTTGACGCTGCCGCCGATGCCGCTGCCGCCCGGCGCGGCGCCGTTCAAAAAGGCGCTGGCACCGTTGATCACCTGTACCGACGAGACGAGTTCGGGGGCGACGATCTGGCGTGGGGTGATGCCATAGAGGCCGTTGTAGCCGACGTCGTCCGACGACAGGTCGAAACCGCGGATGACGAAGACTTCGCCCGCGATGCCGAAGCCGAGCGCGGTGCGGATCGTCGGGTCGTTCTCGAGCACTTCGCCGAGCGAGTCGGGCTGCTGGTTCAGAATGAGAGCTTCATTATAGCTGCGGATGTTGAACGGGATGTCCTCGGCCAGCTTGGTGCCGAAGATACCGACGTCGCCGCCGCCGGTCACCTTGGTCTGGTTGTTGCGCTGCGCGGTGACGAGGATCTCGTCGTCGCCCGCCGCGTCCTGCGCCATGGCGGGTGCGGCGATCGCGAGCATCGAGGCACCGGCGGCGAGGCCGATCGCGATGCGGGTGTTCAACTTGGTCATCGATATTCCCCTTCTGGCGCGGCCCTATCCCGCGCAAAATTTCAGGTGCGGCGGGCCTTCATGGCCCAGCCGACGGCGAACACAGGTATGGCGAGCGCGGCCCAGGCCACGGCGTCGCGCCAGCCGTCGCCGGTGAGCGCGACGACCAGCCCGGCGATGCTGACGAGCGCGAGCAGCAGCGGCACGGCGAAGATCGCGCGGAGGCCCCGGCGGCGGCTCATTCGGCCGGCACCAGGTCGCCGCCGCTCTCGACCTCGCGGACGAGCGCGTCGGTGCCGCTGCGGCGCTTGCCGAGCCAGAGATAGAGGCCCGAGCCCAGCACGATCATCGTGAAGAGCGTCAGGACCGCCCAGAGGATCTTGAGCGGCAGCCCGCCATAGTCGCCGAAGTGGAGCGGCTGCGACAGCGCGAGCGCCTTGGTATACCAGGGCATCGGGCGCGCGTCGGTGAACTCGCCCGTCTCGGCATCGATCAGCGCCGAGGTGAGCAACCGCTCGGTCAGCGGCGTGTCGCCTTGGAAGAACACCGCATAATGATGCTTGCTGCTGAACGCGCCGCCGGGAAAGGCGATGAACTGCGGGTTGTTCCCGGGGATTTCGGCGCGCGCCGCGGCCATCGCCTTGTCGATCGAGCCATAATGTTCGGGCGGCACCGCGCCCTTGCCGGCATAGGCCCGGGTCATCGCGGCGAGTTCGGTCATCTGCCAATATTGGAAGATCGGGGTCGCGAGCGCGTTGATCACCCCTGTGGCGCCGACCACGGTCATCCACGCCAGCGCGACGATGCCGAGCAGATTGTGATAGTCGAGCCATTTGAGCCGCGTGCTGCGCGAGGTGCGCAAGGTGCCGAAATCGAGCTTCTTCATGAAGGGCGCGTAGAGCACGACGCCCGAGACGATCGCGACCACGAAGAACAACCCCATCAGCCCCAGGAAGAGCATGCCGGGCAGGCCGAGGAACATGTCGGTGTGGAGCTGGAGCAGGAAGTGCATCACGCCGTCGTCGGCGGTTTCGCCATGCGCCCGGCCGGTCGAACGATCGAAATTCTGGATCGTCATATCCTCGGCAGGAGAATCGGGGCGCGGCGCGGTGGTGATCGTCATCGACGGCTGGTCGTTGTCGAACGCCATGAACACCGGCACCTCGCCGGGGCGGGCGGCGAGCGCCTGTGCCAGCATCTCGTCGAGCGGCTTGAGCCCGGGCGCCTCGCCCGAAGACCCGACCCCGGGCATACCGAATTGCGGCGTGCCTTCGGTCAGCGTGTCGATTTCGTCGTGGAAGATCAAGGGCAGGCCGGTGATGCACAGCATCAGCAGGAAAGCCGTGCTGATAATGCTCGCCCATTTGTGGACGAGGAACCAGACCCGGATGGTCGATCGCTGCATGAGGTCGGGCACAATCTTATTGCGAAGAATAATCAATAGCGCCCTAGGCGGGCGCTGCCATTTTGGCAATGATTATCGATGCAAAGGTCGGGCGAAACTTCCAAGGCGGTCGCGAATGGCAAATGCGGTTTAACCCTCCTTTCACAGGGGGACGCTAAAAGCGTGCGCAGGGGACCATTCGATACGGGGTGGTCCTATGCATATGGTCCATGAAATGCGGCGATTGCGCGCCGAACATGCGGCCCTCGCCACCCTGTCGCGTTTCCTGATGGATATCGTCGCCGCGTCCGTACCACCGCGCCCGACCGAGCTCGCGGCGGTGCGCGGCATGTTCCGCGACACGCTGGTCCGCCACCTGAAATGCGAGGATTGGGTCCTCTATCCGCGGCTCAAGGCGAGCGGCGATCGCGAGCTGACCCGGCTGGCGGGCGAATTCGTCCATGAGATGGGCCATCTGGCCGACGATTTTATCGCCTATGACGCGCATTGGGATGAGGCGCAGGTTGCGGCCGACTGGTCGGGTTTCTGCCGCGAAACCGAAGCGGTGCTCGACGCGATCGCGATGCGGATGGAGCGCGAGGAAAGCGAACTCTATCCGGCCGCCGAACGGCTCGGCGAACCGCTCCGTCGCGCCGCACATGGTTAGGGTCAGGCCCTAGGGACGCAGCGACAGCGTCCAGCTGAAGGCGACCCGCCACCCCTGATCGAAACCGGGAACCGGCTGGTCCCAGGCGTCGGCAACCTCGACCCCGACGCTGGCATGGTCGGTGTAGGACAGGCGAACCCCGCCGCCCCAACTGCCGAGCGTGAAGTCGCTGCGCGGCATCGCGGGGCGCGACAGCAGGGTGACGTCGGCATAGTCGGCAAAGCCATAGATTTCGCTCTTGGCGAAACGCCCTTTTTGCAGCGGGCGCCAGGCGAGTTCTGCAAAGCTCGCGACGCCGCGGTCGCCGCTGACCAGCCCGTCGTCGAATGCGCGCCCGAAGCTCGCGCCGCCGACGCTGAAGCGTTGCGCGGCGGGAATGCGGTCGCCGCTCCAGCGCCCGATCGCCGCGACGCGCACCACCGCGACCTTGCCGATGGCCTGGTTGGCCTCGATCCCGCCGTCGAGCGCAAGGAAATCGGCCTCGCCGACCGCCGGGTCGACGCGCGCACCCGCGAAGTCGAGCCCCTTGCTCGCGCCGAGCCGTGCGCCGAGCGATGTGCGGTCTTCGGTCAGCCGGAAGGCGAGTGCGGCGTTCGCGGTCCAGGTCTTTTCGGCGGCAAGGGTCGATCCGAACAGCGCGTTGCGCGAATCGAGCCAGTCGAGCCGCGCGGTTGCGACAAGGTTGCGGCGCGTCCCGCGCACGACGGGGTGGCTGACCGACGCGCCCGCGCTCCATGCATCGCCATCGACCGTCGATCCGCCGGGACGGGTGCGGAGTGCTGCGAGCGAGAGTTCGGCGCGTGTGCCGCCCGCGCCGAGCGGGGTCGAATGGGCGAGCGAGGCATAGAGCAGCGACTGGAAATTCACCGCCGCCGCGCCGGCCACGCGCGTTTCGTCGCCGCTGCGCAACAGGCTGTAGCCCTTGACGTTCGCCTCGACGATGCCGTCGTCGACGAACGGGCCGGTGCGCGTGGTGAAGCCGAGGCCGACGGTCGGGCGCTTGGCATCGATCGCGAGGTCAAGTGCCACGGCGCCGGGGTCGGCGCCGAGCGCGAGCGTCGGTTTGACCGTCACCCCCGGAATGTCGCCGATATTGCCGAGCGCGCGTTCGAAGCGCGTGCGCGGCAGCGCCTGCGGACCCGGCAGGTCGGCCGCCATTTTGGCGATCAGCGGCGCGGGACCGCCCTCGCTTTCGCCGCTCAGCGTGACCGAGGCGATATAGCCCTCGGCCGAGGCGACGGTGACGACCCCGTCGGCAAGGTCCTGTTCGGGAATGACGAGGGTGAAGAGCGCGACGCTCGAGCGGCCATAGGCCTTGGTCATCGCAGCGGCGAGTTTGGTCAGATTGTCGGTAGACGCGGGCTTGCCGACGAAGCGCTGCGCCGCCTTGGCGACATTGGCGGGCACCCCGGCGCCGACGAAGCGGATTTTGCGGATGACGACGTCGGGGCGGGCGCCGAGTTCGACCTTGCCGACCGGAACCGGGGGCGCCTTGGGATCGGGGAGCGGGTCGCGGCGATCGGTGGTGGGCGCGAGCGGCACGCGGCCGTCGAGCGGGGTGACGGCGGGCTGGGCCGCCTGCGCCGCGGTGGCGAGGAGCAAGGCCCCTGCTGCCGCGGCGCAAGCCCGTGGCGAATATGCCATGGACTGGCTCAGTTGCCCTTGGGCTTGCCGAGCCCGCCGAGCGCTCCGGTGACCGTGCCGGTGAGACCGGTCACGATGTTGCCGCTGCCCGCGGCGGCGTTGCTGCCGCTGGTGCCGCCCGCCTGTCCGACCGTGCCGGTCAGCCCGGTGACGAGATTGCCGGCGAGCGCGGTCGGCTGGCCCGCGGCGGTGCCGCTGCCATGGCTGCCGAGCCCGCCGAGCAGCGTGCCATTGCCCTGACCGAGCGTGACGAGCTGTCCGTTGCTGCCGACCCCGACGGTCAGCAGCGACCCGGCCTTTTGCCCCGGCGACAAGATGCTGGCGCCGATCAGCGGCGAAGCGGTCGGCGATCCGACCACGGTCGCCTTGCCGATCGTCGCGGTGATCAGCTGGCCGGGCGCGGCGGCGAGGCCGTCGACCAGATATTGCTTGCCCTCACCGGTCTGGACCAGGCTGACCCCGGTTGCCTTGACCACGCCGATCACCGTGCCGACGAGCGGGGTGCTGCCGGGCAGTTTGCCGTCGACCGCACTGGCGAGCAGCAGGCCTTTGTCGGCGACGACATTGACCAGGCCGCCCGACTTGATCAGCACGCCCGAAATCACCGGGTTGGTGGCCTTGGGATCGCCCGTGTTGGCGAGCAGGCCGGTGCCGGCGAGGCCGCCGGGGCCGACGAGGCCGCCGACCGCGAGCGCGCCGGCATTGCCGAGCGCGACGCCATTGGCGCCGGCGGGTCCAGCGGGACCGGCGGGACCCGCAGGGCCCGTCGCACCGGTCGGGCCGGCGGGACCGGCCGGGCCGGCCGCGCCGGTTGCGCCGCCGGGACCGACGCTGCCGACGCGGTAGTGGCCCGACGATTCGCAGGCCGCGAGCGCGAGGCACGCGGGGATGAGGATGAGATGGGACGCGCGGAAAACAGGGCGAGACATGCTGTAAGGCTGAGGCATCGAACTTCTCCTTCGAGCGCTTTCCCCCCGAGAGAAGGAAGTCGTGCGGAAAAGGATTAGTTCCTGTTTTTCATATGGTTAAATATAGTTCATCATGGTCGATAGCCATCGATCCGCGCGCTGGCCGCGCGGCTCCGCTCGGTAGTTATCCCGTCGGGGTTAACCCTCATTTTTCGACGCGCGGAGCGGTTGCCGGGGCGGGCTGTGATGGTTGTCCCGAAATGATACGGCTTTGGCGGTGCCTCAGCGGTCGCGATTGGTGACGAGCGTGAAGGGCGCCCAGCTTGCGGGATGCGCCCAATGCGGTTGCCAACCCTCGACCGCCGAGCCGTCGGCGCGCTTGCCCGTGCGCACCGCTTCCATCGCCATCGCCAGCGCCGTCGCGGGGGTGGCGTTCTTGTTCGCCAGCGCCTCGACGGTCAGCGCCGCGGTGGCATCGTCGGCGACGCGCCAGTGGCTCGCGAGCAGATTGCCCGCGCCGGCATAAAGGAAACTGCGCGCAAGGCTCGACAGCGATTCGCCGCTCGCCCCCGCCTCGACCCCGGGGGTCGCGGTGTTGCACGCCGACAGCACGACCCAGCGCGCCGACAGCGACAGCGCCGCGGCCTCGCTCGCGGTGAGCAAGCCGTCGTCGTCGGCGGTGGCCTTGCCCGGCGGGGTGAGGACGAGGCCCGGCTCGGACCCGGTGCCCATTTCACCGGGGAGCAGCCCGTGGGTCGCAAAGACCACGGCGATCGCGCGCGGCAGGTCGCGGTCGGCCTTGACCGCGGTTTCGGTCGCGTCACGCCCGAGCCGGACGCCGCCGCCGCGTGCGATCGCCGCCGACAGCCGGGTCAGTTCGGTCACCGTGCCGGGCAGCGGGTCTAGCCGGCGGAGCTTGTCGACCGATGCCATCGTCTTGTCGCCGCTGGCGAGGGTCAGCCCTGCGCCGCGTACCCCGATGCCGCCGCGCTTGCGCAATGTCCCGTCGGCGCCGCGCGCCGCCGCTTTGCCGCTGCCCACGAGCGTCGGTGCGCCATAGGCGACGAGATCGGGGCGCCGCGAGGCGGGGAGGGCCTCGCCCTCGCGCGTCGCGAGCGCCAGCGCGCTGACCGAGGGCAGGGTGATGAAGCGATAATGGCGGGCAAGCCAGTCGGTCGCGGCGAGATCGGCCTCGGCGCCGCTCTCGGGCTCGCCCTGCGGCGCGCTGGCGACGAGCGCGGCGAGCGGCAGCCCGGCGATCGGGCCGCTCGCGACGGTGTAGACGCGCCCGCCTTCGGGAAGCGCATCGGCGACGGGGGCGATCAGCCGCTGGTAGAGGCGGTACGCGGCGGCGCGGTCGTAGCGCGGATAGCGCTTGTCGATCGGGCTCGGCCCGCCCTTGTCCTCGGCGGCGAGCGACGCGTCATAATCGGGCAAGGAACAGGTCGCCTCGTCGATCCGGCATTTGAGCCGCGCGACGTCGGCGGCGACCGGTGCGGCGCCGTCGTCGAGCCGGTGCCATTCGGCCGCCTTCTTCGAGATCGCAAAGACATAATGATGTCCCTCCGACGGCAGCAGCATCAGCACCGCTTCGTCGGGTTCGAGCAGCGCCTGGACCGCCGCGACGTCGATCGCCTTGGGGGTCACGAGCGTCGCATAGTCGGGAAATTCGGTCGCAATGCGCGCGTCGAGCGGCGCGAGGCGCGCGCCCGCGGCATCGAGCTCGGCGCGCAGCGCTGCCGCTTTTGCTTCGTCCTTGCCGAGCGACTGATCGCGATAACGCTGGGTCAGCGACACCACCGCCTGCGCGGCATCCTGCCGCTCGCGGACGAGGTCGCCGAGCGGTCCGGCGCCGGCGAGGCTGCGCGCCGCCGCCTCGTTGATCGCGTCTCCGGCGTCGGTGAGCGTCAGGTCCTGCGCGGCGAGGAAGGCCTGGTCCATCGCCCCGGCCTGTTCGCGCGCCGCCCAGCCGGCGAACATCACCATGTCGAAGGCGCCCGACTGCGGGTTGCGGCGGGTGCCGCGCGCAACCGCTTTCGCCAGTGCAGCGACCGCCGGGTTGGCGTCATTGCTGGAGAGGCCCGCCTCGCGCCTTTTGCGCAGCCGGTCGGCGGCGTCGATCGCCGCCGTCAGCCCGTCGGCCTCGCGTCCCTTCACCTGCGCGCGTGCGCGAGCGAGGGTGGTGAGCAGGATGATCGTATCGGTCTTGCTGTCGTACCAGTCGTCGCCGCGCTCGGCCTCGAGCTGGAGCGGCAGTGCCTCCTCGAAATAGGGGAGCGATTCTTCGGCCTTGCCTTGGCCGAGCAGCGCGAGCGCGAAATTATAGCGCGACTTCTGGGTGCCGATATCGTCGCGGCCCTGCAGCCGCTCGCCTTCGGTCGCGGCAATGCGTCCGGGCGCTTCGGCGGCGGCGAAGCGGCCTGCGATATTGCGGTAATAGCTGATCTGGTTGTTCGCGAACTGGCGCTGGTGGTCGTTATATTTGGGCCCGGCGAGCATGACGAGCAGCGCGTCGAAGGCGCGGTCGGATTCCTCGTCGCGGCGCACCAGGGTGAGCGCCTCGGCGTAGCGCAACTGCAGGTCCCAGTCGTCGACCGCCATCCCCGCGGTCTCGAGCTCGGCATAGGTGTCGTCGAGCGCGCGCATGACCTCGGCATAGCGGCCCTGTTCGATCAGTTCGCGGCCATAGATTTCGAGGCTGACCCGCGCGCTCGATGCCGCTTCGCCGGCAAGCAGGCCATGGTCTGCGGCGCGGCGATGGATCAGCCGCGCATGGCTCAGCCGCTCCTCGAACGACAGGCCGAGGCTCATCCAGTCGAGGAAGAAGAGCTCGCCTGCGACGTCGCCGGCTGCCGCTGCGCGCGTGGCGTAGCCGCGCATCTTGCCGGTGACGCGCCGATAGTCGGCGTCGCCGGGCTCGCGGTCGCTGCGAAAATAGATCCACAGGCCCGTATCGGCGTTGAAGCGGTTGTCGTCCGACAAGCGGGTGCGATATTTGGCGACAAGGTCGACGAGCGCGAGCGCTTCGAGAACCTGTTCCTCGCCATTCGCCTTTTCGAACCGGTCGACCGAGGCTGCGACCAGCTTGTTCGCCGCCTCGTCGCATGGGCCGCCATTATCGGCCGGGCAGGGCGCCGGCTCGGCAGCGAAAGTGGGCAGCGCCGTTACCGCGAGCAGCGCGGCGCTAAGGGCGAAACCCGCCCGGCGTATCGTCATGGTTCATTCCCCGACACGCGACCCACCCGCGTGATGGCAAGCTTTGCGCCGCTCCGCAAGGGGCGCGGCGTGCATGACAGCCACGTTCGTCATCCTGTCATCGCCCGGTCATGCCTGTGCCGCAGCGCAGCAATATCGCCTCTCTAAAGCCCCCGCGCGCCCCGCATCATTCCGGTGCCGGGCAGAGGGGAATATCGATGACTTATCAGTTCAGGAGCCGCCTGCGGGCCGGGGTCGCCGCGGTTGCCATGCTCGCGTCTGCGCCCGCCCTTGCCGACGAAACGGCGGTTGCTGCGGCGACCGACGATGCCGGCACCGAAGAGATCATCGTGCTCGGCACCGGCCAGGCGCGCCAGGTGCAGGAAATCGGCGCCGCCGACATCGCGCTCGACGTCCCGGGGATCAGTCCGCTCAAGGCCATCGAAAAGCTGCCCGGCGTCAATTTCCAGTCGGCCGACCCGTTCGGCACCTATGAATGGTCGTCGCGCATCTCGATCCGCGGTTTCAGCCAGAACCAGCTCGGCTTCACGCTCGACGGCATCCCGCTCGGCGACATGAGCTATGGCAACCACAATGGCCTGCACATCAGCCGCGCGATCATCAGCGAGAATGTCGGCCGGGTCGAAGTCGCGCAGGGTGCGGGCGCGCTCGGCGCCGCCTCGTCGAGCAACCTCGGCGGCACGATCGAATTCTTTTCGCGCGATCCGAAGTCCGACATGGGCGTCGAATTTTCGGGCACCTATGGCAGCGCAGATACCAAGCGCGCCTTCGTCCGGCTCGACAGCGGCGAAATCATGGCTGGCGGGCCGATGCTGACGGTCAGCTATGCCTGGCAGGATGCCGACAAGTGGAAGGGCAATGGCGTCCAGCGCCAGCAACAGGTCAATCTCCGCATCGTCCAGCCGGTCGGCGACGGCCAGCTCTTCGGCTTCGTCAACTATTCGGACCGTGCCGAGAACGACTATCAGGATTTGAGCGCCGAGATGATCGGCCGCCTCGGTTACGACTGGGACAATTATGCCAAGGACTGGGACCTCGCGGTCCGGGTCGCGCAAATCTATCAGAACCAGGTCGCGCGTGCCGCGTTCAATGCCGGTGTCGCCAACGGCAGCCTGCCGCTGGGCGCGACCTTTACCGCGCCCTATCCGGGCGTCGGCGAAGCCTTCCCGGCGCCGATCACGACCGTCGACGACGCCTATTATGATGCCGCCGGACTGCGCAAGGACTGGCTCGCGGGCTTCGGCGGCGAGTTGCCAGTGAGCGAGAACTGGACGCTGAAGGCGACCGGTTATTACCACAACAACAAGGGCCGCGGTCTGTGGTTCACCCCTTATGTCACCACGCCGGGCGGCGCACCGATGACGATCCGCACCACCGAATATGCGATCGAGCGTTTCGGCGTCGTCGCGTCAAGCGAGGTCAAGATCGGCGCGAACACGATCGATTTCGGCCTGTGGTACGAAGGCAATGACTTCAACCAGGCGCGCCGTTTCTACGGGCTTGCCAACACCACCGGCGCGCCGAGCCGCGGCAGCCTGAAATTTCCCAAGAATCCGCTCGCGACGCAGTGGGAGTTCGATTTCAAGACCGAGACGCTGCAATATCATGTGCAGGACACGCTCGACCTCGGGCAGGTGCAGATCAACGCGGGCTGGAAGGGACTGAAGGTCACCAATGAAGCCAGCCCGGTGGTGAGCGGCGGGCTCGCGTCGGGGCGCACCGTAGCGAAGGACTGGTTTCTGCCGCAGGCCGGGCTGCTGTTCCGCGTCAACGACAATAATGAGGCGTTCGCGAGCTACACCCAGAATATGCGCGCGTTCGAAAGCTCGGCGACCGGGGGGCCCTTCGCGACGACGCAGGCGGGCTTCGACGCGCTCGACCTGAAACCCGAAACTTCGACCACCTATGAACTCGGCTTCCGTACCAAGTCGTCGCGTTTCCAGGGCGTGATCGCGGGTTATTATGTCGACTTCAAGGACCGCATCATCGCCTTCGCCAATGGCTCGGGCATCCAGGGTAACCCGGCGATCCTGCAGAATGTCGGGGATGTGCGCTCGTGGGGCGTCGAGGCGGCGGGCACCTTCCGCATCACCCCCGACCTCTCGTTGTTCGGTTCCTATGCCTATAATGACAGCGAATATCAGGACGATGTCGTCAACGCGGCGAATGTCGTGATCGCGGCGACCGCCGGCAAGACGGTGGTCAATTCGCCCAAGCATCTGGCGAAGGGCGAAATCACTTGGGACAATGGCAATATCTTTGCCCGCGTCGGCGCCAACTACACCTCGAAGCGCTATTATTCGTACGAGAATGATGCCGAGGTCGGCGGGGCGGTCATCGTCGACGCCAGCATCGGCTATCGCTTCACCGAGGGCGCGCTGAACGGGCTGACGATCCAGGGCAGTGCGACGAACCTGTTCGACAAGGCCTATGTGTCGACGATCGGCACCAATGGCTTCGCCAACAGCGGCGATGCCCAGACCTTGCTTGCGGGCGCGCCGCAGCAGTTCTTCGTGACGCTGAAGGGCGACTTCTAAAGCGCCGCCAAAACCGCTTCCCGATTGACGACGATGGCGCGGCCCCGCTAGGGCCGCGCCATCTTTTTATGGGAATTGCATTATGACCGATACGCCCCCCGACCATATGTCGACCAACCCGCGCTCGCCGCATTTCGACATGGAGGTGCTGCAGCGCGGCATCGGCATCCGCTTCAAGGGCAAGGAGCGCACCGACGTCGAGGAATATTCAATCTCCGAAGGCTGGATCCGCGTTGCCGCGGGCAAGTCGAAAGACCGTTTCGGTCAGCCGATGACGATCAAGCTGTCGGGCGAGGTCGAGGCCTGGTTCGAGGATATCGCCGCCGACGCCGCCGACAAGGGCGACGAAGGCAAGTCGGAAGACTGAGGCAGGCCGCGCCGCTCAGGCGGCGCGACGCCCGCCCGGGCCGAGACAAACAAAAAGCCCCGGTGCGAACCGGGGCTTTTTTGTTGGCCGGTTTGTCCGGAACTTACTGGCCGAGCGAGGCGGCGACCATGTCGAGGCCGTTGCCCGGCTTCCAGTCGTTGCTGGCCCATACCGGCGCCTCGAAGCTCGGGGCCTTGCGCGGTGCGGCGTTGCTGCCGGGGTAGATGAAGCCCTGCACCGGATTGGCGCGCAGGCCGAGGTCGCCGATCGGGGCGTACCACACGCGGACCATGCTCCAGTCGCCGGCGCTGCTGACATCGACAACACGGACGTTGCGCTCGATCTGGCCGCGGCGGCCGTTGATCGGCGACCAATTGGCATGGTCGATCAGGATTTCGCGCTCGCCGACGATCTTCTTGACCACGGCGACATGGCCGATCGGCATGCCGCGCGTTCCGGCGAAGGCCATCACGGCGCCTTCGCGCGGTTCGTCGCCGCGTTCATACTGGCCTTCGGCCTGTGCCCACCAGGTTCCGGCGTTGCCGCGGATCTCGACGCCCGATTCGGCGCGGGCGAAGGGAACGCACTGGAGGTAGCTGGCGGCGGCAGCGGGGGTGGCGGTCAGCGCGGCGGCAAGCGACATCAGGCATGCGACGATGGCTGCTGTAAAGCGGCTGGCTGACATGGAAAGCGACCCCCGTTTGGCTTGTATTCAAGCGTTGAAGGGTAGTTGCCACAGTTTGTGCGTCGCACCACCCGTCGCGCGATGAACTGCATCGGACGCGGGGTGAATGGGGGAACCTTTTGAAAGGCGGTTCGATTCGTCGCCGGGCCGGCTCGCTTCGCCGTATCAGGCGGCGGCACTGGCCTGATCGGCGGCGGGACGGAACAGCGTCAGCACGTCGGCGGCGGGCATCGGGCGGCCGTAGAAATAGCCCTGGATATTGCGACAGCCGAGGGCGCGGATCGTCTCGACCTCGAGCTCGCTTTCGGCACCTTCGGCCGTGGTCGACATGCCGAGGCTGTCGGCGAGCGCGACCACGGCGCGGATGATCGCGATCGATTCGGTAACCCCCTTGGCGGCCCCGACGACGAAGCTGCGATCGACCTTGATCGTCGAGAATTGCGTCTTGCGCAGATAGCCGAGCGACGAATAGCCGGTGCCGAAATCGTCGAGGCTGAGGCGGATGCCGAGCCCGATCAGCTGGTCGAGCAATTGTGCCGCGCCGCCGCCGTCGCGCAGGAAGACGCTCTCGGTAACTTCGATCTCCAGCCGCTGCGGCGGCAGCCCGCTTTGCGCCAGCGCCGAGACGACGACCGAGGCGAAGCTGGGGTCGGTCAGCTGTTCGGCCGAGACGTTGATCGCAACCTTCAGGTTCGACGGCCAGCGCATCGCCTCGTGGCATGCGGTTCGCAGCACCCATTCGCCGATCGGCGAGATGAGGCGGCTGTCCTCGGCAAGCGGGATGAAGCGCCCGGGCGACACATTCCCGAGCTTCTGGTTGTTCCAGCGGATCAGGGCCTCGAAGCCGTTAAGCGTCCCGTCCTCGGCGGTGACGACGGGCTGGTAATAAAGTTCGAACTCGCGGCGATCGAGCGCCCCGCGCAATTCCTGTTCCATCACGCGCCGTTCTTCGGCCTGCGCGTGCAGCGAAGCGACATAAGCGGCGACGACATTGCCACCCTTGTCCTTGGACTTGTAGAGCGCAAGATCGGCGTTGCGTGTCAGCGTTTCGACCGTGGCGCCGTCCTGCGGTCCGACCGCGAAGCCGATGCTGGCGCCGACGAACAGCTGGTGATTGTCGACCACGTAAGGACGGCTGAGCGCCGCGATGATACGTTGGCCGAGCGTCTCGACGTCGCTGGTCGACGGCATATTGTGCAGGATGATGGCGAATTCGTCGCCGCCGAGCCGGCCGCAGGTCATGCCGCGGTCCATCATGCTCTTCAGCCTTGCGGCGACCTGCGCGAGCAATTTGTCGCCGACCGGATGACCGAGCGTGTCGTTGACCGCCTTGAATCGGTCGAGGTCGAGCATCAGCATCGCGCAGCGCGTCTTGGCATCGATCGCCTGATTGAGCGCGCGTTCGAGGTCCTCGTGCAGGCTGAGGCGGTTCGGCAGGCCGGTGAGATTGTCGAAGCGCGCCATCCTGGCGATCTGTTCGGCCGAGGCGCGCTGTTCGGTGACGTCCGATCCGACGCCGCGAAAGCCCAAGAATTTCCCCGCTTCGTCGAGCCGCGGCGACGCCGACAATTCCCACCAGCGCGGCGCGCCGTCGATGGTCACGGGAACGATCAGGTTCGAGAAACTCTCACGCCGCTTCATGCGCTCGGCCATGTCGTGCAGGCTCTTGGGGAAATTCCCCGTTTCCCATGCATCGCCCGACAGCGCCTGGAGCAGCGGCAGGCCTTCGAGCTGGTCGGCGGGCGCGCCGATCGCGAAGGCGAGGCGCGGCGAGACGTGGACGAGGCGGCGGCTGTTGTCGGTCTGCCACAACCAGTCGGCCGAGGTTTCCTCGAATTCGCGCAGCAGCAGGCTGACCGTCTCGCTCTTTTCGTGGAGCACCTCTTCGGCGCGGCGGAAGCGGACGTGGCTTTGCCCAAAGCGAATGCAGAAGCCCGAAAGCATCGCGCCTGCGGCTATCGCGACCCCGGCGTGCGCGGGCGCCCCGGCGACGACGAGCGCCGCCGCCGCCGACAGGCTGACCGGCATGATGAAGAGCAGGCAGGCCATCGGCAGCGTGTGTGCCACGATCGCCAGGGTCAGCATCATCAGCAGCGCAACGGTCCACATCGAGAGCAGGTGATCGATCGACGGGTGGAGGCCCTGAAGCCAGAAGGGCGCGGACCATATGGCCGCCGAATAGAGGGCGTGGCGGTTGCACAGGTTGAATTCGGCGACGCCGTCGTGACGGATTTCGCCCAGCGGCAGGCGCGAAACGACCTGCCAGGACCAGAGGCTGAACAGAATGGTGGCAATGGCCCAGCCGCCGATCACGGTCACCGGGACGGCGTTCATCATGGTCAGCACGGCGACGATCGTCATGCCGAGGCCCATGGCAAGGCGCAATTTGCCCTGCCCGCGCAGCGGTGCAAGCTGCAACTGCCGCAAGTCGCCGATATCGTCGTCGCGCCGGTTCAGCCCGAGCAGCGCACGCACGGGAATATCGTCGGTCGGAATCGGATCGTTCGCCACCCTGGTCACAGGGCTGTTCTAGCGAAAGCGGGTTACCCGAAAGTAACTATGCGGCAACGGTCCGTCGCAATTTTTCATCGCGCCAGCGAGAAAGAATCACGCTGCAATAGCAAAGGGTTGGATTTCCCCGGCCAGATATTGCGCGCGCGCCTTCGACCGGCTGAGTTTGCCCGAGCTGGTGCGCGGCAAGGTGCGCGGCGGGATCAGCTCGATCAGGCAGTTCATACCGGTGATCGCGCGGACGCGGTCGCGAATCGTCTCACGCAGGATCGCGCGTTCGGCGTCGTCGCTGGTGCGGCACTGGACGAGCACAGCAGGGGTTTCTTCGCCGCCGGGCGCGGTGATCGCGAAGGCGGCGATGTCGCCCGATTTGAAGCCGGGCAGCTGCTCGACCGCCCATTCGATATCCTGCGGCCAGTGATTCTTGCCGTTGATGATGATCATGTCTTTGGCGCGGCCGACAATATAGATATAACCGTCTGACAAATAACCCATATCACCTGTGTCGAGCCAGCCGTCGACGAGGCAGGCGGCGGTCGATTCGGGGTCGCGGAAATAGCCGGTCATCAGCGACGGGCCGCTGCACCACACTTTGCCGACGGTCTGGTCGGGCAGGATGTTGCCGGCTTCGTCGCGAACCTCGATCACCATGTCGCGCGCGGCGCGGCCGCAATTGACGATGGCGCGATAGCGGGTCGGGCGACCGGCGTCGTTCGCGGCACCCGACAATTCGGTTTCCTCGACCAGCTCGACGACGATGCCCTCGCCCGGAGGCATGATGCTCACCGCGAGCGTCGCTTCGGCGAGGCCATAGCTCGGCAGGAAGGCGCTCGCCTTGAAACCCGCGTCGGCAAAGGCATCGACGAAGCTCTGCATCACGTCGGGGCGGATCATGTCGGCGCCGTTACCGGCGACGCGCCAGCGCGACAGGTCGAAGCGGTCGGCGACATGCGTCTGGCTCGACACCCGGCGCGAGCAGATGTCGTAACCGAAGGTCGGCGAATAGCTGAGCGTCGTCCCCGGATTGCGGCTGATCAGGTCGAGCCATGCGAGCGGGCGGCGCGCGAAATCTTCGGTCTTGAGATAGTCGACCGACACCTGGTTGGCGACCGGCGAGAGCAGGCAGCCGACGAGGCCCATGTCATGATACCAGGGAAGCCACGAGATGCAGCGGTCGCTGTCCTGCACCTTCATGCCATGGCTGTGCGCCGCCAGATTGTTGAGCAGCGCGGCGTGGGTGACCGCGACGCCGTGCGGGAAGCGCGTCGAACCGCTGCTGTACTGGAGGTAGCAGGTCTCGTCGCTCTTCTGCTCGGGCAGCTCGGCAGCCGGTGCGGCACGCGTGGCGAAGTCGCTCCAGTCCATCGGCGCGACGCCCTGCTTCTCGGCGGCCTCGACCGCCATCGCGGCGATCTCGGGCGGGAAGAACAGCATCGTCGGATCGCAACTCGACAGCTGGACGACGAGCTGGCCGACATAGGAATCGCGCCCGCCGAAGCTGGTCGGCAGCGGCAGCGGCACCGGCCAGGCGCCGGCATAGATGGTGCCGAAGAACAGCGCGGCGAATTCGGGACCGGTCTCGGCGATCAGCGCGATGCGGTCGCCGGGCTTCACTCCGGCGGCGATCAGGCGGTAAGCGGTCGCCAGCGCGTCGCTGCGCAGCTCGCCGTACGGATAGGGCCGCACCAGCTTGCCGCGCGGATCGTGGAAATTGAGCCCGCGCGTGCCGCTCGCGGCATAGTCGAGCGCTTCGCCGACGGTGGCGAAGTCCGAAAAACGGCGCGGCTGGGCGCACTCGGTCGGCGTCGGCACGAGCGCGTCCGCCGCATTGTCGATTTTATCGTTCATAGAAGCTCCGGCATCCCGCGAAACGGGGCGCGCAGCAACAAGCATGTCATCTTTCTGGGCCATACGTGCTGCGCGATCCCTTTATCGTTGGAACAAATCGCCTGTTTTCAGGCATTGAGCCCGATATGGCGGCGCTGGTCGTTCTCAATCAGGCCCGACTGTGGCATAAACATGGCATATGGCCAAACGCCGCGCTTCCACCGACCGGGCAATTCGCACTCTCGACGCGGCGCGGCTCGACGAGCTGGCGCTCGCCTATGTCGCGCGTTTTGCCACCAGCCGCGCCAAACTGGCGCGCTATCTGTCGAGAAAAATACGCGAATCCGAGTGGAATGACGCAACAGACGGTCGCGCGGCGTGCGAGGCGGTTGTCGCGAAGATGGATCGGCTCGGTTTCGTCGACGACAAGCAATATGCCGCGATGCGCGGCGCGGCGATGACCCGGCGCGGCCTCGGGGTGCGGCGGGTCAAGGCGCAACTATGGGTCGATGGTATCGACCCCGCAGATTCGGGCACGGCGGTCGAGGCGGCCGAAGATGCGGCGCTGGCGTCGGCGCTCGGCTTTGCACGCCGCCGCCGTTTCGGACCCTATGCGGCGGAGGCTGTGACCGATCCGGCACAGCGCGAGCGGCAGGTCGCGGCCTTCGCTCGCGCCGGCCATTCGCTCGGCCTCGCGCGTCGCATCCTCGCGACCGCGCCGGGCGACGAGGCCGCGCTGGACGCCGAGGCGGGGCTCGATTAGGACGCAGGCCCTACGGGGATGGCCCGGTGCGGGGAAAGGAAAAGCCGATGCGTGCATGGATGACCGCTGTCGCTCTCGTCATGGCGGTCCCCGTCGCCGGTTGCAGCGATTCGCAGCCGGCAAAACCCGCGACGATCCCGCTCACGATCAAGGCCCCCGACAAGACGCATGTCTTCACCGTCGAGGTCGCGCGCACGCCGGAGGAGCAGGCGAAGGGCCTGATGTTCCGCACCAGCCTGCCCGAAAATGGCGGCATGCTCTTCCCGTTCGAAAAGCCGCGGTTCGGCAGCTTCTGGATGAAGAACACGCTGATTCCGCTCGATATGTTCTTCATCCGCGCCGACGGCAGCATCGATCGCATCGCCGAAAACACGATCCCCGAAAGCCTCGAACCGGTGGTCAGCGGCGGCGAGGTGACCGCGGTGCTAGAGCTGGCGGGGGGCACTGCCACGCGGCTCGGTATCGATGAAAATGCGATCGTGACGTGGCAGGACAAATGATCGGCGCTCCGCAGCGCCATTGGCGCTTGCGAAACGGCGGTGCTTGCCTGTAAACGCGCGGCCATGGGCATGTTAGGCAAGATTTTCACCTGGTGGGACGGCGCGACCGTCGGCACGCTGCTGAACAGCTGGAAAACCGGCGAACAGGTCGGCGAGGACGGCCTTGGCAACCGCTATTTCCGCGCGCGCAAGGGCGACCGCCGCTGGGTCCTCTATAACGGATCGAACGATGCGAGCCGGGTTCCGCCCGAATGGCATGGCTGGCTGCACGGCACCTTCGACGACCTGCCCGCCGACGTCCTGCCCGCGCCGCGCGCCTGGGAGCAGGAAGCGACTCCGAACCTGACGGGAACCGGCACCGCCTATCGCCCGGCGGGCGCGCTCGAACGCGGCGGCAAGCGCGCCGCGGCGACCGGCGATTATGAGGCGTGGCGCCCCGGCGCCGACTGAGGGTCATGGGCCTGCGCCTGATCCCGGCCGCGCTGACCGCGCTGGCGCTGACCGCGACGCTCGCTGCCTGCGACCGCACGCCCGCGACCAAGTCGGGCAGCACGACGGTGCCGACGATCGCCAAATCCGAACGCGTGCCGGCGGAAGTCGGCGGCATCGAGGGCGCGACGCCGATGGCCGAGCGCGTCGCGATCGTCGGCCTGCTCAACAAGCGCAACGGGCTGGTGCAGGACCTCGAGATGAAGCCCGGCGAATCGGCGCGGGTCGGTCGCGCGATCGTGCGGCTGCGTGCGTGCGAACAGACCGCGCCGTGGGAAGACCCGCCCGAAACCGGCGCGTTCGTCCAGCTGACGGTGCAGGATCAGCGCGACGACAAATGGTATCGCGTCTTTTCGGGCTGGATTTTCCGCGAGCGGCCCGACCGCAACGTCATCCAGCACCCGATCTATGACGTGTTCGTCAAAAGCTGCGCGATGACATATCCGGGCGGCGAGCCCGTCGCACTGTCCTCGCCCAAGGCGGCCGCGCCCAAGGCGTCGAGTGCGCCCCAGTCGCCCGCGACGAACGGCGGCGAAGGCAGCCCGCCGCCGCCGGCTCCTGCGCCTGCCGCGCCGCCGCCGGCCGCCGCGCCGCCCGCCAACACCGAATAGAGCCGCCGCAGATAATCGGCCTGCGGGATTTCGATCGCGCCGAGCGATTCGAGATGCGGAGTGATGAACTGGCAGTCGAGCAATTGCCATCCGCCGGCGCGCAGCCGCGCGACGAGATGCGCAAGCGCGACCTTCGACGCGTCGCGTGCGCGGCTGACCATCGATTCGCCGAAAAAGGCGCGTCCCAACGTCACGCCATAGAGTCCGCCGACCAGTTCCCCGCCCTGCCAGCATTCGACGCTGTGCGCATGGCCGAGCCGGAACAGCCTGTCGTAACTCGCCTTGATCACCGGGTTGATCCACGTCGTCGGCCGGTCGTCGGCCGGCTCGGCGCAGAGCGCGACCATGTCGGCAAAGGCGCGGTCGGTGGTGACGCGGAATTTCTCGCCCGCGACGACCTTTTTCAGGCTGCGCGACAGCCGGAAGCCGTCGAGCGGCAGGATCGCGCGCAGCCGCGGCTCGACCCAATGGACCGACGGGTCATCCGCCGCGTCGGCCATCGGGAAAAGCCCCTGCGCATAGGCGCTGAGCAGCAGCGCAGGGTCGATGGTTTCTACAGGCTTCAGCTTGCCGGCTTCACGAATTTCAGCGTCATGCGGTCCGATTCGCCGATCGCCAGATATTTCTCCTTGTCGACCTCGCCCTCGCGCAGGGTCGGCGGCAGCGTCCAGACCCCCTTGGGATAATCGTGCGTATCCTTGGGATTGGCGTTGATGTCGCTCTCGCCGGCGAGCTTGAACCCCGCCGCTTCGGCAAAGGCGACGACCGTCGACCGTTTCAGATAGCCACTCTTCTCTTCGAGCGCCGAATCCATCTCCTCGGGCAGGCGATGTTCCTCGACGCCCAGGACGCCGCCCGGCTTCAGCATCGCGAAAATCTGCTTGAAGGCATTGGCGGTGTTGTCGGCGCCGTCGAAGCGCCAGTTGTGGACGTTGCGAAAGGTCAGCACGACATCGGCGCTGCCGTCGGGAACCTTGGGATTGGTGCCGGCGGCGGGAAATTCGGCGAACTTCAGCGCGCTATAGGTGGCAGTGTCGGCGGCCTGCTTGTCCTTGACGCGATTGAGGCCCTTTTCCCACGGTGCCGCGACGTACAGCGTGCCGCCGCCCGCCTTGCTGAGCGGCGCGAGGATTTCGGTGTACCAGCCGCCGCCCGGCCACAACTCGACGACGGTATCGCCGGGCTTCACGCCGAAGAAGGCGAGCGTTTCGGCGGGATGGCGATATTTGTCGCGCGCGACATTGGTGGCGGTCCGGGTGGGCGCCGCCACCGCCGTAGCAATTGCGTCGCCCGGCTTGGCGGCGGCTTCGGTCGCGGTGGCATTTTGCGCGGGCGCGCTGCACGCGGCGACGGCGATCAGCGCTGCACTTGCAACGGCACGGAAATCACGCATATCGGGGCACCTCTCTGGGATCGGGTCGCTTGTTTCGACCCGTTGGGGGGACGGCCATAGTGCGAAGGGAACGGGTCCAATGCAAGTGTCCTTGCTGTCGGTGAGCATCGGCGCCGCGATCCTTTTCGCCATCGCCGAGTTCGCCGGATGGCGCCGCAACAACCGCCGCGACGTCGATGATGTCGGCTTCATGCCCTGGCGCGGCATCGCGCTCGCGTCGGCCGCGGTCGCCTTTTTCGCCTTTGCCTTCTGGCTGACCCGCAAATGAGCGCGCTGCCCGCAATCGACATCGGTCCGCTGCTGGCGATGGATGACCCCGCCGCAGTCGAAAGTGCCGCACGCGCGATCGGGGCCGCAAGCGCCGAATATGGTTTCTTCTATGCCGAGGGGCATGGCATCGGTGACGCACTGTTCGACCGGCTCGAGGCGGCGAGCCATGCATTTTTCGCGCTGCCCGAGGCGGAGAAGGCGGCGATCGCGATGACGCATGGCGGCATCGCGTGGCGCGGCTGGTTCCCGCTTGGCGGCGAACTCACCTCGGGCCGGCCCGACCGCAAGGAGGGGCTCTATCTGGGCGAGGAACTCGGCGCCGCCGACCCGCGCGTCGCGGCGGGCTGGCCGCTCCACGGCGCCAACCTCTGGCCCGCTGCCGTTCCCGACTTACGCGACGCAGTGGAGGAATATCTGGCGGCGACGGTCGCGGCGGCCGAGGCGCTGATGCGCGGCATGGCGCTCGCGCTCGACCTCCCCGCCGATCATTTTGCGGCCGGCATCACGCGGCGTCCGACGCTGCTGTTCCGCATCTTCCATTATCCACCGGGTGGTGCGGTCGACGATCTCGGCGTCGGCGAGCATAGCGATTACGGCCTGCTCACGCTGCTCGGGCAGGACGCGCATGGCGGGCTCGAGGTGCGCGCGGCCGACGGGTCGTGGATCGCGGTGCCGCCGCGCGGACGGGCGCTCGTGGTCAATATCGGCGACATGTTCGAACGGCTGACGCGCGGGCGCTTCCGCTCGGCGCCGCACCGCGTGATCAACGCCTCGGGGCGCAAGCGTTTGTCCTGGCCGCTCTTCTACGATCCCGATTTCGCCGCATCGGTCGACCCGATGCCGGTTCCCGCAACGACACGGCTGCTGCCGCGCTGGGACGGCGTCGACGTCCATGAGGCCGGCGGCACCTATGGCGATTATCTGATCGGAAAGGTGGGCAAGGTGTTTCCCGACCTCGCCGGGAAAAACCTCGACCCGGCTTAGAGGCAGGCTTCGAGATAGGGCTGGTCGAAACCGAACTGGCGCGCCTTTTCCAGCGTATAGGGACGCAGGCCCATCGCGCGATATTCGCCGATGATCTTGCCGTCCTTGTCCTCGTCCAGATATTCGAACTTGAACAGTTCCTGCGTGACGATGACGTCGCCTTCCATGCCGATCACCTCGGTGACGTTGGTGACGCGGCGCGAACCGTCGCGCAGGCGCTTGATCTGGACGACCATGTCGACCGAGTCGGCGATCTGCTTCGAAATCGCTTCCTTCGGGATCTTCACGTCGCCCATCAGCACCATATTTTCCATACGGCCGAGGCATTCGCGCGGGCTGTTCGAGTGGAGCGTACACATCGAGCCGTCGTGGCCGGTGTTCATCGCGGCGAGCAGGTCGAAACATTCGGCGCCGCGGACCTCACCCATGATGATGCGGTCGGGACGCATACGCAGCGCGTTCTTGACGAGGTCGCCCATGTGGATCGCGCCATTGCCCTCGAGGTTCGCGGGGCGCGTTTCGAGCGGCAGCCAGTGCGGCTGCTGCAGGCGAAGTTCGGCGGCGTCCTCGATGGTCAGCACGCGTTCGCCGGGGTCGATCATCTTCGACAGCGCGTTGAGCATCGTCGTCTTGCCCGAACCCGTACCGCCCGAGATGACGATGTTGAACCGGCTGGCGCCCGCGATCTTCAGCGCGGTGCACATCTTCTGGCTCATCGCGCCCCACTGGCAGAGCATGTCGAGCGTGATCGGCTTGGCCGAGAATTTACGAATCGAGATCGCGGTCCCGCGCAGGCTCAGCGGCGGTACGATCACGTTGACGCGGCTGCCGTCCTTGAGACGGGCGTCGGCGAGCGGCGTGGTCTGGTCGACGCGGCGGCCGACCATGTTGCAGATGCGCTGCGCGATCTGGAACAGATGCTGTTCGTCGCGGAACTGGATCGGCGCGATGACCAGTTGGCCCTTTTTTTCGATATAGGTCTGGTACGGCCCGTTGACCATGATGTCGCTGATGTCGGGGTCCGACAGCAGTTCCTCGAGCGGCCCGAAGCCGAGCAGTTCGTCGACGAGCACCTTTTCGAGCGCGAACTGCTCGCGGCGATTGAGCGTGATGCGCAGTTCGGCGAGCACTTCGAGGATGATCGGGCGGAATTCCTCGGTCAGTTCGTCCTTCGACAGCGTCGCCGCCGCCTCGGGATCGACGCGTTCGAGCAGGCGCGGCAGCACCTGTTCCTTGATCTTGTGGACGCTGGCTTCGAAACCCTGTGCCTTTTCGGGCTCCATCGCCTCGGCGGTCGAGCGCTGGTTCAGCCGCTCCATTGCCTCGAGTTCGGGAACCGGGCCTGCCGAGTCGGGAAGCGGCGCCGCGTCGATTGCGGGGAACTGGCCACCACCGCCGCCAGCGCCGCCCTGCATCGGCTTCGCCACACCAAAGGCGGGGCGTCCTGCGGTACCGGGTCGGCGTCCGAATGCGCTCATGGTTGTGTCCTGCTTCCGAATCATGTCCGTGGTTGTGTCGCCGCCAGAGCAGACGAACCCCCAATCAACAGGGTGAATAGATCGGAAACTTTGACATTCTCCTAATGCCCCGACAGCATCGTCGGACAGACGGCATCCGGGGCGGAGGGATTATGCGTTTCATCCTTTTGGCGATGGCATTGATGGTCGCCGCGCCAGCGACCGCGCAGGACGACGATCCGGTGCTGCCGGCATGGATGGCCGGCTGCTGGGAAACGCGTGACGGCGCGCGCTGAGCCGAGGAATGCTGGACCGCGCCGCGCGGCGGCATGATGATCGGCAGCGGCCGGCGCGGCGAGGGCGACCGGCTCGTTGAGTGGGAAGTGATGCGGATCGCGCTGTCCGAGCCGAATGACGATGGCCCCGTCCTGCGCATGGCGTTCGTGGCGGCGCCGGGCGGGACCGGCTGGACGACCTTCGCCTGGTCGCCGGGCGACGGCGAAGGGGTGGCGTTCGCCAATGTCGCGAACGACTATCCGCAGCTGGTGCGCTACTGGCGCAAGGGGAAGAATCTGAAAGCGCGCATCTCGATGGCCGACGGCAGTCGCCCGGTCGAATGGACTTACAGGCCGATGGGAAGCGGCGATTGAGCCATGAAAAAGGGGGCCGCAGCCCCCTTTTGTCGTTCGCTTTGCCTAGCCGGGATCAGCCGGCGGTCACATGCTCGGCGAGGACGGTCAGCCCGGCCTCATTGACCTCGGCAAAGCCGCCTTCGACCTCGATCGTCTCGGGCGCGGCGCCAGCGCTCGCATAGATGGTCAGCGGGCCGTTGCGCAGCGTCGCCATGAAGGGCGCATGGCCTTCGAGCACCGAGAAGTCGCCTTCGCTGCCCGGTACGGTGACCATATAGACATCGGCGGTCCGCTCGAGGCGGGCGGGGGTTACGAGTTCGAACTTCAGAGCCATTTTACTTCCTTGAGCCCCTCCCGCGTGGGGGAGGGGCATAGGTTCCTTACGCGTCTTCGGCGAGCTTCGCGGCCTTGGCGATCGCTTCGTCGATGCCGCCGACCATGTAGAAGGCCGCTTCGGGCAGGTGGTCGTACTCGCCGTCGACGACGGCCTTGAACGACTTCACCGTGTCTTCGATCGCGACGAACTTGCCGGGGATGCCGGTGAAGACTTCGGCGACGTGGAACGGCTGCGACAGGAAGCGCTGGATCTTGCGCGCGCGGGCGACGACCAGCTTATCTTCTTCCGACAGTTCGTCCATGCCGAGGATCGCGATGATGTCCTGCAGCGACTTGTACTTCTGCAGCGTTTCCTGAACGCGGCGGGCGGTTTCGTAATGCTCCTGGCCGACCGTGGCGGCGGTCAGCACGCGCGAGGTCGAATCGAGCGGATCGACCGCGGGATAGATGCCGAGTTCCGAAATCGCGCGGTTCAACGTCGTCGTCGCGTCCAAGTGGGCGAAGGAGGTTGCCGGCGCCGGGTCGGTCAAGTCATCCGCGGGAACGTAGATGGCCTGCACCGAGGTGATCGA
>VFQM010000756.1_pt1 | contig 33120 bp, 33 predicted proteins | sample 3512391 | NCBI WGS metagenome assembly VFQM01 (sample SAMN10412369, study PRJNA504923) | tailings metagenome | isolation source: Replicate 1 from Balatoc abandoned mine | place: Philippines
GACGACAGGTGCAAAAGCAATGCTTTGCTCACTACTTGTGGGGAGAGTCCATATACGACTTGTTAGCCCCAAGATTACTTGATAACACCACAGGAAACACGCGCACCACCGCCGCCCAAAGCAGCTGGATGATCTGAGTGATTATCACCGCCCGCATGAACCATAAGCGCACGACCATTTAGGTCACTCAATTTCAGGCGCGGAGCAAGAACAGGCTGAGTTGCTGAACCATTTGCTTCTACATAGAGAGCTGGTAGATCTCCGAGATGACCCTCACCCCACGGAGCACCATGCGCATTTGTAGCTGCTGGATCGTAGTGTGCACCTGCCCCACCCGCTGCAACCATTTTTCCCTCTTTCTCTTTTAGCTCACAGCTTGGATTTTGGTGAAGATGAAACCCGTGTAAACCCGGTGCCAAACCTTGCAGTGCTGGTGTAAACACGAGGCCATACTTCGATTCAGAGATAGTTACTTGCCCAACACTAGAGCCGACACCTTTCTCATCGACTGCGTTCATTTGCACAACAACATCTGCAAATGCAGAAAATGTTGAGATTGCGAGGGTGAATGCTATTAACTTCTTCATGCTTTTCTCCATGGATGGTTTTTGTGTTTTGGGGCTAACGCCGCCATAAACGGCCGAGTGAAACGAGGTCCGGCGACCGCAGGGAGCGTATTTGATGGCTTGGTTATGCATCGGGCTCAGACCAAACAGCATACTCATTTCCATTTGGATCAGTGAAGTGAAACCTCCGGCCACCCGGAAAATCGAATATACCCTGAACCACCTTGCCACCTGACGATGTGACTTTCTTAACCGTTTCCTCAAGCTCCGAGCTATAAAGAACTACCAGTACACTACCACCCTCGGGTGAGCATACTTTGTCAGATTTGTAAAAACCGCCATCTATTCCGGCATTCTCAATAGCCACATACTCGGGGCTATAGTCGACGAATGACCATCCAAAAGCCGAAGTAAAGAACGCCTTCGTTGCTTCAAGATTCCTTGACGGAATCTCGACATAGTTGATTTTTCCTGTTTCCTTCATGTCGTTCTCCTGTATGCATAACGCCGCAATTCACCGGAGGCAAAAAGCATAGCGAGGAACGAGCGGCGCATTTTGCCGTCCGAGTGAAATTGCCTTGTTATGTGAATTTCTTTGCAACAATAGTAACCCCTTCGGTATAACTGTATCCATAACCATATCCGTACCCAGAACCACCCCAGTTTTGCCCACCTTTTTGCTGCGCCCATTCATAGTTGTATTCACCTGATGTGATAGGTGTAATAGACACAACCTCATAACCTTCATTGTTTAGCGTCGAAACTGCTTCAGCTATATCGTTAGCCAAACGCTTACCATCTATCCAGCGGTTTGAGTACCCAGTTTGCTGCCACTCTTTTACCTTTGTAGTTACGTCCTTTTCGCCACCAAAAAAACCTTTTTTCTTTTCTCCAGTAGGCACATTTTTAGTTACTTCTTTACCTACTGGCTTAAAGAAAGATGGTACATAGATTACTTTGTTCAACGCATTCTCCTTTTACACATAACAGTGATTAGATGGTGTTCCTTACTAACGCGATAGTAGCGACTTCCTCATAACTCCGCACGCTTCCTGTCCACAAAAGGGAAAAGTCCAAAATAATCAAAGAATTACCTCGCACAACGTCCTGCCTACCGTATTCGTGCGACTTCCTCTTTTTGCGCTAGCATTACCACTGTACAAAAAAACAGTGCTTGCTTTGACTCGCCCGGAGGTGACTGCATGGATGGCTCAACTGGAAAAATGCGCCTGCGCGAGCAGGTCAGTGCAGTGATGCGCGTGCATCACTACAGCATTCGTACCGAGCAAAGCTATTGGTACTGGATTCGCTACTTCATCCGCTTTCATCAACTGAGGCATCCGTTGGAAATGGGCGAAGCCGAGGTGAATGCTTTTCTTACCTGGCTGGCGGTGGAGCGCAAGGTGGCGGCGGCGACTCAAAGCCTGGCACTCAACGCACTGGTTTTTCTGTACGCCAAGGTGTTGCAACGACCATTGGGCAGCGTCGGCAAGCTCGCCCGTTGCGGACGTCCGGCACGCCTACCCTGTGTACTCACCCATGATGAAGCAACGACGCTGATCAGCCAGCTTGCGCCGCCTTATCAACTGCTGGCGGCACTGATGTACGGTGCCGGCCTGCGCGTCACCGAGGCGGTGCGTTTGCGCATCAAGGATGTGGATTTTGATCGCCAGGTGATTACCGTGCGCGACGGCAAGGGCGGCAAAGACCGTACGACCTTGCTACCGGCCTCTTTGCTTGCCCAGCTGCAGGCGCGCAAGCAACGTATGTTCCACGCTTGGCAACAGCAGGACCCGTTCTATAAGGCCCCCGTGAGTCTGCCATTCGCCTTGCGCCGCAAGTATCCCCAGGCGGCCAGGGCGTTTGCCTGGCAATGGCTGTTCCCCTCCAGCGGGTTGTGCAGCGATGACGATGGCACGGTTGTCCGCCATCACCTGCATGTCAGCTCTGTACAGAAGGCGCTGCGCGTGCAGGTGCGCCGCAGCGGGCTGCATAAACCGGCCACCTGCCACAGTTTCCGGCATAGCTTTGCCACTGAACTGCTGCGTCACGGCAGCGATATTCGTACGGTGCAGACACTCCTTGGGCATGCCGATGTCCGCACCACGCAGATTTACACCCACGTGCTTGGCCAGGGCTTTGCGGGCGTGATCAGCCCACTCGATGCGCGTCGATAGCCCTGGGCTCGGCCAGCATGACTAACGCATTGCTCTGCCGGGCCGGCGCCGTCCATGACTGCGCCAGGCAGGGGCATGCGGCACGTTATGGCGCAGCCTGGCCCGCTGAATTACCCCGGGCCACAGGCGTAGTCGTTGTCCAGCCGGCTGTAGCCCAGGCCGCTGCCCTTGTGTACGCGGATCTGTACGGGCATGTGTTCCTTGAGTGCTTCGACGTGGCTGATGATGCCGATCATCTTGCCGCTGGCGTGCAGGCTGTCCAAGGCATCGAGGGCGATGTCGAGGGTGGCGCCGTCCAGGGTGCCGAAGCCTTCGTCGAGGAACAGCGAGTCGATGCGGGTCTTGTGGCTGACCAGGTCGGACAGCGCCAGGGCCAGGGCCAGGCTGACCAGGAAGCTTTCTCCGCCGGACAGGGTGCGGCTGTCGCGCTGCACGTCGCCTTGCCAGGTGTCGATCACCGCCAGTTCCAGTTCGGCATCCAGGCGGCGCACCAGTTGGTAACGGCCGTGCAGGCGCTCTAGCTGGCGATTGGCGAGGAGGATCAGCTGGTCGAGAGTCAGGCCCTGGGCAAAGCGCCGGAAGCGCGCGCCATCGGCCGAGCCGATCAGCCCGTTGAGCAGCTGCCAGCGCTCGCTGAGCTGTTGCAGACGCAGGATTTCCTCCAGCAATGCCTGCTGTTGCGCACGACGGCGCTGGTCGTCGGCCAGGCGTGCGCTGATTTCCCCCTGTTGCAGGCGCAGGCTCTTGAGCTGGCTGTCGGCAGCCAGGCGCTGCTGTTCCAGGTCGGCCAGTTCCGGCAGCCCGGCCGCCTGTTGCTGCAAGGCGTGCAGCTGTGTGCTGGCAGCCTGTTGCAAGGCCTGGGCTTCGGCCAGGGTCTGTTGCAGGGCGGCCAGCTCGCGCTGCAGGCAGGCGTGTTGCTCGGCATCCAGCAGGGCGGCCTGGTAGGCCGCCAGGTCGGCAAATTCGCTGGCGGCCAGGGCGGCCTGCCAGGCCTGTGCGGCCTGTTGCGCGGCCTCCTGCTGGGCACGCTGCTGGCTGTGCAGGGTGTGCTGGCGGCCCAGCTGTTGCTGTTGCTCGGCCTGCAGGCGCTGCAGGGCCTGTTCATGTTCGGCCAGGCTGAAGGTATCTACCGTGACGCCAAGCTCATCCAGCGCGGCCTGTTGCTCCGCAGTGGCCAGGGCCTGCCAGCACGCCTGCCAGTGGGCCTGTTGGCTGGCCGCCTGCTGGCTGATTTGCTGTTGTTCGAACAGTTCGCCGTGTAGCTGCTGCAGGCGCTGTTGGGCCTGCTGCCAGGCCTGCCAGTGGCCCTGGCAGGTTTCCAGCCAGGGCTGGGCCTGCTCGGGCAGCGGGTAGCCAAACTCGGCCAGCTGACGGGCCAGCGCATCCTGCAGGCGCTGCAGGTCGCCCTGCTGCTGGTGCAGTTGCGCCTCCAGTTGTTGCTGAAGGGCCTGTTGCTGAGCCTGCTGCTGCTGGCTGAGCGCCAGGGCGTTGGCCTGCTGCTGGCTTTGCGCGTGTAGCTGCTGGGTGGCCTGACGGGCCTGGTCAAGGGCTTGCTTGCACGCGTCCAGTTGTTGCAGGCGCTCCTGCAGGTGCTGCAAGGCCTGGCTGTGCTGCTGGCGGCGTGCCGGCAGCGACTCGCCATCGGCCAGCGGCCGGGTTAATCCCTGGCTGAGTTGACGGACCTGCTCTTGCAACTGCACGGCGGCCTGCGCCTGGCGTTGCTGCTGGGCAGACAGCTGTGCCAGGCGTTCGTTGAGGCGCTCTAGTTCGCCGGCCAGTTGCCGCCCTTCTTCGCCCAGCTGTTCCAATGCATCGCGTTTAAGTTGCAGGGTGCGCTGGGTGGCGCCGACATCCAGCGCCTGGTACTGCTCGATGGCCGGGTGTTCGGTGGCGCCGCACAGTGGGCAGGCGCTGCCGGGCTGCAGGTGTGCGCGGTGGGCTTCCAGGGCCTGGATGCGCTGCTCCTGCTCAAGCAGCTTTTCCTGGTCACGCACCTGCTGCTGCAAGTCCCGGTAGGCCTCGCGGCGCTGCGCCACCTGGGCGGCACAGGTGTGCTGGCTGGCCTGCGCGGCCAGCCACTCGGCGTGCAGGCTGTGTTGCTCGCTGGCCAGTTGTTCTTGCTGTTGCTGTAGCTCGGCAAGGCGCTGCAGGCTTTCGCCTTCGCTATGCAACTGCTGCCACTGCTCACGCAGCTGCTGCTCCGGCGCGCCGGCCAGCAGCGTTTGCCACTGCGTCTGACAGCGGTCCAGCTGTTGCTGGTGGGTCGCCAGTTGCCCGTGCAGGCTGGCCAACTGCTGTTCCAGACGCTGGCTGTCCTGCGCCTGCCCGGCAAGCCGCTCGGCGCTCTCCTGCAAGGCCTGCTGGCTGCCCGCGCAGGCCTGGCGCAGGTGCTGACGCTGCTGCAGTTGCTCGGCCCAGCGGCCCAGTTGCTCACCGAGCCGCGCGCGTTCGGGATGGGCCTGTAGCTGCTCTTGCAGGGCCTGCTGCTCGCTGCGCCGCTGTTCCAGTTGCCGGGCACACTGCGCGGCCCAGGCCTGGCTGAGTTGCCAGGCCTGGCGGGTGTGCCGGGCGATCTGCCGGGCCAGTTCCTGCAGGCGCTGCTGGTTGCCGGCCAGCGCCTGGGCGGTTGCCTCCAGGGCCTGAGCGGCCTGCTGCGCGCGCAGCTGCACGGGTTGCAGGCGCCAGGCCGGGGCGGCCGCGGCGAGCTGGGCGCGTTGCGCGGCGGCCTGCTGCCAAGCCTGTTCGGCCTGCTGCAGGCGGGCGGCCGTCTGCGCCTGCTGCTGATGCGCGGCCTGCACCGCCTGGCGGGTCTGCCACTGCTCCTGCAGGCTGGCCTGGGTGGCTTGCCAATGCTGTTCCTCGCGGGCCAGCTGAGCGGCTTGGGCCTGCCAGTGTTCACGCTGTTCGCTGCTGAGCAACTCGACGCCATCGGCGCGCGCCTGACATTGTTCCAGCTGCTGACGGGCCTCGCGGGCCTGCTCGAAGACGCGCTGCGAGAGGCGGCCGTAGATTTCGCTGCCGGTCAGCTCTTCCAGCAGCTCGGCACGCTGGTTGGCGCTGGCTTCGAGGAAGGCGGCAAAGCCGCCCTGGGCAAGCAGCATGGATTTGGTGAAGCGCTCGAAGTCCAGCCCGGTGAGCCGCTCGGTTTCGCGCAGCTTGTCATTGATGCGGTCGGTGATGATCTGCCCATCCAGCCGGGCCAGCTCGACACGCGGCGCCTGCAGCGCGCCCTCGGCGCGGTCGCGGGCGCGCCGCTGGCTCCAGAAGGCGCGGTAGGCGGTGCCGCGCACGGCGAATTCCACTTCGGCCAGGCAGTCAGCGGTGTGCCGGGTCATCAGCTCATTGCCACTGGCCGACAGGCTGCTCATGCGCGGGGTGCGGTGGTAAAGCGCCAGGCACAGGGCATCGAGCAGGGTAGTCTTGCCGGCGCCGGTCGGCCCGGTGATGGCGAACAGGCCACTGCTGGCAAACGGCTCGCGGGTAAAGTCGATCTTCCACTCGCCCTTCAGCGAGTTGAGGTTTTTCAGGCGCAGGCTGAGGATTTTCATGGGGTCATGCCATCGCGGAGGTCAGCGCACAGCGCTGTCGGCCTCGGGGTTGTCGCGGACTTCGGCCAGCACCTGGCGATAGAGCTGCAGCAGGCTCTCGCGGGTTGGCGGGTCGAAGGATTCCTCCTGCAGGCGGCGGGCGAACACCTCCTCGGCACTCAGCTCATCGAGGCTTTCCCCGGCGGCGCTGTGCAGGGCCAGACTGGGCTGGCTGCGTTCGCGGCGGATGCGCAGCACCTCCAGCGGCAGGTCTGCGCAAAGGCTGGCGACGCGCCCGTGCAGGTCGCTCAGTGCGGCATCGTCCTGCACCTGCACTTCCAGCCACAACGGCTGGCTGGCACTCGCCGTGGCAGCCAGCTCGGCCAGGCGTGCCGGCAGTTCGGCGAGGCTGCCGCGCACACTGGCCAGGCCCTGCCAGCGGGGCACCGGCAGTTCCTCGATGGCCTGCAGGCGGCCCTCGGCAAAGTCCACCAGCAGCATCTGTTTGGTCTGTCCGGCTTCGTCGAAGGACAACGGCAGCGGCGAGCCGCTGTAGCGGATATGCGCCTGCCCGCCCACCTGCTGGGGACGGTGGATATGCCCCAGGGCGATGTAGTCGGCCGGCGGGAAGGCGTTGCTGGGAAAGGCTTCCAGGCTGCCGACGTAGATTTCCCGTACCGACTCGCTGCTGCTCGCGCCCACGGTGGTCAGGTGGCCGCTGGCGATGATCGGCAAGGCCAGGCCCAGCTCGGCGCGGCGCGCTTCGGCCAGGGCGAACAACTGCTGGTAGTGCGCGGCAATCGCTTGCTGCAGGTCTTGCTGCTTGCTGGTGGCGCTGTGTCCGGCTTCGCTGCGCAGCAGATCGCGGGCGCGCAGGAAGGGAATGGCACACAGCAGGCCGGCCACCTCGCCCTGGCGGTTGCGCAGGGTCAGCAGTTGTTCGTCCGGGTCGCTGGCTAGGCAGGGCAGCACCTGCGCGCCCAGTTCGGCCAGCAGTTGCCGCGACTCGCCGAGCATGGCCGGGGAGTCATGGTTACCGCCCAGCAGCACCAGGCCACAACCGGCGCGGCGCAGCGCCAGCACCAGCTGGTTGTATTGCTCGCGGGCGTAGCTGGGCGGCGTGCCGGTATCGAACAGGTCGCCGGCAATCAGCACCACGTCGACCTGCAGGGCCTGCACCTGTTCGAGCAGCCACTGGCAGAGCGCCTGGTGCTCGGCCTGGCGGCTCTTGCCCATGAAATGCTGGCCGAGGTGCCAGTCCGAGGTGTGCAGCAGGCGCAGGGCAGCCATCAGACCGGCCACTCCTGCACGATGACGTGCGTCTTGACCCGCTGGATGCCCGGCCAGGTGCCGATTGCCTCGCGCAGCTCACCCAGCCGTGCCATGTGTTCGGCCTCCACATAAAGCAGCATGTCGGTTTCCCCGCTGATGCTGCTGATGCGCCGCACCTCGGCGAAGCCGCGCAGCCGTCCGACATACTCCTGGCAACGGCTGTCCTTGTAGAACAGTTCCAGGTAGGCCTGCACTGGCGCACGGCCGGGCCACTGCACCTGGGCGTGGTAGCCGCGGATCACTCCGCGCTGCTCCAGCTGCTGGATACGTTCACTGACCGCCGAGCGCGACAGGTTGACCTGGCGGGCTATCTGGCTGATCGGGGTGCGCGCTTCGGCGCGCAGCAGGCTGACTATCTGCTGGTCGACTCTGTCCACGGGGGCTCCGGCAATCTGCGGGGGCAATCCGACCATTTGCCGGGCAAAAACCGCAGCCTGACAGCTGCCAGGGCGGCGCCCGGGCCTTACCATGGCCGTCTTGCGCACTGTTGCAGAGCATACCCCATGAGTCGCCTCAACCAAGAACTCGGTCTGATCCAGGGCATCGCCCTGCTCAGTACCTCCCTGCTGGGCACCGGCATTTTCGTGGTGCCGGCGCTGGCCGCCACCGCCGCCGGGCCGGCCTCGCTATGGGCCTGGCTGATCCTCATCGCGCTGATCCTGCCGATGGCCTTCACCTTCGCCCAGCTGGGCCGTGCCTACCCGCACGCCGGCGGGGCGCCGCACCTGATCGGCAAGGCCTTCGGCGCACGCATGGAGCGCCTCAGCGCCCTGCTGTTCCTTGCCGTGCTGCCGGTCGGCCTGCCGGCGGCCCTGGAGATCGCCAGCGGCTTCGCCAAGGCCGTGTGGCCGCTGCACAGCGGCGGCGAGCTGCTCGTACAACTGGCCACGCTTGCTGGGCTGTGGCTGCTCGGCCAGCGGCCGGCTCGCGCCTCCGGCACCCTGCAGGCACTGATCGCCCTGGCCATCATCGCCAGCGTGGCACTGGCCTGGTGGCTCGGCGACCTGCCGCAAGCCGAGCTGCCCTTGCTGCCGCCGCTGGCCGGACAGTGGCAGTTGCTACCGGCCGCTCTGGCGGTGATGTTCTGGTGTTTCGTCGGCATTGAGGCGTTTACCCACCTGGGCGAGGAGTTCCGCCGCCCGGCGCGCGACTTCCCGCTGGCGCTGCTCGGCGGCGTGCTGCTGGCTGGCCTGGTGTACTGGGCCTGCTCGGTGGCGGTGCTGAGTTTCCACACCTACGGCGATGTACACAGCGATGCCGGCGCGCTGCCCCGCCTCTATCAGTTGCTGCTCGGTGAGCAGGCCCGCTGGCTGGTGGCGCTGGTCGGCTACCTGGCCTGCTTTGCCTCGATGAACCTGTACATCCAGGGCTTCGCTCGGCTGATCTGGAGCCTGGCCGACGAAGGCAAGCTGCCGGCTCGCCTGGCGGCGCGCAACCGGCATGGCCAGCCGGCACGGGCGCTGCATCTGGTCATCCTGGCTTGCGCGGCGAGCGCCGTAGTGGCCAGCCTGGCCGGGCTGGGCGTGGACGACCTGATCCGCTACGCCAATGGCAATTTCGTGCTGATCTACCTGCTCAGCATGGCCGCCGGAGTCTGCCTGCTGCGCGGCCCCTGGCGCCTGCTAGCGGCCGTGGCCTGCCTGTTGTGCGCCGCGGTGCTGCTGATGCTTGGCCAGGATGCCGCCTATGTGCTGGGGCTGCTGCTCGGCCTGCTGGCCCTGGACGCCTGGCAGCAAGGTCGCCGGGTGCTGCCAGCGGGTGACTGAGCGGGGCCACTGCGCCTATGCTGAAGGCCTGTGCCTGGCGGGCAGGCATCCAGGGAAGAAACGATGCGGCGAATCCTCAACGATCTGAAAATCATGCTGCTGGCCAACCTGTGGCTGGTACCGGTACTCGCTGCGCTGGTCGGCGCCGTGTTCTACCTGGTGGCCCCGCCACCGCCGATGAGCGCGCGCATGGTCACCGGCCCGCAAGGCGGCGCCTATGCACAGTTCGCCGAACGCCTGCAGGCCGAACTGGCCAAGGAAGGCTTTACCCTGGAGCTGCAGCCCAGTCGTGGCGCCAGCGACAGCCTGGCACAACTGCTCGCCGACGAACCCGAGGTGCAACTGGGCATCGTGCAGAGCGGCCTGGAGCGCACCCTGTCCGCCGCCCAGCGTGAACGCCTGAGCAGCCTGGGCGCGCTGTATCACGAGCCGCTGTGGCTGTTCTATCGCGCCGATCTGGAGTTGGCCACCCTGCATGACCTGCGCCCGCTGCGCCTGGGCCTGGGCACACAGGGCAGCGGCACCGCGCTGCTCAGCCAGGCCTTGCTGCAGGCCAGCGGCATCGCCACCGAGGACTATCCGCCACACTGGCAGGCGCTTGGCGGCGGCCCGGCAGTGCGCGCCCTGCAAGCCGGCGAGCTGGACGGACTGTTCCTGGTGGCCCCGGCGGAAAACCCGCTACTGCAACAACTGGCCAGCGACCCGGCGCTGCGCCTGCACCACTTCCGCCGCGCACGCGCCTACGCCGCCCGCCTGCCCTTCGTGCAACCCCTGCAGGTCAGCGAAGGCCTGCTCAACCTGCAGGTCGGCATCCCCCGCCAGGAGCTCACCACCCTGTCGCCGGTGGCCAGCCTGGTGGTCAACGACAGCTTCCACCCGGCCCTCACCCCGCTGATCCTCCAGGCCAGTCGCCAGGTATTGGCCGAGGGCAACCTGCTCGACCCCGCCGGGCAATTTCCCAGCCCGTCACCGGCGCCCTTCGCGCTCAGCGACGATGCCGGCTATTTCTACAGCAAGGGCCTGCCGCTACTGCAACGCTACCTGCCGTTTCGCATCGCCTCGCTGGCCGACCGCTACATCATCCTGCTGATTCCCCTGCTGCTGATCCTCCTGCCGCTGTTCAAGGCCATCGGGCCGATCTACCAGTGGCGCATCCGTGCGCGCATCTACCGCTGGTACAAGCACCTGCGCGAGATCGACCGACAACTGCACAGTGGCTCGCTGCCCGCGCAGCTGGATGAGGAAATCAGCCGCCTGGAACGCCTGGAAACCGAACTGGCCGCCGTGCAGGTACCGCTCTCCTACTCCAACGAGCTGTATGAACTGCACCTCCACCTGCGCTACGAAATCGAGCGACTGCGCGCCTTGCAGCAGCGCCAGCGCAGCATCGGGTAAACTGCCGCCCCATACTTCGCACCGCACGAGAAGCCCATGCCGATCCGCCATTGCATCGTCCACCTGATCGACAAGAAGCCCGACGGCAGCCCGGCCGTACTGCATGCCCGGGACAGCGAGCTGGCCGCCAGCAGCGCCCTGGAAAACCTCCTGGCCGACCTCAACGACAGCTACAACGCCAAGCAGGGCAAGGCCTGGGGCCTGTTTCACGAGGAGTCCGGCGCTTATCCGTTCAGTGGCTGGCTGAAGGCTTACTTGGAAGGCGAGCAGGACTTCACCACCTTCAGTCGCCAGGCTGTCGCACAACTGCAGAAGCTGATGGAGGAATCCAACCTGTCCACCGGCGGCCATGTGCTGTTCGCCCACTACCAGCAGGGCATGACCGACTACCTGGCGATCGCCCTGTTGCACCACAGCGAAGGCGTGGCGGTGACCGAGGCGCTGGACGTGACCCCGGCCAAGCACCTCGATCTGGGCCAACTGCACCTGGCCGCGCGCATCAACCTCAGCGAGTGGCAGAACAACCAGCAGTCCAAGCAGTACATCTCCTTTATCAAGGGCAAGAACGGCAAGAAGGTCTCGGAGTATTTCCGCGATTTCATCGGCTGCCAGGAGGGCGTCGACGCGCCGAGCGAGACGCGCACGCTGCTCAAGGCATTCAGTGACTTCGTGGAAAGCGAGGACCTCGCCGAAGAACAGGCGCGCGAGAAAACCGACACGCTGGTCGACTACGCCACCAGCCAGGCCAAGCTGGGCGAGCCAATCACCCTGGAAGAACTCTCCGGGCTGATCGACGAAGAGCGCCCGCGCGCCTTCTACGAACACATCCGCAACAAGGACTACGGCATGGCCACGGAATTTCCGGCGGACAAGCGCACGCTCAGCCAGTTCCGCCGCTTCACCGGGCGCGCCGAAGGTCTGTCGATCAGCTTCGAGGCGCACCTGCTGGGCTCGGCCATCGAGTATGACGAGGCACGCGACATGCTGATCATTCGCCAGCTGCCCACCCAGTTGAAAGACCAGCTGAAGCGGCGCAAGGACTAGCCCGCCATGCGCCTGGAGGATGCCCTGCTCGACAGCTGCCTGTGCCAGCCGGACGCTCCGCTGGGCGGTGATCCACGCCGCCTGCTGGTCAGCGACAAAAGCACCGCCAAGCAGCAGCTGAGCGACCTCAAGCCCTGGCTCAACCAGCAGCAGACCCTGCTCTGGGCCAATCGCCGGGATGCCGTGCTGCTGCTCCTGCAAGGCCCCGACTGCAGCGGCAAGGACGGGGTGATCCGCCACGTGCTCAGCGCCTGCAATCCCCAGGGACTGGCACTGCACAGCTTCCAGGCGCCCAGCCCGGCCGAGCGCGCCGAGCACTGGCTGCAGCGCTACCGGCAACGTCTGCCGGCACCGGGCCTGCTCGGCGTATTCAATCGCAGCTACTACGAAGGCCTAGTCAGCGACCTGCAGGACGGCCTGTGCCCGGACGCGGCGCTGGCCAGCCGGCGCGCCGAAGTGGCCACCCTGGAAACGCAGCTCGGCCAGCAGCGCATCCACCTGCTCAAGTGCTACCTGCAGCTGTCCAGAGGCGAACAGCGCCTGCGCCTGGAGCGCCGCCTGGAGCTGCCCAGCAAGCGCTGGAAGCTGTCACGCGCCGACCTCGAAGCACACCGCCAGTTCGACAGCCGGCAGGCGCGCTGGGCCAGTGAGCTGGCGGCCAGCCACAGCAGCGCGGCCCCCTGGTATGTGATTCCCGCCGACCACCGCTGGCAGCGCGACCTGCTGGTGGCCAGCCTGCTGGCCCGCACCCTGGAGCGTTTGCAGCTGGACTGGCCGGCACAGCCGGCACCGTTCAGCCTGGCCGAGTTGCAGGCATGCGCCGGCTAATCGCCGCCCTGCTGCTGGGCTGCGCGACGGCCCTGGCCAGCGCCGAGCAGCCTTGGGTCGAAGAAATCCCGGCGGCGGCGCTGGATGCCGACACCGTGCGTTTCGTGCAGGCCAATGCCGAGTTCACCCTGCTGCATGAGATGGGCCACCTGCTGATTCATGAACTGGGCCTGCCGGTACTCGGCCGCGAGGAAGATGCCGCCGACCAGTTGGGTTTCATGGGCCTGTTCCTCCTCTACCGGCGCCAGCACGAACCGGACTTCGCCGCACGCCTGCTGGATATCGCCGACTATTGGCGCCTGGAATGGCAACGCGCCAAGCCGCCGCACGAGGAAGTCCGCGAATGGGACAGTCATGCACTGGATGCCCAGCGCTTCTACAACCTGGCCTGTCTGGCCTATGGCAGCGACCCTCGTCAGCTGGAGTGGATCATCCAGGCCACCGGCCTACCGGAGCAGCGCGCCTTCTACTGCGACCAGGAATATCAGCAGGTGCTGCATGCGGTGAGCTGGCTGAAGCGCCACTACCAGCGCCAGCCCGGACAACCCGCCGGGGCACAGATCAGCGTGGTCTACGATGAACCTTCGCCGGCACTGGCCGACGGTGCCGAACTGCTCGCCAAGGTACGCGGCTCCGGTGAGCTGGAGGCGGTCGCCGCCAAGGCCGGCGAGGCCTTCGTGCTGCCACGCCCGTTGTTGCTGCGCCTGACCAGTTGCGGCGAACCGGATGCCTGGTACAACCAGCAGAGCGGCGAGCTGACGCTCTGCTATGAACGTCTGGTGCACCTGCGCCAGCTGGCCGCGCAATTGCCGCGGCTGCGCCAACCCCTCCACCCTGCCAAGGATGACCCCTGATGAAAACCCTGATCGCCCTGCTCCTGGCGCTCGCCGTGTACCAGCACTGGGACCGTGTGCAAGCCCTGCTCAGCCCGCCCAGCGCCGGCGCGCAAAGCGGCGAAGTGATCCTCTACGCCACCGAGTGGTGTGGCTACTGCGCCAAGGCCCGCGAACTGCTGGCCGCCGACGGCATCAGCTACCGCGAGATCGATATCGAGAAGGACAGCGCCGGTCGCCAGGCCTACCAGGCACTGGGCGGGCGTGGCGTGCCGCTGCTCGACGTGCGCGGGCAGATCGTCCGCGGCTACAACCCCGAGGCGATACGCGCCGCCTACTGAGCGCGCAGGACAAAGCCCAGGCGCGGCAAATGCACATGCACGCGCCCAGCCCGGTCGTCCTCGCGGGCAAGAATCAGGCATTCGTCGTCGACATGCAGCAGTTCGCCCTGCACCGGGTCGACACCGTAGTCGCAGGCCGCCACGTGCACCGACTGCCCGGCCTGAAAACCGGCCGGCCACTGCCCGGCGCGCTCCGGCAAGGGTGCCGGCGTGGCGTCTCGGGCCACGGCCAGCGCGTCCGCGCTGCTCATCGCCCGCGGCGAGCCATGCCCGAAGGCCAGCACCCGCGCCAGCCAGGCGTTGACGGCCGGATAGGCGGCCAGCAGCGGCGCGGTCTGCGGCGCGCCGGCCAGGAACCACAGCGGATGGGCCACGGCAAAGTCAGCCAGCGACGGCCGGCCACACAGGAACTCGCCGTCCTCGCGCTGCAACTGCAGCTCCAGACGCTGCATCAGCGTTGGCCAGTGCTGCAGGCTGTGCTCGGCGGCCGGCAGGCGCGCCGCACCACCGGCAAACAGCGCCCGGCGATCGTCGATGAATGCCTGGGCCGCCGCCGCCGGCAGGCCCTGCAAGCGACTGGCCAGCACCTCGGGCTGAAAGGCCAGGCTGACAGCCAGGAGGAACAGCGTGCTATCGGCCCATTGCGCCAGACTGGCCACCACGAACTCCTGGCCCTCGGGAAACAGCGCCGGCGTAGCCTTCTCGGCTTCCAGGCGTCGGGCGATCAGCGCGCTGTCGCAGTAGATATCGGCGCCCACCTGCAACACCGGTGTCTTGCGGTAACCGCCGGTCAGTGCCAGCAGGTCGGGCTTGGGCATGATCCGTGGAATCTCCACCGAGCGCCAGGACAGCTGCTTGTAGCCGAGCAGCAGGCGGGTTTTCTCGGCAAAGGGCGAGGCATCGTAGTGATGCAGGATCAGCTCGTGCATGGTGTGCTCCGCAGGCGGGGATAGAGACTCAGAGTAGTCCTGTGCAGGCCGTGCCGTGAAGTCCCTGACCAGACGTTCCTTGGCCGCCTTGCTGAGCGCCTTGATGGCGCGTTCGCGGCGCAGGGCGGCCGACTTGTCGGCACAGGCTTCTACATAGACCAGCGCCTGCGCCGGACTGGCATGGAAAAAGCGCGCACCCTGGCCCCGGCAATGCTGGGCGAAGCGTCGCTGCGGGTCATTGCTCATGCCGCAGTACAGCGCACCATTGGCCGCGCGCACCAGGTAGACCCACCAACTGCACGCACTGCTCATGCGCGCAAGCGCCCAGGCGCCAACTGTGCGACATGCAAGCCGTGCGCCTGCAGGGCCTGCGGCCAGGGCTGGCCGCTCAACAAGGCGGCGCTGGCCAGGCCCATTGCCGGGCTGGTCTGCATACCGTAACCGCCCTGGCCGACCAGCCAGAAGAAATCCTCCCGGCCTTCGGCAAAGCCGGCCACCAGCCCCTGATCGGCGACGAAACTGCGCAAACCCGCCCAGCGGTGCAGCGGTCGCTTGATGCGCAGACGGGTGTACTGCTCGATACGGGCAATGCCCAGGGCGATATCCAGCTCCTCGGGCTGGGCATCCTGGGCCGCCTGCGGGTCGGCATTGGCCGGCGACCCGAGCAGTAGCCCGGCATCGGGCTTGATGTAGAAAGACTCGTCGAGGCTCACCAGGCAGGGCCAATCGTGCAACGCATAGCCCTCGGCAGCAAAGGTAAAGGCGCTGCGCCGCATCGGTTGCAGGCCCAGTCCGGGTATCCCGGCCAGCGCGGCGATCTCCTCGCCCCAGGCCCCCGCGGCGTTGACCAGGCAGGCCGCCCGGTAACGCTGCCCGGCGCACTCGACCTGCCAGTAGCCGGCCTGACGCTGGATGGCGCGCACCTCGCGCTGGCAATGCAGTACCCCGCCCCGCTCACGCAAGCCGCGCAGGTAACCCTGTAGCAACGCATGGGTGTCGATATCCGCCGCCGTCGGGTCGTACAGCGCGCCGTGCACCTGAGCCGGATCGAGTGCCGGGCACAGCGCACAGGCTTGCGCGGCATCGAGCAGGCGCATCTGCGGCACACTGACCCGCGCCGCCTGCCATTGACGCTGCAGCTCGGCGGGATCGCCATGGAAATCGACGATCAGTTCGCCGCGTGGCCGCAACAACGGCTGCTCAGCGAAGCCGTCTGGCGGCGCCTCGAAAAAGGCCCGGCTGGCCGCGCTCAGGGCACGCACCTGGCTGCTGCCGTAGGCCTGGGTGAACAGTGCGGCTGAACGCCCAGTGGCGTGGTAGCCCGGTTGGCTTTCGCGCTCCAGCACCAGGCAGCGCGCGCCCTCGGCACTGAGGAAATAACCGCAGGAAGCGCCGGCAATACCGGCGCCGATGATCAGGAAATCACAATCGAGCATGGCGAGACAGGCTGTGGCAGGAACGAGCGGGGACGCATGCACGCCACCCCCAAGCCAGTGCGTGCAGCACCTGAACTGGACGCGGCAGGCCTATGGACCTGCCCGACCAGCGGACGATCAATGCTTGCGCGGTACCGGCTTGAGCAGGCTGTCCGGCGGCATTTCACAGTGGATCTTGCGACCGATCAGCGCTTCGATCGGCGGCAGGGCAAAGGCATCGTCCTCGCCGGCAAAGCTGATCGAGGTGCCGCTGCTGCCGGCGCGCCCGGTACGCCCAATACGGTGTACATAGTCGTCGGGGGTTTCCGGCAGGGTGAAGTTGATGACATGGCTGATGCCGTCCACATGGATGCCACGCCCGGCTACGTCGGTGGCCACCAGCACACGGATCTTGCCCTCGCGGAAGCCTTCCAGCACCTTGATGCGCTTGGCCTGCGGTACATCGCCGGACATCTGCGCGGCGCTCACGCCGTCGCGCGTGAGGCGCTCCTCGATGCGCCGCACCTCGTCCTTGCGGTTGGCAAACACCATCACCCGACTCCAGTCGTTCTGCGTGACCAGGTTGTAGAGCAGCTTGTACTTGTCGCTGCTGGCCACCGCATAGACGTGCTGCTCGACGGTATCGCTGGCGACGTTCTCCGGCTCGATCTCGACGATCGCCGGATCGACTGTCCACTGCTTGGCCAGGTTCATCACGTCGTCGGTGAAGGTGGCAGAGAACAGCAGCGTCTGGCGCTCACCCTTCATCGGCGTTTGCCGGATGATCTGCCGCACCTGCGGGATGAAGCCCATGTCGAGCATGCGGTCGGCCTCATCCAGCACCATCACCTCGACCATGTCCAGGTGCACTTCGCCGCGCTGGTTGAAGTCCAGCAGACGGCCCGGGGTGGCGACGAGGATGTCGCAGAAACGCGATTCGAGCTGTTTGAGCTGTTTGTCGAAATCCATGCCACCGACGAACTGCATGACGTTGAGGCCGGTGTACTTGGTCAGTTCAGCGGCGTCCTTGGCGATCTGCACCACCAGTTCGCGGGTCGGCGCAATGATCAGCGCACGCGGCTCGCCCATGTAGCGCTCTTTCGGCGGCGGGGTCTGCAGCAGCTGGGTGATGGTCGAGATAAGGAACGCGGCCGTCTTGCCGGTGCCGGTCTGCGCCCGTCCGATGGCATCGCGCCCCTTGAGGGTGAAGCCCAGTACCTGCGCCTGGATCGGTGTGCAGTAGGGGAAACCCAGATCATGGATGGCGTGCATCAGCCGCGCATCGAGGTTGAAGTCGTGGAAGCGGGTCTTGCCATCCTGCGGCTCGACCACGAAGTCGCTCAGTTTCCAGGTATCCACCGGCTTGGCGGCACGCGGCTTGCGTTCACGACGCGGTTTGCCGGGCTTGCTTGCAGCAACCGGCGCAACGGTCGGCTCAGCAGAATGGGGGGAGGCCTGCGACGTAGCCTGAGCGGCGGCCGGCGAGGCTTGCGGGGTTACGGGCGGGGCGCTTGGCGCGGCGTCAGCGCCCTTGCCGAACAGATTCTTGAGTGCTTTGAGCACGGTCTTCTCGTCACAGGTCAGGGAATGAACCGCGCCAGTGTAAAGCAAGATTGGCGGGGGGCGAAGCCTCCCGCCCGCCCCGGGCAATTAGCCGCAGAGGCAGTTGCGACCGTGCTGCTTGGCCTCGTACAACGCCGCATCGGCACGCGCAATAAGCGCCTGCAGGCTATCGCGCGGCTGCATCTGCGCCAGGCCGATGGAAACCGTCACCCCGGGCAGCTCGCCAATCGGCGCATAGAAGTGCTCGATGCGCTCCAGGCTGCTGCGCAAACGCTCAGCAATCGCCCGCGCCTCCTCCTGGGCCAGGTCGGGCAGCAGGATGACGAACTCTTCGCCGCCAAAGCGCACCATGCTGTCCTTGGGCCGCAACTGCTGGCGCAGGGTATGCGCCACCAGGCATAGCGCATAGTCACCGGCCAAGTGGCCATGGCGGTCGTTGTAGGCCTTGAAGTAGTCGACATCCAGCATGAGCATGCACAGCGGCTTGTCGTTGAACGCGCAGCGGGTACTTTCCCGCTCCCAGATATGTTCCAGCCAGCGCCGGTTGAACAGCCCGGTGAGGGTGTCGACATTGGCGTTCTGCTCGGCGTTCTGCAGCACCTTGTTGCCCTGACGCACCCGTTCACAGAGCAGTTGCAGCATGTTCTGCATCAACTGGGGCGACTGGCTGAACAGGTCGATCAGCGCCTGGCGGTGCAGGCGCAACACCCGGCTGGGTTCGCCGGCCAGCACATAGGCTGATGGTCGTTCGTTGTCGATGAAACTGATTTCCCCGGCGCAGTCACCGACATTCAGCACTGACACGGGAGCCGAATCCGGCGAGCCCAGGTAGACCTTGAGCTGACCACTGATCACCAGGTAGAGGTATTCGTTGCGATTGAACGGCGAGAGCAGGATCTCGCCATTGTGCAATTGCAGGGCGCAGGCGGTCTCCAGCAGCTTGTGCAAGCTGCCCAGCGCGACATTGTTGAACAGTCGCGTGTGTTTTATCTGCTCCAGATCGGGCTGCCAGTGCACGGTTTTCATGGCGGCGGCCCTGCCCTGGAGGGCGTGCGCAAGGGGGCTTGAAACATCACAAACGCTTCCTGTCGTTAGGACGAACAGCATCTTGAACTTATGACGATCACCCCGGGCTTACAATCCTGTAGCCCGGGACATGCGACAAACGGTCGCAAAAGTGACCAATGCGTCAGAAAAACCATCAGGCGAGCGAGCTACTGTCGTTCACCTGGCACTCTCTGTGCGCATATTCCAGACGATAGCCCACGGCAAAACCAGCCAGACGCTCACCAATCAACTGCTCCAGTGCCGCATCCGCCGCAGCCAGACGAATGTAGGCCAGTTGCCCGCAACGCTCGTCACTGCGCACCTCAACCTGCTGCACTGCCGGCAGGTCGGCCAGTTGTTCACGGTATACCCGGGCGATGGCGTCGAAACGCAAGGCCGGTTTGAAGGTCTTGCCCACCGCCGTCAGCGGAATGGCCTCGATGATCCAGGCATCCTTCGGCACCGCAGCCCGCTCATGAATATGCGCGGCGGCATGCGCCAGCAGTTCATCTTCGCTGGCTTGCTGGCCGGGTTTGAGCTGTACATAAACCACCGGCAGCTCGCCCACCTTGAGATCAGGCTTGCCCACTGCAGCAGCCAGGGCCACGGCCGGATGTTTGTGCAAGGCCTCCTCGATCATCTGCGGGTCAATGTTGTGGCCGCCGCGGATGATCAGGTCCTTGCTACGCCCGGTCAGCCAGATATAGCCGTCAGCATCCACCCGCCCCAGGTCGCCGGTATTGAACCAACCGCCATCCACCCAGATACCGGCGTTCTTGCTGCCCTGCAGATAGCCTTTAAATACCGTGGCACCCCGGATGCACAGGGTACCGATCTCGTTGACCGCCGCATCGCGCAGGTAGTTGCCCTGCTCGTCGAGCACCTTGATGCTCACCTCGCAATACGGCATGGGCAGGCCAATGGAACCTGGACGACGCTCGCCGGCCGGTGGGTTGGCACAACTGCCGCAGGTACCTTCGGTGAGGCCGTAGCCCTCGATCAGGGTCAAACCGGTCTTGGCTTCGAACTGGCGGATCAGCTCCACCGGCATCGGCGCAGCGCCGCACAGGGCATATTTCAGCGAGCTGAGGTCATGCCCTTCGCTGGGCACCTGCAACAGCCCGGCATAGATGGTCGGCACGCCACTGAAGAAGCTGACCCGGTGACGTTCGATGATTTTCCAGAAGTTGCTAATCAGGTTGCCGTTGCGATAGCCCTGCGGCGTGGCCAGCAAGACTTCGGCCGCGCCGATGAAGGCCGTCAACCCGGTCACGATCACTCCATTGACATGGAACAGCGGCAAGCCGCACAGCGTCACGTCACCCGGGGCAAAACCGGTCACCAGGTTCATGCAGTAAGCCATGGCCACTTCGTTGCCATGACTGTGCGGAGCCAGCTTGGGCGTACCGGTGGTGCCGCCGGTATGAAAGTAGCTGGCAATTTCGTCGGCCTGGATCACCCGGCCACTTTCCAGATGATCGGCCGGGCAGGCAGCGATGACCTCATCGAAGTCGAGCACGCCTTCCGGCAACGCGCCGCGCTGGGCCTTGAGGGCACTGAGCTGCGGCTCGGGGAGAAAGTTGGCCATGTCCACGCAAAGCACGGCCTTGAGCTGCGGCAAGTGCCCGCGCAGGGCCGCCACCTTGTCCCACAGGTCGGTACCGGGGAAAGGTGCCAGGGTCACCAGCAGTTCGGAGTCGGACGCACTGATCAGCTCGGCAATGTGTTCCGCATCCAGCAACGGATTGATCGCATTGACGATGCCGGCTGCCTCGCCACCCCAGATAGTGAAATGGGTTTGCGGCAGGTTGGGCAGCAGGAAGGACACCGCCTTGCCCGGACGCAGGCCAAGGCGGTGGAAGGCATTGGCGGTCTGGGTGATCTTGCCCAGGAGCTCCATATAGTTCAGCCGGTAGGCTGGCTCATCCGCGCTGCCCTGCAGGATGAAAGAAAGCGCCGGCGCCTGCGGATGGGCTGCTGCCGTACGCTTGATCAGCTCATAGGTACTGGCCGGCAGGCCACGTGCCGCCAGCGGCGTCTGCTCGATCTGGCGGATGTCCTGCAAGGTACGGATTACGGGAGTCGTGGTCATCTTGTTGTTCTCGTCACTCAGCGACTCAGGACTGCAAACGCTGCTGCAGCCACTGGCCAATGTCATCGATCTGTTGCGGGCACACTTCGTGCGCCATGCGGTACTCGCGCCAGACAGCCGGCACACCAGCCCGCTGCAGGCAGTCGAAAGCAGCCTGCCCCATGCTGGGCAGAACCACGTCGTCGACTGTGCCATGCTGGCAAAGAACCGGCAGTTGTCTTTGTGTATCCGTTAGCGACAGCTCCGCCGGAAAGGTCGGGGCATAGGTGGACAGCGCCAACACCCCGCCCAACGGGCCGGGCCAGCGCAGGAAGGCGGCATGCAGGACCACCGCGCCGCCCTGGGAAAAACCGGCGAGGATGATGCGCCGCGGATCGATGCCCTGATCGCGCTGCGCCTCGACCAGGCGCATGACACTTTCCGCAGAGGCTTCCAGTTGCGGACGATCGATGGCCCGCGCCGGGCTCATGGCCAGGATGTCGTACCAGCTGGGCATGGCCCAGCCACCATTGATGGTCACCGGGCGGGTCGGTGCCTGGGGCAGGACAAAGCGGCAGCGCGTCAGGTGCCGCTGCAGCAGCTGGGCAACCGGCTCGAAGTCGTGCTGATCGGCACCCAGGCCGTGCAGCCAGATCACGCAGGCATCGGCTGTCTGGCTCGGTTCTAGAACAAGGGGGGCAGTCATGGCGGTGCTCCGTAGTCTCAGGGTTGTTCGCGCAACTCGGCCAGCACACCGAGCAACCCCTGCTCGGTCTGTTCGCCGACCAGCTGCTTGCGCAATCGCCCTTGCGGATCGACGATGAAGGTCACCGGCAGCGCCTGGCTACGCGGTAACTGCAGGCGCTCGGCCGGGTCCTCGGCCAGTACGCGAAATTCGATACCCAGTGCCTGACTCTGCCGGGCCAGCGCCTCGCCCTGCACACCGTCGTAATTGACGCCGAGCACCTGTACGGCCGCCTGGGGATGCTGCGCGAGGCGATTGAGCTCGGGAATTTCCTTGCGACAGGGGCCGCACCATTCCGCCCAGTAATTGATCAACAGCCACTGGCCTTCGAGCTCGCCAGCCGTTACCTTGCGAGCATGCTGATCGACACCCCAGTCGTCACTGCAGCCGGAAACCAAGAGGCCGATGATGATGGCCAGAATAAGCCTGAGCCGCACAGACATGCCTGGGTACCTCGTAGGAGTGGTGAATAGATGACATTGGACGCCATGCGCCTGGAGGTGCCGGAAATCCATGAGCATGAACCGCTAGACCTGCACAATCTGCTCGAGCAGCTCGCCGACCTGCCTCGCCAGGCATCCAGTGAAACCCTGGAAACACTGCTGGGCCGCCTGTTCCAGCTCAACCGTAGGGAGCTGACCTTACTGGAAAGGCAGCGCATCCTGCAAAGTTTCACCGAGCATTATCGCCTGCAGGCCCAGGCTTTTGCCGAGCAGCCCCCCTGCCCGCTGTTCATCCGTCTGTGCCTGGAGCTCGCCGCAGGCTTCAAGCGCCTGCTGCTGCAGATTCTTCAGGGCCGCCAGCCTTCGCGACCACACCTGGCCTGGTGCCTGTACATGGCCGAGTATTTTGTCGCACAGAGCCTGTTGCGCCATTACCAGCTCTACCAGGAACCTCCGGGCAGCCTGTGGCACGACTGCCACCTGCTGTATTGGCTGGGCGAGCGCCAACATTGCCTAGACGAACCGGTAGCCGCCGCCTTCCAGCCTGCCGCCGCCGGCAATCTGCGCGGGCTCTATCAGCAAAGCCTGTTGCTGGCCCTGAGCAATCCGTTCCAGCTGGAAAATGGCCAGTGCCTGCAACTGTTCGCCGCCCTCGCCCCGCTGGCCGAACTGGCCCGCCTGCAACCCTGGGAAGCAGACGACGACAGCGAGGGACTGCTGATCGACCTCGGCGCCGAACAGCCGCAACTGCTTGGCGAGCCTGACGCAGCGGCTGAACCGGCCACCCTGCGCCGCCTGGAACTGGGTGCGTTACTGGTTGCCCTCGACGAGCCCACGCCCCTGCAAAGCGCCAGCCAGCGGCAACTGCTGGAGCAAGCCAGGCCGCACTGGCAAGGCCAGCAAGCCCGACGCCATCCGCGCAGCGAGCAAAGCAGCCCGTGCAATCTGTTCTGCGGAATAGCCGCCATCCATGCCCAACTGCTTGAACAGCGTCCCCTGCACCTGACAGCGCAATTACTCGATGCCAGTGCAGGGGGCGCGCGCCTGCTCTGCCATGCCGACCACGCGGCGCAGTTGCCCATCGGCCAGCTTCTCCTGTTGCAACACAACAACAGCCAGACCCTGGCCCTGCTGCGCTGGCGTCACCAGAGCGGCAGCGGCTTGCACCTGGGCCTGCGCTATCTCAAGGGGCTACCGCGGCCGGTATGGCTGCGCCGTGCGCCGAGCGCCAAGACGCACCCGGGTATTTTGCAAAGCACCCCGGCCAACGGCGGCTGGCATCACGGCCTGTGGCTGGCCCAGGGCGACTTTGCCAGCGAAGAGAATCTCTGGCTGCAACTGCAGGGCAACCATCACCAGGCCATCGTGCAATTGCCGCCAGCCAATCTGGACAGTGGCCAGGTGGCGCGTCATCCGCTCAAGCTGGCCTGATAACCGCCGGGCGGGCGGCGCTTGATGATTTTTTGCGCAGAGGTTCACGACCGCAGGCAGACCCACGCCCGGATTGCCAGGGCGGCGCGCACTAGAATGGCCGGGTGATTTCTTGTCAGGCCCTACGCCCCATGAACCAAGCTCATGAACAACTGATCGGCCCCGTTCCTTCCCAACTGACCAGCAAGGCCGCCAGTCGGCGCGGGCCAGGCAGCCACGCCGAATTCAATTTGGCGGTCTGGCTGCATCTGCCGGGGCTCGCCGAACTACCGGTATCCCTGGTGGTGCGCTACCTGGATGGTGAACAGCCCCGCGAAGCCCAGGTCGATCACGGCCGACTGAACGGCCAGGGGCGCATCCTGCTGTCCGGCGTGGCGCATCTGCCTTATCGGAACACCCCCAGCGAGGTACGTCTGTACCTGCGCAGCGCCTTGCCGCTGCGGGCACCGATCGTCGAGGAATGCTTCATCGAACCGGTACTGCAGGAAAGCCGTAGCCTCAATTCAGTCAGCTGACCTGACTGCGCTCGTCCGCATCAGGCAGCTCGGTCTTTTCCTGCCCCTGGCTGCGCCACCACTCACGCAGCGATAGCGGCCAGCGGCTAAAGGCCACTCCGGTCACCCGGCGCAAGCCCTGCAACGCCCGTTGCGGGGCTTTTTCATGCAGTTTCACCAGGTTGTCTTGCTCGCTCATATCGTTCTGCCATCAGCCATTGCAGCGGAACCGGCTGAAAAGCCAGAAACGTGCCAATCCACGACAAACGCCCTGGCAACGCCCTCGCGGCAAGCCAACCCGGCGCCCGGCATGATCGGCAGAACGCAGCACGGGCACAGCCTGACATTTTTTGTCAGTCGGACGGCAGTGCCAGCCAGTCGGCCAGGCTGCCTTCCAGCCATAGCGCCTGGCTCGCCTGCAGCCCCTGTAACGCCGCCAGCAGGCGTGGGTAATAGGGCGCTGGATAACTTGTCGGCCACTGCGCCAGCTGAAGTTGCGGCCAGGCCAGCTGTTCAAGCAGCTGCGCCAGGGAGTAATGCGCCAGGTCGCGACACAGCACCCAACGCTGGTTGCCCGCCGCGCACACCAGCTGCAAACGTTGCAACTGCGCCAATTGCTGCAACCAGGCCTCCTCGCTCAGCGCCGGCAACTGCTGGCGCGCCTCAGCCAGTCCAAGGCCCAGGCCCTGCTGCTGGCGCTGGTAGAACAGGCGCAGTAACTCCAGGGTCAGCAGCACCTCAGGCACGCTCGGCTGCCCCGGACGCTGTGTCACCTGCTGCCAGTGACAGGCCAGCTGCGCACCAAAGAGGATGATCAGCCAGCACAAATACACCCACAGCAGGAACAGCGGCACCGTGGCAAAGGCACCGTAGATCAGCTGATAACTGGGAAACAGGCTGACGTACAGGGCAAACCCCTGCTTGCTCAACTCCAGCAGCACAGCGGCACACAGCCCGCCATACAGCGCATGGCGCAACGGCACCGGACGATTCGGCACGGCCGCATACAGCAGGGTAAAAGCCGCTACGCTGAGGGCCAGCGGCAGAACACCCAGCACAGGACGAATATCCAGCAGCGCCTCACTCCCCGTCAGCCAGCGCAACGAAGCCAGGTAGGTACTAATGGCAAAGGCCGCCCCCAGCAACAGGGGGCCCAGGCTGAGGATCGCCCAGTACAACAGGAAACTGGCCAGGCCACGACGCCTTCGACTGCCTCGCCAGATGCCATTGAAGGTGCGTTCGATGCTCGCCAGCATCAGCCAGGCGGTGACCGCCAGCAGCAACACGCCCAGCCAGGTCAGCTGGCGCGCCTGACTGCTGAAGTCGAGCAGGTAGGCCTGGATGTTCGCGCCGCTGGCCGGCACGAAATGACTGAACACAAAGGCTTGGATCTGCTCACCGAGCCCCTGGAATGCCGGCACCGCAGACAGCATGGCAAAGGTCACGGTCATCACCGGCACCACCGCAAACAGGCTGGTGTAGGTCAGGGCTGCCGCGCTTTGCGGGCAGTCGTCGGCGAGAAAGCGGGCCAGCAGGAAGCGCAGGAACAGGCCCAGGCGATGCATGAAATCCAGCATTCCGACTCCTTTCAGGTATCCGGCAGTTCAGGGCAGGCGCCACAGGCGGTTAGAATACCCGCCACTTCCCTGCACGAGCGACCCTGTGATGAGCGAACTGTGCCTGCTGCACAACCCGCGCTGTTCGAAATCCCGCGCAGCCCTTGAGCTGCTCGAAGCCCGCGGCCTCCAGGTCGAGGTACTGCGCTACCTGGACAGCCCTCTCAACGCCGCGCAACTGCGTGAACTGCTGGGCAAACTGGGCCTGTCGGCCCGGCAGCTGCTGCGCAGCGGCGAGGAACTCTACCAGAGCCTGCACCTCGACGATCCGCAGCTCAGTGAAGCGCAACTGATCGACGCCATGGCCGAGCACCCGCGCCTGATCGAGCGGCCCATCCTGATCAACGGCCCGCGCGCCATGGTCGGCCGCCCGCCCGAGCGCATCCTGGAGATCCTCCCGTGAGCGACGCCTATATCCTGGTGCTCTACTACAGCCGCCACGGCGCCACTGCGCAGATGGCCCGGCAAATTGCCCGCGGCGTGGAACAGGGTGGCATGACGGCACGCCTGCGCACCGTGCCCGGCGTTTCCAGTGAATGCACGGCGGTCGCCCCGGAGATTCCCGAAGAGGGTGCGCTGTATGCCAGCCTGGATGACCTGCGCCAGTGCGCCGGTCTGGCACTGGGCAGCCCGACACGCTTCGGCAACATGGCCGCACCGCTCAAGTACTTCTTGGATGGCACCAGCGGCCTGTGGCTGACCGGCGAACTGGTGGGCAAGCCGGCCGCACTGTTTACCTCCACGGCCAGCCTGCATGGCGGCCAGGAAAGCACCCTGCTGTCGATGATGCTGCCCCTGCTGCACCACGGCATGCTGATCAGCGGGCTGCCCTACAGCGAACCCGCGCTGCTGCACACCCAGGGGGGCGGCACGCCCTACGGGGCCAGCCATCTGGCCGGCGCCGACGGCAAGCGGCCACTCGACGAACATGAAATCAGCCTGTGTCGCGCCCTGGGCAAACGCCTGGCGCATATCGCCCAACGCCTGGAGCCTAGCCGTGGCTAAAACCCCCAAAGCCTTGCCGGAACTCGACTGGCTGATCCCGCGCATGAAGCTCAGCCGTGCGCTGAGCCTGTTCAACTTCGTGGCCCTGCTGCTCTTGCTGCTGGTCTGGAACCTGTGGTTCGCCGACCTGCATGGTGCACGGCCGTGGGTGGTGCTGAGCATTCAGCTGCTACCGCTGTTACTGCTGGCCCCCGGCATCCTGCTGGGTAACGCGCGCGCGCATGCCTGGCTGTGCTTTGTGGTCAACCTCTACTTCATCCAGGGGGTACTGGCCGCCTTCGATCCGGCACGCGCCCTGTATGGCGCGCTGGCAACCACCATCAGCGTGCTGCTGTTCTGCTGTGCCCTGCTGTACACCCGCTGGCGTTTCCAGTACCAGCGCAAGCTGGCCGGCGAATAGCCGGCCTACCAGCCCAGGGTCTGTTTGAGAAACGGAATGGTCAGCTTGCGCTGGGCCTGCAAGGAGGCCTGGTCAAGCTGCTCAAGCAACTCGAACAGCGCACTCATGCTGCGCGCACCGCGGGTCAGGATAAACCGCCCGACCTCGTCGGACAGCTGCAAGCCACGCCGCGAAGCACGTAGTTGCAGGGCGCGCAACTTGTCTTCCTCGGCCAGTTCGCGCAACTGAAACACCAGCGCCAGGCTGAGCCGCGACTGCAAGTCAGGCAAGGCCACCGGCAATTCACGAGGGGCCGCGCAAGCGGCCAGCAGCAGACGCTTGCCGGCATCGCGCAGACGATTGAACAGGTGGAACAGCGCTTCTTCCCAAGCGCTCCGGCCCAGCACGGCTTCCAGATCGTCCAGGCAGACCAGCGCGCACTGCTCCAGGTCATCGAGCAGCTCGGGACCGTATTCGACCAACTCAGCCAGGGGCAGATAGACCGCCTGCTCGCCCTGTTGCTCGGCGCGCAGGCAGGCAGCCTGCAGCAAGTGGCTACGCCCGACGCCCGCACTGCCCCACAGGTAAATCAGGCTGTCGCCCCAGCCTGCATCAGGCTGGCACAGGCGCTCGACATAGCCGAGCGCTGCCGCGTTGGCGCCAGGATAGTAGTTGGCAAAGGTGGCGTCGTCGCGCAAACGCACACCGAGAGGCAGCTGGATTGGTTTCATGCCTGCTTCGGCGGCTCACCTGAGCCGTTTCCGTTCTCCCCATAAAGATCGGAAAGTTTATATAAATCATGCACATGACGCAGCAAAACCATGATCACCGCGGCCACCGGCAAGGCCAGCAGGATACCTACGAAGCCGAACAGCTGGGCACCGGCCAACACCGCGAAGATGACCGCCACCGGATGCAGGCCGATGCGATCGCCCACCAGCAGCGGGGTCAGCAACATGCCTTCGAGCATCTGACCGATGCTGAACACCACCACCACGCCGACCAGCGGGTACAGGGCGTCACCGCCGAACTGGAAGACCACGGCAATCAGGGCCGCACCGATACCCACAATGAAGCCCATGTAGGGCACGATGCTGGCCAGGCCGGCGAGCAGGCCGATCAACAACCCCAGCTCCAGGCCAATCAGCATCAGGCCGCTGGCATAGACCGCACCCAGCGCCAGCATGACCAACAGCTGGCCACGCATGAAAGCGCCCAGCACCTCGTGACACTCGCCGGCCAGGCGCAGCACCAGGCCTTCCTGGCGACGCGGCAGGAGGTTGCGCAGGCGCAGCATCAGCACATCCCAGTCGCGCATCAGGTAGAAACCCACCACCGGCACCAGCAGCAGATTGCCGACAAAGCCCAGCAAAGCCAGGCTGGAGTGGGTGACCTGGCTGGCCAGCAGGCCGAGCAGATCACCGGTTCGCTCGGGGTTGCTCGACAACGCGGTGCGAATCCGCTCGAAGCGCCAGAAATCACCGTCTACCCCCAACTGCATCTGCACCCAGGGCAAGCCCGTGACCTGCAACCATTCCAGCATGTGCGGGATCAGCTCGTACAAACGTACCAACTGACGCCCCAGCATGGGCAGGAGAATCAGTAGCAGCAGCAGGACCGCCAGGGCAAACAGCACGAACACCAGGGTCACCCCCCAGGTCCGCGACAGCCCACGACGCTCCAGGCGATCGACCAGCGGGTCACCCAGATAGGCGAGCAGCATGGCCACCAGGAAGGGCGGCAAAATCGGCGTCAGCAGGTAGAGCAGCCAGCCACCGCCCAACAGGGCTACCAGCCACAGCCAGCGTCGCGAATCGGTCATAAGGTCACTCCCTTGCGTTGGCGGCGATACAGCCGCGTCCAGGCCCATACATAATGCAGGCCGCTGCACAGGGTCAGCAGCAGCACCGTAACGATCAGCAGCGGGCGCACCTCGGCAAAGCCCGGCGGCCAGCTGAGCTCCAGCAGCACGGCCAGCACCAGGATGATCTGCGCCAGTGTCGAGGCTTTGCCGAGCAGACTCGGGCGCATCTGCAAGGCACCGACCAGCACACGGTACAACAGGGCCCCTCCTACGATCAGTGCATCCCGCAGCAACACCAGCAGGGTCAACCACCAGGGCAATACCTGGCTTAGCCCCAGACAGACATAGCTGGTGACCAGCAGCAGCTTGTCGGCCAGCGGGTCCAGTACGCTACCCACGCGACTCACCCAGCCAAAGCGCCGCGCCAGAAAGCCATCCAGCGCATCCGAAGCACCGGCCACGGCGAACAGCCAGAGCGCTGCAGCAAAGCGTTCGCTGAGCAGCAACCAGGCGATCGGCAAGGTCAACAGCAGGCGCAGCAGGGTCAGCAGGTTGGGCAGATGGCGCATGGCGGCAAATCAGGGCCAGCGGTATTGCAACAGTGCGGCCGAGGCGGCCGGCAGCTGCGCGGCTGCGGCCAGCGGCGCCTCGCCGCTCGGTTCAGCGGTTACCGGCTGGACGGCAGGCACCTCGGCAGGCACGACCTGCAGTTGCAGCAAGCTCAGTTGTGCATGCAACTGCTGGGCACTGGCCTGCAGGCGATAACGCAAACGATCGCCCTCGACGCGCAACAGGCGCGCGGCAAAGGGTTCCAAGACACGCTCCAGCTGGGCAAAGCGGGCCAGGTCGGCCCCCTGTACTTCCAACAGCAGCTGGCTGGCGGCCTCCGGGCGCACCACAAAACGCGGCGCCAGGCGCTGGCTGAGCGTCAGCAGGAGGGCGTCGGCCAGGCTGGCCTGGTCACTGGCCTCAAGCTGGCCACGCTCCTCGCCATCGCCCAGCAACAGGCGCCAGTCGGCCTGCCAGGCCGAGCCGCGCTGGCGAGCCAGTACGAGCAACTGCATGTCAGCCTCATAACGTACCGCGGGCTCCTGCAACACCGCCTCGGCATCACCCTGCAACAGCTCGTCACTAATCAGCAACTGCTCGCTGAGATCGGCCAGGGGCAGGCGTATCGGCAGCCCGCGATGCTGCGCGGCCTGCTGTAACAGACTGGCGCCGTCCTGGGCATCGCCGACCAACTGGCTACCGTCCACACCCTGATTCAGCCACCAGACCAGCAAGGCCGGGCGGCTGGCGCCCCACAGCGCCAAGCCCGCCTCGCGCAAGCGCGATTCACTGGTCAGCGGGTCGAACTCCACCAGCACATGGTCATCGGCGTAACCGAACTGGCGTGCCAGTTGCTGCGGATCGGCACGCAGCGCCTGCACCTGCGGGTTGAGCAGCGCCTGGGGGTCGCCGGTCAGGCGCAGCACCAGGGTATCCAGCGCCCGCTGCAACGCCTCGCTACGTTGTTCAGGGCTCTGTCCGGCGAGGCTTTCGCGCACCTGATAAAGCGCCTCGGGGCTGGCAGCCCACAGGGGGGGCGCCCAGAAAGGCAGGCAGAGCACCAGCAGACGAAGAAAAACACGCATGGGGAATTCACCCGTTGACAGATTGGCGACAAAAAACGGCCGCAGTGTACCCCGAGCCAGAGCCCCCTGGCGTGCCGCGCACGACGATTCTGCCGCAGCCTTCGCCGACAGGCCATGGCCGCCCCCCGGCAAGCCTGATAAAATCGCCGCCTTTCCGGGTCGGCGCCGGCCGCGCACGACTGTTCCAACCGCTATCCAGGCAAAGGCACGCATTCATGAGCAAGCAACCCTCCATCAGCTACAAGGACGCCGGTGTCGATATCGATGCGGGCGAAGCCCTGGTCGAGCGCATCAAGGGCGTGGCCAAGCGCACCGCGCGGCCGGAGGTCATGGGTGGCCTGGGTGGCTTCGGCGCGCTGTGCGAGATCCCCGCCGGCTACCGGCAGCCGGTGCTGGTCTCCGGCACCGATGGCGTCGGCACCAAGCTGCGCCTGGCACTGAACCTGAACAAGCACGACAGCATCGGCCAGGACTTGGTCGCCATGTGCGTCAACGACCTGGTGGTGTGCGGCGCCGAGCCGCTGTTCTTCCTCGACTACTACGCCACCGGCAAGCTCAACGTCGACGTAGCCGCCACCGTGGTCACCGGCATCGGCGCCGGCTGCGAACTGGCCGGCTGTTCCCTGGTGGGCGGCGAGACTGCCGAGATGCCCGGCATGTATGAAGGCGAAGACTACGACCTGGCCGGCTTCTGCGTCGGCGTGGTGGAGAAAAGCGAGATCATCGACGGCTCGAAAGTCGCCACCGGCGACGCGCTGATCGCTCTGCCCTCCTCCGGCCCGCACTCCAACGGCTATTCGCTGATCCGCAAGATCCTCGAAGTATCCGGTGCCGACATCGAAACCACCGAACTGGACGGCAAGAAGCTGGCCGACCTGCTGATGGCGCCGACGCGCATCTACGTCAAGCCGCTGCTCAAGCTGATCAAGGATACCGGCGCGGTCAAGGCCATGGCCCACATCACTGGCGGCGGCCTGCTCGACAACATCCCGCGCGTACTGCCGCAAGGCGCCCAGGCAGTGGTCGACGTGGCCAGCTGGACCCGTCCGGCGGTGTTCGACTGGCTGCAGGAGAAGGGCAACGTCGACGAGCATGAAATGCACCGCGTCCTCAACTGCGGCGTGGGCATGGTCATCTGTGTCGCCCAGGACCAGGTCGAAGCTGCACTGGCCAGCCTGCGCGCCTCGGGCGAGCAGCCGTGGGTCATCGGCCAGATCGCCCAGGCCGCCGAAGGTGCCGCCCAGGTTCAGCTGAACAACCTGAAAGCCCACTGATGGCCTGCAATGTCGTCGTCCTGATCTCTGGCTCCGGCAGCAACCTGCAGGCGCTGATCGACAGCATTGCCCATGACGGCAATCCGGCCCGCATCGCCGCGGTGATTTCCAATCGCGCCGATGCCTACGGCCTGGTGCGTGCGCAGCAGGCCGGCATCGCCCGTGAGGTGCTTGACCACAAGCAGTTCGCCGATCGCGAAGCCTTCGATGCGGCGCTGGTCAAGGCTATCGATCGCCACCAGCCCGACCTGGTGGTGCTGGCGGGTTTCATGCGCATCCTCACCCCGGCCTTCGTCACGCACTACAGCGGTCGCCTGCTGAATATCCACCCCTCGCTGCTGCCCAAGCACAAGGGCCTGCACACGCATCAGCGGGCCCTGGAGGCTGGCGACAGCGAACATGGTTGCAGCGTGCATTTCGTCACCGAGGAACTCGACGGCGGCCCACTGGTCGTACAGGCTGTATTGCCCGTCCTCGCCGACGATACGCCAGACAGCCTGGCGCAACGCGTGCACCAGGCCGAGCACCAGATTTACCCGCTGGCCGTACGCTGGTTCGCCGAAGGGCGCTTGCGCCTCGGCCCGCAAGGTTGCCTGCTGGATGGACAAGCCTTGCCTGCGCAAGGCTGGCAGATTCGCCCCTGACCTGGAGAATGTCGATGCGTCGTGCTGCTGTATTGCTACTCAGCCTGCTCGCCCTGCCCGTGGCGGCACTCGAGCTGAAACCCTACACCGCCAGCTACACCGCCGACTGGAAGCAACTGCCGGTCAGCGGCAGCGCCGAGCGCAGCCTGCAGGCACACGCTGACGGCAGCTGGCAACTCAGCTTCGAAGCCAGCATGTTGCTCGCCGGCCTGACCGAACGTAGCCGCCTGCGCGTTCAGGGCGAGCAGCTGCAACCCCTGGACTATCAGTTCTCCCGGCACGGCCTGGGCAAAGCCAAGCAGATCGAGCATCGTTTCGACTGGGAGGCCAAGCAGGTGGTTGGCTCGGACCGCGGCGATGCGGTACGCCTGCCACTCAACCGTGGACTGCTCGACAAGTCCACCTATCAGCTGCAACTGCAATACGACGTAGCCGCCGGCAAGAAGGCCCTCAGCTATCAGGTTGTCGATGGTGATGAAATCGAGACTTATGATTTCCGCATCCTCGGTGAGGAGCGGGTGCGTACCAAGGCTGGCCTGCTGGATGCCATCAAGGTTGAGCGGGTGCGCGACCCGACGCAAAGCCAGCGCAAGACCACCCTATGGTTCGCCAAGGACTGGGATTACCTGCTGGTGCGACTGCACCAGGTGGAGAAGGACGGCAAGGAATACCTGATCATGCTCAAGAGCGGCACGGTCGACGGCAAGACCGTCAGCGGCCGTCAGTAATACGCCACACACTCAAACAGCCGGGCCAGCGCCCTAATGCTGTTCACTTAAGCGGAGCAGCCTTTCGATCCACTGGATAACGGGTCTTT
>VFQM010000760.1_pt1 | contig 33057 bp, 35 predicted proteins | sample 3512391 | NCBI WGS metagenome assembly VFQM01 (sample SAMN10412369, study PRJNA504923) | tailings metagenome | isolation source: Replicate 1 from Balatoc abandoned mine | place: Philippines
AGGAGGCAACAATGCACTAACAATCAACCCGGACCACTCAGTGGGGGCCGGTCAGGCCGGCTTTTCCAGGTACTGGTAAAGCCTTTCCTTGGACCAGGTGGTCAGAAGCCAATGGAAAATCTTCGATCAACAATCCTCTCAAGCTTCCCTCATGCACCACCAGCGATCTTGGCGAAAATGGGATTCGCTTGGCCGGCAGCGCAATGCGGAAATTGTCCAAGTGACCTGGCACTGAGTTGCTGTAAGCTTGCCAACTATCTGGCGCGACGCCACTAAGACGCGATGAAACTGGGCGTCTGCTACTATCCCGAACACTGGCCCGAGGCTTGGTGGGCCGACGATGCGCGGTGTATGGCCGAAATGGGCCTGTCGCATGTCCGGATCGGCGAATTTGCCTGGAGCCGGATCGAGCCGGAACCCGGCCGGCTGGAGTGGGACTGGCTCGACCGCGCGTTGCAGGTGCTGGGCGATGCCGGGCTCAAGGTGATCCTCGGCACGCCGACGGCGACACCGCCGAAGTGGCTGGTCGATACCATGCCGGAGATGATCGCGCTGGATGCCGATGGCCGCCCGCGCGGGTTCGGGTCGCGGCGGCACTATTGCTTCAGCCACGCCGGCTATGCGGCGCAGTGCTACCGGATCGTGACATTGCTGGCAGAGCGCTATGGCCAGCACCCGGCGATTGCCGCCTGGCAGACCGATAACGAGTATGGCTGCCACGATACGGCGGTCAGTTACTCCCTCGCGGCGCGCGATGGGTTCTGTGCCTGGCTGCGCGGCAAGTACGGCAGCATCACGGCGCTCAACCAGGCCTGGGGCAATGTCTTCTGGTCGATGGAATACCGCGACTTTGCCGAAATCGAGCTGCCAAACCTGACCGTGACCCAGGCCAACCCGGCGCACGAGCTGGATTTCCGGCGGTTCTCCTCGGACCAGGTCGTGGCGTTCAATCGCCGCCAGGTGGAGATCCTGCGCCGCCATTCGCCGGGCCGCGATGTGGTTCACAACTTCATGGGCTTCTTCACCGAGTTCGATCACCACGCGGTCGGCGTCGCCCAGCATGTGGCCTTCTGGGGCAGCTATCCGCTGGGCTTCCTTGAGCAGTTATGGTTCTTGCCCGAAGAGAAGCGGCGCTACCAGCGCCAGGGCCATCCCGACATCGCGGCGTTCCACCACGATCTCTATCGCGGCTGCCAGCGGGACGGCCGCTGGTGGGTGATGGAACAGCAGCCCGGGCCGGTGAACTGGGCGCGCTACAATCCGGCGCCGCTGCGGGGGATGGTCCGGCTGTGGACGCTGGAGGCGATGGCGCACGGGGCCGAGCTGGTCAGCTATTTCCGCTGGCGCCAGGCGCCCTTCGCGCAGGAACAGATGCATGCCGGGCTGCTCCGGCCAGACAGCGTCGATGACCAGGGTGCGCATGAAGCGCGGACGGTCGCCGCCGAGATTGCCGCGCTGCCCGATCCCGGCCCGCCACCGCGGCGCGTGGCGCTGGTGTTCGACTATGCCGCCGCCTGGGTGACCGACATCCTGCCGCAGGGCCAGGGTTTTTCGGCATTGCGGGTCGCGTTCGAGTATTATTCGCTGCTGCGGCGGCTGGGCCTCGACATCGACATGGTCCGGCCCGAAGCGGACCTTGCCGGCTATGCCTTGGTGGTGGTGCCGTGTTTGCCGATCTGCAGCGATGCCTTTGTCGCCAGCCTCGCCAGCATCGCCGCGCCGGTCGTGCTCGGGCCGCGCGCTGGCAGCAAGACGGCGGACTTCGCCATTCCGGCAGGTCTGCCGCCCGGCCCGCTGCAGGCGTTGCTGCCGCTCAAGGTCGTGCGCGTTGAAAGCCTGCGCGGCCAGCCGTGCGAGTGGCTGGAGCACGTTGTAACGGCGCTGGACGAGGTTGGTCCGGGGATCTTCCGGCAGGGCCGCTATCACTACGTTTCGCACTATCCGATCGATGCTGCGATCGAAGGGCTGATCGCAAGGCTGGCAACCGACAGCGGGCTGGACTGTATCGCCATGCCCGAAGGCGTGCGGTTGCGGCGAACCGGCAACCTGGTCTTCGCCTTCAATTATGGCACGGTGCCGGCCGACTTGCCCGAAAGTGCGATCAAAACGTTCCTGCTGGGTACGGCCAGGCTTGCGCCGGCCGGAGTGGCAGTTGGAGCAGCAAGCTAATTAGCACCCGCTGGCCACGCCATTTTCCCTTGCATTCAGCCGCGGTTTCGCGCCTGTTGGGCCGATAACAGGGGTCCCCGAATGCCACCGGCCAAACCGGTCTCCAGCCAGCTTGCGATTATCGCCGCAGCCTTTGGTTGTGGCGAAGCGCTGGCACATACCATCGGTGCGCTGGGGCGGGGCGGGCGGCACGGCCGCGGGCAGGTGCTTTATCCGCTACCCGACCGTGAGGAGACCTCGCTGCTGCTCGCCGGGCTGGCGCAGGAAGCAGCCTATGGGCGCGAGGGCGGGATGCTGGTGCTGCACCAGTTCGGCCCAGGTGAGTTCTATGGCAATCTTGTCGGCCAGAGCGGCGATGGCCAGGTCGAGGCGCTGAGCGATGGCCAGGCGCTGCATTACGGCGAAGACACGATGCTGCGGCTGATGGAAAACTATAGCGGGGTCGCCATGGCGATCGCGCGGCAGCTTTCGCGGCGGTTGACCATGTTGCGCCAGCGGATGGTCGAAGCGACGCTGCTCTCCACGACCGGACGGATCTGTGCCGAGCTGCTGCGCCTGTCGCGCCAGACCGAAGACGGCGTGATCCGCCCACTGCCGGTGCTGGCGGAGCTGGCGCAGCGGGTCCAATCCACCCGTGAGACAGCCTCGCGCACGGTCTCGCAGCTGGAGCGGCGCGGGATCATCCAGCGCCGCGCCGACGGGCTGGCAGTTATTGCGCCGCACCGGCTGGAAGAAATGGTCTATTAGGCCGCGGGCAGCAGCATGTGGACCGGACCGCCGGTCTCCGCATCGCCGAGGTGATAGAGCTCGCTGCGCAGCGACGGGGCGGGGGAAGCGGCCAGGACGACTGCCAGGGCATCAGACGCCAGCGCTGCGCCGGCCGGGGCCATGGCCATCAATTCGCCCGCGCGGTTGCTTTCGGGACCATAGGCCACGCTCGCCCCGCTGGCCGGATCGGCAAGTACTGTCACGATTGCCTGGTGCACACCAATTGCGGGTGCGCCGCTGGGCAGCGCCAGCAGGCTCGCGACCAGCGCAAGCGCCTGGTCGCGATTGTCCAGCAGCAGATCCCAGCGCCCCTGGCCGGTCCGGATCGAGCCCTGCGGCAGATTGGCAGCGGCAATGGCTTGCGCCACCTGGTCAATCACCGGTCGCAGCCCGGTCGACGGGCTGGGCTGGGCTGGCAGGTCAATCCTGATCGCCACTTGGGTCATCAACTGTCGCGCCGGATCGGGGGCTTCGGGCGGGAACATCGCCTCGACCGCCGCATCGCGGGCAATCCGCACCCTTTCCTGGCCCTGGTTGCCACTGGGCCACAGTGCCGCCTGGCGGGCCGTGTTCGGGCCGCCGCCCGTCTCGTCCTCGACCAGCAATTGCAGGCAAGCAGCGCCGAGCCGCCGGGCATTGAGCAGGGTGCCGCCAATCGCAAGGATCCCGGCGTGCTGCGTGGCCAGCGGGTCATGAACCGCCGCGGGGGCATAGCCCGCCACCCGCAGCGAGGCGGCCTGGTCGAGCAGGCGTTCATAGCGTGCCAGCCAGTCACCGCCGGCCGGCATGACTGACTGGGCGGCGAAAACTTGTGGCGGGCAGGGCAGCACGACGTGCAGTTCGGCCCCGGCTGCCATGAGCCGCTCGGCAATAACAATATCGGAGCCGGCGGCCAGCGCGCCCCAGCCAAATCCCACCCCGTGCCGCGCCAGCACAGCATCGGTTGCCGCAGCCAGGGCGGTTTCGCCCGGCCCACCGGCAACGATCCCCATGTGACCGGCGAAATGCACGCTGGCCGGCGGCGCGAAGCGACTGAGCCAGGGCGCTTCGACTGCCTGAGCGCGCAGGATCTCGCGCAGTTGGCCCAGCGTTACCGCGCGGTCATCCCAGCCATCGGGATCGGCGGTGACCGCTTCGGCCAGCGCCCGCTCTGCGCCCGCCTGATCATCAAGCAGCAGCAGCGCTTCGGCCCGGGTCGCAGCGAGGTAATAGGGCGTATCGGTCGCAGGACCGGCCTGGTCGAGCAGGACCAGCACTTCGCGTGCACTCTGCGCCGCGCTGGCCGGATCGTCTGCCAGCAACCGTGCGGTTGCGACATTGATTGCCCGGTAAGGAGCCGGTGCCAGCGCGTTTGCGGCGGCATAGGCCGCGGCGGCAGCCGCGAACAGGTCGGTCCGCTCGGTGCCCCTGGCCGCCCGGGCCCGGTCCTTGAGCAGCCGCCCCTTGAGCGAGAGCGCGGCCGGATCGTCCACCCGGCCATCCCAACCATTGGCGACAAACAGCTCCCAGGCCCGCGCACTGGCTCCGGCGCGGGTCAGGGCGGCAATCGCCGGCAGGGATAGCCGGGCTGGCTGCATCAGGGCTGGTTACCCATGCCGCTGCCGGTATCGGGATCGATCACGATCGGCAGCGGCTGCCGCCCGGGCAGGGTAACGTGATAATTGAGCGCATACTTAACAGCCTTGCTCTGATCGTTGTTCGGGCGGGGGGTAAAGCTGCTGCCGTCAAACATCGTATTGTAGTTTTCGATCCGGATCAGCTTGCCTTTCAGTGGTCCGTCCAGCGCGGCATCAGCAACGCGCGATACAAAGAAGCTGTCATTGCCGGCCGCCGGGCTGCCATCGCTCAGCCTTGCGCCAAAGGAAATCAGCTGATCGTTATCCAGTGTCACATCGGCGCTGTCGTAATAGACGAACACTTCGTGCTGGCTGTTGAAGCCCAGATCAACGAAATCGTCGCGATCAAAGGTGCCGTCGGTGCGGCGATAGAGCTTCGCCTCGGCGTCGGGCTTGCCTGGCTGGAGATCTGACAGCTTGCGCCGACCCGGTACGACCTTCTTCAGGATCCGCAGCGCCTGGGACAGACGGGAGCCGGGCGTGTTGTCGGCCAGATTGTCGATGGCGAAGCTGGCATGGTTGGCGCCGATCCGCCACGCTCCGGCCGAACCGATCACGATGATTGTAATATAGCTTGGCGCAAAGGCGACAGTTGTGGGGCGCTGTGACAGGTCGTGCGGATTAATGCCGGAGGAATTGCTGGAAAGGCTCATTGGTGGTCTCCTTGCCCAAGGTTTTTCATCATGCGGGTAAAACGCTCCAGTTCTTTCGGCGGAAAGCTACGACGGAGCAGTTCGTAGAGCCGCTGCGCTTCTCGAATATAAGCCCTAGCCTCTGGTCGTCCGGCCTTCTTCGCCGCCATGGCGGCGATCGTGGCCATGCGCCACTTCTCGGCTGTCATCACGCGATCGTCCGGTCTTTCGGCCTCGAGCAGTGTATAGGCGGCAAGGACGCGATCGGCGCGCGCCAACCCGCTGTCGAGCCGGCCCAGGTTTAGCTCTTCTCTGGCCATGCCGATTTCAGGCCAGAGCCGGCGTTGCCGTAGCTGGAAGTTTTCCGGTTCGCGCCGCAACATGGCTTCAAGGAGTGCTGCTTCCTCGACCCGCACGACGATACTCTGTTCAAACTGGCCAGCCTTGTTCAAAACATCGGCCTGCCAGCCCAGGCGGTTGGCCAAGTCGAGCCGGTGTTGCCGGGTTGCACCAGGCATGCTCACGGCCTTGCGCACGTAGGCAGTGGCCTGTTCGCACAAGGGCATCGCCTGGCGCGGGTCCTTGGTCTGCCGCATCGTCCATTCGCACATGTTGCCGTGCGCATAACCCAGTTCCATCAGCGAGCGCAGCTTGCCGGGTTCGCGCGCGGCCAAGGCTTTGGCCCGATCGAGATAGGCCCGCCAATGCTGCCCGGAGCTCGCGAGGTTATTCTGCTGCCACGCGGCGAAACCGGTCCAGAATTGGCTCTGCGCGTCGGCGAAGATCGCTTCGGGGTCATCGGGTCGTTGCGCCAGCACTGCGGCGGTGGTGCGGGCCGCTTCCTCGAACTTGTCCTCGGCCTCGGCAAAACGGCCGCGCTGGGCCTCGTCCTCGCCCATCGCCTGGAGCAGGCGTGCGCGCCGGGTCAGGCTGTCGGCCGGCAAGGCAGAGAGATCTTGCTGCGAATAATGTGCCATGGCGCGGGCGTTGACCTTGTCCATCACGGCAAGGCCGGCCGCGCCTTTCAGCTCGCTGCGCAGATCGGTCAGCATGAATTCGACCATTCCCTCGGCGCTGGCGCGCTGTCGCTCTGCTTCGGTCCGGGCGCGGATCGCCAGGGCGAGCAGAGCAGCCAGCACTATACTGAGCAGCACGGCTGCTGCCGTGACGGCCATCACGCGGCGTTGGCGGGCCTGGGCATCGCGCTGAACCAGCCGGTCCAGCGGCTGGCCGGTCAGCCCGGCGACGATCTTGAGCAGGCCCAGCCGCTTGCCATCCGCGCGCTTGCGGAAATCGGCGGCCAGTGGCTCGATCGTGCGGCCGCCAAACTCGACCAGCGCGGACGGGAAAGCCTCGTCCGGTTCGCCTGCGATCAAGGCGGCAAGGACCGGCCGGTCCGGATGGAGCGCGCGGAACAGGGCTATCTCCTGATCGACCCAGCGGCTGGCCCGGGCCTGCGGGCTGGCGACCACGATCAGCGCGGCCGATTGCGCCAGCGCCTCGCGGACCTGATCGGTCAGGTCGGGCGCAGCGGGCAGTTCCGCGCGGTCGATGAAGACCGGCGCGAGCGATGCGGTCTGTCCGTCACGGATGGCCGGCAGCCGGTAGCTTTCGATCCGGCGATGCAACCAGGAAGCGAAGGAAGCGTCGGCGTGGCTATAGCTGATGAAGGCGCGATATCGTGGCGCCTCAATCGGCGCTGCTTCCTGCTCCATCGCGACTCCCCGCCTGCTACGCACGAAAACTAGGGGCTTCCCCGCGGTTTGCAATGACACTTTCGCGTAATTTTGTGTCTCTCCACCGGCCAAGGTGTGGCACTTACGCTACGGTTTCCGGCCGTTCTAACCAGTCGATTAAAACCTGTTGTCAAGAGCGGCAGTCGGTGATCTATTCGTATGCGCAACCGCCCGGAAAAAGGGACGGGCAAAAAAGGAGAGTGGGCTGATGAGGGGTAAGCTAACCCTGCTGGCTGGCGTTTGCGCCAGTGCAATTGCAATTCCTGCCTATGCGCAGGGCACGGATGCGACCGACGACGAGAGCGTCATCATCGTTACCGCGCAGCGTTCCAACCAGCGTCTGCAAGACGTGCCGATCGCGGTTTCGGCCTTCAATACCGAAGCGCTCGAAAAGCAGCAGATCAAGAACACGTCCGACCTGCAGCTCACCCTGCCGAACGTGACCTTCACCAAGGGCAACTTCACCGGCTCCAGCTTCACGATCCGCGGCATCGGCGACCTCTGCGTCGGCGTGACCTGTGATAGCGCCACCGCGATCCACATGAACGACGCGCCGCTGTACGCGACCCGTCTGTTCGAAAGCGAATTCTACGACCTGGCGCAGATCGAAGTGCTGCGCGGTCCGCAGGGCACCCTGTTCGGCCGCAACGCCACCTCGGGCGTGGTCAACTTCCGTACCGCCCGTCCCGATCTGTCGGGCATGTCGGCCAACCTCGAAGGTGAATACGGCAACTACAACAGCTTCAAGTTCAAGGGCATGGTCAACGTGCCGGTCGGCGATACCGTCGGTATCCGCCTGGCCGGGTTCTACCTGAACCGTGAAGGTTACACGACCAATCTGTTCGACAATTCCAAGATCGACGACCGCGATCTGTGGGGTGCACGTGCTTCGATCCGCTTCGAGCCCAGCTCGTCGACCACGATCGACCTGATGGCCCAGTACTTCCATGAGCGCGACAATCGCATGCGCATCCAGAAGCAGCTCTGCCAGCGCGATCCTTCGGGCGTGTTGGGCTGCTTGAATGGCAGCCGTGACTATTCGACCACCAATGCCAACTCGACCTTCGTCGGCGTGCTGACCTCGCGCGAATTCCTCGCCGCGAACGGCATTCCTTCGGCCTTCGGCCTTGGCAGCCTGTACGGCGCCGATCCCTATGCGAGCGTGGTCAACCCGACCGATCCGCGCGTGGTCAACACCGACTACACGCCGCAGTATTTCGCGGAAGAATGGATCGTCCAGGGCTCGCTCGAGCAGGAACTGGGCGGCGGCCTGAACCTGAAGGCCAGCGGCAACTGGCAGTCGACCAAGGTCGACTCCTCGCAGGACTACAACAACTCGGTCCAGAACCGTGCCGGCTTCGCCACGGGTCTCAACACCCTGGCCGCGGCTGCTGCGGGTGGCATTCCGGGTCTCCCGGCGGCCTACTTCTCGCCGCTTGCTTCGGCGCTGATCCCCAATGGTCCGAACGGCCTGCTCTGCACCTCGCTGTCGGAAACCAGCGGCATGGGTGCCTTCGGTGCGAACCGCCAGCGGCTCTGCTCGCAGACCCCGCAGGACTTTGACCGTTCGAACCAGGATACCGAAAGCTGGTCGGCTGAATTGATCCTGTCGTCCGACTGGGACGGCATGTTCAACTTCCTGCTTGGCGGTATCTACGGCAAGGGGCAGATGAGCGAGAACAGCTACTATGTGAACTCGTTCGGCATCGATTACCTGACCGGCCTGCTCGGCTCGTTCAACGCTCTTGGCCGTGCTGGCCTGGCTGCGATCCCGGGTGCCCAGGTTCCGCCTCCGGGCTTCCTTGGTACGCCGTTCTATCGCAACAACAGCGATCAGCTCGACATCAAGGCCTACGGGATCTTCGGTGAAGCCTACTTCAAGTTCAACGATCAGCTGAAGCTGACCCTGGGTCTGCGCTACAACAACGACGACAAGACCGTTAAGGCGCGCACCACCCTGGCCAACTTCCTGGTGCCTTACGGCTCGACCGATGCATTCGCTTCGCCCTACATCTACGGCTATGCCGTGACGGGTGCGCCGGCTGCTTCGCGGCTCCAGCCGTTCGACGCTGATCCGGCCACGGCCTGCACGATCAACAGCACCACCACCACCGGTGTGCTGACCGCTGCCAACATCAGCGGGTGCGAACTGTGGCAGGTTCGTAACGTGAAGTTCAGCGAATGGACCGGTCGTGCGGTGCTGGATTACCAGATCACCCCGGACAACCTGGTCTATGCCTCGTTCTCGCGCGGCTACAAGTCGGGTGGTATCAACCCGCCGCTGTCGCCGGTCTTCGCGGTGCCGGAAGGCTTTGGTCCGGAAACGGTCACGGCCTTCGAAGTGGGTTCGAAGAACACCTTCGGCAACGTCCAGCTGAACGTCACCGGCTTCTACTACAAGTACAACGATCTCCAGCTGTCGCGCATTGTCGCCCGTACCTCGGTCAACGACAACGTCAGCGCCAATGTCTGGGGTCTGGAAGCCGAAGCGATCTTCCGCCCGACCCGCGAGCTGACGATCAACATGAACGCCAGCTACCTGAACACCAAGGTTTCGGAGGACAAGCTCCTCTCCGACCCGCGTGACTTCGGGGCCGGTCGTGCCGACGCCGTAATCATCAAGGACATCACCAACGGTGCGAACTGCGCCGTGGCCTCGAACACCAACAGCGCCGCTGGCGTGAACGGGTTCGTCAACCAGGTGAACACCCTGATCAACGCCGGTGCGGTGACGGGCAATGCCGGGGCCGGCCTCCAGCCGACCACCGCCTTCCCCTCGGGCAGCGGCCTGAACTCGACCGGGGCCTTCAGCATCTGCGCCGCGCTCAACGCGCTCGCGCCGACTGTCGGGGCAGCCTTCGGCGGCGTGACCGTCTACTCGTCGGGTATTCCGGTGAACATCAAGGGCAACAAGCTGCCCGGCGCTCCGGACTACAAGTTCTCGGCTGGTGCCCAGTACGAGATCCCGGCTGGTGACCTGACGATCACCCCGCGTGCGGACTTCATCTACACCGGCAAGTCGTTCGGCAGCATCTTCAACGGCACGATCAACGAGATCCCGAGCTACACCCAGGTGAACGCTCAGCTCCAGATCGATGGTCCGGACAAGAAGTGGTTTGCCCGCGTCTGGGTGCAGAACCTGTTCGACAAGGACGCCATCACTGGTCTCTACGTTACCGACCAGTCCTCGGGTAACTACACCAACATCTTCACACTCGAACCGCGTCGCTTCGGCCTCACCGCCGGGATCAAGTTCTAAGCGTGTAACCGACTAGTCCTGGGAGGGACGCCGGGGCTCCGGACTTTGGTCCGGGGCCCCTTTTTCTCTACTATTGGGGTGGCTTCGGACTTTGGTCCGGGGCCCCTATTTCTTAGGGCCGGCCAGACCGGAAAAAGGATGGCCCCCTTGTCCCGGTGGACAAGGGGGCCAGTTCGTGGCCGACCGTCAGGTGGTCTTGGGGGGGTGGTCAGGCCACCAGGGAGGCTTCGATGGCGATCCTGATCGCCTCCGAAGTGTGCTGCGCTCCCATCTTGGTCAGCATGTTGGCGCGGTGAATTTCCACTGTGCGCGGGCTGATTTCGAGCTGTTCGCCGATGAGGCGGTTCGACAGGCCAACCGCGACGCCGGCCAGCACTTCGCGCTCGCGCCGGGTAAGGCGCTGCACCCGGCTGCGAGCCCGAGCTTCGCGCAGTTTCAAGCTGCCGAGCGCGGCGCCGGTCGATTCCGCCCCGATCAGCGCGCCGATCACCTGGGCGGCGTCGCAAGGCCAGCTCAGGTAATCGACCGCACCGGCCAGGACTGCCTTGACGATCTGATCGGTGCCTGGTTCTTCGGCAAAGGCGATGATTGGCAGCCAACGACCGTTCTCGGCCATCAGCATGACCAGATCGGCCACGGCCTCGCCGGTATCCTCCACCATGATCGCCTCAGCGCGCGGCCAGGAATCACCGAGTTCCTCAATCGTTTCGAACGGTTCGACATGAATTCCGCTGCCGGAAAAGGCGTGCGTCATCGCGGCGCGGCGGCGCGAATTGCAATCAACGACAGCGATCGTGCGGCGTCTGTCCATCGGTGTGCCCCCTTAGTGGTATGTGCCTAGGGATATTGTCCCATGCCGGGACGCAGGGCGCGGCCGATTGGCTTGAGTTTAGAGCATGATGGGTTGGGAAAACCCCTAGAAGCGGCGCCGAAGGCCTTGGAAAACAGCCCCTCGCGATCATTCGGAAATGGATGCATCGGTTCGGGAACCAATTGCTCTGGCAACGTCTTTTACATCTTCGCGGATCGCTGCGAGGCGATCGGCGCGGAAGCTCGGCACGCTGGCCAACACGGCGCGGCGCACCCCTTCATAGAACTTTAGTAGCGGCTCCGCCCCAGGCGCATTGCGGTCGACACCTAGTTGCAAGGCCGTCAGCGCCGCCAGCGCCCGGGTCAGCCCGGCGCTTCGGCGCTGGTTGTCACCCAGCTCGTCGGCCCGTATCGCACTCCCCAGTGCCATCGCCAGTTCTTCGTAACACAGGCCGACCAGCTGGTCCGGGCGTGCGCCTGCTACGCGGGCGTCGAATTCGACCCGGCGATAGGCATCGTGCGGGTTGCGCAGTGCGAGCATCAATCACGCCCCGCATTCCAGGCGTCGATCTGGCCCTGCAGGAACGAAAGGGTCGAGCGCGAAGTCCCGACCCGGCTGTCGGCTGCGGCAAAGCGCTTGGTCAGCTGGGCACGCAGGGCTTCCTGCGCCTCGGCCAATGCGCTTCGCGCTTCGGTCAGGTCGGTCTTCTTTGCGGTGAAGCGCGCCAGCGAGCCGCCAAGCGAGCCGGGATTCCCGGTCGTGCTGGCATTTCGGGCCAGGCGGTCAATCGTCGCGAAAACGCCGTGAATCCCGGCAGTGAACATGTTGGTCACACCGTTGGGTGAGGCCTTGGTCACGGCCGTCAGGCGCGCCGGATCGAACCGGAAGGTGCCATCGCGGTTGGTCGCGAGGCCCAGCTCGCCCAGGGTGCGCGGCTGGCCAGGGGCGGCCGAGGGCATGATCGTGGTGCTGGCCAACTGGGCAAAGGCCCCGCGCAGCGCGCGGGCGCCGCTGTCGCGGGCCAGATCGCCGCCCTGGGGATTGATCGCTTCGCCCAGCGTGGTCATCAGTTCGTTGAGCGCCGCCGTCAGGTCTTGCATGAAGGTGCTGACCGTGCTGCCGGGATCGCTGAAGCGGATCGTGGTCGGCGCACCGGTATTGGTGCCGGTCAGCCGCAGCGACAGGCCGGGGACGACATTCTCGATCGTGTTCGAGGCGCTGGTCATGGCAACGCCATCAAGCTTGAATGCGGCATCGGCGGCGGCCCCGATCTGCCGGACGGGTGCGGGTGTGCCATCCCAGGCGAGGCTCGCCAGGCCCGGATTGGCCGGATCTTCAGCAGCTTCGAGGATGAAGGCGTTGGCCGCGCCCTCGCTGCCTTTCAGCACCAGCTGCGCCCCGTTCGCGCCATTGGCGACATAGGCCGTGACCCCGGCATTGGCGGCGTTGATCGCCGCAGCTGCGTCTGCCAACGTGGCCCCCGGGGCGATGGTGACAGTCGGGGCGGTCCGGGCCGGATCGGCGGTGAAGATGCCGCCCGCAATAGTGCCAAACCGCAGGGTCAGCGTGCCGGCTCCGATCGCGGTGCTCGCGCTAGCCACGGCCGGGCTGACCAGCGTCTGGCTCGCGGCCAGTGCGGTCACTTCCAGGCTGTAGCTGCCGCTGCCACTGATCACGCCGCGGCTCACCGTGGCGACAGCGCCGTTGGCAATGACCGGCTGGCTGGAAAGATCGCCGGTGCGAACCCGCTCGCCGATCGAAGCAGCAAGCTGGACAACCTGGTTCTTGAGGGTCGAAGCAGTCGAGATCTGGCGTTCGAGCAGCTCGCTGGTGCTGTCGATCCGCGCGAGGCGACTGGCGAACTGCGCCTCGGACAGGTTCCGGGCCAGCGCGGCCATGTCGATGCCGCTGCCGCCGCCAAGGGCGGTCACGATCGAACTGGTGGCGCTGGTGGTGACCATGCCCCGCAGAACGGCCGCTTGTGCCGCTTTTTAAGTCCGCGCGGCGGGGGCCAGCCGGCCTTCGGCGTCGAAGCGCAGTGCCACCGGCACTTCGATCGCTGGGCGCTGCGGCTGCTCGCCGCGCTTGAGCGACAGGACGAAGGCCAGGACCCCGGCAACCGCGCCGTAGAGCTCCTCACGGATCACCTGGTTCTCGCGCGTGGTGAAGTAGACCGAGCGGGCCAGCGCCGGATATTCCAGCGTCGGCACCTGCAGTTCGGTGGCCAGTTCGCGCATCGCCAGCGCCTTTTCGCCGCGGCCCTTGGCCAGCACGATCGGGGCGGATGCCTTGGACGGATCATAGGCCATGGCGACCGAGAAATGGCTCGGGTTGGTCAGCACGAACTGCGCCTCGCGCATCGCCTTGGCCACCCCGCCCATGGCGAGCTGGCGCTGCCGGTTGCGGATCGCCATCTTCTTTTCGGGCGAGCCTTCGGCTTCCTTGTGCTCGTCGCGGACCTCTTCAAAGCTCATCTTCAGGCGCTGGTTGCGGCGCAGCCACTGGACTGGCCAGTCGATCAGCGCGATCAGCACCAGCCCGCCGGAGAGGGCGAACAGCATCCCGGTAAGCGCTTCCCAGGCCAGCGCCAGTTGCGGCCCAATCGCCGCACCCCGGCCCAGCGCGAACAGGCGGGTCAGCCAGTCCTGTCCCCAATACCAGGCAATCGCGCCCAGCAGCGCCAGCTTGACCAGCCCCTTGCCGGCCTCGATCCAGCCCGTCGCCCCGAACATCCGCTTGAGCCCGGCCATCGGATCGAGCCGGCTGGCCTTGGGCAGGGCGTTCGCGCCAACCCAGCGCCCGTCGCCCGCCGCCAGCGAACCGGCCAGGGTCAGGATCAGCACCAGCCCGGCCAGTGTCAGGACCGGCGGTACAACAGCCAGCATGGCGGAAATCAGCGCCTGGCCCGGCGCGAAATCGTCGATGCTGCCGCGGTCCCAGATGAACCCGGCGCGCAGGGTCTGCTCCATCGCACCGAACAGCCAGGGCCCGGCGAACTTGAGCCACGCCGCGCCCACCAGCACCGCCGTGGCCGTCGCAAGTTCGCGGCTGCGCAGGACGTCGCCCTTTTGCGCCGCGTCCGCTTTGCGCTTCGGAGTGGGATCAAAGGTCTTCTCACCGCTCATCGCGCCAGCAGGCTCCCGACCTGTTCCAACCCCTGTTCAGAGAGATCGCCGAACTGCTCGATTAGCAGCGGCACGGCCAGGATCAGCGCGGCCAGGCCCGCCAGCACACCCAGCGGCAGGCCGAGCGCGAAGAGGTTGAGCGCCGGGGCCGAGCGACTGATTACCCCGGTCAGCACCTGCACCAGCAGCAGCACCAGCGTGACCGGCAGGGCGATGGCAAGGGCGGCCAGGAACATGTCGCTGCCGAACCCGGCCACAATCTCGAACCGCTCCGCCCCAAGCCAGGTCTGCCCGGGCGGGAAGGCCGTGTAGCTTTCGATGACCAGGGCAATGAATTGCAGGTGCCCGCCCAGGCCCAGGAAGATCAGCGTCAGCAGCACGGTGAAGTACTGCCCGAGCGCGGGCGATTGCGCGCCGCTGACCGGATCGACCGCCGTCGCCAGGCTGAGGCCCATCGCCCCACCAATCTGCTCGGCGGCGAGGACCGGTGCGGCGAAGCAAAGCTGGAGGATGAAGCCCAGCGTCAGTCCGGCAAGAACCTCGCCCGCCACCATCATCAGCCCATGGACCGAAAACAGCGCCGCGGGCACCTGCACCGGCACCCAGGCGCAGACCAGCACCGCCAGCGCCGCAGTGATCGCGACGCGCAGCTGCACCGGCACGGTTCCGGCGCCAAAGAACGGCGCGGCCAGCAGGGCGGCACCGATCCGGGTCATCACGAAGACCAGCTTCCACAGCTCGGCCTCCAGCGCCCCGAAGCCGAAAGTCATGCCGATCATCGCGGTCCCCCGGCGATCGCGGCGAAGATCTCTTGGGTGAAATCGCTGACCAGCCCGATCATCGATGCACCGAACACCACCAGCACCAGCGCGGTGATCGCCAGCTTGGGGACGAAGGTCAGCGTCTGTTCGTTGACCGAGGTCGCGGCTTGCACGATCCCGATCACGATCCCGACGGCCAGGCTGGCGAGCAGCACCGGCGCGGCGACCAGTGCGGTCACCCACAGCATCCGGTCAGCCAGCGAGAGGAGGGCGGCAGTATCGTCCATCCTGCTACCCGAAACTCGCCGCCAAGCTGCCCATCAGCAGCGCCCAACCATCGACCAGCACGAACAGCAGGAGCTTGAACGGCAGGCTGACGATGGTCGGGCTCATCATCATCATCCCCAGGCTCATCAGCACCGAGGAGACGACGAGGTCGATCACCAGGAAGGGCAGGAACAGCATGAAGCCGATCTGGAAGGCGGTCTTCAGCTCGCTGGTGACAAAGGCCGGCAGCAAGATCGAGAAGGGCACGTCCTCGCCTTTCGCGAACTTGGGCGCCTTGGCCATGTCGGCAAACATGGCGAGGTCGCTCTTGCGGGTCTGGCGTAGCATGAAGGCATGGAATTCCTTGCCGCCATTGGCGATCGCCTGCTCGGCATTGATCGTGCCGGCGCTGTAGGGGGCAATCGCGGTCTGGTTCACTCGCTCCAGCGTCGGCGCCATCACGAACAGGCTGAGGAACAGCGCCAGCCCGATCAGCACCTGATTGGGCGGGCTTTGCTGCAGGCCCAGCGCCTGACGTAGGATCGACAGCACGACCAGGATCCGGGTGAAGCTGGTCATCATCAGCAGCAGCCCCGGCAAGATCGTCAGCAATCCCATCAGCAGCAGCAGCTGGAGCGAGAGCGACAGGCCCGAGCCCTGTGCGCCGCCGATGGCGCCAAAGGCCCGGTCGAGCGCGCCGGGTACGGCGGCCCCGGCGGTAACTTGTGCGTGGGCGACCGTTGACAGCAGCAGCGCAGGGAGGGCGAGTAGCACAGTCCGAAGCCCCCTCCTCGTCAGAGGAGGGGGTTGGGGGTGGTGCCGCGCGGCCGGCAGGTTTCGCTTCGCGAGCAAGGCTGCGCCTTGCCACCACCCCTTTACCCCTCCTCTGAAGAGGAGGGGGATCTTCGCGCCCCTCACGGCTGCACCTCCCGCGCCGGGGCCTCGGCCAGCCGGGTCAGGCCGGTGCGCGAGGCGGAGACGAGGATTTCGCGCCCGTGGAACTCGATCACCGCCAGCTTGAGCGTGGGGGAGAGCATGGTCGTCTCCACGATTCGCACCGCCTTGCCGCCCTGCGGGGCCGGGGCGAAGCGGGCCTGGGCCTTGGCTGCCAGCTTGAGCGAGCCCCAGGCCAAACCCGCGATCAGCGGTAGCAGCAGGACCAGCTTGAGGATGTACCAGCCCATCAGGCCTCTCCCTCGCTCGGTGCATTGCGACCGGCCATCTCAACGATGCGGAGGCCAAAGCGGTTGCCCTCGGCTACGATCTCGCCGCGCGCGATCAGCTTGCCGTTGACGAGCACGTCGAGCAGTTCGTCGGTCAGCCGGTCGAGCATGACGACCGATTCCTCGCCAAGTGCGAGGACGTCCTTCAGCTTCATGTCGGTCTTGCCGAGCTCGACCGAGAGACGGACGTCGACTTCCCTGAGCAGGTCGAAGCCGCGGGTATGAATGGTCATGGGATAGGGTTCCTGTCAGGCAATCTGGGTGAGTTTGAGGGCGACGCGGTCATCCTGGTGGCCGACCGTCCCGCGCGCGATCACGCTGCCGCCGGCGACCAACGGCACGGCGCGCGCCACGGCCACCGGCAGGACCATGCCGGGCTCGAGCGTGGCGGCGACGGTCAGCGGCAGCCGCATGTCAACCAGCGTGGCGCTGAGCGGCAGTGGCACATCGGCAAAGGGAGCGGCGGCGGGATCGGCCGCGCCAGGAGCCTTGCGCCGCGTCCGTCCGGCCCCGCCGAGCCAGCTAGCAAGCGCTGCGGCCGGGAGGGCTATCGTGAGCGGCCAGGCCTCGCCACCGGGTTCGCTAACGGTCAGCGTCTGGACGGCGGTTTCTTCCGTGCTGGCGGGGAAGGCCGTGGCCCGCTTGGCACTGTGATAGACCGCCAGGGCATCGGCGGCGCAAGGCAGGGCCTCGGCCAGGGCGTTGCAGGCCAGTGCCTCGATCCGCTGGGCCAGGAGCAGGGCCGATGCGGGCAGCTTTTCAGGCAGCGGCTGGGGCACCGCGCCGTTGCCGCCAAAGGTTCGATCGACGATCCGCAGCAGCGCGGTACCATCCACGATCAGGTGCAGCAGGCCGGGGCAGCCTTCGCGGGCGATCAGGGCATGGGCGGCTAGCGAAGTCGGCAGACGCTCGGCCGGACTGGCCTCGATCTGTGGATCCTTGCCGCCCAGCAGTGGCGCAAGCCGCGGGGCCAGGGCCTCGGCCAGAGCCGGGCCAAGCGCGGTCCAGCGGGCGCGCAGCTCCGCCGGGCCGGGACCGCGCGCTGTCAGTTCTGGGCAGTGCTGCGCGGCGCGGCCGGCGGCGATGAAGCGGTGGTGCGGCTGGCTCATCACTGCACCAGGAAGGATTTGAAATAGACTGCGTCGACCCCGCCGAAGCCCTCGGTCTCGGTCAGCACCTTGTTGATCGCGCCGGTCAGCCGCTGCTGCAGCTTCTGCTTGCCTTCCGGCGTATAGACATCCTCCTCCGGCGTATCGGCCAGGACCACCAGGATCTCGCTGCGGATCGCCAATTCGTGCTTCTTGAGCCACATCAGCACGCGGCCATCGCGGCGGGTCGAGCAGGCCAGGTTGATCTGGACCAGCGCGGCCGAGTTCTTGAGGTTGGAGGTGAAGTCCTCGGTGAAATTGTAATAGCTGGTGCGGTATTCGCTGCCGCCTTCACCCTCGACATCCGCCGGTGCCTCGCCTTCCTTGGCCTCGGTCTTGGGGGCATAGGGGTCTTCCTCGCCCTTGCGGACAAGCTTGGGCTCGTTGACTTCCTTCTTGGCCTCGGCATGGCCGGCGGTGCCGCCGATCATCCCCGCCTGCACCAGCGCAAAGGTGCCGCCGCCGCCAGCACCGATCAGCACCACGGCACCGATCAGCTTGATCAGCAGCCCCTTGCCTTTCTTCTTCTGCTCGGCTGGCGGCGTTTCCGTCTTGTCACTCATTATCCGGTCCTGTCTTTAAGATGCTGAAATTTAGGCGAAGATGCCCGCATCCTTGCCACTGCCGTCGGCGCTGCGCGGGGCGGGATTGGCGGCAATGAAGCGGTCCTGCGGCTCGCGCCGGGCCGTTTGCTGGCCATGCTGCTGGCCGGCCAAGCTCTCACCCTGCGCGCTGTTTTGGCCTTGCTGCCGACCCTGCGCGGCGTTGCTGTCGGCGCTGGCGGTGACCGGCGGAACGGCAGCCTGGACGGCGCGGGCGAAGTCCGGATCGGCGCTGGCAAGAGCTACCGACAGGCCGGTGCTATCGCTGGCAAAGCGCAGCTCGACCCTGCCGAAATCGGCATGGGCCAGGGCCAGGGTGGCGGCCTGCGGCTGGGTGCTTTCGCGTGCGGCGACCAGCCGGTCCATCAGCTGGGCGAAGTCATGCCCAGCCGCCATGGCCGTGGGTGCGGTGACCTGGGCGCTGGCTGGTGCTGCGATGGGGACGGCCACGAACGGCAGCGACTGGCTTGGCGCGGCTGCAGTAGCGGCGAGCGGCAGATCGGCTGCGGCGATAGTCGCCTTGTCGGATGCCGTGTCAGCCAGCAGCCGCAGCGTCGCAGCGACGCGCGGGGGCGGGGCCTGACGCGGCCCATCGCGCAGCAGGGTGACCGGCGGCTGGGCTGCGGCCACGGCCGGCGACACCTGTGGCGGCGTCTGCGCAGTGCCTTCGGCGGTGGTCTTGCCCGGCGCCAGGCGCGGAAGTGGCTGATCAGGCACCACCTTGACCGCAGGGAGTGCGGGGGACTGCCCGGCCGGTTGCGGTCGGTCGAGCGCGGGCTGGAGCGGCGCGGCAGGGCTGGCCGACGTAGCCGGGATCGGCAGCAGCGCAAGGATCGCGAGCGCCGGCATGTCCGCAGCGGCAGTTTCCGCCGCATCCGGCAAATCTTTGCCGCTATCCGGCAATCCGGCGTCGCTTGCCGGTGTCGCTGCCGGATCGATCAGGGCTTCTGGCAAGGTTGCGGCCGGCGTTACTGCGGCGGCGGCGCTGCTGGCGAGAATTGCCTCAAACTCGCTGTTTTCTGCGGGCTGCGAGCCATTGGGGAGGGCATTCTCGACCGGCGCGGCTCCGGTCATCAGCGCAGGCAGGGGGGCAGTGGGCAGCATTGGTCCGGATCCTCTCGCGGGTTCACAGACTTACTGTTCAAGAGCCGTGCCAAGTGCCCTGCGCGGGGCCAGGGCGGGGGTCTGGCTGCGCTGACCAAGTGCCCGCGCTTCGCTGCTGACGCGCGCTTCGACCGCCGCGCGGCTCCGCTCGGCCCTTGCCAGGTCCTGCTGACGCTGGTCGGCCCGGCTGCGCGCGGTAACGGCATCACGGGTGGTCGCGGTGCCAATCGCAGTGATCCCTTCGACAAAGCCAGTCAGCCGCTGGAGATCGGCCCCGGTCTGGCAATCCCGGCGCGCGCGGTAATCCTCCGCAATGCGGGCGGTACGCTCAGCCAGGGCATTGAGCTGGGCAAGGTGCCCTTCGGCCTCGGCCGCAGCGCGCACGGCGTCCTGCTTGGCCAGCGCGCGAACCCGCTCAAGCCGCGTCAGCCGGCGCAAGCGCGCCGCTTCAGGCCGCATCGCTCAGCAGCGCGCCAAGCGCGGCCTGGCTCGCACCGAGCGTCACCGTGCTGCGCGCTGGTTGGGTGAGGAAGCCGACAAGTTGGTCGTGCATGGCAATCGCGCGGTCGAGCTGCGGGTCTGCACCAGGGCGATAGGCGCCCATCAGAACAAGGTCGCGGTTTGCCTCGTAAGTCGCTATCAAGGCGCGAAATTCGCGCGCAAGAGCAAGATGGTCGGCTGGCGCGATATCGGCCATGACGCGGCTCAGCGAGGCGGCAATGTCGATTGCCGGATATTGCCCGCGCTGGGCCAGATCGCGGCTCAGCACGATATGGCCGTCAAGGATCGCACGGGCCGTATCGACCACCGGATCGTCCTGCGCATCGCCATCGGCCAGCACGGTATAGAGCCCCGTGATCGAGCCGCCCGAGGCGGCCGAATTGCCGGCGCGCTCCACCAGCTTGGTCACCGTTGCGAGTGCCGAAGGCGGATAGCCGCGCGCCGCGCCTGGTTCGCCCAGCAGCAGCGCAATCTCGCGCCCGGCGTGGGCGACGCGGGTCAGGCTGTCCATGATCAGCAGCACCTGGCGCCCCTGCGCGCGGAAGTGCTCGGCCAGGCTGGTGGCCAGCATCGCCCCGCGCAGCCGCAGGTTGGGAGCATGATCGGCGGGGACCGCGATCACGGCGGTGCGGGCGCGCTTGGCCCCCTGCATGTGCCGCTCGACAAAGTCCGATACCTCGCGGGCGCGCTCGCCGATCAGGCCGACGATCACGATCTCGGCCTCGGCCCCGGTCGCGATCATGTCGAGCAGGACTGATTTGCCGACCCCTGACCCGGCCATGATCCCGATCCTCTGGCCGATCCCGAAAGTGGTCAGCGCGTTGAGTGCGCGCACGCCAGTATCGAACGGCACCCGCACCGGGCTGCGATCGAGCGCACCGGCGCGTTTGCCGCCAGCCGGCCAGAGCGCCCGGGCGTGGAGCGGCGGGCCCCCATCGATCGGCTGGCCCGAGCCATCAACGGCGCGGCCCAAATAGGCTTCACCCACCGGGACCATGCCAGGCTGTCCACGCGTCCGCACCCGTGCGCCGGGGCGGAGCATTACGGTATCGCCCAGCAGCATCAGCAGCGAGCGGCCGTTGCGGAAGCCGATCACTTCGGCCGTCAGTGGCGCGACCCCGTGGGCGACTTCGCACAGCGCCCCGACCGGGGCATTGAGCCCGCTAACCTCCAGCAGGCCGCCATCGCAGGCGGCGACCAGGCCATAGCGCACGGGCGTCAGGTCCAGCGCGGCCTCACCCAGCTCACTCAGCACGTCGGCATAGGCGTTCAGCACAGCCCCAGCGCCTCGGCCAGCGCACGGCGCCATTGCACCGGGCCATCCTCGATCCCGCCGGCCTGACCTTCCAGGCGCAGGTTGCCGCGCTCCAGCGCCGGATCGGGCTCCGTCGCCAGGCCCGGCGGCAGGCGCTCGGCAATCAGGTTCAGATCGTCCGGGTGCAGCCGCAGTACGGCGGCATCGTCGGCCCGGGCCAGCATGGCGGCGGCGCGGGCGGCGCGCTCAGCCAGCGCCGCGGGGTCGATCGCCAACGGGGCCAGCGCCGCATCGCACAGCGCGGTTACGGTCTCGACCAGCCGCTGGCGCAGGGCTTCCTGCTGGGCGCTATCGAGCCGGGCGAGGGCCAGTTCGATCTGCGAGCAGGCGGCGGTTTCCTCGGCGCGGCGCTGCTCGACTTCGGCCTGGGCTTCAGCGATCCCGGCGGCATGGCCATCGGCCCAGGCATCGGCGACGGGGTCAGCCGATTGGTCGCGCGGGCGCACAGGCGCAGCGCTGAAGCGCGGATCGCTGGCAAAGCCCGAGCCGCCCGCCAGCGCCGCGAATGGCAGGCTAGACATATTCGTCTTCCCCGCCGCCCGCGCCGAACTGGATCACGCCGTCGGCGGCGAGCCGGCGCGCCGCCGCCACGACCGCGCGCTGCGCTTCCTGCACTTCGGCCAGCTTGAGCCGGCCGCGCGCAGCAATCTCGTCGCGCACGCCATCCGCCGCGCGGCTCGACATGGCGCGGAAGAACACCTCGCGCTGCGCCTCGTCGATGCCCTTCAGCGCATCGATCAGCACCTCGCTCTCCACTTCGCGCAGTAGCGCGCCCATCGCCTGCGGATCGAGCACGAAGAGGTGCTCGAACTTGAACATCTCGCCTTCGATCGTCCGGGCCAGCGCCTTGTCGATCCGGGTAAGCTCCGGCATGATCCGCTTTTCCGCGGCCTTGCCGGCATTGTTGATGATGTCGGCCGCCTCGCGCGGGCCGCCCATGGTCAGGGCCGCCGCGCCATGGCTGGCGGTGATCCGGGCCTGGAGCAGACTGTCGAGCATCTGGATCGCCTCGGCTGAAACCGGGCCCATCGTCGCGACCCGGTGCATCACCTGCGGCTGGGTGGCGGGCGGCAAAGCCCGCAGCACTTCGGCAGCCACTTCGGGTTCAAGTTGCAGCAGCAGCACCGCGATCGCCTGGGGATGTTCATGCTCGACCAGCGGGATCAGCGCATCGGCGTTAAGCCAGCGCGCCAGCTCGATCGCCGGCCCCGCAGCCTCGCCCTCGGGCATGATCCGCTGCATCAGGTTCTGCGCCTTGGCCGGACCGACCGCTTCGTTCAGCAGGCTGCGTACCCGCCACGGGCGGTCTTCGCTGCCGATCCCGGGGCGATCAGCCTGGCTGACGAAGCCGGCGATCGAATCGCGGATCAGGTCGGGCCCGATCTCGCCCAGTGCGCACATCTTTTCGCCCAGCACCTGCAATTCCTGCGGGTCGAGCCGGCCGAGGATCGCGGCGGCCTTGCCCTCGTCAAGCAGCATCACCAGCACGGCGGCGCGTTCGGCATCTGACAGGGCGATCGCGCTCATCCCTGGCCTCCGGCGGCTGGCTTGAGCATCCGCCGCAGTGCGACAATCGTTTCCTCGGGCTTTTCATCGACCAGCCGCTGCGCCAGCTCGACCTGCTTGCCGAGCAGGGCCTGATCGGCAGGGCTGGCTTCGGCTGGCCGCTCCGGCAGCGCCAGTCCAGGCAGCGGACCGGCTTCGTCATCGTTCGCGGTAGAGCCGGCCGGTTGGCGCTTCAGCGCCCCCAGGACCGGGCGGACCACCAGGAACAGCACCAGTAGCACGGCGATCAGCCCCAAACCGCTACGCAGCGCCAGCGGGAACCACGGCGCTTCGTAGAAGGCCGGGGCGATCTCGACCGGCGGCTCGAACGGGCGGGCAACCACGGCAACCTGGTCGCCGCGCGCCGGATCGGCCCCGACGGCGGCGCTGACCAAGGACTTGATCGCCTCGATATCGGTTGGCCGGCCCTGCTTCTTCATCGCCTCCTGGCTGATTGCCACGGCCACGGAGAGCCGCTTGACCTTGCCCGGTGCGGCATTGCTGACCGCCACTTCGCGGCCCAGTTCATAGGTCCGGCTGGCGCTCGATTCGGTCGAGGGGGAGGAGCCGGCAATCGCACCCGGCACGGTTGGCTGCGGCGCACCGGGCTGGAGCGTGGTCGCGGGCGGCGGGGTGTTGGCAAGCACGCCCGGAACCCCGCCCGTGGTGGTCGTGCCGCCCTGGGTTTGGGCCTGCGTTTCGGAGCGGACCACGCCCTCCTTGTCATAGCTCTCGCGGGCCGAGGTGACCTCGTCCATGTCGAGCTCGATCTGGATCTCGCTTGAGAATTGGCCGGGGCCAAGGATCGGGGTTAGCAGTTGGTCGAGCTGACCGCGCAGCTTGGTCTCCAGCCGGCTTTGCAGTTCCAGCCGGTCGTTTTCCTTGCCGGTTTCAGGATCGGACAGCAGCCGGCCGGTCTGATCGACCACCCGCACCGCATCGGGGCTCATGCCGGGGGCCGAGGCGGCGACCAGGTTGACGATTGCGGCGACCTGGCTGGCGGCGAGCTGCCGCCCGCGCGCCATGCGGACCATGACCGAAGCACTGGGCGGGGCATCGTCGCGCACGAAGACCGATTTGTTGCCCTCGGCCAGGTGGACGCGGACGCTTTCGACCCCATCGATCTCCTTGATCGTCAGCATCAGCTCGTGATCGCGCGCGCTGCGCAGCCGCTCGCCTTCAAGGGTGCGGCTGGCGCCCATCGGCAGGCTGTCGAGCGAGGCCGCCGTATCGGGTACGGCCAGCGCGCCATCGGCGGCCACGGCCATTCGGGCGCGATAGAGCTGGTCCTCGGGCACGGTCAGCGCGCCGGTTGCATTGTCGATCGAATAGGCGATCCCGGCGCCATCGAGCGCGGTCACCACCCCCGCGCGCTGGGCATCGTCGAGCTGGGCATAGAGCTGGCGCTGCGGCGGGGCCGAAACGACTGCCCAGGCCAGCGCCGCCACGCCTAGAGCGCCGGCCCCGACAAACCAGGGCACCGCGCGGCGCAGCGCCGGCTGGGCGGTCAGGCCGCGCAGCCGCTCGAGCGAGGCGTTGGCGCCAGATGCGGAAACGGTCGCCGGTACCAGGTCAGCCATCTATCAGACCCCCATCCGCATGATTTCGGAATAGGCCGAGAGCAGGCGGTTGCGCACCTGCAAGGTCGCTTCAAAGGCGATTCCGGCTTCCTGGCGGGCCAGCATCACCTTGGCGATGTCGGTCACTTCGCCCTTTTCGTAGGCTTCGGTCAGGGTCGAGGACTTCTTCTGGACCTCGCTGACCTGCTCCAGCGCGCCTTGCAGTGCCGCACCGAAGCCGCCGGCGGCGGTAGCCGGGGCCTCGGTCGGCGCGGCCGGGGCCTGCAATTGCTGGAGCAATTGCGACCGGTCGACGATCTGCTGGCGCAGCGCCAGAATCTGCTGGACGCTGCCGGCATTGCCGATACCGCCGATCCCGCTCATCGCCGGCCTCCGGCCACAGCCAGGCCGACATCACGGAACGCCGCCAGGCGATAGCGCAGGGTGCGCTCGGAGATGCCAAGCTCGCGCGCAGCCGCGAGGCGATTGCCGCCAACCGCTGCAAGCACTTCCATGATCGCTTCAGCCTCGGACTGCTGGACTACCGCCGAAAGCCGGCGCGGCTGGTCCTGGACCAGGGCCGGGGCAGAAGCGAGGCGGGCGGGCTGATCGAACAGGATCTGGCCGGGGCCGATTTCAGCGGCGTCATCAGCCAGCAGCAGTGCGCGGCGGATCACATTCTCCAGCTCGCGGACATTGCCGGGCCACGCGTGCAGCTTGAGCTTGGCCAGCGCCGCTTCGCCCAGCCAGGGCAGCGCGCGCCCCGGGGCGGTGTGGCGCAGCAGCATGCCGAAGGCCAGCGGAGCGATGTCTTCCGGCCGTTCGCGCAGGGGGCGCAGCGCCAGGGGGAACACGTTGAGGCGGTAGAACAGGTCTTCGCGGAAGCGCCCGGCGGCCACTTCGCTTGGCAGGTCGCGGTTGGCGGCGGCGATGATCCGCACGTCGACCTTGATCGGCCGGGTCGCGCCGATCGGCACCACTTCGCCTTCCTGCAGCGCGCGCAGCAGCTTGGCCTGCAGGGCCAGCGGCATTTCGGCGATCTCGTCGAGCAACAGTGTGCCGCCGTCGGCCGCACGGAAGAAGCCTTCGCTGGCCTGGGTTGCGCCAGTGAAGGCGCCCTTCTGGTGGCCGAACAGCAGCGCCTCGAGCATGGCCTCGGGCATCGCGGCGCAGTTGACCGCCACGAAGGGGCCATCGCGACGAGCGCTGTGATCGTGAATGAAGCGGCTCAGCACTTCCTTGCCGGTGCCGGTCGGCCCGGCGATCAGCACCGGGATCTCGCTGGCGGCAAGGCGCTCGGCCAAGGCCAGGACCGAAAGGCTTTCGGGATCGGCCGCGATCGGCGCGCCGGGGCGGGTCAGCGCAGCAAGCGCCGCAGCCAGCGAGGCCTCGCCCGAGGGATCGCGATAGGTCAGATGGAACCGGCCGCGCCCGTCGAGCCGACGGAGTTGCGGCTGGGCGGCGCGTTCCAGTGTCAGCGCCGGTGCCGGGCCGATCGGCGCAGGATCGTGGTCGGTGCGCAGGATCCGGGCGACATCGCTGCCGCCGGTCCCGAGCAGTGCCGCCAGCCGCTGGGTCAGCGCGACATGCTGCCGCTTCACCGTTTCGCTTAAGGCCAAGGCCGTCATTTGCGGTAACCCCCGAGTTAACCATTCCTTCGCGAGCATTCATGCGCGATTCCAAGGAAACGGGACGCAAACGGTTACCTCCGGTCAGCTACCTAGTTCGGGCGATTTCAATCGGCTCCCGCTTAAATTTCCGCTGCGCCCGCCGCTCTAGGGGCTGGCAGCCGCACCGGATGGTCCGCTGGCGGTTTGCGAGACGATCACGGGAGTACCGACAATGAGTGTCATCAATACCAACATCAGCGCGATCAAGGCTGCCAATGCCTCGAACTCCGCCAACAAGATGCTCGGCACCGCCATGGAGCGGCTGTCGACCGGCAAGCGCATCGGCAGCGCCAAGGACGACGCGGCCGGTCTGGCCATTGCCACCAGCATGACCGCCCAGGTCCGCGGCATGAACCAGGCGATCCGCAACTCGAACGACGGCATCGCGCTGGCCCAGACCGCCGAAGGTGCGCTCAACGAAGTCACCAATATGCTGCAGCGCGTCCGCGAACTGGCCGTGCAGTCGGCCTCGGGCACTTACCAGGACGCCACCGACCGCGCCTATATGCAGTCGGAAGTGGATGAGCTGACCGCGCAGATCGATCAGGTCATCACCAACAGCAAGTTCAACGGCGTCAACCTGTTTGACGGCAGCACGGCCACTGTCACGATCCAGACCGGTGCCGATGGCGCCGACACGGTCGATCTGACCATGGCCGATCTCACCTCGCTGGCTGCCAGCGGCGGTGCGGCGGGTTCGTACGACGTGTCGACCGCGACGGCCGCCAATGGCCTGCTGACCACGATCGACGGTGAACTCGATTCGATCAACTCGGCCCGCGCTGGCCTGGGTGCCGGCCAGAACCGTCTGGAATCGGTGGTCAACAATCTGACCAGCACCTCGACCAACCTGGCCGATGCCCGCAGCCGGATCGAAGACGCCGACTATTCGGCCGAAACGACCGCCATGGCCAAGGCCCAGATCCTCTCGCAGGCTTCGACCGCGATGATTGCCCAGGCCAACCAGAGCCAGCAGAACGTCCTCTCGCTGCTGCGCTAAGCCGTCTGGCAACAGGGGGAAGGGGCCGCGTCTTCCGGCGCGGCCCCTTTCGCTTGCCCCGCGCAAAAGTGGGGGTTAAGGGCCGCCGCATCATGCTTAGCACCCTGACGCCCCAGCCCGCCGATGCGCTCCTTGCGCTGATCAAGCTCTATGCCGCCGATCCGCGCGCCGACAAGATCGATCTTGGCGTAGGCGTCTACCGCACCGGGCAGGGCGATACTCCGGTGTTCGGCGCGATCAAGGCGGCCGAGCGGAAGCTGGTCGATACCCAGGAATCCAAGAGTTACCTCGGCCCGGAAGGCGACATGGGCTTTGTTCACGCGCTGATGCCCTATGTCTTCGGCACCGAGAACCCGACCATGGACGGGCGGATCGAGGGCATGCAGACTCCGGGCGGCACCGGCGGCGTGCGCCTGGCCGTGGCGCTGGCCAAGCGCGCCGGCGCGCCGAAGATCTGGATGGGCACGCCGAGCTGGCCCAACCACGCCCAGATCTTTGCCGACATCGGCCTGGAACTGAAGACCTTCAACCATTCGACCAAGGATGGCGTGGTCGATATGGACGCGCTGCGCGCCGCTATCGCCGCGGCCGATGCCGGCGATGCGATCCTGCTGCACGGCTGCTGCCACAACCCCAGCGGCATCGATTACAGCGAAGCGCAGTGGGACGAGATCGCCGGACTGGTCGCCGAGGCCAAGCTGCTGCCGGTGCTGGACCTGGCCTATCAAGGCCTGGGCCAGGGGATGGAAGCTGATGCCTATGGCCTGCGCCGCGTTCTCGCTGCCGTGCCGGAAGCGCTGATCGCCTATTCCTGTGACAAGAACTTCGGGATGTACCGTGACCGTGTTGGCGCGGTTTACGCGATGGTTGCCGATCCGGCGCAGCTGGGCGCGGTGCTCTCGCACGGTTATGCCCTGGCCCGCGCGGCCTGGTCGATGCCGCCCGATCACGGTGCGGCCGCCGTCCGCCTGATCCTGGAAGATTCTGCGCTGATCAAGCTGTGGCTCGACGAGCTCGACACCATGCGCACCCGCATGCGCCAGGTCCGCGCACGGCTGGCCGAAGCCGGCATGGCCGGCAGCGTCAACATGGTGCCGCTGGGCTCGCAGAACGGCCTGTTCTCGATGCTGCCGCTCTCGGGCGAGCAGATCCTCAAGCTGCGCGAAGATCACGCGATCTACATGGCCGGTTCGGGCCGGATCAATGTCGCCGGCCTGACCATGGGCAATATCGACAAGTTCATCGCTGCGGTCGCAGCCGTTTCGGCTTGATGAACCGCCAGCCGGTCCTCGAGGGGGAGCGGCTGCTGCTGAGGCCGCTGACGGTGGATGACTGGGACGCGCTGTTCGCTGTCGCCAGCGATCCGGAAGTCTGGGCGATCCACCCACAGCACGATCGCTGGCAGGAACCGGTCTTCCGACGCTTCTTTGCCGATGCTCTGGGTCGGGGCGGGGCGCTGGTCGTCATCGACAAGGCCACCGGCGCGGTGGTGGGCTCTGCGCAGTACAAGGAAGAAGCCGGCGGCGTGTTGGAGATCGGCTGGACCTTCCTGGCCACCAGCCACTGGGGCGGCAGCTATAACCGCGAGATGAAGCGGCTGATGCTGGCTCACGCCTTTCAGTTCGTCGATCGCGTCGAATTCCGCGTTGGCGAATGCAACCTGCGCTCGCAGCGGGCGATGCAAAAGATCGGCGGACACCTGACCGACCGCTTCGACATGGTCGATCTGCCGGGCGGGGGGACCATGCCCCACGTGATCTTCGAGATTACCCGCGAGAACTTCGCGAGCGGGCCGCTTAGCCTCTGAGCGACTGCATTCGCTGGAGGTAGCGTGCCAGCACGTCGATCTCCAGGTTCACGGCATGGCCGGCCTGAAGCTCACCCAGCGTGGTGACTTCCCAGGTATGCGGGATGATGTTGAGCATGAAGCGGCAGGTGCCGTCGGGCTCGTCCATCACTTCGTTGACGGTCAACGAAACGCCATCGACCGTGATCGAGCCCTTGGGCGCCACGTAAGGTGCCAGTTCCTTGGGCGTGGCGATCCAGAACTGGATCGAGCCGCCGGCATCCTCGCGGCTGACAACCCGGCCCACCGCATCGACATGGCCGGTGACGATATGGCCGCCCAGCTCGTCACCAAGCTTGAGTGCCTGTTCGAGGTTGAGTTTGCGCCCGGCAGTCCACTGGTCCTGCGCCGTGCGGCTGACCGTTTCGCCCGAGACATCGACCGCGAACCAGGCATCACCGGCTTCGCCGCCGCGTTCGACCACGGTCAGGCAGACGCCCGAGCAGGCGATCGAGGCGCCGATCGCGATTCCCGCAGGATCATAGGGGCAGGCAATGACAATCCGCAGATCGCCCTGCTGGCGAACTTCACGGATCGTGCCGACGGCGGTGATAATTCCGGTAAACATCACCTGCGCTCGTAGACATCGAGACGGTCGTTGCCAAGCGGGCGGCTGTCGATGCGCTGCCAGCTGTCTGATGCGGCGAGGACGTCGGCCGCTAGTTCAGGTAGCGCCGCTCCGTCACCACCGACAGTTTGCGGCGCGCGGTAGAGCATCATCCGGTCCACCAGCCCGGCCGCCAGAAAGGCGCGTGCCGTCTGCGCGCCACCTTCCACCATCAGGTATTGCGCCGGAGCCATGACGCCCACGTCCTGCGGCGAGGGCAAGGCACGCCAGCCTTCAGGCGCAGTCCCGCTGGTCAGCAGCCAGCGCTCCGGACTGCGCTCGGCCAGGCCCGGCAAGCGAACGTCGAGGCGCGGATTGTCTGCCTCCAGCGTCCCGCGCCCCACCAGGATCGCGTCCATCTTCGCGCGCCAGGCGTGGGTATGGGCGCGGGCGATCTCGCCGGTCAGCCACTGGCCTTGTGGCGGGGCGAGGCGGCAATCGGCGGAGAGCGCCAGTTTGAGCGTCACTTCTGGCCGGCCATGGGCACAGCGCGTGAGAAAGCCTGACAGGCTGGCGTGGCAGCCGGGGTGGTCAATCAGCTCGACGGGCGTACCGGCGGCCCTGATCCGGGCAAGACCGGCCCCGGCGGTGCGCGGATCGGGATCGTGGCAGCCAACCACCACGCGGGACAGGCCGGCGGCGGCGACCAGATCGGCACAGGCCGGGCCGCGCTCGCTTTGGTGGGCGCAGGGCTCCAGCGTGACATAAAGCGTTGCCCCCCGTGCCGCTTCGCCGGCGGCAGCCAAAGCGACCGCTTCGGCATGGGGGCGGCCACCGGTTTGCGTCCAGCCCCGCCCGATGACACGGCCATCCTTGACCAGAATCGCCCCGACTGCGGGATTGGGGCGGCTCAGCGGCCGTCCACGCGCCGCCAGGGCAGCTGCGGCGGCCAGCCAGCGGTTGTCGGCGTCAGCGCTCAACCGGCGACTTCGCGGGTTCGACCAGGGCTTCGGCCTTGGCGCGGGCTTCCGCCTCGGCCTTGGCCCGTTCGGCCGCTGCCTCGGCGGCGATCTTGTCGACGTCCATGCCGGAAACCTTGCCGAGCGTCTTCCAGACGTCCTGCCCGATCTTTTGCTGCTCGGCGATCAGCTTGGCTTCCTCGTCCTTGCGGCGCTGGTTTGCGGCGATGAAGGCCTGGGTTTCGGCATCGGTGCGATCGGCCGGCCAGGAACTGATATAGATGATGTCGGGCCGGGCGCGGGGCTTCTTCCAGCTTTCCTGGGCCATGATCGAAAAGATGCCGATCGTCACCGCGGCAGAAGCCAGCGCGATCCGCCAGCGGTTGCTGCCGGCTTCCTGGAAGACGGTGCGGAAATCGGCGATTGCCCCGGCCGGATTGACGTTGCGCAGGAAGTTCATGGCGCAAAGATAGGGCCTCTGCGGCCCCAGCGCCAGCGGTCAGTTGTAATCGACCGTGATCGGGATGCGCCCGCGATAGTTTCCGCCGCGCCCGCTGCGCAGCACCAGCCTGGCACCAAAGCTAAAGGTCAGCTCGCCATTGGCGTCGAGCGTCGGCCGGTTGGGCAGGTCTGTGCTGAAGCCAGTCAGTTCGGCCGTGCCGCCATCCGGGGCAGTCATCGGCACCGATTGCGGCAAGTCGATCCGTATTTCCCGCAAGGGTTCGCCCGTCACCCGCCCCCGCCCGGTAACGGCCATGCCGCCCAGGTTCATCACCGACCCGCCGGTCCGCTTCGACCCGCTTGCCGCATCGACCTCGGCGCTGCCGCCGTCGCGACCGGTCAGGGCCAGTTTGGCAAAGTTGAGATCGGCAAAGATTTCAAGCGTCAACGGCCGCTCACCCGGCTTGCCGCTGTCGTTATAGCACAGCCGGCAATCGCTCTGCGCCGCAGCCGGGGCCGCCAGCGCCAGCGCCAGCGCCAGGCCAAGGGCCAAAGTTGTGAGCATGGGTCGCACCATGCTGCGCTTGTCGGCCAAACATGGTTAAGAAGGGGTTACGTATTATCCGAAGTGCGCATAGAGGCTGCGGCCGTCGCGCTTCAGCCAGCGGTTGGCTGCGGCGATATCGCCTTCGAACAGCGCTTCCAGATGGGCATGGAAGGCGGGCGAGTGATCGAAGTGGGTGAGGTGTGCCACCTCGTGCGCCACGACTGAGCGGCGCACTGTATCCGGCGCCATGACCAGCCGCCAATTGATCCGGATCGTTCCATCCGCCGCGCAGGACCCCCAGCGCCGCTGGGCGCGGCTAAGCGAGAGCGGCGGGGCGCGCCGGCCGTCGCGCAGGCAGTAATAGGCCAGGTCATCGGCCAGCAGCCGCAGTGCCTCGCCCTCCAGCCAGCGCTGCAGGCGGCGGTTGATGGTGTCGGCTGGCCCGCCCAGATGGACCGCATCTGCCCCCAGCCGGACCTTGCGCGGCGCGGCGGGATCGTGGCTCAGCGCCATGGCGCGGCCGCGATAGGGCAGGGTGGAGCCATGGGCCAGATCCGGCGCCTGCGGCACCTTGGCCAGTTGCGCGGCGAGCCAGTCCGTTTTCGAGCGGGCGAACTCCAGCGCTTCGGCGTTGCGGCCCCAGCGTGGCAGGGTAATGCGCACTTCGCTGCCATCGGGGGAAAGCCGCATGGTCATCCGCTTGGCAGCGGCATTGCGCCGCACGGCGAGCGGGATCAATCGTCCGCCGATCTCCACCTGCGGCACTTCATCCGGGCGGCGGCGGAGCCAGTCAATCATCGGCCAGTTCCACGCCCGGCGGCAGAATGATGTGCTGCTCCAGCGGCCCGGCAAATTCCTCGCCGATCACCTTGCCGCGTACGGAAATGCCAGCCCTGTGGACCGCCTCGGGATCGCCGCTGATCAGGTAATGCCAATCGCGCAGCGGCTCGCCATCGGCGCGCAGGCGATAAGCGCAGGTATCGGGCAGCCAGGACAGCGTCAGCGCCAGCTTCGGCGTCAGCTTGACGCAATCGGGTACCTGGCGCTTGCGGTTCGGATAGTCACGGCAGCGCGCGGTCTGCAGGTCGAGCAACTTGCAGCCGACATTGGTCATGTAAATCGCGCCGGTATCCTCATCCTCGGCCTTGTGGACGCAGCACTGGCCGCAGCCGTCGCACAGCGCCTCCCACTCGGCGCGATTGAGCGTATCGATTGGGCGTTCCCAGAAGCGATCCCGGAGGGCGCTCATCGCACCGCTATTGCGAGGTCGGCAGCGACCGCATCCGGTCCCTTGTCGACCGGCAGGATCACCAGCGGCTTGCCGTCCGGGTCCATCAGATAGGCAAAGCGGCTGTGGTCCATCAGGTAATTGCCCTTGCCCAGATCCTTGCCCCGCGCCGCATAGACACGGAAGGCCTTGGCGGCGGTATCGACCTCAGCCTGGGTGCCGGTCAGGCCCAGCAGCTTGGGATGGAAGCTGTCGGTGAATTCGCCCACCACCTTCACCGTGTCGCGCGTCGGGTCGATCGTCACGAATAGCGGCTGGACCTTGGCGGCCTGGTCGGCGTGCTCCTTCTCGAACTTCTGGAAGCCGCGCATCATTACCGCCACATCGGTCGGGCAGGCATCGGGGCAGAAGGCATAACCGAAATAGACCATCCGGTACTTGCCCTTGAATTGATCCCAGGCATAGCGCTTCCCATCCTCGCCGGTCAGGGTGAACGGCCCGCCAAAGGGTGTGCCCTTGATGTCGGTGCCGATCAGTTCGGCTGGCGGAGCGGCAGCAGGCTGCTGGCAGGCGGCAAGGGGCAGGGCGGCGAACAGTACAAAGCAGAGGGGCTTGATCATTGCTCCGCGGTTCATGCTCTGCTAAAGCGCGCCGCGCAAGACGGTCTGGGGGCGATTC
>VFQM010000763.1_pt1 | contig 32859 bp, 30 predicted proteins | sample 3512391 | NCBI WGS metagenome assembly VFQM01 (sample SAMN10412369, study PRJNA504923) | tailings metagenome | isolation source: Replicate 1 from Balatoc abandoned mine | place: Philippines
CCTGTTCTACGTGTTCGCACACAAGGGCATCTTCTTCATCAAGGGCACGGACTTCCTGCCGATGATCGGTGGCGCCAACAGCTTCTTCGGCATCACGCCGGAAGCCTTCGGTGCAATCGGCGCCCTGGTGAACTTCGCCGTTGCCTTCATCGTCGACAAGATGACCAAGGAGCCGCCGGAGCACATCCAGGCCATGGTCGAATCCGTGCGTATCCCGCGCGGATCCAAGGTTGTCGATGGTGCACACTAAACGCTGACCGGCGTATAGTGATCGCTGCCGCCGCTCCGGCGGCGGTAGCGGCCAGGAAAACCCCGCCGGTAGCAGAGGCGGGGTTTTTTTCTGGTGTTTCAGGTTCGCAATGTTGCAATGTTGTTCAATGTTGCCTTAAGGCTCCGTCGCGGAGCCGCAGGAGTAGTGGATGCAATTCGATGTCAGTGTGGCCATGACCTGGCTGTTGTTTCTCGCGTTGTTCCCGATGGCCTTCTTCTGGCTGCGTCGGGTCTACCGCATCGTTTTCCGGCGCGACTATTCGGAAGTCGCGCTCAAGGGCGGTGAGCCGCCCCCGAATGCCGCGAAGTACGCGCCCTGGACGGCTGCGATCAACCTCATTGCCGGCGCCATCGCCGTCGCGGTAATCTTCATGGTAGTCCTCGGCGGGGTGTCCTACGACACCTGGACGGCGATTGCCGGTTCCACGATCTGGATGAAGTTCTTCGCCGACTTCATCGTCAGCCGCCACGCCCGGCCGATCTGGGGTAACAAGGGCGACAAGAACAACAAGGACGACAAGAACGCCAAGAGCGTCGAAGCGGCCGGCGAAAGCAAGTAAGCGGTCGCGCTGCAGCCTGCTGCAGCAATGAAGTCGAAGGGTGATGCTGTAACGGCAAGTCGATGAAGGCCCCGTCCGAGGGCCGATGGTGCAAACCCGGGCCGGCGCCAGCCGGCCACCTGACGAAGGAGGAGACAGTTCGTGAGTGTGATTTTCGTTAAGACCCCGAAGGGGGTTTCCGAAATGGAAACCCGGAGTGGCGGCCTGACGCCGCGCGTGCGGCGCATCCTGATCATGATCGACGGCAAGCGCACCGTGGAAGCACTGCGGGCGATGGCACTGGCCGACGACCTGACCCACACGCTTGGGATGCTGGAGGAAGAGGGCTACATCGAGGTGTACAAGGCACCGGAGGTGGTGCCCGAGGCGGATGGCTCGCTGCCGTCTATCACCGCCTTCCGGCCACTGCCGGAAACGGTGAACGCCAAGGAGCTCGACATGGCGCGCCATTTCATCATGAATACACTGAAGACCTTCTGCGGCGAGGCAACGCACCTCACCATCGTCGAGGCGGCCTTTGCCGCCAAGACGCATGAGCAGATGCGCGAGGTCTTCGGGCCGTGGTATCACGCCATCGTCGAAAGTCGCAGCGGCCGTCGCCGTGCCGAAGAGTTGCGTGCCGAACTGCTGAAAGTGATCTGATTTCCGGCCGGTGCCGGTGCCCGATTGCCCGGCTCCCCGCCATCCAGCTGCGGGGCCGGGTGTCCCGCGGGCTGTCGTTCAGCGGCCGTCCGTCGTGGTCTGCGTCGTCGCCCCCGCGGGGTCGGCATTCGTTGTGGCATTTGTCGCGGCTGTCATCGCAGCATTCGTCGCTGCATTTGTCGCAGCATTCGTGGCGATATCCGCCGCATTCTCCACGTTCGCTTCCAGTGCCTTGCTGTTGTTGCCGCCGGTGCAGCGCGCTGCGTAGAGCGCCGCGTCGGCACGCGCCAGGATCCGCTCCGGATCGTCTCCCTCCACCGCCTCCGAGGTGCCGAAGCTGGCGGTGATCGTCAGTTCCGGCAGGCTGCCGACGAAGCAGAGGCCGTCGATCTGCCGACGCACGCGTTCGGCGCATTCGTGTGCTTCGTGGCCATTCGTCCGCGGCAGAACGCAGCAGAACTTGGCGCCGCTCCAGCGCCCGGCATAGTCGATCTCGCGCAGGTCGGCGGCGAGGAAGGAGGCGAAGGAAACCAGCAGCTCGTCGCTCCTGGCCTGCCCGAAACGCGTGGCGACATCGGCAAAGCCGTCGATCTCGACGACCAGCACGCTGACCGGAATGCCGTAGCGCCGGCGCAGGTGCAGTTCGCGCACCAGCGCCTCGCAGATGCGGTGCCGGTTGAAGACGCGTGTGAGCGGGTCATGCGTGGCGTAGACGTGCATCTGCAGCTGCGTGCTTTCCATCTCGCGCGTCTGTGCCTCCAGCTGTTCGCGCAAGGCCTGTTCGCTGGCACGGGCAGCCGCCAGCTCTTCGCTCAGGTCACCGTGCTCGATGCGCTTGACCAGGGCTTCGCGATTCAGACGCTGGATGCCGCCGGAGAGGACCAGCAGCATGCCGCCATAGACGAGGCTGCTGGCGATCAGGCCGTAGCGTGCGCTCATCGGCAGGAAGGGGGTTTCCATCAGCGTGTGGGCGATGGCCGCCGAGAACAGCGGCAGCAGGTAGGCCATGTAGACGAAGCGGACGATGGCCAGCGAATTCATCGTGAATGCCGCGGCGGCGGCGATGAAGGCCAGCTTCAGCGTGTAGAGCATGTCGAGCTGTCCGCTGTCGAGCAGGAACAGGCTGCCACCGAGGGCCGCACCGGCTGCTGCGGCTGCCATGACCTCGATGTCCAGCCACAGCGGATTGCTTTCGCCGGTCTTGTTGTAGAAGCGCAGGAAGGCCTGCGCGATCAGGACGCGGATGAGGTAGATGCCGAGCATCGCCACCGTCCACATCGCCACCTTCGGCAGCGGAACAGCCTCCAGGTGCAGCCCGGCGAGCACCGGAATCGCCGCCAGCGCAAGCAGCGTCGAGGTGCGCGTGCGCAGGAAGAGTTCATGAAGCTGGGCGGAGAACAGGCGGTCGGAGAACATGGTCGGCTCGGGAGAATGCCGTCCGAATGTAGCACTCATCTCCGGTGCCGTCGACCGCGGGGCGGGGGGCATCCGGCCCCGCTGCCAGGGGGGCGTGTGCGAACCTCAGTCCGCGTAGACGAGGTCGACGCGGCGCATCAGCTTCTGGCAGTCCTGCGTCCGGCAGGAAGTGGTCGTCGGCGTGCTGCCGACATTCTGCCGGCGGATCTGCTTGCGGCTGACGCCTTGCGCCTGCAGCAGGCGGGCGACGGCCGCCGTGCGCCGGTCGGCGACGGCGAGGTTGTAGGAGCGGCTGCCGGCCGGGTCGGTATGGCCGACGAGCAGCACCACCAGCTTGCTGTCTGCCTTCAATCGTTCGGCATGCGCGCGCAGCTTGCCTTCGCCAGCGGCATCGACGTCGGCCGAGCCGGATGCAAAATAGATGCGGTCGCTTTCCGGGACATGGACGGCAGAGGCGCTGGCCGGTGCTGCACCGGTCGCTGGCGTCGCTGCGCTTGTGCCGGTCACGGCCGGGCCGGATCGGACGGGCTGGCCGGTGGCCGCGGTCTCGTTCGCCACCGGCGGGGCCGCTGTGCTGGCACAGGCTGTCAGCAGCAGGGCAAGGAGCAGCGAGCTGATGAGCGACGCGGGTGACAGGGATGGGCTTTTGGCGCGGTGGCGCGACAGGTTCGCGGCGGATACGTGAAGGGTCATACGGGTTTCCTGGATTCGCCCTGCAGCAGTTCGGCAAGCGGCGTGCCGGCGAACTCCGCCGACTGTTGCGGCGACTGGCCGGGCAGGCGCCGGGTCAGTTCATATAGATTGATATTCAATGTTTTCAGGACGACTTCCGGCAGGCTGGACAGCGCTTCCGGCAGCAGGCCTTCGGCCGGGCCGGGCAGGCGGTCGAGTACGGCACTGCCGGCTTCGCCGACATAAAGGCCGAGCCGGCGCTGATCGTTCGGATCACGTCGCTTCTCGACCAGCCCGAGGCCGGTCAGTCCTTCGACCAACTGGCTGCAGGTCGACTGATGGATTCCCATACGGGCCGCCAGCAGACTGACGCCGACGCCCGGTTCGCGTTCGATTTCCTGCAGCGCCCAGGTCTGTGCGCCGGTGATGCCGCAGCGCTCCTCGACTTCGCGGAAGTACTGGCGCAGCGAGCCGAAGATGACGCGGAACTGCTGCAGGACTTCGAGGGTGAGGGCGGCTTGCTGGCGGTGTCGATGGGGCATGGCGGGGGCTTGCGGTTGGGCTCGTGATTCGGCTCGTGATTCGGCTGGCGTTCGGATTTGCACGAAATCGGGCGATCAATTATATTGATTGTCCATTCAATCGCAAGCGCCTTGCATCCGTTCCGGGGCGATCCTTCCGATCGCCGTTCCCTCCCGTCGCCGGCCCGCTTCCCGCATGGCGCGGCCGCCGCGACGCCCGACAGAGGAGTCCCGCCATGAGCAGACGCCCATTGCGCATCGGTCTTTCCGCGCGCATATATCATCCGCCCGCCGGTGCTACCGGCCTGCAGTCGAAGTCGCTGCAGTACCTCGAACAGTCGGTCGCGCACTGGGTCATGTCGCGCGAGGTCATGGTCTTCATGATCCCGTCGGTGAGCGGCGACGGCATGGTTCACCGCAGCAGCATCCGCCTTTCCGACTATCCGCAGTATCTCGACGGGCTGGTCCTGCAGGGCGGTGCCGACGTCTCGCCGCCGTGCTACGGCGAGGAACCGCTGCAGCCCGAATGGGCCGGCGATCGCCTGCGCGATGCCTATGAAATGGAGCTGCTGCACGAGTTCATGGAGGCCGGCAAGCCGGTACTCGGCATCTGCCGCGGCGCCCAGCTGATCAACGTCGCCCTCGGCGGCACGCTCTATCAGGACATCGGCACCCAGGTCGAGGACGCCGACGTGCACCTGCACGACGACTACGACCGCCACGTGCACGACATTGTCTGGGACGACGACTCGGGCTTCGCCCGGCTCTATCCGGACGCACGGCGCGGCGGCACGGTGTCGATCCATCATCAGGCGATCCGTACGCTGGGCAAGGGGCTGAAGATCGAGGCGCGCAGCGCCAGGGACGGCCTGATCGAGGCGATCCGCCTCGAGGGGCGCCCCTACGTGCTCGGCCTGCAGTGGCACCCGGAGTTCCACCCGCCGGGGGCGCCGAACCTGCTCGACTGCACGCCGATCCTCGACGAATTCCTCGCCGCGACCAGAGGCCGACGATGGTAGGCAGCGGCCTGCCGTCGTTCCCGGGAGTCTGCCATGACTGAATTGCTTCAACTGCCGCGGCGCCTCTGGGAGGGGCTGCAGGAGCGGCTGTTTTTCCTGCCGCCCTTCCCCGAGCAGATCGATTCGCTGGCGCTGTTCAGCCTGCTGCTGGTCGTCGGTCTGGCCATCGGCGAGACGCTGCATGCCCGTTTCCGCTGGCCGCGGCTGATCGGCTACGTGCTCGCCGGCACGCTTTTCGGTCCCTCGCTGCTCGGCTGGATCAGCATCGAGGCGCTGGCGCAGGCGCGGCCGATCGCCGATGCCGCGCTCGGCCTGCTGCTGCTCGAAGCCGGCCGCCGCCTCGACCTGCGCTGGCTGGCGAGCAATCCGGCGCTGCTGCGCGGGACGGCCGGCGACATCGTGCTTTCCTTCGTCGCCATCTATCTTTTTGCCAGTCTGGTCGTTGGCCTCAGTCCGGCCTGGGCTGCGGCGACGGCAGCAGTGACGATGGCCTCGGCGCCGGCGGTGGTCCTGCTCACCGTCGAGGAATCGAAGGCGCAGGGCCAGGTCACCGAGCGCGTGATCCTCTACACCTCGCTCGGCTCCGCCGCGTCCTTCGTCCTCTTCGCCTTCGTCCTCGGCATCGTCCATGCCGAACTGTCGGAGGACTGGCTCAATGCGGTCGTTCATCCGCTATGGGTGGTCGTCGGCGGCGCCCTGATCGCCTGGGGAGTCTCCCGCTTCACGCTCTTCATCGCGCAGCGGCTGCCGAAGCGCTCGCTGGCGCAGGTCTTCATCCTCGTCGCCTGCGCGCTGTTCGCCGTCGGCCTGGCGCGCATGCTGGCGGTGCCGGTCTTCCTGACGCTGTTCCTGATGGGGGCGCTGCTCGCCTACCGCGACCAGCGGCAGACCCTGCGCTACACCGAATTGCCGGAAGGACACTGGCTGCTGGCCATCATCCTCTTCGTCGTCATCGGCGCCTCGCTGCCCTGGCACGAGTTCACGTGGGTGACCGGGCTCGCCGCCGTCGGCCTGCTGCTGGCGCGGGCAGCGGCGAAGATCCTCGCGCTCTATGTCGCCGGCGGCGAGCTGCCGGCGAAGAAGCGCCTGCTCGTCGGCCTCGGCATCCAGCCCTTGTCGGCGACCGCGGTGTTCATGGCCTACGAGCTCGCCGGGCTCTACCCGGAAGTCGGCCGCTCGGCGCTGCTGCTGCCGCTGTTCGCGGCGGCGATCATGGAAGTCGCCGGGCCGGCGCTGTGCCGCGCGGCGCTGGTGCGTGCCGGCGAAACCGAACAGGGACGCAAGGATACGGGAGACATCGGATGAGCGAGACGAGCCGACCGATCGGCGATTTCAAACAGAGCGAGCCGCTGACGCTGGGGGTCGAGCTGGAACTGCAGCTGGTGTCGCGGCGCGACTTCGACCTGACGCGCGGCGCCACCGACCTGCTCGGGACGATGGACTACGACGAGCGCTTCGGCGAGATCAAGCTCGAAATCACCGAAAGCATGATCGAGGTGAGCACGCTGCCGCAGGCGCGCATCGCCGGCATCGCCGCCGACCTCGCCGGACTGCGCGACACCCTGGTGCACCACTGCGTGCAGAACAACATCAAGGTCGTCGGCGGCGGCACCCATCCCTTCCACCGCTGGGCCGAGCGCCGCATCTGCCCGGGCGAGCGCTTCGACCAGCTCTACCAGCGCTACGGCTACCTGGCCAAGCAGTTCACGGTCTTCGGCCAGCACGTGCATGTCGGCTGCACCTCGGCCGACGACGCGATCTGGCTGACGCAGGCGCTGGCGCCGCACGTGCCGGCCTTCATCGCGCTCTCGGCGTCCTCTCCCTATGTGGACGGCGTCGACACCTTCTTCCAGTCGGCGCGGCTGAATGCCGTCTCGGCCTTTCCATTGAGCGGCCAGTGTCCGCCGCTCGCGGACTGGAAGGCCTTCGTCGAGCACTTCGATTTCCTCTATGCCTGCGGCATCGTGCGCAGCATCAAGGACCTCTACTGGGACGTGCGGCCGAAGCCGGAATACGGCACCGTCGAGATCCGCGTCTGCGACACGCCGCTCGACATCGAGCGTGCCGCTGAGCTGGCGGCGCTGGCGCAGACGCTGTCGCGCCACCTGTTGCGCACGCGGCCGCCGTTGCATGCGGACCGCTGGCAGCACGTCGCCCGCTACAACAAGTTCCAGGCCTGCCGCTACGGCATGGCGGCGATGATCTCGGACCCGGTCGCACTCTGCCAGGAGCCCTTGCGCGACCGCCTGCTGGCGCTCTTCGATGCGCTCGCCGAAGACGCCGAGGCGCTCGAATGCAGCGACTGGATGGCGCGCCTGCGCGCCGTCGCCGAGAGCGGCGAGGGCGATGCCGCGTGGCTGCGCGCACGCGAGGCGGAACATGGCAATCTGCACGACGTGGTGCGCGAAGCGGCGGAGCGGCTGATGCAGCCGGCCGCCAACGGAAGTGGAAGTGGGAGCAGAAGCGGAAGCGGGGAGGGGGCGTGATGGGAGCGATGGGAGCGATGGGAGCGATGGGAGCAAGCGGCGCCTGCGGGCGCCATGCTGCAGCGAAGCGGAGCGGAAGCAGCGTCCCGGGGCGGCGCCATAGCGCGCGGCCGCTGATGAGCCTGCTCGCCGGGCTGCTGCTCGCCGCCGTCAGTTCGTCGCCGGTGCTGGCTGCTGCCAGCTGCGTGCCGGAACGCCTGCCGGCCGGAGCCCGCCAGCTCGGCCCCTGGGTCGATGCCGGCAACTGGCGGAGCGCCGGCAACCTGCGTGTCGGCCCGCGGGCGCCGCAGGTCTTCCTGCCCGGCCTGAGCGTTGCCGCCGACCCGGCGGCCAGCGATTTTCCGCCGGCGGCGCAGCCGCTCGACCTCGACCAGCTGACGCTGCCCGATCCGGTAGACGCCGAGCGGCGCAGCGTCGCCTCGCTGCTCGACACCCGGCTCTACGCCGAATCGCTGATCGTCCTCTACAACGGCCGCCTGTTCGCCGAGCGCAACTGGCACGGTGCGCGCAGCGATGCGCCGCGGCTGCTGCAGGATGCCGGGCGGCCGCTGCTGTCGCTGCTCGGCGTCATGAGCGTGGCGCAGGGCAAATTGGCGGCCGAACGCTCGGTGGTGCGCTACCTGCCGCTGCTTGCCGGCGATGCCGGCCTGCGCCGGCTGTCGGTGCAGCGCCTGCTCGAAGGCGAAGCGCGCTTCGACTGGACGGCGGAGGAGGTCGAGGGCTGGCAGCAGGCGGCCGGCTGGTCGGTGGCGACGGGACAACCCGCTGCCGCCGCAGCGGGCGTGCGCGACTGGCTGCGCCAGCCGCAGCGCTGGGATGCGCCGCTGCGCGAGCAGCTCCCGCCGAGTGCCGAAGGCGGCCCCGACGACGACCTGCTCGCCTGGCTGCTGGCGGAAAGCCATGGCCAGCCGCTGGCCAGGGTCTTCTGCGAGCAGATCGTCAGCCGCCTGCGCCCGGCTCAGCCGGTTTCCTGGCTGACCGACGGCGCCGGCCACGAACTGGCCGGTGGCCTCGTCATGTCGCTGCAGGACTTTGCCCGTTTCGGCCAGCTGCTGATCGAGGCCCGCGTCAGCCCCAACCGCAGTCGTATCCCCGCCTGGTTCATCGAGGCGCTGACGGCGCCGGCCGCAGGCAAGGGCGAGGACGCCCGGCTCGCCGGTCTGCGCAAGGGGGCGGAAATGCGCTATGGCTTCATCCGCCTGGCCGGCAGCGGCAGCCGCATCGCCATCGCCGGTGCCCACGGCAGCAGCCTCTATGTCGATTTCGACCGCCGCCTCGTCGTCGCCCTGCACGCCGCGCATCCGGCGCGCCACAGCCCGTTGCAGCGTGCGGCGCAGGAGCAGCTGTGGGAACGCCTGTCGGCGGCGATGCCGCTGCCGGGAAAGCGCTGAGACGGGCGGATCGAGCCGCGGGTTGCCGGCTGGCTTGCCGACATATGCTGCCGGCCGGGTCGTCGGCCTGTGCCAACTTGACCGGCGCCCTGAAGCCTGAAAGACTCGCGGGCCGATGGACCCTCTGACCCACGCCCTGCTCGGCGCCTCCGCGGCGCATGTCGCCTTCTCCCCGAAGCTGGGTCGTCGCGCCTGGCTGATCGGCGCCTGCGCCGGCATGCTGCCGGATGTCGAATTCTTCATCCGCAGCGCCGAAGACCCGCTGCTCAACATCGAAGTGCATCGCCAGTTCACGCACGCCTTCGCCTTCATCCCGGTCGGCGGCGCGATCGCCGCGGCGCCCTGGCTGCTGTCGCCGGCGCGCCGGGTCGACTGGAAGCCGGTGCTCGGCGCGGCGACGCTGGCCTACGCGACGCACGGCGTGCTCGATGCCTGCACCAACTACGGCACCGAGCTGCTGTGGCCGTTCTCCGACCTGCGCGTTGCCTGGCACTGGCTGACGACGATCGGGCCGCTGCTGACGCTGGCGCTGCTCGTCGGCCTCTTCTTCGGTGTGCGCAGCGGGCGGCGCTGGCCGGCCGTGCTCGGTCTGCTCGGCGCACTCGCCTATACCGGTGTCGCGGCCTGGCAGCAGGAGCGGGCGCTCACCGCGCAGGCCGAAATCGCCGCCGCGCGCGGGCATGCCGTCGACAAGGCGAAGATGTTCCCGACCGTCGGCAATTTCTTCCTCTGGCGTTCGGTCTACGAGTCCGGCGGCGTGCTGCACACCGACCGTGTCCGTGCCGGCGGCGAGCTGACGTGGAAGCCGGGCAGTACGGTGGCGCTGGCGCCGGAGGCCTCGCTGACGACGGCCGAACGCGCCAGTGAGCGCGTGCTCCGCGACTACCGGCGCTTTGCCCGCTTCTCCGATGGCTGGGTGGCACGCGCACCGGCCGCGCCCGAGGTCTATGGCGACGCGCGCTATTCGCTGTCCACCGAGCGCTTCGAGCCGATCTGGGGCGTGCGCTTCCATCCCGAGGCGCGCATCCCGACCGAATGGGTCGACTTCACGGCCAGGAACCGCATCCCCTTCGGCGGTCTGTGGTCCGAGCTTTCCGGCCGCGATCCGGCCTATGGCCCGCTGCCCGGGCAGAGTTTGGCGCGCTGATATAATTGCACCTTTTGCGCCGGCCGCGCCGGCGCCCAGCCCGCAGGAAAACCGCCATGCTGCAGAAATCCGCCCAGTTCGCCGGCGTCCCCGGCCCGGTCGTCATCATCGTCATGGACGGCTACGGCCTGCCCAAGTCCGAAGCCGGCAGCGCCATTGCCGCCGCCCGCAAGCCGACCCTCGACCGCCTCTTCGCCAGCTACCCGAACATCCGCCTGCGCGCGCACGGCACCGCCGTCGGCATGCCGTCCGACGAGGACATGGGCAACTCCGAGGTCGGCCACAACGCCATCGGCGCCGGCCAGGTCTATGCGCAGGGGGCGGCGCTGGTCGCCAACGCCATCGCTTCCGGCGACATCTGGCGCGGCGAGGCCTGGCAGCAGATCGTCGCCGGTGCCCGGAATGGAACGCTGCACTTCATCGGCCTCTTTTCGGACGGCAACGTGCACAGCCACATCGACCACCTGAAGGCGATGGTCGTGCAGGCGAAAGCCGAGGGCCTGAAGCGGGTGCGCATCCATGCGCTGCTCGACGGCCGCGACGTGCCGGAAACCAGTGCGCTGGAGTATGTCGTCCCGTTCGAGGCCTTCCTCGCCGAAGTGAGCGCTGACGGCTTCGACGCCCGCATCGCTTCCGGCGGCGGCCGCCAGAACATCACGATGGACCGCTACGATGCCAACTGGGCGATGGTCGAGGCCGGCTGGCACGTCCACGTGCTCGGCGAAGGCCCGCAGTTCGCCAGCGCCACCGAGGCGGTGAAGGCGCTGCGCGAGCAGAACCCCGGCACCATCGACCAGGACCTGCCGCCCTTCGTCATCGCTGATCCTGTGCAGTCCGGCAAGCCGGTCGGCACCATCGAGGATGGCGATTCCGTCGTCTTCTACAACTTCCGCGGCGACCGCGCGATCGAGATCACGCGTGCCTTCGTCGAGGCCGGTTTCGACAAGTTCGACCGCGTCCGCGTGCCGCAGGTGACCTACGCCGGCATGCTGCAGTACGACGGCGACCTCAAGCTGCCCGAGCGCTTCCTGGTGGCGCCGCCGGCCATCCAGAACACCATGGGCGAGTGGTTCGCGAAGAGCGGTGTCGCCCAGTACGCCTGTTCGGAAACGCAGAAGTTCGGCCACGTCACCTATTTCTGGAACGGAAACCGCTCGAACCGGTTCGACGGCGAGACCTGGGAGGAAGTGCCGAGCGACGTCGTCCCCTTCGAACAGCGGCCGTGGATGAAGGCCGCCGAGATCACCGACGCGATGATCGCCGCGCTGCAGTCGGGCAAGTACAAGGTGCTGCGCTGCAATTACGCCAACGGCGACATGGTCGGCCACACCGGCAACTTCCGCGCGGCGACGATGGCGGTCGAGGCCGTCGACCTGGCGCTTTCGCGCCTGCTGCCGGCGATCGACGCCGCCGGCGGGGTGGCGCTGATCACTGCCGACCACGGCAACGCCGACGAAATGTACGAGCTCGACAAGAAGACGAAGCAGCCGGCGCAGAACCGGGACGGTTCGTTCAAGGCAAAGACCGCGCACACGCTGAACCCGGTGCCGCTGATCCTTTACGACAACGTCAGCGCCGGCAAGGGCGGCGGCCGCCTTGCGCTGCAGCAGACCGACCGAGCCGGCCTCTCCAATCTGGCGGCGACGACGGCCAGCCTGATCGGGCTGGAAAAGCACGCCAGCTGGGACGACAGCCTGCTGGTGGTGAAGCCCTGAGCGGCCGATGCCGTATCGGCGGCGGCATCGGCGCCAGCGCCGGTAGCGGAATCGTCGCTGCCGGAATCTGCCGCTTCCTCCTCGCCTTCCCTTTCTGACCTTTCGGCCCGCGCCCGTGGATTCCGTCTCGCAAATCGCCCTCGGCGCTGCCGTCACCGTCGCCGTCGTCGGGCGGCGCAGTGCGCTGTGGAAGAGCGCCGCCTTCGGCGCGGCCCTCGGCACGCTGCCCGATCTCGATGTCGTGATCGACTACGGCGACGCGGTGCTCAACATGGTGATGCATCGCGCCGACAGCCATTCGCTGCTCTGGCTGACGCTGATCGGTCCGCCGCTCGGGGCGCTGCTCGCCGTCCTCGCCGGTGACCGGGCGCATTGGCGGCGCTGGGCGCTGGCGGCATGGCTGGCGTTGTTCACCCATCCGCTGCTCGATCTGATGACGATCTACGGCACGCAGCTGTTGCGGCCGTTTACGTCCTACCCCTACGGTATCGGCAGCGTCTTCGTCATCGATCCGCTGTACACCTTGCCGCTGCTGCTCGGTCTCGGCGTCACGGTGGCGACCGGCCGCCTGCGCGCGAATCAGGTTGGCCTTGCGCTGGCGACGCTCTATCTGGCCTGGGGCGTCGTGGCGCAGCAGCACGTGATTGCCCTTGCGCAGAAGTCGCTGCAGTTGCAGGGGATCGTCGCCGAGCGCCTGCTGGTGACGCCGACGGCATTCAATACGGTGCTCTGGCGGATCGTTGCGGTGACGCCGGAACATCATCACGAGGCCTTCTACAGCCTGTTCGACGCAGCGCCGGCAGTCGGCCGGCCGGCGATGGAGTTCGAACGCTTCGAGCGCTTTGGCCCCGGCGCCGCCCTGATCGAGCGCTGGCAGCCGCATTGGGCGGTGCGACGCATCGCCGATTTCAGCCATGGTTTCTACAAGATCGCCGAAAGCGACGGCCGCGTCTGGCTGACCGACCTGCGCATGGGGCAGGAGCCATTCTACAGCTTCAACTTCGACCTCGGCGCCGTCACAGACGACCCTGCCGAAGTGGCGAAGGCGCCACCGCCGGTAACCCGCCGCGGGCTGCGCGCACCGCTCGACCGCGGCCTGCCCTGGCTGTGGCAGCGGATGCGCGGCGAGCCCGTACCGCCGCCGCGCTGAGCGGCATCCAGGCTCGGCCGCCGGTTCCGGCGGCGGGTTGCTACGCTGCCGCGGCCGGTTCGGCGACGACGACCAGCACGTCGCTCTGCGCCTCGTTCAGCACGTGCTTGGTGACGCTGCCAAGCAGCAGTTCTTCCGTCGCATCCCGACCGTGCTTGCCGATGACGATCAGGTCGCAATCCTGCTCCTGCTCCTGAACGATCGTCTGCTGCGACGCGTCGCCATGCACGATCAGCGAACGGTAGTCGCCGGGCGAGAGGCCGGCGGCGTCCGCCAGCTGGTGCATGCGGGCGACGGCCGCCTCGCGCGCCGCGTTGCGGTAGCGGCGGACAACCTCCTCGTCGACGCCGGCGTAGTTGAGCTTGCCCTCGAACGGCGCCTCGTAGGCGTGGAGGAGAATGAGTTCGGCGTCGGGCGCGAGGCTGCGCGCGAGTCTGACGGCGACAACCGCGGCCGCCGAGAAATCGACCGGAATCAGGATGCGTCGGTAGGGTTCGTGCGGCGGCTGCTTGACGACGAGGATCGGGTAGCGGGTGCTCTTGCGCAAGAGGCGTGAGGCGGTGGTGCCGAGCAGGATGCGGCGCAGGAAATTGGTGCCGCGGGCACCGAGGACGAGCAGGTCGGCATCGAGCGTCGCGGCCTGCGCGAGGATCGTTGCCAGCGGCGGGCCGAGTGCGATCCTGCCGGCGGCGGCGATGCCATGATTGCGCGCCGGGTCGGCGAGCTGCCGGGCCAGCGCTTCGGCGGCCCCGGATTCGAGCTGCTGCTTGAGGGCCGCGGTGTCTTCGCCGACCCATTCGCGCAGCGCATCCATCGCGTCGAGCTCGAAAGCGTGCACGACGCTGTAGGCGGCGCCGGTGCTGGCGGCAAGCTGGAAGCCGCGATCCACGGCATGGCGGGCCGGGGCGGAAAGGTCGGTGGCGGCGAGGATGCTCTTGATCCGGGTCATGGGGATTCTCCTGCGGTCATGCGGGTTTGCTGCGGGACTTCGACATCTTCAGGCCGACCGAGGCGACGCGGTCGCCGTTGACGGCCCGTACCGTCAGCTCGACGTTGCCGACGCTGATGCGGTCGCCGACCACCGGCCGGCGGCCCAGCCGCTGACGCAGTACGTCGCCGATGCTGCCGCTGCATTCCTCGGTCGCGAGGCCGAGGCCATACGTGGCGTCGAGGGCGGCCGCCGAGGAGTCGGCGTCGAGCACGAATTCGCCGAAGAAGTTGCGGACGGCGAGGTGGCCGCTCTGGTCCTGGCGGCCGAACAGCGAGGTCAGATGTTCGACCTGCTCCGGCGAGGCGAGCAGCCAGACGACGTCGTTTTCTTCCAGCTTGGTGGCGCTCGGCGAGAGCAGCGGGCGTTCCTTGCGCACCAGCGCGGCGCAGCGCACCTGCCGGCCGCGCAGGTCGGTCAGCGTACTCGGCAGCATGCCGACGGCCAGCGACTGCGGCTCGACGCGGAAGGCGACCAGCGCCAGCACGGTCTCGCGGCCGATCCAGACCTCCTTCGACTCCAGCGGCTCGGCCGTGTCCGGCACTTCCACGTTCAGCCGGCGTGCGGCCCACGGGACGGTCGCCCCCTGCACCAGCAGCGAGAAGATGACGACGGCGAAGGTGACGTCGAAGAGCAGGCGGGAATCGGGGATGCCGGCCATCACCGGAAAGACGGCGAGCACGACCGGCACGGCGCCGCGCAGCCCGACCCACGAGACATAGGCGATTTCGCGGTTGGCGAAGCGGAAGGGCTTGAGCGTGACGGCAACGATCGCCGGGCGGGCGACGAAGGTCAGGAAGAGGGCGACCGCCAGCGCCGACCAGAAGTGCTCGACTAGGTGCGAGGGCGTCACCAGCAGGCCGAGGAGGAGGAACATGCCGGCCTGGGCCAGCCAGGCGATGCCGTCCATCACCCGCAGCACGTGCGAGGTGGCGCGCGACTGCCGGTTGCCGACCATGATGCCGGCGAGGTAGATGGCGAGGAAGCCGCTGCCGCCGATCTGGTTGGTGGCAGCGAAGACGGCCAGCCCGCCGGAGGCGATGAGCAGTGCGTAGAGACCTTCGGCCAGGCGGACACGACGCAGGAGTTCGGCGAGCAGGCGGCCGGCGAGCAGGCCGGAGACCGTGCCGATGCCGAACTGCATCGCCAGCTGGCCGACGATGCCTTCCGGCGACGTGGCGCCGCTGCCGGCGATGATGCCGACGAGGACGGTGACGAGCAGGATGGCCATCGGATCGTTGGCGCCGGACTCGATTTCCAGCGTCGAGCCGACCCGTTCGTTGAGGCGCACGCCGCTGTGGCGGAGCAGGTTGAAGACGGCGGCGGCATCGGTGGAGCCGACGATGGACCCCATCAGCAGGCCGTAGCGCCAGTCGACGTCGAACAGCCAGGTACAGAAGGCGCCGAGCAGGCCGGCGGTGCCGATGACGCCCCAGGTGGCCAGCGCGGTGGCCGGCCAGAGGGCGACGCGGAAGGTGGCGATGCGCGTGCGCAGGCCGCCGTCGAGCAGGATGATGGCGAGCGCCAGGTTGCCGACGAAGAACGCGGCGCCGAAGTCGTCGAAGCGGATGCCGCCGACGCCGTCCTCCCCGGCGAGCATGCCGACGACGAGGAAGATTAGCAGGAAGGGCAGGCCGAGCCGGGCCGAGAGCGTGCTGGCGAGGACCCCGAGGAAGAGCAGGACGCCGGAGAGCAGGAGGAGCGTGTTGACTTGATCCACGGTGGGGAGAATTTGTTGTGAGTTTGTCGGCTGGGGGTCAATGGTAGCCGATTTGCCTTGGCATCTTTCTGCCGGAGGCAGGTGGCAACTTGCAGAGGCCGGTCGGTCGGCCTGATTGCCACTCTACCCGGAAGATTGTTTCCTTCAAAGATACAAACTGATTCTATCCGGAGGTCTTATTGAAGCCCGGTGAAGCCGGTACGATGGCGTCGAATATGGCGGTCATGGCCGGTGCTCCTTGTGATGGGGGAGTTTCAGTGGTCGCCATATTGTATTTCCAGTGGAACTATTTCGAACGGAGGAGGCGAGGGCGCACACGACAGGCCGTGCGCCCGGAGGGATCGATCATGGACATGAAAACCGCGTGGGTGAATTGGGATGTCGTCGAATGCGACGCCTTCGGGCGCCTGGTCGGCCTCGCCGCGCGCGTCGGCCTGCCGGAGGATGGCCGTGCAGCCGGACGCCGGGTACTTGTCCCGGTGGACGGTTCGCCGGCCTCGCTGGAGGCGGTGCAGCTTGCCGCCCGCCTGGCCGATGGCGTCACCGGAACCGAACTGCATGTCCTCAATGCCCAGTCGATCATCGGCCCGGCCGATGGCGACGATGTCCTGATGCAGCAGGGAATGATCGAAACCCAGGCGGCACGCGGCCTGCTCGACGCGATGCAGGTGCCCTATCTGTTGCGGCTCGCGGCCGGCAATCCGGCCGAGGCGATCCTTGCCCATGTGCATGAGCGGCGGGTGAGCGAGATCGTGATGGGGGCGGATGGTGCCGGCGGTCTTGCCCGCGCCCTGCTCGGGTCGGTGGCAATGGACGTCGTGGCGAGTGCGGACGTGCCGGTGACCCTGGTCAAGTCGGGCTGCGGCCTCAACCGGATGCCGGCCGAGTGGGTCGACTGGCTGGTCGCCTGCGATGGCTCGAAATCCTCGTTGCGCGCACTGCGGCATGTGCTCGATCTGCTCGGCAAACAGGAAGGCGAAGCGGGTGGCGGACGGAATGGCGTGCGGCCACGCATCCACCTGCTCAACGTCTGCGTTCCGGATGGCCACATGTCCAGTTTCGCCGCGAGTGCCGACGGCAATGCCGACCGCAGCACCTTCGCCCGCTATTGCGAACGGGCGCGCGAGGAATGCCGCGAAGCCCTTTATCTGGTCGAGGCGGCCGGTGTCGAGCACGAATTCCACGTAGCGATCGGCGATCCGGTGGCGGAGATCCTCAAGCTGGCCGAAGACGCCGGTTGCGGCCACATCGTCATGGGTTCGCGCGGCCTCGGCTGGCTCGGCGGGGTCTTCCTCGGCTCTGTCTCGCGCGGGGTGCTCTTCCGCACTCCGATGCCGGTGACGCTGGTCAAGTAACTCCCGGACGCGGATGGCAGGTACGCACCGGGTGAGGATTCCGGAGTGCCTGCCTGTTCCTGGAGTGTCGTCGAGATGAATGCCTGTTTCCCGATCGAGCAGTCGGTGACCTGTACCGATGCGAGTCAGCGCTCGCAGTTCTTTTCGCATGCGCGCAGCCTGCTGGCCGGCCTTGATGGTGTGTCGCCGGAGCCGGCGAGGCACGGGCTGCTCCTTCTCGCCCAGTCGGAAACGGTGCTCGACGAAGCCGGCCGGATTCTGCGCGATGCCTTCGGCGATGCCCTGCGTTTCTCGGCGAGCGAGGTTCGCCTGCACCATGAGGGCGGCTGGCAGCAGCCGATCATGGGCTTCCGCATCGTCGCGGCGCCCCCCGATGTCGGCCCGATCTCGGGCAGCCTCGCCCGGCGTTCGGCCCGGATCGACGACGTCGAAGTCCGTTCCGGCAGCGGTGTGATTCGCGGGCAGGCGCCGCTGACGCGCCTGCTCGGCTACCCGCGCACCCTGTCCCGCCTTTCCAGCGGGACGGCGCACGCGACCTTCTGGCTCAGCCACTACCAGCCACTGTGGTCGTATTCCTCGGAAACCATGGCCTGTTACTCGGAGTAGATCGATGGATCGATATTTCGCCCATGCCGCCCGCCGGCAACTTGCCTCACTCGATGCGTCCCTCGCCATCGGCCGTGCCTGCCTGGCGTCGTGCCAGCACCTGACCCGCCTCCACCTGGCAGTGGCCGGCGCCGCCACCGATGACGTGGCACTCGCTTCGCTGCGGGTGACGACGGCGCCGGATACTGCAGCCGCCGTCGACGAGCTGGCCGATGGCTTGCTGATCCAGAGCGAACGCGTCGCCCTCTACTGCTTCACGCTGCGCGAGATCAACCGGCGGATCTGCCTCGGCGTGCTCGATGCGTTCGCGCCCGACGACGGGCGCGGTTGAGGCGTCGTGAATGGGAGTGCAGTCATGAGCGTCGAGCTTTCACGCGCCGTCGACCTGAGCCGGGATTTCGTGCGTGCGAAGAATCCGTGCGCCGACGGTTTCCGCTGGTTCCTGCGGCATTTCCGGGACGGCGGCAATTACCAGGAACTGCTCGACGCCCTGGTGGACGCCGGGCGGGTGAACGATGCCGGCTGGCTGCTGGACCAGTTCGGCCCGACCGATGCGGTGCTCGTGCTCGACGACATCGAGGCCGATGCACTGGTCTTTGCCGGGGCGGTCGAGGTGCGCGGCTGCATCGAGGTCAGCGGTACCTTGCGCACCGGCGCGTCGATCCGGGCGGGCGGCAGCCTGCGGACGGGCCAGCTGCGTGCCGGCGGTGAACTGCGTGCCGGCGGCGGCCTGCGCTGTGACGGAACGGTCGATGTCGGTGGCGACCTGCGCATCGGCTGGGGGCTGGAAGCCGCCGGCGACGTCAAGGTCGGCGGCAATCTCCGTGTCGGCCGCGATGTCCGTGTCGACGGCTGGCTGCAGGTGGCCGGCGCTGCGCTGGCCGGCGAGGATGTCGTCGTGCAGGGCATGCTCCATTGCGGCAAGGGCTTGCGTGCCGGCGGGGATATCCTTGGTGCCGATCTGGTCGTCGCCGGCAGCGGCATCGACGCCGGTGGCTCGATCGGCAGCGCGATGCATCTGGAGGCTGGATGGGGGTTGCGGGCCGGTAGGAGCATTCTCGCCGAGGGGGCGATCAGGGCCGGCGAGAGCATTCTTGCCGGCGACGAGATCCGCGCCGGTGAGGGTTACGGGGTTTTTGCCGGTCTCAGCGTGCGCGCCGATGCCTGGGCGTCGTCGGCGACCGTGCGGGCGCGAACCATGCCGGCGCGGCTGATGAGCGGCTGCTGGCAGGAGGCCGGGGGCGACGAGGCGTTTGCCGGGGCCGCCTGCCCGCGGTGAGCGGCATCACTCCCCGTCGGCCGGGGGCAGAGTCCGGATGACGCGCAGGCAGCGCACGTTGCCATCGGGAAAGAAGGCCCAGTCGATGCTCTGGCCTTCTTCGAGGCCGAGCAGCGCGGCGCCGACCGGCGCCAGGACCGAAATCTTGCCGGCGCTGGCGTCGGCCTCGTCGGGAAAGACCAGCTGGACTTCGTGCTCGCCCTTGACGCCGTCGATCGCGTAGGTGACGCGGGAATGCATGCGCACGATGTTTTGCGGCATCCGTTCCAGCGGGACGACAGTGGCGCGCTGCAGTTCCTCGCTCAGTGCACCGTTGCGGGCCAGTCGCGCCAGTTGTGCGTAGTCCTGGGCGGCAATCACCAGTTCGTTCTCGGTCATCTTCGAAATCCCCGTTTACAAAAAGAAAAGCCCCGCCGCATGCGGCAGGGACCGGGGTGAATGATAGGGAAGTCCGGGGTGCCGGATAAGCCGTCGAACACGCACATGACTGTTGCCTGAAAACATACAATATGCGGATGCAGGATCTGAATCTGATGGCCATCTATGCGCACGTTGTCGAAAGCGGCAGCTTTTCGTCGGCGGCGCGTCGTCTCGGCATGTCGCGCTCGGCCGTGAGCAAGGCGGTGGCCAAGCTGGAGCATGGGCTGGGCGTGCGCCTGCTGCACCGGAGCACCCGTCACCTGAGCGTGACCGAGGTCGGCGCCGCCTTCGCCGAGCACTGCAGCCGCATCCTCGACGAGATGGTGCAGGCGGAACAGGTGGCCAGCAGCCTGCATGCGCAGCCACGCGGCGTCCTGCGGGTGGCGGCCTCGGTGGCCTTCGGCACCTTGCACGTGGCGCCGGCACTGGCCGATTTCCTCGGCCGCTACCCGGAACTGGCGATCGACATGACGATCACCGATCGCAGCATCGACCTGGCCGAGGAAGGCTACGACGTGATCGTGCGCGTCGCGCGCGAACTGCCCCAGCACCTCGTCGCCCGTCGCCTGGCGCCGGTACGGCGCAAGCTGTGTGCAACGCCGGAGTATTTCTCGCTGCACGGCATGCCCGCGATGCCGCAGGACCTGGCCAGGCACAACTGCCTCGACTACACGCACTCCGGGGAGCAGGGGATGTGGCGATTCACCGGCCCGCAAGGCGAGATCGCGGTACCCGTCTCCGGGCGCCTGCGCATCAATGACGACGAGGCACTTTCGCAGGCCGTTCTCGGCGGCCTCGGCATGGCCCTGCTGCCGACCTTCATCATCGGCCAGGACCTGCAGGCGGGGCGCCTGCGTGCCGCGCTGTCCGAATACATTCCCGTCGAGCGCCATGTCTATGCGCTCTACCTGCCGACCCGCCACCTGCCGGCCAAGGTGCGGGCCTTCATCGATTTTTTCCTGGAACGCTTCGGCGACGATCCCTACTGGGACCGGGAGTGATCGATCCTGCATTTGTTCTGGCTTCTGCAGGCTTTGCCAAATGGACACCGAAGTCCGGGTAAGGTAAAAAAACTTCAGGGCCGGTTGTGCGGGTGCAACGAGTGGGTTGCCGAACCGAATGGGTTGCCAAACCTTTTCCGGACAATGGAATCAGGATGAACCGACATCATATTGCCGAAAGACCTCCGCCAATGGATTGGCACACGCTGTCGATTGCCCGCGTCGGGGAAATTCTTGAAACCGGCGTCGGTGGCCTGACCGACGCCCAGGCATCCCGGCGGCGAGAGCAATACGGGCCCAACCGGCTCGCCCCGCCGAAAAGAAGAGGGCCGCTGTTGCGCCTCCTGGTCCAGTTCCACAACATTCTGCTGTACGTCATGACGGGGGCCGCCCTCATCACTGCCCTGCTGGAGCACTGGGTCGATACGGGCGTCCTGATGACGGCGGTGGTCATCAACGCGCTCATCGGTTTCATCCAGGAAGGGAAGGCGGAATCGGCACTCGATGCCATTCGCGCGATGCTTTCCGCGCATGCAACGGTGGTTCGTGACGGCCAGCGTCGCGAGATCGACGCGGCCGATCTCGTTCCGGGTGACGTGGTTTTCCTGGCCGCTGGCGATCGCGTACCTGCCGATCTGCGCCTGTTCGACGTGCGCGACCTGCGGGTCGACGAGGCGGCCCTGACTGGCGAATCTATTCCCGCGGAAAAAACGGCCGAACCCGCATCGATCGATGCCCCGCTGGGTGATCGTTACGGCATGGCGTACTCGGGGACTTTGGTGGTTTCCGGGCAGGCGAGCGCCATTGTTGTCAGCACCGGTACGGCGACGGAACTCGGCAAGATCAATCAGATGCTGTCAGGCATCCGCAACCTGACTACACCTCTCCTGCGTCAGGTCGATCGCTTCGGCCGCATGCTCGCCCTCGTGATCCTGGGCGTGTCGGCAGCAACCTTCTTGCTCGGTACGCTCTGGCGCGGCCACAGCCCGGAAGAAATGTTCATGATGGTGGTGGCGCTTGCCGCCTCGGCAATTCCGGAAGGCTTGCCGGCGATCATGACTGTCACGCTGGCTCTGGGCGTACAGCGCATGGCGCGACGGCACGCGATCATTCGCCGGTTGCCGGCAGTGGAAACGCTGGGGTCGGTGACCGTCATCTGCTCGGACAAGACGGGAACGCTGACCCGCAACGAAATGACCGTGCAGCGTGTCGTCAGTGCCGGGCACGTTTTCGATATCGGCGGCGTCGGCTATGCGCCGGTGGGAGACGTGAGCATCGACGGCCGGATCGTTTCGGTCGAGCATTATCCTGCTCTGGCGATGGCGATACGGGCGGGCGTGCTCTGCAACGATGCACGCTTGCATCAGGATGGCGATGGCTTGTGGCAGGTCGAGGGCGATCCCACGGAAGGCGCCCTGCTGGTCCTCGGCGGCAAGGCCGGATTTACCCGGCACACCGGCAACGAGGCCTGGCCTCGGCTGGACACCCTCCCCTTCGATTCCGTACATAGATTTATGGCCACCCATCATCGAGACAGCGACGATGAGCCATGGATTTTCGTGAAGGGGGCCCCGGAGCGTGTACTTGATATGTGCTGTGCCCAACTGGGACATGATGGCGAAGTGCCGCTGGACGTCGATTACTGGCGGCGAATGGCAACCGATACGGCAGCCCAGGGTTTGCGGCTGCTTGCGCTGGCCTGCAAGCAGGCAAACCCGCGCGAGGGGCGGCTGGATTTTGCCGATACGGAGTCGGGCTACATGTTGCTCGGCCTGCTTGGCATCATCGATCCGCCGCGCGAAGAAGCGGTGCGCGCCGTCAGCGAATGCCACCATGCTGGAATCCGGGTCAAGATGATTACCGGGGATCACGTCGAAACCGCTCGATCCATCGGTGCGCAACTGGCAATCGGTGTCGGCAAGCCGGCAATCACCGGTGCGGAAGTGGCGATGATGGACGATGCCGCCTTGCGACGCGTGGCGATGGAGATCGATGTCTTTGCCCGCGCGGCGCCGGAACACAAGCTCCGTCTGGTGCAGGCCCTGCAGGACGACGGCCAGGTGGTGGCGATGACGGGAGACGGTGTGAACGATGCCCCCGCCCTGAAGCGCGCCGATGTCGGCGTGGCGATGGGGATGAAAGGGACCGAGGCCGCCAAGGAGGCCGCCGACATGGTTCTGGCAGACGACAATTTCGCCACGATCGCCAGCGCGGTCCGGGAAGGACGCGCGGTCTACGACAACCTGAAGAAGTTCATCCTGTTCATGCTTCCGACCAATGGCGGGGAGGCGCTGGTCGTCATTGCCGCCATCCTGTTCGAGCTTGCCCTGCCCCTGACGCCCGCCCAGGTGCTGTGGATCAACATGGTCACCTCCAGCACCCTGGGCTTGGCCCTCGCCTTCGAGCCCGCGGAGCGAGGCATCATGAATCGGCCGCCGCGTCCGCCGGGCGAGGCGCTTCTGTCGGGGTTCTTCGTCTGGCGGGTGCTCCTGGTGTCGGTGCTGATGATGACCGGGGCCCTGGGGCTTTTTCTCTGGGAACTCGATCAAGGGACGAGCATCGAGACGGCAAGAACGATGGCGGTCAATGCCGTGGTTGTCGCCGAAATGTTCTACCTGTTCAACAGCCGGTCGATCCTCCGGCCGGTCATGAACGTGGCGGGCATGACCGGAAATCGTTACGTCTTGCTGGCAATTGCGGCCTGCATTCCGTTGCAGCTCGCCTACACGCACCTGCCTGCGATGCAGGCTATCTTCGATTCGAAAGCACTGACCTTGCTGGAGTGGGGCAAGGTGCTGGCTGCCGGCATGCTGGTCTTTTTCGTCGCGGAACTTGAAAAATACTTCATACGCCGCTCCCGCCTGGCTGCACGCCTGCACCTTGCATGACGAAGAATCTCGATCAAGGGTCCGCCATGACCTCAGTTGCCGAACCGGGAAGTCGCCCCCCCCTTCTTTTGTTGGCCACCGATCTGAGTGCGCGGTGTGACCGGGCGCTGGATCGCGCCGCCCAATTGTCCGGCGAATGGCAGGCCCGGCTGGTGGCAATGAACGTGCTCGACCCCGCCGCATCCCCCGACAGTGCCTTGGCGTGGCTGGAGGAGGGGGGCGACGAACATCTGTTGCAGCTGGCCAGGCAGGAACTGGCAAACGACCTTGCTGCAGCGAATGTGACAGCGAGCGTGCGACAGGTGCGCGGCAAGGACGTTTCCGCTGCGATCCGGCAGGTTGCCGCCGAGATGCAGGCCGGTCTCGTGATCGCGGGGGTGTCCGGTGAAGAGACGCTTGCGCGGTTTTTGCCCGGCTCTACCGTCAAGGATCTGGCCCGCACGCTATCGCAACCCTTGCTGGTGGTGCGCAAGCGGGCGCGGGCGCCCTATCGGCGGATCGTCGTTGCCACCGACTTTTCGGCAAGTTCCCGACAGGCCCTGGCGACGACGGCACGACTGTTCCCGGGGCGAGAACTGATCCTTTATCACGCACAATCGACAGCGCCGGCCGGTTTGTCGCGTTCAGCCGCGTCCCCGGCCCCGGATGTCAGCCTGGGGGTAGAGAAATCCGCAGCTTTCCTGGCGGACACTTTTCTTCCGGAAGGGACAAGCGTCCGATCCGTCATCGAGCGGGGTGTCGTTGAAAGTGCCTTGACCCGATATGTTCGAGCGCAGGACATCGAGCTCGTGGTAGTCGGCTGTTCTGGTCAGGGCAGCCTGCTCGGATTGTTGCTGGGCAGTACTGCCAGCAAGCTTCTCGACTGGTTGCCGTGCGATATGATGCTGATCGGCAAGCAACCGTTTACATCGTGATGGTCGTGGCTCGATGAGCATCATGTTGAAGCCTGTTGGCCGGATGGTACGCGAGCCCGCGCGGGTTTCGGCCGGGCTCGCCAATCGCGACCAGTGGCATGCGCAGCGACTTGAAGCCAAATCTGCTTTCTGACTCACGACCCGATGCTCACTTCTCTTCTCCTTCTTCCGTTCGTTGGCAGCCTCATCGCTGTCCTGTTGCCGGCAGATGCGCGCAACCGGGAGTCCTGGCTGGCGATTGCCGTGTCCGCGGCGGGGCTCGCAATTGTCGTCGGCCTCTACCCCCGGATCGCCAGCGGTGAAGTGTTGCGGGAAGAGTTTGCCTGGCTGCCGGCGTATGGGCTGAATATCGTGCTGCGTGTCGATGGCCTGGCCTGGGTTTTCGCACTCCTGGTGCTCGCCATCGGCCTCCTGGTGGTGATCTATGCGCGTTACTACATGTCACCGAGCGACCCGGTGCCACGTTTTTTCTCGTTTCTGCTGGCATTCATGGGTTCGATGCTGGGGGTGGTCCTGTCCGGGAACCTCATTCAGCTGGTGGTGTTCTGGGAACTCACCAGCCTTACCTCTTTCATGCTGATCGGTTATTGGCACCATCGTGCGGATGCGCGACGCGGAGCGCGCATGGCGTTTACCGTTACGGCGAGTGGCGGCCTGTGCCTGCTGGTGGGGGTTCTGGTCCTTGGGCACATCGTCGGCAGCTACGACCTCGATACGGTGCTGGCGGCCGGCGACCGGATTCGCGCAGACGATTCGTATGGGGTGGCGCTCGGGCTGATTGCGCTCGGCGCCCTGACCAAGAGTGCCCAGTTCCCGTTTCATTTCTGGCTGCCGCATGCGATGGCGGCGCCGACCCCCGTGTCTTCGTATCTGCACTCCGCAACGATGGTCAAAGCCGGGGTCTTTTTGCTGGTGAGGCTGTGGCCGGCCCTGTCGGGTACCCCGGAATGGAACTGGATCATCGGCGGGGCCGGTGTCTGCACGATGCTCATCGGCGCCTTCATCGCCATTTTCCAGCATGACCTGAAGGGTTTGCTGGCGTATTCGACGATCAGCCATCTCGGTCTGATTACCGCGCTTATCGGCATCGGGACGCCGCTGGCCATTGTTGCCGCGATATTCCACATCCTCAACCACGCGACTTTCAAGGCCTCGCTGTTCATGGCAGCGGGCATCATCGACCATGAGTGCGGCACCCGCGACATGCGCATCCTCGGCGGCTTGCGCCGCAAGCTTCCGATCACGGCCAGCCTTGCCGTGGTTGCCAGCGCCGCAATGGCGGGGGTTCCCCTTCTGAACGGGTTCCTGTCCAAGGAAATGTTCTTTGCCGAGACAGTCCTTGTCGGTGGCGATACCGACTGGTGGATGTCGGTCGCTGCGGTTGCAATGGGCATCTTCGGTGTCGCGTATTCGCTGCGTTTCATTTCGATTTTCTTCGGGAAGCCCGCCGGCGATTTGCCGAAAGATCCGCACGAACCTCCGCGCTGGATGCATGTGCCGGTCCAGCTGCTGGTCCTGGCCTGCCTGGTCGTCGGCGTCGCCCCCGGCATTACCATCGAACCGGTTCTGCATGTCGCGGTTCTCGCGACCCTGGGGGCGCATGCACCGGCCTACGATCTTGCCGTCTGGCACGGACTGAACCTGCCGTTGTTGATGAGTATTCTGGCGCTGCTCGGAGGGGTGCTGCTGTATCTGGTACTTCGCCGCCATTTCGACCTGCAGCAGCGCGAGCAGGTACCACTGTTCCACCGTTTCAACGGCGCCCAGACCTACGAAACCTCGATGTCGTACCTGACGCGGTCCTCCGGCTGGTTGCTTCGGCATCTGGGCACTTCGCGGCTGCAGCCCCAGCTGCGGATAATGATGGTTTCGTTGCTGATCGTTCCGTTGCTGCTGGTCGGTGCCCCGCCGGCGTGGACAAACATTTCGTTGCAGGACTTCGATCCCCTGTTCGCCGGTATCTGGGTCATCGGCGGCGGGTGCGCGGTCGCCGGGGCGTGGGCGGCGAAATACCACCGTCTGGCAGCACTGATGCTCGTCGGTGGTACGGGAATCGTTACGGCAGCGACTTTTTTGTGGCTGTCGGCCCCCGATTTGGCGCTGACCCAGCTGATGGTGGAAACCGTCACGACCGTCTTGATCCTGCTGGGCCTGCGCTGGTTGCCGCCGCGGATCGAATCCGATGGCCCGCCGTCTCTGAAGGACAAGTTGCGCCGCGCTCGCGACCTGCTGCTTGCCATCGCCGGCGGGATCGGGATGACGGTGCTGACCTACGCTGTCCTGGTCCACCCCGTTTTGGACACGATTGCGGATTTCTTCTTGCTCAATTCGCTCAGCGGCGGTGGCGGCAGCAATGTCGTGAACGTATTGCTGGTGGATTTCCGAAGCTTCGATACGCTTGGAGAAATCACCGTGCTTTCCATCGTGGCGCTCACCGTCTATGCCTTGCTTCGCCGGTTCCGGCCGGCGCCGGAGAGCACCGGAATCCCTGCGCAGCAGCGCACGCCTTCCGACCCTGCCACCCTGCAAACCCCGGCAGAGCAGGCGAACAGCGGCTATCTGCTGGTGGCCGGTGTCTACCTGCGCCTGCTGCTGCCCTTCATGGGAGTCATCGCGGTGTATTTCTTCATGCGCGGACACAACCTGCCGGGCGGCGGTTTTGTCGCGGGCCTCATTTTCTCGGTCGCCATCCTGGTCCAGTACATGCTGGCCGGCGCCGCCTGGGTCGAGAAACGGCTGGAGCTGCGGCCGCATCTCTGGCTGGGCTATGGACTCGTGCTTGCCAGCGCGACCGGTCTGGGCGCGTGGCTCTTCGGGCACCCCTTCCTGACCACGCATACGGCCCATGTCCATTGGCCACTGGTCGGGGAACTCCATCTGCCCAGTGCCTTCATCTTCGACCTCGGGGTGTTTGCCGTGGTGGTCGGGACCACCATGCTGATGCTGGTGGCGCTGGCCCACCAGTCGCTGCGTGCCCACCGCCACCCGGCAGACGAGCCGCAGGGCGATGGGCAGGCCGCATCGAACCGGGGGGAGATCTGATGGAACTTGTCATCGCGCTGGCCGTCGGGGTCTTGTTCGGATCCGGTGTCTGGCTGGTTCTGCGTCCGCGAACCTTCCAGCTGATCACCGGGCTGATGCTTCTATCGTATGCGGTCAATATCTTCATCTTCGCGATGGGGCGTCTGTGGGTGAACAAACCGCCCATCACGCCTTCTCATCCGGTCGATCCCGCGCTGTTCGCCGATCCCCTGCCTCAGGGCCTGGTCCTGACGGCGATCGTCATCGGCTTTGCCACGACGGCGCTCTTTCTGGTGATGATGATCGGGGCGCGCGGCCTGACAGGCAGCGACCATGTCGACGGCGAGGAGCCCGGAAAGTGAACGAGATGCCGTGGTTGCAGCACCTGATCGTGGTGCCCGTTCTCCTGCCGCTGCTTGCCGGGGCGATCCTGATACCGATCGACCGCAAGCGCTACGCGCTGACGCTCGCGATCAGTCTCGGCAGCAGCCTGCTGGTGCTGATGGTGGCGATCGGCCTGCTGCTGCTCGTGGATGGGGGGCACTGGCCGGAGGGCGTCGGCGTTTATCTGGCGTCCAACTGGGCGGCGCCTTTCGGCATCGCACTCATGGTCGATCGTCTGGCGGCGCTGATGCTGGTGCTGACCGCGACGATCGCATTGGCCGTGCTGATTTTTTCTGCGCGGCGCTGGGATCGGGTCGGCGTCAGTTTCCATCCGCTGTTCCAGTTTCTGCTGATGGGGCTCAACGGCGCCTTTCTGACCAACGACCTGTTCAATCTCTTCGTCTTCTTCGAAGTGATGCTTGCCGCTTCCTATGGCCTGGTCCTGCACGGATACAACCAGCCCCGTGTGCAGGCAGGCATGCAGTACATTGCCGTGAATCTGGTGGCATCCCTGCTGTTCCTGATCGGCGTAGCCCTGATCTACGGGGCTTCCGGCACGCTCAACATTGCCGATCTGACCGCCCGGGCCGCCACTTTCAATCCTCAGGACGCCTATCTGATGCAGATCGGTGCCTGCATTCTGGCGCTTGCCTTCCTGACCAAGGGGGCGATGTGGCCGCTCGGCTTTTGGCTGCCGACCATCTACTCGTCGGCGTCCGCGCCCGTAGGGGCGATGCTGGTCGTGATGACGAAGGTAGGTATCTATGCCGTGCTGCGCGTCTGGCTGGCGGTGTTCGGAGACGAGGCCGGCGAACTTGCCGGATTCGGCCTTGCCGCACTTACCGTCGGCGGGATGGCAACCCTGGCATTCGGTGCCGTCGGCATGCTGGCCAGTCAGGATGGCGGGCGGATGGCGGGCTATGGGGCGATCATTTCCTCGGGCACCCTTCTCGTGGTGATCGGCCATTCCGACAAGCTCCTCCTCGTTTCCGGACTCTACTACCTGATCGGCGCCACGCTGGCGATGGCGACGTTCATGTTGCTGATCGAGCTTACCGAACGCATTCGCCCGCCGGGAGCTGCGCTCCTCGCCGTTACGATGGAAGCTTTTGCGATCGAGGACAAGCCGGAGGATCCGGTCGGCGTCAGCATTCCGGGAGCGCTGGCATTTCTCGGTTTGAGTTTCGTCGTCTGTGCGCTGGTGATCAGCGGCATGCCGCCGATGTCGGGCTTTGTCGCGAAGTTCAGCCTTTTTCAGGCATTGCTGTCCACAGCGGAAGGCCCCGCCGGCGGTGTTGCCGCGGCAACCTGGGTGTTGCTCGCCCTGTTTGTTCTGGCGGGCCTTGCCTCGATCATTGCATTGATGCGTCTGGGCGTTCGTACATTCTGGGCTTCCGGCGTGACCGCACCGCCGCGCCTGCTGGTTTCTGAGATGGCCGCCGTGAATATCCTGGTGTTGTTGTGCGTGCTGCTCACGGTTCAGGCCGGGACGGTGTTCGACTTCCTGGGGCGCACGGTCGACGGGCTGACCACCAGCGGCGAATACAGCCGACGCGTGCTGGGCGAGCCGCCCGTCATGCGCATTCCCGGCACGGAGCCGCTCCGATGAGGCGATGGTTCCCCGCTCCGCTGGTAACGATCAGCCTGGTGCTGATGTGGCTGCTGCTCAACCAGAGCCTTGACGCTGCGCATTGGCTGATGGGAGGCGTGCTCGGGGTCGTCGCGCCGCTTCTGTCGCGCCCGCTGCAGCCGCACGGCGCGGCTGTCCTTGGCCGGCCGCTGGCGCTGTTCCGGCTGCTGTTTCTGTCGGGGATAGAGATTGTGCGTTCCTGCTTCAACGTTGGCCAACTGATCCTCTTCCGTCGGTCCGAGCGGGTGAATTCGCAGTTCATTCGCGTCCCCCTCGATCTGCGCAGTCCTCACGGATTGGCGCTGCTGTCCTGCCTGATCAACACGACTCCCGGCACGGTGTGGGTGGAGATCGTTCCCGACAAATACGAGTTGTCGCTGCATGTGTTCGACCTGCATGACGAAGAATGGTGGGTGGATACGATCAAGACCCGCTATGAGCAGCCGATCATCGAGGTGTTTGAGGGGGCTCGCCAAGCAAGCGAAGGAGGTCGGAAATGACGGTCGTTGCACTTCTGTCGGGAGCGACATTCTTTGCGATGGTGTGTACCGTGATCGGCATGATCTTCTGCACTATCCGCCTGCTGATCGGGCCGTCGGCACAGGACCGGGTGCTGGCCCTCGATACGCTGTGGATGTGCACGATGCTGCTTGCCGTGCTGCTGGGCATCCGGCACGGCAGCCAGATCTACTTCGAGGCCGCACTCCTCATAGCGCTGATCGGCTTCGTCTCCACCATCGCGCTGGCCAAGTTCCTGATGCGCGGAGAGGTGATCGAATGAATGCTGCCGCTACACTCCCCTGGTGGGGGGCGCTTCCCATCGCCTTCCTGCTGATTCTGGGCGGGCTGATCACCCTGATCGGCACCCTTGGTCTGCTGCGTCTTCGCACTTTTTACCAGCGCATACATGGGCCCGCCATCACGATCACGCTCGGCGCGGGCTGCATTCTCATCGCTTCGATGGTTTATTTCACGGCCACCCAGTCGCGGCTGGTGATACACGAACTGCTGATCAGCGTTTTCGTGCTGATGACGGCCCCTGTGGTCGCGATGATGATCATGCGTGCGGCCGTCTACAGGGACACGCGAAAGCGCTCGTGACTCGGGGGCACGGCGTCGGCTATTCCAGTTCGTAGCGGTTCCGGCCTTGTTCCTTCGCCCTGTAGAGGGCGGCGTCGGCACTGTGGAAGAGCGCCACGACTTCGCCTGCGGCCGCTGCCGTCCGGCAGCCGCCCACGGAAATCGTGACGATGCCCTTTCCGTCGTTGCCCTCGTGCGGGATCTTCAGCGCGGCTACGGCGTCGACAATGCGTCCGGCGACTCGCTGGTAGGCCGTTTCCGACGCGCCGGCGAGCACCGCTGCAAACTCTTCCCCGCCATACCGCGCGACGAACGCCCCCTCGGTCAGGCCTTCGGAATTGCACCCGGCGATGACGTTCTCGATGGCGTGGGCGACCGCACGGAGACAGTCATCTCCCCCCTGGTGCCCGTACCGGTCGTTGTATTTCTTGAAGTTGTCGATGTCGAGCATGAACAGGGCAAACGGGATCTTGTCCCGTGCGCAGCGCTCCCAGGATGAATCGACCTGCCGGTCCATCCAGCGGCGATTGCACAGACCCGTCAACCCGTCGCGGTTTGCCTGCTGTTCGAGTTTCTGGTTTGCCAGCGCCAGTTGCTGCCGCATTGCCGCAATGCGCGCCATCGCCTTCATCTTGGCGTGCAGAACCTCCTCGGAGATGCCTTTGACCAGGTAATCGTCTCCCCCGGCCTCGATCGCCGTGACCAGGTTGTCCGGGGTGTCGGACGCTGTGAGAAAGATGATGGGCGTCCATGCCCAGTGCCGGGTGGCCTCGAAGGCACGAATCCGGTTGGTGGCTTCGAAGCCGTTCATGACCGGCATTTCAATGTCCATGAAGATCAGGTCGGGCTGCTCGACGCAAAACCGGTCGAAGCCGACCTGGCCGTTTTCGGCCAGGATCACCTCGTGACCGAAGGAGGAGAGGCGAGCCTTCATGACCGCGGCGATGGCCCGCATGTCTTCTACGAGGAGGATTTTCATTTCTGGCGCCTGAATGGTCTGGTTGCCGCGTTGTCGGTCGGAGTAGACACCCCGCGACTGTCCGAAAGCAAGCCGATTCGTCAAGGGCAGCAAAATCTCCCTCCGGTTGACTTGAAATCGCCAACATCAATCCCTATTATTAGCACTCGTTAGCTTTGAGTGCTAACACACGTCTGTTGTGACCCCGTCGATCGGTAGCATCAGGACAGCCCACTGTTAGCGTTGTCAGCAATCACTATTGTTTTGAACCAAGGAGAACCCAATGAAAATCCGTCCGTTGCACGACCGTGTGATCGTCAAGCGCGTTGAAGCCGAGCGCACCACCGCTTCCGGCATCGTCATCCCCGACACCGCCGGCGAGAAGCCGGATCAGGGCGAAGTCCTGGCCGTCGGCCCGGGCAAGCGCGACGACAACGGCAAGCACATCGCCGTTGACCTGAAGGTCGGCGACCGCGTCCTGTTCGGCAAGTATGCCGGCCAGACGGTCAAGGTCGATGGCCAGGAAGTCCTGGTCATGCGCGAAGAAGACATTATGGGCGTGCTCGAAGCCTAAAGCCGGTCCTGCGCTACTGCGCGAGCCGATCCGGCGCCTGCGATGCTCGCCGTACCTTTGTACGGCTGCGCTTCTCGCCACCGCCTCGGTTCGCTCGCGACGCGCATCCTCCGGCTTTCCCTCTCGTTAAACAGAATTCGTATTCAGGAGATACATAAATGGCAGCCAAAGAAGTCAAATTCGGTGATTCCGCCCGTGCCCGCATGGTCGAAGGCATCAACATCCTGGCCGACGCGGTCAAGGTGACCCTCGGTCCGAAGGGCCGCAACGTCGTGCTCGAGCGCTCGTTCGGCGCCCCGACGGTGACCAAGGACGGCGTTTCCGTCGCCAAGGAAATCGAACTGAAGGACAAGTTCGCCAACATGGGCGCGCAGATGGTCAAGGAAGTCGCTTCCAAGACCTCCGACATCGCCGGCGACGGCACCACCACCGCCACCGTGCTGGCCCAGTCGATCGTCCGCGAAGGCATGAAGTACGTCGCCGCCGGCATGAACCCGATGGACCTCAAGCGCGGCATCGACAAGGCCGTCATCGCCACCATCGACGAGCTGAAGAAGATCTCCAAGCCGTGCACGACCAACAAGGAAATCGCCCAGGTCGGCTCGATTTCCGCCAACTCCGATGCCTCGATCGGCGACATCATCGCCCAGGCCATGGAGAAGGTCGGCAAGGAAGGCGTCATCACCGTCGAGGATGGCAAGTCGCTGCAGAACGAACTCGACGTCGTCGAGGGCATGCAGTTCGACCGCGGCTACCTGTCGCCCTACTTCATCAACAACCCGGAAAAGCAGATCGCCCTGCTCGACAACCCGTTCGTCCTGCTCTTCGACAAGAAGATCTCGAACATCCGTGACCTGCTGCCGGTGTTGGAACAGGTTGCCAAGGCCGGCCGTCCGCTGCTGATCATCGCCGAGGACGTCGAAGGCGAAGCGCTGGCCACCCTGGTGGTGAACAACATCCGCGGCATCCTGAAGACCGTCGCCGTCAAGGCCCCGGGCTTCGGCGACCGTCGCAAGGCCATGCTGGAAGACATCGCCATCCTGACCGGCGGC
>VFQM010000766.1_pt1 | contig 32782 bp, 33 predicted proteins | sample 3512391 | NCBI WGS metagenome assembly VFQM01 (sample SAMN10412369, study PRJNA504923) | tailings metagenome | isolation source: Replicate 1 from Balatoc abandoned mine | place: Philippines
TCTTGCGGTCGGCGCGATGCTTTTCGAAATCCATCAGCATCAGCCCGCGCGGGAAAAGCAGGTTGAGCACCGGGCCCCAGCCCTGTTCGGACGAGAAATTCTTTTCGCGGTCGAACATCGCGAGTTCGTTCGCCTCGGGCCCGTGGATCGCGACGCTGCGCCCGCCGAAGCTCTTGGTGCGATAGACCTTGCCATATCTGGCGACCATGCGCCGCGAGAAGCCCTGCGGATCCTTGAGCTGGTCGAGCGTCGTGCCGAGCAAGGGCATGCCGTCCTCGCCCGGGATATGGTCGAGCAGCCGTTCGTCATTGCGCGGCAGCCAGTGGTTCGTGTCGGGGCCGAAGCGCGCTTCGGACCATGCGAATTTGGCCGGGGCGTTCATGGGAGAGATATCCTCGTCAAATGGGCAACTTCGCCTTGGGTATCGCACTACTGACATCGATGCAAGTAACGTGTCGTCGTCGCTGCGACTCTATTCACCGCAAATTCAACTCGACTCGCACAGATTGACAGTCATGATGATCGGCCCGCGCCTGCGGGCCGTAACCAAGGATAAAGGCATGACAATTTTCCTTCGGCGTCCGCTCGGCATCGCGCTCGGCGCCTTGGCGACGACCAGCCTCGGCGGCTGCTATTATGGCGACGTCAATGGTTACGGACCCGCCTATGCCGGCAACGACTGCGCGGCGCGCTATGGCGACGCCTATTATGATTATGACCCTTATTCCTATGGCGATGGCTATGGCTACGACTGCTATGACGGTGGCGACTATGGCGCGGGATTCGTCAACATCGGCTTCGGCGGCGGGTGGTACGACAATTATTATTACCCCGGTTACGGCCTGTGGCTCTTCGACAATTACAACAACCGCTATCCGCTGCGCGGCCAATATCTGAACTATTGGGGCGGGCGCCGCGCCTGGTGGAAACATCATGGCAAGGATCGCGACTGGCGTCCGCGCGGCAACGGTCCCGGTCGCGGCGACGGCCACTGGAACAGCGGCCCGGGACGTGGCGACGGTCCGCACGGCGATGGCCGCCCCGGGGGCGGACGCCCCGGCGGATGGGACGGTCACGGCCGCGGCGACAATGATGGCCCGCGCGGCACCCGCCCGCCGCGCCCCGGCAACGGCAGCGGCACGCCGCCCACGACCAATCCGACCCCGATCGATCCGGGCCGAGGCGATGGCCGGCCCGGCGGCGGGCGTCCCGGTGGCTGGGGCGGTCCCGGCCGCGGCGACAATGACGGCCCGCGCGGCACGCGTCCGCCGCGCCCCGGCGCGGGCGGCACCAACCCCGTCCCGCCGACGAGCACGACGCCCGTCCGCCCCGGTCGTCCCGACCGCGGCCCGGGCAATCCACGGCCGGCGCAGCAGTGGCAGAACCACGGTGGTGGCGGCAATAGTGTCGTAGCGCCGCGCCCGGCGCCGTCGCAGGCCGCACCGCCCCCCCGCTCGGCCCCGCCCGCGACGCGCAGCGCACCGCCGCCGCAGAGCCGGCCCGCCCCTGCCCCGCGCCCGCGCATCGAGCCGCCGAGCAAGGTTCGCGAGCAGTGAACGAGGTCTAGCCGGCGGCGCCCGTCGCCGCGGGCTTGTCCCCTGCGCCTTTCGACACCACCGTCGCGGCGACGAGGTCGCCAACGACGTTGAGCGTCGTGCGGCACATGTCGAGGAAGCGGTCGACGCCGAGGATCAATCCGATCCCCTCGGCCGGCACCCCGATCGACGCAAGGATCAGCGCGATCACCGGCAGCGACCCGGCGGGCACCCCGGCGGTGCCGATGCCGCCGAGGATGCAGATCAGCATCACGAACACTTGCTGCGTCAGCGTGAGGTCGATCCCGAAGAATTGTGCGAGGAAGATCACCGTCACCCCCTCGAACATCGCGGTGCCATTCTGGTTCGCGGTCGCGCCGATCGTCAGCACGAAGCGCGAGATCCGGTCGGGAAGGCGTAGCCGTTCAGACGCGACGCGCAGCGAGGTCGGCAGCGTCGCGTTCGACGAGGCGGTGGCAAAGGCCATCATCGACGCCTCCTGCGTCTCGCGGAAAAAGGCGACCGGCGATTTGCCGGCGAGTGTCTTGAGCAGCACCGGGAAGACGACGAACATCTGCAGCGCGAGGGCGAGCAGCACGACCCCGACAAAGGCCGAGAGCCGGACGATCAGGTCCCAGCCGAACTGCGCCGCGAGGTTGAACATGAAACAGAAGATCGCGATCGGCGCGACCTGGATGACGAGCCCGATCAGCTTCATCACCACCTCGAACACCCCCTCGACCGCAGTCTTGAGCGCCTCGGTACGCGGCGTCTGGACGAGGATCATCCCGATGCCGAAGAAGAGCGCGAAGAACATCACGGCGAGCACATCGTTGGCGCCCATCGCGGCGAAGAGATTGTCGGGAACGATCGCAACCACCGCGTCCATCCCGGTCTTCGCCTCGCCTGCACGGTCGGCGATCGCCTTCGCCCCCTCCGCGCCTTCAGCCATCAGCGTGCGTGCAAGCGCGGGATCGACCCCGGCGCCGGGCTGGAGCAGGTTGACGACGAGCAGGCTGATCGCGACCGAAATCGCCGAGACCACAACCGTATAGACGAGCGTCCGGACCCCGACCGATTTCAGCGCCCGCATCTCGCCCATTTCGGCGACGCCGACGATCAGCGCCGAGACGAGCAGCGGGATCACCAGCATGAACAGCAGGCGCAGGAAAATCTGCCCCAGCGGCCCCGTCACATAGGTGATGACCGCCTCGACCCAGGCGGCGTCGCGCGCGCCATAATGGACCGCGAGCCCGGCAAGCAGCCCCGTGACGAAGCCGATGAGCATCCGCCATTGCAGCCGCCGCGCGCGCGCTTCATCGCGCTCCGCAGCCGATACCGCGTCCACCTGTGCCATGATCCGGCTCCCTTGCGCCCCGCGCAGGGCGGCCGGACGTCAGGCGTCAGACGTCGGCCGCGGGTTTGCCTGTTCCATCCCCATCATCATCACGAAGATCGAGCCCTTGGGTTCCATGGTGCGGCGTATGGCTTGGCGCATGCGGCCGTCCGGCGGTCGCCGATTCGGGCACTTCGAGCATGCCTTCCCACTTGGTGATGACGCTGGTCGCGACCGCATTGCCGACGACGTTGGTCGCAGTGCGGCCCATGTCAAGGAACTGGTCAATCGCGAGGATAATCGCGACACCCTCGACCGGCAGGCCGAACTGCGCCAGCGTGCCGGTGATGACGACCAGGCTGGCGCGCGGAACCGCCGCGATGCCCTTTGAACTGACCATCAGCGTGAGCAGGATCAGCACCTGCGTGCTGATCGAAAGGTCCATGCCATAGGCCTGCGCGATGAAGATCGTCGCAAAGCTCATATACATCATCGAACCGTCGAGGTTGAAGCTGTAGCCCAAGGGCAGCATGAAGCCCGAGATACGGCGCGGCACGCCGAAGCGGTCGAGCTGTTCGAACATCTTGGGCAGCGCGGCCTCCGACGAGGCGGTCGAAAAGGCGATCAGCAGCGGCTCACGGATGTAACGGATGAGCATCCAGATGCGCTGGCGCAGGAAGACCCAGCCCGCCGTCAGCAGGATGATCCAGAGCAGCACCAGCGAGGCATAAAATTCGACCAGCAGCTCAAAATAGGTCGCGAGGATACCGAGCCCGCTCTTCGCGACGACATTGGCGATCGCGCCGAACACCGCAAAGGGCGCGAAACGCATCACATAGCCGGTGATCTGGAGCATCATTTCGGCGAGCGCATCGGCGCCGCGCACCAGCGGCGCACCCTTTTCGCCGATCGCCGACAGCGCGACGCCGCAGAAGACCGAAAAGACGAGGATCTGGAGGATATTGTTCGTCGCCAGCGCCTCGAGCGCATTCTTGGGGAAGATCGACAGTGTGAATTCCCACGCGTCGAGCTTCTTGACCTCGCCCACCAGCTTCGCGGCCTCGGCGGCATCGGGGATCGGCGCACCGACGCCGGGGGTGAAGAGGTTGACCATCAACAGGCCGAGCGCGATCGACACGAAGCTGGCGGTGATGAACCAGATGATCGCGCGCGTGCCGATGCGGCCGAGCGCCGTGCTGTCGCCCATATGCGCGATGCCGACGACGATGGTCGACAGCACGAGCGGCGCGACGAGCAGCTTGATCAGGTTGAGGAAGATGTCGGAGAGCAGCTTGAACGTCTTCGACAGATGCCCGAACCACAGATGATCGGACGGCAATCCGACGTGGACGGCGTAGCCGACGATGACGCCGAGTAGCATGCCGGCGAGAATATACCAGGTCAGTTTACGGTCCATGCGGCCGTCCCCCTTTTGAAATCTTGTCTGTTCGCGCCCGTGATCGCAGCGCGATGATGCCCCCTTTGAGCGGGCGCGGCACGAAGCGTCAAGGGCGCCGGGTCAGGGCGTCCAAAAGGCGAGCGCCGCGCAGCCCGCGATACCGGTCAGGATGTTGAGCGGCACGCCGATACGCACGAAATCCATGAAGCGGTAATCGCCCGCCGCATAGACGAGGGTGTTGGTCTGATAGCCGACCGGGGTCGCGAAACAGGCCGACGCCCCGAGCATCAGCGCGATCAGCAGCGGCTGCGGCGCGACGCCGGTGGCCTCGGCAATCCCGATGACGAGCGGTCCCATCAACGCCGCAACGGCGTTGTTGCTGAGCAGTTCGGAGAGCAGCAGCGCCGAGAAATAGACGATCGCGATCACCGCCCATTGCGGCGCATCGGTCAGTATCGGTTCGAGCGCGCCCACCATCAGCGCGACCGACCCCGCCTGTTCGAGCGCGGCGCCGACCGCGAGCATAGCAAAGATCAGGATCAGCACGTCGCCGTCGATGCTGCCCCATGCCTCCGACGCATCGATGCAGCGGGTGAGCAACACGATGCCGACCCCGATGAATGCGGCGATGCCGATCGACATGACGCCGGTGGCCGACAGCAGCACCGCGCTTGCCATCACCAGCATCGCGATCCACGCGCGCCGCCGCCGGAATGCGGTCGCCGACGCCATGGCGAGGCCGATCAGATTGGGATTGTCGCGCAATTGCGCGATATTCGCCTCGTCGGCATCGACGAGCAGCCGGTCGGCGGCACGGATACGATTCTCGGACAACGTCGGGCCAGGCAAATGACGGAAGCGCGCAACGCCGAGAATGCGGACGCGCTGGCGCTGGAGAAACGGGATTTCGGCGAGCGGCCGGTCGATCGAGCGGTGGCTGGGCGATACGGTCACCTCGACCACCGTCGATTCGGTATCGCTGCCGTCGCCGATGCCGATCGCGAAGCGCCCTTCGCTCCGCAGCGTCATCAACGTCGCGCCGTCGAGCCGCGCGACGATCCGGTTGCCCGCCGCGAGCCGGTGGTTCTGCGCATCGCGGCCGGTAATCAGCCGGCCACCTGCGATCACCCCAACGATCTGGCCCGGCGAGATACCGAGACTGGCCGCCTCGAGCGCCATGTCGACCGCCGGGTCTTCCTCGGCAAGGCCGAGTTCGGTCAGATAGAGCTGCTCGGCGCCGTCGGCTTTTTCGGCGATGCGCGGATAGTCCGACGGCAGGAAGCGCGCCATGACGAGCAGGCCGACGACGCCCGCCGCCGCGACCGCGAGGCCATAGGGGGTGATGCTGAACAGCCCGAAGGGTGCAAGCCCCGCCTGTTCGGCGATCCCCGCGACGACGAGATTGGTCGAGGTGCCGATCAGCGTCAGGCAGCCGCCGAGCACCGCGATCACCGACAGCGGCATCAGCAATTTCTTGGGCGACACCCCCAGCGCCTCGGCGAGGCGGAAACAGACGGGCATCATCACGACGACAAAAGGCGTGCTGTTGATGAAGCCCGAGACGAGCAACCCGCCGCCGAATACCTCGACCACCGCGAGGCGCGGGTGCCGCTTGGCGCGGTCGACGACATAATTGCCGACCTTGTCGATCACCCCGGTGCGGATCAGCGCGCCCGACAGGATGAACATCGCCCCGACGGTGAGCGGCGCGCTGTTCGAAAAGACGCCATAGGCGCCCTTTTCGTCGAGCAGGCCAAGCGCGAGCATGGTGCCAGCGCCCGCGACTGCGACAACCGAGGGCGAGAAACGCTCCCACACGAAGGCCGCGAACATGCCCGCGAGGACCAGCAGGCCGATCGCCGCCTTATACTCCGCAATAGTACCCGCGATAAAATCCACCCGGTCGTCAGCCGTTCTGCGCGCGGTGGAGCAATTTGTGGTCGGCGAGGACGAGCGCCATCATGGCCTCGACAACGGGCGCACCGCGGATGCCGACGCACGGATCGTGGCGGCCCTTGGTGACGATGTCGGCGGCCTCACCCGCCTGGTTGATCGTCGGTACCGGAGTGAGGATCGAGCTGGTCGGTTTGAACGCGACGCGCACAACGACGGGCTGGCCGGTCGAAATGCCGCCGGCGATGCCGCCGGCGTTGTTCGACAGGAAATCGGGGCGGTTGCTGCCGTCGGTCGCGGGGCGCATCGGATCGGCATTTTCCTCGCCGCGCAGCCGGGCGGCGTGAAAGCCCGCGCCGATTTCGACGCCCTTGACGGCGTTGATGCCCATCATCGCGGCGGCAAGATCGCTGTCGAGCTTGGCATAGATCGGCGCGCCCCAACCGGCGGGAACGCCGCTCGCGGCGCATTCGATCACCGCGCCGAGCGAAGACCCCGACTTGCGCGCAGCGTCCATCAGTCCTTCCCAGCGCTGCGCCGCAGCGGGATCGGGACAGAAAAAGGGATTGCGGTCAATCTCTTCGAGGTCGAAGTTCGCGGGGTCGATCGCATCGCCGCCGATCTCGGCGACCCAAGCGTGGATCTGCACTTCGGGGATGATGAGCCGCGCCACGCCGCCCGCCGCGACGCGCGCCGCGGTCTCGCGCGCGCTCGACCGCCCGCCGCCGCGATAGTCGCGAATGCCATATTTGGCGTCATAGGCATAATCGGCGTGGCCGGGGCGATAGGCCTGCGCGATGTCGCCATAATCCTTTGAACGCTGGTCGACATTGTCGATCATCAGGCTGATCGGCGTGCCGGTGGTCTTGCCCTCGAACACCCCCGACAGGATGCGAACCTGGTCGGGTTCCTGCCGCTGCGTCGTGTGACGCGACTGGCCCGGGCGGCGCTTGTCGAGGAAAGGCTGTATGTCGCCTTCGGACAGCGAGAGGCGCGGCGGGCAGCCGTCGACGACCGCGCCGAGCGCGGGGCCATGGCTTTCCCCCCAGGTCGTGAAGCGAAGAACGCGTCCGAAGCTGTTGAAACTCATAGTCCCTACCCCAATCGGCCGAATGCGGGCGCATAGTCGGCGCGGCCGCCTTGCGGCCAAGCGGCGTCCGAGTCCAGCATCATCGCCATGAAATGCGGCCCCGCGAAGGGCGAGGCGAAACGCGCGGCGAGGCCGGGCGAATAGCCGAAGCGCGGATAATAAGCAGTGTGGCCTAGAACGAAGCTCATAGCGACGCGTTGCGTGCGAAGATCGGCGAGCCCGGCGCCGATCAGCGCGTCGCCGATCCCCTGCCCTTGCAGCTCGGGTATGACCGACACCGGCGCCAATCCGGCCGCGGCCATGGCATGACCGTCGGCTTCGACATCCATCCGGCTGAACAGCACATGCCCGACGACCGCGTCGCCGCTTTCGGCGACAAGCGACGCCATGACGTCACCATCGGCATCGAGCATCCGCACGAGGTCGGCCTCGCCCTGATGGCCGAAGCCGGTCGCGGCGAAAGCCGCGCGGATCACCCGATCAATAGCATCGCCATCCTCCGCGCGCGCGGGCCGGATGGCGATGCCGTCAAGCAAGCGCGATGTCCGGGGCGTCTTCCTGTTTCATGCCGATCGTGTGGTATCCCGCGTCGACATGATGCGTTTCGCCGGTGACCCCGCTCGCGAGGTCGCTCAAGAGGTACAGCGCCGAGCCGCCGACATCGTCGATGGTGACGTTGCGGCGCAGCGGGGCGTTGAACTCGTTCCATTTCAGGATCAGGCGGAAGTCGCCGATTCCGCTCGCCGCCAGCGTCTTGATCGGGCCGGCGGAGATCGCGTTCACACGCACGCCCTGCGGGCCATAGTCGTTGGCGAGATATTTGACGCTGGTTTCGAGTGCCGATTTGGCGACGCCCATGACATTGTAATGCGGGATCACCTTTTCGGCGCCATAATAGCTCAAGGTCAGCAGCGAGCCGCCGCCCTTGCCCGTTTCGGGATCGATCGCGGGCATCATCTTCGACGCGCGCTGCGCCACCGCGGTGAAGCTGTAGACGCTGATGTTCATCGTCATCAGAAAGTCTTCGAGGCCGACGTCGGCATAATGGCCGCGCAGCGCTTCCTTGTTGGTATAACCGATCGCATGGACGACGAAGTCGATCGTCGGCCAGCGCGCGGCGAGCGTCGCGAAGGCGGCATCGAGATTGTCCATGTCGGCGACGTCGCAATCGATCAGGAAATCGCAGCCCAGTTCCTCGGCGAGCGGCTTGACGCGCTTGAGCATCACGTCGCCCTGATAGCTGATCGCGAGTTCCGCTCCGGCGCCGTGCAGCGCCCTGGCGATGCCCCAGGCGAGCGATTTGTCGTTGGCGAGCCCCATAATCAGCCCACGTTTGCCAGTCATCAGACCCGTCATTTTTTGTCTCCGGTCTTTTCAATAATCACGTCATCGACGCGCCCAATAGCGTCGTGGCCCAAATCCTCAACCTCGACGAGCGCGGCGTTGAGTTCGGCACCCATCACCATACCCAATCCGACGAGGTAGAAAAAGAAGAGCGCGACCATGACGCCGGCGAGGCTGCCATAGGTCGCATCATAGCTGAGCAGGCTGGCGAGCAGCGGCGGCAGCGCCAGCGTGACGCCGATCCACCACAGGGTGGTGAACAGCGCGCCCGGCCATTTGGGGAATTGCTTGCGGCGGTACTTCGACGGGGTCAGGCTGTAGAAGAGCATGTAGATGGCGAGAAACAGGCCGAAACCCGACACCCCGCGCGAAATCAGGACGATCCCGACCGACTGGAAGCGTTCAGGCAGGACGCGCGTGACGAATTGTTCGACCCCGACGATCAGCACCTGCATGCTGAACGACAGCAGCATCAGTACGACCGCGCCGGTGATGATGCCGATCGACAGCAGCCGGTAGTGGAAGAAACCCTTCGAAAAATGGGTGCCATAGGCGCGGCGGAGGATGTCGCGCACGGTTTCGATCAGGCTGCCCACCGTCCACAACGCGACGAGTGCGCCGAGCCACAGGAAGATGCCGGTGCGCGCGGTCATCACCTCGCGGATCGGGCCCGACAGCGCCTTTGCGACCGTCGGCGGCATCGTCGAGAAGACCGCCTCGATCGCCGCCTCGCCGCCCGAACTGCCGCCGAAGATCGACAGCGCCGCGGCGAGCAGGATGAAGAAGGGGAAGAGCGCGATCAGCGCCAGATAGGCGAGATTGCCCGCATGGATGAAGCCGTCGGTGTAGGTGCCGACGACGACGCGCCGCAAAATCTTGAAAGCGCGGGTACCGGGGCCGAGCGTCTCGCGCCCACGGGTAATCAGCCCTTCGGCGCGGGCGCGCAGCTTGACGCGCTTGGCGCGTTCGGCGCGTGCCTCGGGCGAATGAGGCGAATGGCCCTCGGCGGCGAATTGCTGGGTAACTTCTTCGGCAACCGCGCGCTCGATCGCGGCGACCGCCGCCTTGTCACCCGGATCAGCCACGCATCACACGCCCAGATCGGCGCGGACCGCGCGCGTGTCGGTCCATTTGCCGACTAATTCGGTCAGTGCCGCATCGCCCGCAGGCAGGTCGACGACGAGCCTGATAAGCTGGTCGCCGCGTTCGCCATTCTTCTGGCTGAAGCCTCGTCCTTTCAGGCGCATGACCTTGCCGGAGGTCGACCCGGCGGGGATCGACAACATCACCGGACCGTCGACCGTCGGCACCTTGATCTTGGCGCCCGCGACCGCCTCGTTCAGCGTCACCGGCAGGTCGAGGCGGATGTTCGCGCCTTCGCGGACATAGAAGGGATGGTCCTTGACGCTGATCGTCACGATGCCGTCGCCATGGCCGCCGGGGCCCGGCTGGCCCTTGCCTGCAAGCCGCATCTGCGTGCCGGTCTCGACCCCGGCAGGCAGCTTGAGGTCGATCGTGCCGCCGTCGGCGAGCGTGATCCGCTGCGGCGCCTGCGTCGCGGCGTCGAGGAAGGATACGGCGAGGCGATAGGATACGTTGGCGCCCTTCTGCGGCGGCGCGCTGCGCCCGCCAAAACCGCCGAAGGGACCGCCGCCCCCACCGCCTCGTCCGCCGAACAATTCGTCGAAGATGCCGCCGAAGTCGCTGCTTTCGTTGCCGAAGCCGCTGAATCCGCCGGGACCGCTGCGCTGGTCGCCGCGGAAGCCGCCCGGGCCATAACCGAACGGCATCGCGGGATTGCCCTCGCCGTCGATCTCCCCGCGGTCGAACTGGCCGCGCTTGGTCTTGTCCGACAGGATGTCATAGGCCTTGGTGACGTCGGAAAATTTCTCCGACGCCTTCGGATTGTCCTTGTTCTTGTCGGGGTGCAATTCCTTGGCAAGCTTGCGGTACGCGGATTTGATCTCCGCTTCGCTTGCGCTCTTCGCGACGCCAAGGGTGGAATAGGGATCTGCCATGCTGCTCCAATAGCCCGATAAGATGCTGGCCGGAAAGACCGATATGCGCCTCGATGTGGGAACGGGTATTTCGGCGGTCAAGTTCCCCGAAAAGCGCGCGCCTTTTGCTCGACCGCTTCGCCGCGGCGCATTAGAAGCGCCACGATGACGGACACCCCCTTCCCCCTGTTCGACGCCTGGTTCGCCGAAGCGCGTGCCAGCGAACCCAATGATGCCAATGCGATGGCGATCGCGACGACGACCGCCGACGGCCACCCGTCGCTGCGCATGGTGCTGCTGAAGGGACATGGCCCCGACGGCTTCATCTTCTATACCAATCTCGACAGCCGCAAGGGCGGCGAACTTGCGGAAAACCCGCATGTTGCGCTGCTTTTCCACTGGAAGTCGCTGCGCCGCCAGATCCGTATCGAGGGACCGGTGGCGCCGGTCGATGACGCCACCGCCGACGCCTATTTCGCGACGCGCAGCCGCGACAGCCAGCTTGGCGCCTGGGCCAGCGACCAGTCGCGCCCGCTCGACAGCCGCGAAACCTTCGAGGCGCGCTTCGCCGAGATGCAGGCGCGCTTCGCGGGGCAGGATGTGCCGCGCCCGCCGCGCTGGTCGGGGTGGCGCGTCGCGCCCGAACGCATCGAGTTCTGGCAGGACCGCGAACATCGGCTGCACGAACGCACCTTGTTCGTCCGCGCGGGCGAGGGCTGGTCGAAAGGATTTCTCTACCCATGAGCTGGCGCCGTTTTCCGATCACCCAGGTCGATGCCTTTGCCGACCGTCCCTTCGCGGGCAACCCTGCTGCGGTGATGCCGCTCGACGAATGGCTGTCGGACGAGGTGCTGCAGTCGATCGCCGCCGAGAATAATCTCGCCGAAACCGCTTTCCTGGTGCCCGACGAGAGCGGCGACGCCGATTACGAGCTGCGCTGGTTCACTCCGGGCGTCGAGGTCGCGCTGTGCGGTCATGCGACGCTCGCGAGCGGCCATGTCCTGCTGACGGCGGCGCCGTGGCGCGACGACATGCGCTTTCGCACGCGCAAGGCGGGCATCCTCCGCGTCGCGCGCGACGGCGACGAAGGCTATAAGATGGTGCTGCCCGCCTATCCGCCCGCACCCAAGGCGATGCCCGACATCGCCAAGGCGATGGGCGGCGCCCCGGTCGAAACCTTGTGGCACGACGGCGGCTATGCGCTGATCGTCTATGCCGACGCCGCGAGTGTGCGCGCGCTCGATCCCGACCTGCGCAAGCTCAAGGAAGGCGGCGACATCCTTTATATCGCGACCGCGCGCGGCGCCGGCGATCCGTCGGGGGCCGATATCGTCAGCCGCTGCTTCGCGCCCGGCGCGGGGATCGACGAGGACCCGGTGACCGGATCGGCGCATAGCGTGCTGACGCCCTATTGGGCCGGCGAGCTGCGCCGCGATCGTTTCGCTGCCTATCAGGCGAGCAAGCGCGGCGGGCATGTCGGATGCCGGCTCGATGGCGCGATGGTCGAACTGAGCGGGACCTGCGTGACGACGCTGGTCGGCGAGTTCCTGCTATAAGAGCTCGGTCAGGTCGGCGAGGTGCCGACGCAATTCGGGGAACTGGTCGTCGGTGGTGATGCCGAGCCGCACGATCGTCACCCGCTGCGACGGCGAGACAATGATATATTGCCCCTGATGCCCGATGCAGGCGAACAGGTCGTTCGGGCCGCGGTCGGGCCATAGGGCCGCGTCGCTGCCTGCCGGGCGCGGACGGTTGAGCCAGATATGGCCACCATAGCCGCCATCGCGCGGCGACGGTTTCAGCATGAAGTTCATCCAGCTTTCGGGAAGCAGCCGCTGGCCGTTCACCACGCCATGGTTGCGCAGGAATTCGCCGAACTTTGCATAGTCGCGCGCGGTCGCGTGCATCACCGAACCCCCGATCATCGTGCCCGCGGCGTCGAATTCGGGGGTCAGGCTGGTCATGCCAAGCGGCTCGGCAAGCCGCCCCGCGATAAAGTCGCGCATCGCGTCGCGCCGCGCGTCGGGACTTTTCGACGGAGTGAGCGTGTCGGCGACGATATCGGCCAGGATGACGCTGGTCGCCGAGCTGTAGTTGAATATCTCGTCGGGCTGCGCCGCCGCGGGCTTCGCCTCGGCAAAGGCGGCCATGTCGGGCGCGCCGGTGCCGAACAGCATCGTCACCGTATCGCCGTCCCACACGGGGTCGCCATTTTCGACATGCTCGAGCCCCGACGACATGTGGAGCAGGTGCTTCAAGGTGATCGCGCCGCGCGGGTCGCCGCTGCGCTGCCACGCCGCGACCGGCGCCGGGCCGTCGAGCGACAATTGGCCGTCGGCGACGAGGAAGCCGGCGAGCACCGCGGTGATGCTCTTCGCCATCGACCAGCTAATCAGCTTGCTGTCGGGGCCGAAACCCTCGCCATAGCGTTCGTAGATCGGCTGACCGTCGCGCAGCACATATAGCGCGCGCGTCTCGCCGACCGCATCGGCATCGTCGAACAGCGCGTCGGCCCTGGCCTTGATCGCGGGCGCCAGCGCGGGAAGCGGCGCCGCGGTCTCGATCGCCCCCTTCGGCATCGGCACGCCGATCGCCGGGCCGGGCGCAGCGGGCGCGATCGTTGCGGAACCCGCGACATGGCTCAGCGACCAGACGCCTACCAGCGCGAGCGCGGCACTTGCCAGCATGGCTTTTTTCGTGATCATGCGATGGGTGACTAACACCGATCCGCCCACAGCCGCAACGCCCGAGCCTCCCGCCCCGCCGCCGCCGCTCCCGACGACCCCGGCGCCGGTGGTGCCCGACCGGCTGCGCAAGCCGCGCAAGTCGAGCCGTTGGGGCGGCTGCCTGCCATGGGTGCTGATCCTCGGCGCGATCGCGGCGATTTTGCTGATCTGGAAATTCCCATCGTTCAAGGCGCAGGCCGAACTGGGCTCGTCCTATGCCGCGCGGGTCGGCTGCTCGTGCCGCTATGTCCAGGGCCGCAGCCTCGAAAGCTGCCAGCGCGATTTCGAACCCGGCATGGGACTCGTGTCGATCGCCGAGGATCCGGCGACGAAGACGATCACCGGCAGCGTGCCGTTGCTTGCTTCGCGCAGCGCGCGTTATGCGGGGCCGAGCGGCTGCCTACTCAGGCCCGAGGATTAGGCACGAACAACGCCGCACCGACCGCAACCGCAGCGGGCGTGCCGAACACCAGGATCCAGATCGCCGCCTCTTCGCCCCAGCCATATCCGGCATAGAGGACGCCGACGAGCAGGTTGCCGATCGAAATCACCAGCCATGACAGGATGAACAGCCGCGTCGCGCGGCGGACGTCGCGGATCGCCAATCGCAGCACGACGAGCAACAGAATCCCCGCGACCAGCATGATGGCCGTGTGCGACATGATCAATCCTCCTCCATGACGGCGACGCCGGTATAGCGGCTACGCCATTCGCCCGGCGACAGGCCGAGTTTGTCCCGAAACGCCGCGCACAGATGCGCATGGCTGGAAAAGCCCGTCGCAAAGGCGATTTCGGCGACCGACAGCGGCCGGTTCATCAGATACCAGCAGGCCCGCCGCAACCGCTGGCGCAGCAGATATTGGCGCGGCGTGCGCCCGGTCGCGCGGGCGAAATGGACGATCAGGCTGTTGACCGACATGCCCGCCTCGACCGCCATCTCTTCGACCGTCAGCGGTGTTTCGATCCGCGCCTCGATCAGCGGCAGCAGCGCGTCGATGCGGTGCGCCGTGCGCACCGCCGTCCGGACCGCCGGCGCCCCTTCGATTGCCGCGGCGAGCAGTTCCAGAAGCGGCGCCACCGCCGCGCCGTCGCCGTCGGCCAACGCGCGGACCAGCGCCGCCATGACGGGATCGTCGTGGCCGGCGAGCGGGCGCGCCGATGCTCCGACCGGCAGGAGGTCGGGATCGATCGCGACGCGGACATAGCGCACCGCACCGCCTTCGGCGCGGGCGCGATAGTGATGACCGGCAGGCGCGAGCCACAATTCGCCAGGCAGGGGATCGCCGAGCGAGGTGCGCCGTCCGTCGAGCCAGGTCTGGAGCCGATAATAGCTGCCCGCCTCGTGCAGCATCAGCGCATGGACGTCGGCTTCGATCGCCCAGCTTTCCGGGCCGCCGATCCGGTCGACGATGCGGGCCGCGCTGATCCCCACCCCATCCATGACGCCATCATGCCAAGCTTGGGAAAATCTGAAAGCCTCGATTTTCGGGCGGGCGTAGGTTCGAATCCCCAACCCTTATTTTTCGGACCAACAGACCATGACCGACCACAGCCTCAATGGAAAAACCGTCCTGATCGCGGGGGGCGCCAAGAATCTCGGCGGCCTCATCGCGCGCGACTTCGCCGCACAGGGCGCCGCCGCCGTCGCCGTCCATTACAACAGCGCCGCGGCACGCGCCGACGCCGACGAAACCGTCGCGGCGATCGAGGCGGCGGGAGCGAAGGGCTTCGCCTTCCAGGCGAACCTGACCACCGCGGGTGCGGTCGAGAAACTGTTCGCCGACGCCAAGGCCGCGATGGGCGGCATCGACATCGCGATCAACACCGTCGGCAAGGTGCTGAAAAAGCCGATGGTCGAGATCAGCGAAGCCGAGTTCGACGCAATGAGCGCGGTGAACAGCAAGTCGGCCTTCTTTTTCCTGAAGGAGGCCGGAAAGCATGTGAGCGATGGCGGCAAGATGTGCACGCTCGTGACGTCGCTGCTCGGCGCCTACACACCCTTTTACGCGAGCTATGCCGGCACCAAGGCGCCGGTCGAACATTATACCCGCGCCGCGTCGAAGGAGTTCGGAGAGCGAGGCATTTCGGTGACCGCGATCGGTCCGGGGCCGATGGACACCCCCTTCTTCTACCCTGCCGAAGGGCCTGAGGCGGTCGCCTATCACAAGACCGCGGCGGCCCTCTCGCCCTTCAGCCCGACGGGGCTCACGCACATCGAGGATATCGTGCCGTGGATCCGCTTCCTCGTCACCGACGGCTGGTGGATGACCGGGCAGACGATCCTGGTCAACGGGGGCTATACGACCAAATAGGCTCTCGGGCGGGCGGTCCCACCACCCCTCCCGGAGCCGCCCGCCGTATTTCAGGTAAGGAAGTGGTCCATTGCGGCATTGACCGCATCGGGAGCTTCCCATGTCACGAAATGCCCGCAGTCGGGCACCTTCACGATCGTGAGATCGGGAACCAGCTCTTCCATGCCGTCGAGGTTGCTCGGCGGCAGCGCGACATCGTCGGTCGCCCAGATCACCAAGGTCGGGATTTCCAGTTTTGGAAAGGGCATCGCGGGCGGCTCGACGAAGGGTGCGTCCATCGACGGCACCTCGATCGGCGAGGCGCGATACCAGTTGAGCATCCCGAAACAGGCGTCGCGATCCTCCCACCAGACGAGCGAGCGCGCGGCTTCCTCGGGCAGGGTCGGTACGCCCTCGAGCTTGCCCTCGAACGCCTTGGCGAGCACGCCCGCCAAACCCTGTTCGCGGACAAGCGCGTCGGTCTCGGGATCGCGGAACAGCCGGATATACTGGCTCGCGGCGCGCTGGGCAGGATCGGCCTGGAGCAGGCGACCGAAGATGCCCGGATGCGGCGCATTGGCAATCACGGCCCGCGTCACGCGTCCCGCCCAGCCCGGAAACAGCCCGCCCCGCTGGCCGGCCAGCGCGATGCCCCAGCTGATCGCCCCGCCCCAGTCGTGGCCGACGATAGTGAATTCGCCGACGCCGAGCGCATCGGCGAGCGCGAAGATGTCGGCGAACAGCTTATCGGGCGTATAGTCGGCGACATCCTGCGGCTTCGACGATCCGCAATAGCCGCGCTGGTCGGGCGCAATGCAGCGGAAGCGGGTGGCAAAATGCGGGAGCTGGTTACGCCAGGTCCGGTGCGATTCGGGAAAACCGTGCAGAAAGATCAGAACCGGTGCGTCGCGCGGGCCGATATCGACCACGTCGAGTTCGACGCCGGTCGAAAGCTGTACCCGTTGCTGCTCGAAATCGCCGGTCATCATCCACTCCATCGGTTGCTTTTCGCAACCTGATGACTGGGATCGGCGAGGGTGGCAAGCGCGAAGCTAGAAGCTCGGGGTCAGATTATCCGCGCCAGCAACAGGCTCATGGATAGCTGACCGTCTTCGGCACTTCCGGGATCGGGATAAATTCCTCGCTGTCGCCGGGGACGAGCGGGAATTTGCGCTCTTTCCAGTCGTGCTTCGCCTGGTTGATCCGGTCGCGCGACGAACTGACGAAATTCCACCAGACATGGCGCGGGGTGGTGAACGCCTCGCCGCCGAGCAGCATCACGCGTGCGACGCTGCTCGCGCGCAGCGTCATCGCCTGCCCGGGTTTGAGGATATAGAGGCTGTGCCGCTCGAGCGCCTCGCCGTCGAGGCTGGCGTCGCCGAGCGCCACCAGTATCGCGCGTTCGTCGGCTTCGGCCTCGATCGGGATCGTCGCGCCCGCATTCATCAGGATATCGGCATAGATGGTCGCGCTATGCTGGGTGATCGGCGAGGTCTTGCCCCACAGGCTGCCCATGATGATCCGCGCCGACACGCTGCCATCCTCGATCAGCGGCAGATCGTCCTTCGCGACATGTTCGAACGCCGGGTCGATCTCCTCCTTGCCGTCGGGCAGCGCAAGCCAGGTCTGCATGCCCGAGATCGGCGATCCCGTGGCGCGCTCGGCGGCCGGGGTGCGCTCCGAATGGACGATGCCATGCCCCGCCGTCATCAGGTTGCACGCGCCGGGACGGATCGTCGCCCGGGTGCCGAGGCTGTCGCGATGCTCGATCGCGCCTTCGAACAAATAGGTCACCGTCGACAGGTTGATATGCGGGTGCGGCCGCACGTCCATGCCCTTGCCGATGTCGAAATGCGCCGGACCGAACTGGTCGACGAAGATGAAGGGGCCGACCATCGTGCGCGCCTTGTTCGGCAGCGTGCGCCGCACGTCAAAGGCGCCGATATCGTGGGTCGAGGGGGTGATGACGTCCATCGGTCAGTCCAGCCTTTCCAGCGTCTTTCGTGTTTTTCCGGTTTCGACATTGCCCGTGTTCAGCGTCGAATTGGGTTCGAGCAGCAGCACCGAGCACTCACCATCGAGCGCTTCGGGGCAATGCTCGGTCCCGTGCGGCACGATGATGAACTCGCCGGGTTCGACGATCACATCGCCGGTCCGCAGCCCCATCTTCATCCGCCCCGCGACGACGAGGAAAAGTTCGTCTTCGGCGTCATGATGGTGCCAGTCGAACTGGCCCGCGAATTTCACCAGCTTGACCTGAAAATTGTTGATGTCGCCCGCAACGCGCGGGTTCCAGTGATCGTGGAAGCGCTCGAAAGCCGCCGCCAGATTGACCTTGTCCGCCATCATCCTTGCTCCATGACCTTGCGATCGAGCGCCTCGCGCCAGATGTCGACCAGATTGTCGGGAAACCATACCTCGTCCTGCGCCTGAAGCTCGTCGGGCGTCCACCAGCGATGATCGAGCATCACCCGCCGTTCGAGGTCGGTGTGCCCGCCGATATCGATCTCCGCACGCTCGACGCCGATCTCGAAATATCGTTCTTCGGCATCGACATCGACGCCTTCGAGCGTGACGAAGCGCACGTGACGCACCGCGACAGCCGGCCCCGGGTCGGCGTCGATCCCCGTTTCCTCGCGAAGCTCGCGCCGCGCGGCTTCCTCAAACGTCTCGCCGGGGTCGACCGCGCCGCCGGGCGTGCACCAAAAGGGGGCGCGGTCGTCAGGCGTGAAGCGGAACAGCAGCAACCGGCCGGCCGGGTCGGTAACCAGCAGCCGCGCGGCGGGACGCTTGGGCCGCATCTATTCGCCCGGCGCCGTCGCGCGGATCGCGAGCGCATGGACGCGCTGGCCAGGAAGATCGCCGAGCGCCTTGTTGACCGCGCGCTGGCGCGCAACGCGATTCAGACCCGCGAAGCCCGCCCACTCGATGTTCAGGCTGAAATGCGACTCGCCGCTGCCGTCGTCGCCGCTATGGCCATGATGCTTGGCGCTGTCGTTGCTGAGGGTGAACTGCGCGTCGGGAAAGGCCGCCGTCAGCAGCCCTTCCATCTCAATTTGTACGGGTCCGGGGGTGCTCATGGGTTGACCATAGGGCCATCGTCGCCAAATGATAAGACCTCCCCCGATCGCCGAGAGTGCCTTTTGCCGTCCCCGAACCGTCCGACCCGATTCCATGGCCGCGTGCCCCGCGAAGAGCGCTGCGCCGCGCCCGGATGCCGCGAAGCGGGCGAGTTTCGAGCCCCGATTTCGGGCACCCGCTCGCCCGACGGGCCGCCGCAATATCGCTGGCTGTGCCTCGACCATGTCCGCGAATTCAACAGCGGTTACAATTATTTCGAGGGCATGAGCGCCGACCAGATCATGGCGGCGCAGACGCCGACATCGGGCTGGGAAACCGAGAGCCGCACCTTTCGCCCCGCAGGAAGCGCCGACCTGCCGCCGCGCTGGGCCGATTTCAAGGACCCGATCGACGCGCTGGGCGCGCGCTTTCGCCAGCGGATGGATGAGGCGCGGCGACAGGCCGCAAATCCCGGCCTGTCGCGTGAAGAACATGACGCGATGCAATTGCTCGCGCTGCCCGCCGATGCCGACCGTGCCGCGCTGCGCCGCCGCTACAGCGAGTTGGTGCGCAAATATCATCCCGACCGCAACGGCGGCGACCGCAGTTTTGAAACGAGACTCGGCGAGGTGGTTGCGGCATATCAGTTGCTCAGAAAGGCAAAAGCCTTCGCCTGACGGGAGAGCTGCGATGAACGAACTGGACCAAAAGCGCATCGCGGTGGTCCGCCGCCACATGGCGCTGGAGATCACTCACGAATGGGATGCGGTGATCGAGACCTTCGAGCATCCGCGCTACGAACTCCACGGTCCCGGCGCGATCTTCGACGGTGAGGCGGCGGTGCGCAGCTATTTCACCCAGTCGCGCATCCCCTTTCCCGACCAGGGAAACGAGGTGATCTCGATCGCCGCCGATGCCGCGACCGACACGGTGCTGGTCGAATTCTGGCTGACCGGCACCCACCTCGGCCCGCTCAACCTGGGGCTACGCACCGTCGAACCGACGGGCAAGGCGTTCCGCGTCCGCATGGCGGCGAGCTTCCAGTTCGCGCCGGGCAGCGACAAGATCGTTTGCGAACGCCCCTATTATGACCAGTCGTCGGTATTGCGGGCGCTCGATATCCTCTGAATAAGGCGTTGCATGGCGCAACCCATATCGATACCGCGACGGCGAAGCGCCGCCGCGCGGCGACTCTCTCCTGAATCTGCTGGACTATGACATGACCGATATCCCCAACAGCCTCCCCGACCACCATGGCTCGACGCTGCTCGCGGCGCCCGATACCGAGGTGAGCGCGCGCGAGATGTTCGGGGTCGATATCGACATGATGGTCCCGGCGTTCAGCGAGGCCGACGAGCGCGTCCCCGACCTCGACCCCGCCTATGTCTTCGACGGCGACACGACGCTCGCGATCCTTGCCGGCTTCAAATATAATCGCCGCGTCATGGTGCAGGGCTATCATGGCACCGGCAAGTCGACGCACATCGAACAGGTTGCCGCGCGACTGAAATGGCCGTGCATCCGCGTCAACCTCGACGCGCATATCAGCCGTATCGACCTTGTCGGCCGCGACGCGATCGTGCTGCGCGACGGCCAGCAGGTCACCGAGTTCCGCGAAGGCCTGCTCCCCTGGGCGCTGCAGACCCCGACCGCACTCGTGTTCGACGAATATGATGCGGGCCGTCCCGACGTGATGTTCGTGATCCAGCGCGTGCTGGAGACCGAGGGCAAGCTGACCCTGCTCGACCAGAACCGCGTGATCCGCCCGAACCCCAATTTCCGCCTCTTCTCGACCGCGAACACCGTCGGGCTCGGCGACACGAGCGGGCTGTACCATGGCACGCAGCAGATCAACCAGGGCCAGATGGACCGCTGGAACATCGTCGTCACGCTCAACTATCTGCCCGCCGCGACCGAAGGCGCGATAATCCTCGCCAAGGTGCCGGGCACCGACGACACGACGGTGGCGAACATGGTCAAGGTCGCCGACCTGACGCGCCAGGGCTTCATCAACGGCGACATCTCGACCGTGATGTCGCCGCGCACCGTGATCAGCTGGGCGCAAAATGCCGCGATCTTCAATAATCTCGGCTTCGCCTTCCGCCTGTCGTTCCTCAACAAATGCGACGAGGCCGAACGGATGATCGTCGCCGAATATTATCAGCGCGTGTTCGGCGAGGATCTGCCCGAGGGCGTCGTCGGCAAGTGAGGATGACGCGCCGGGTCGCCGGCCTGCGCCTTGCGATGTCGATTTGAAGCGACGCCCTCTCCTGTCCCGCACGTCACGACCCGCGCGGTCCCGTGCGCCATGAGGTCGGACCGCCCGCCTGCCTCGGCCTCCTATCACCCGCACATCGATGGGTTGCGCGCCGTCGCGATCGCGCTGGTGCTACTCTATCACTTCGATTTCGGCGGCGCGGCGCAGGGTTTCCTCGGTGTCGACATCTTCTTTGTCATCTCGGGCTTCCTGATCGGGGGCATCATCCGTTCCGACCTGGCAAGCGGGCGCTTCGGCTTCGTCGATTTCTATCGCCGGCGCGTCGCACGCATCATGCCCGCCCTGCTGTTCGTCGCCGCTGCGTCGCTGGCGGCGGGCTATGCGCTGCTGACCCCGACGGATCTCAACCGCTTTGCGCTCGAGGTGCGCGCCGCGGCGCTCAACATCGCCAATTGGCATTTCGAGCCGGAAGCCACTTATTTCGTGCGCGACCGGATCGAGCGCTTCTTCCTCCACAGCTGGTCGCTATCGGTTGAGGCGCAATTCTATCTCGCCTTCCCGCCGCTCGCGCTGCTGCTCCACCGCTTCGGCTGGCTAAATCGTCGCGCGATGGCGGTGCTGATCGCCGCCAGCCTTGCCGCCTATCTGCTGGTCGGTGTCTACAAACCGCGCACCGCCTTTTATTTCTCGTCGCTCCGCGCGTGGGAGTTCCTGGCGGGGGTGCTCGTTGCCGCCGGCCCCGTGGCGGCGATGTCAGCACACCGCGCGGCCATCCTCGCCTTGCTGGGCGCGGCGGCGATGCTGGGAAGCGCCTTCGCACCCATACCCGATGATTTCGTTCCGAGAAGCCTGTGGCAGATATTGTGCGTGACGGGCACCGTGCTCCTCCTCCACGCCAATCTCGCCGCGACTGCCAACCCTGCCGCGCGCCTGCTGTCGCTGGCGCCGGTGCGCGCGCTGGGCCTGATCTCCTATTCGGTATATCTGATCCACTGGCCCCTGCTGAGGCTTGCCGAGAACTGGCATATCTCGCCGCTCCCGCCAACCGGACGGCTATTGGTGTTGCTCGCCACCCTGCCGCTGGCGGTGTTGGGCTGGTTGCTAGTCGAACGGCCCGCCCGGCGCTGGGCGAACCGGCGGAGTACGTCCGCGATCCACGTCTATGGCGCGGCACTGCTCACTACCGCGCTGGTCGTGGGCGCGGCGAGTTGGATCGTCGACAGAAAGGGGGCGCCCGAACGCTTCTCCATCGAGGAGCGCGCCTTGCTCGCGGTTTTCAACGACCGCACGCGTTGCCCCCCGGCGTCGCGCAATGCCGCTTTCGCACCGCAAGGCGCCTGCCTGCTCGGTGACACCGCGCGCGCACCCGATGTCGCGGTTTGGGGTGACAGCCACAGCCGCGAACTGGCGCATGCGCTCGGCCACGAACTTGGCCCCGCAGGGCGCTCGCTCGCACAATATACGTCGTCCGGCTGCCCTCCCTTCCTCGGCGCGGCGATCCGCAGCAAGCCCGAATGCGTGCCCGAAAACGACCGCATCGCCGCGCGCATCGCCGCGACGCCATCGATCAAGACGGTCGTGCTCGCCGCCTATTACGGCCGCTACACCTATCTCGGCGACGAGCGCATGGCTGCCCTCGAACGCAGCGCCGCGCTGATGCGCCGCGCGGGCAAGCGCGTGATCATCACCGGTCCGTTGCCCAAGCCGTCGTACGACGTGCCGAGCGGCCTCGCGCGCCGCGACCGCAACGGGCGGGACCATCTGCCGCTCGGGCAGCGCGAAGTCGATTATCGCCGCGCCAGCGCGTCTACGCGCGCAGCGCTGGATCGGCTAGCTGACGGCGACCGTATCGTCATTGCAGATCCCGGCGCGGCGATGTGCGTCGATGGCGCCTGTCCCTATGTCGTCGGCACCACGCCGCTCTACATGGACGATAACCATCCCTCGGTCGCGGGTGCGGAACGGATCGCGCACGCGATATTGCCTTTGCTGGCGCCGCGCTGACGCCGCTTCCTCCCGACGCCAAAGCTGTTTATCCCTGCGACATGGTTTCGACGATCACCCGCCACCTCGCTCCGCTCCTTGCATGTATAACGCTGTCGGGCTGCGTGAGCGCGGTCGATTACGGCAAGGTCCGTCACGCCGACTATGTCGCCGACCCGCGCTGCACCGCGCAGCCCGGTGCAGTCGTCGACGAGGCCGCCTTGCCTTTGTTCTTCGCGACGAGCCGGTTGCCCGATTGCCGGAGCCCCGACATCCGCCTGCTCACCCATCGCGGCGACCATGTGCGCTACGGCCGGTTCGGCCTGCCTCAGGAAACCATGGTGGGCGGCAAGAAGCGGCTGCTGACCCCGATGGCGTTCCAGGCGCCGGGCGACTGGTGGAAGGCGCTGCAGGCCGAAACCGACCGGCGGCAGGGGCGCGTGCTGCTCTACGTCCATGGCTATCGCGAGAGTTTCGAAACCACGTCGAAGGACGCGGCGCAGATCGCGCGGATGACGGGCTTCGACGGGCCGGTGGTCGAATATAGCTGGCCGTCGCAGCACGACCTGCTCGGCTATGCGGTCGACGAAACCAACATGTATCACGACGTCCGCAATTTCCGCGACTTCCTGAAAACGATGGCCGAACAGCCTTGGGTCAAGGAGATCGTCATCGTCTCGCACTCGCTCGGCGCGCGGCTCGTGATCCCGGCGGTCTCCTATGTCGACCGGTCGTCGAGCAGCGCCGACAGCAGCAACATCTCGAACATCATCCTCGCCTCGCCCGACATCGACCGCGAGACCTTCGAGCGCGACATCGAAGAGGAGGTGCTCGCCGCGCGCCGCGTCGCGCGCGACCGGCGGATCACCGTCTATGTTTCGGGGCGCGACAAGGCGCTCGCGGCGGCGCGCACGCTGCACGGATATCCGCGGCTCGGTTCCCCCTATTGCTTCGATCCGTTCGAGGCGGCCGACCTCAAGGCCAAGGGCCTGCCGGTCCGCTGCTATGCCGCCGCGGTCCCCGGCCTCACCATCGTCGACACCACCGACGTGTCGCGCGGATCGACGGGGCACAGCAACTTCCTGCGCAGCGCGGTAGCCTGCCGCGATTTCGTCGATGTCGTCGCGGGCAAGCGCAGCCGGCCCGAACGCGTCGCGACGCCATTTCCGCATGTGTTTCGTCTGGCGCCCGATCCGGCAGCGCCGAAGGAACAGGATGAGGCGATCTGCAACCGCACCCCGCTGGAGATCCTGCAGTAGGCGCTCAGCCGAAGCCGCACATGATCGCGATGCCGGTGAGCCAGACGACCGGCCCCTCCCCCTTCCACAGCCACAGGCCACCGACCGCGACGAGCGCGAACAGCGCGAGCGCCACCCAATCCTGTCGCGCGAGCCTCATGCGGCTTGCAGCCGTTTGACCGGCGCGTCAGCGATCGGCAGGTGGACGATCCCGGCGAAGAGGCCGAGCGCGATCGCAAAACCCCACGCCACATCGTAACTGCCGGTCGCCTCGAAAATCACCCCCGCCGTCCACGCGCCGAAGAAGCTGCCGACCTGATGGCTGAGGAACACGATGCCATAGAGCATCGAGAGGTAGCGGATGCCGAAAACGCGCCCGACGATCCCGCTGGTCAGCGGCACGGTGCCGAGCCACAGGAAACCCATCGCCCCCGCAAAAGCCAAAGCGCTCGCGTGGCTCAAAGGCAGGAAGAGGAAAAGCGCGATCACCGCCGAGCGCGCGACATAAAGCGCCGACAGCACATATTTCTGCCGCAAAACGTCGCCGACGCGACCGAAGAAGTAAGAGCCGAAGATGTTGAACAGCCCGACCAGCGCTAGCACCTGCCCGCCGATTTCGATCCCGAGCCCCTTGTCGTCGAGATAGGCGGGCATGTGGGTGGCGATAAAAGCGATGTGAAAGCCGCAGACGAAGAAACCCGCATTGAGCAGCCAATAGCCGCGGTGAGCGGCCGCCTCGCGCAGCGCCTCGCGCGCGTTTTGCTCAACCTCCGCTGCCACGCCGGGGCTGGCGTCGGTGCGCCCTGCGACCCCGATCGCAAGCAGCCCGCACAGCGCGACCAACCCCGCCATGATCCACAAGGTCTCATGATAGCCGATATCGCGGAGCAGCATCGAGGCGAGCGGCACCATCAGGCATTGGCCGAGCGATCCCCCTGCGGTGACGATACCGAAGGCACCGCTGCGCTTTTCGGGCGGCACCACCCGCCCGACCGCGCCGAGCACGACGACGAAGGTCGTCGCCGACTGCGCCATGCCGATCAGCAGGCCGAAGCTGATGTGCAGCCCGATCGCGTCGGTCGCGAACGCCGCGCCGACCAGCCCCAGCGCATAGAGCAAGGCGCCCGCGAGCACGACGCGCCCCGCGCCATGCTTGTCAGCGAGCGCGCCGACGAAAGGCTGCACCAGCCCGAACAGCAAATTCTGCAGCGCCATCGCCAGCCCGAAATCCGAGCGGCTGATCCCGATGTCGATGCTCATCTGCGGCAGGAACAGGCCAAAGCTCTGGCGCACGCCCATCGCCAGCGTGACGATGAAGGCCGCGCAGAGGATGACGATCCAGGGCTGTTTCATGGGGGCGATTGCGCGGGAAGCCATGGGGTGCGGATGCTCATGCGATCCAGCCGGGTCAAGCGAGCATAGCTATCTTCCCCCCAAGACCAAAGCTGGTTAGAGCCGACTCGCAATGACCACCTCTTCCCCCCTCGACGATTTCAAGGCCGCGCTGTCGAGCGTGGCGCGCGCGGTGACGCGCGATGCTGAGGTCGAGGTCGGCTTCACCGCCGACGCCCCGGCGCAGATCGGCAAGACGATCAAGGTACCGACACCGTCGCGCACGCTGCCCGCCGAGCAGGTCGCCGAGGCGCGCGGGTTCGCCGACGGCTATGCGCTGCGGATGAAGCATCACAGCGAAAAGCTCCACGCCGCAGCGCGTCCCGGCGAGCCGCTCGCCGCCGCCGCTTTCGATGCGATGGAGCGCGCGCGGATCGAGGCGCTGGGCGCGCGCAACATGGACGGCATGCGCGCCAATTTGTCGGCGAGCCTCGCCATGCGGATGCGGTCGGACCCGATCGCGCGCGCGCAGAGCCGCGACGACGTCCCCGTATCCTCGGCGCTCGAACTGATGCTGCGCGAGGCGCTGACCGGCGAAGCGCCACCGCCGGGGACCGAAAAAGGGCTCGGGCTGATCAGCGACTGGATCGCCAAGCAAGCGGGCGGCGACATCACCGCGCTCGCGATGCTCGTCGACGATCAGGCGGCCTTCGCCGAGACCGCGAAGCTCGCGCTGCGCCACCTCGACCTCATCTATGGCGACGAGCCGATGGACGAGGGCGCCGAGGACAGCGGCGACGAGGACCAGAGCGAGGCCGAAGAATCGCAGGACGAACAGGAAAGCGAGGAAGGCGGCAGCAGCGAGCAGCAGGTCGACGCGCGCGCCGAGACCGCAGGCGACCAGGCCGACGACGGCGACAGCGATCCCGACGCGCAGGAAATGGAAGCCGACGGCGAACCCGAAATGGGCGGCGAAGGCGATGAGGGGATGCTGCCGGTGCGTCCCAACCGACTGCCGACCGACGTCCCCGATTTCAACTATGTCCGCTTCACCGAAAAGCATGACGAGATCATCGCCGCGACCGAGCTCTGCGACGCCGACGAGCTTACCCGGCTGCGCGCCTATCTCGACCAGCAGATGCAGCATCTGCAGGGCGCGGTGACCAAGCTCGCCAACCGGCTGCAGCGCCGGCTGATGGCGCAACAGAACCGCGCCTGGGATTTCGACCAGGAGGAAGGCCAGCTCGACGCCGCGCGGCTTGCGCGCGTCATCGTCTCGCCCGGCCAGTCCTTGAGCTACAAGATCGAGCGCGACACCGACTTCCGCGACACCGTCGTCACCCTGCTGATCGACAACAGCGGTTCGATGCGCGGCCGCCCGATCAGCATCGCCGCGATCAGCGCCGACATCCTCGCGCGCACGCTCGAACGCTGCGGCGTGAAGACCGAGATTTTGGGCTTCACCACCCGCACCTGGAAGGGCGGGCAAAGCCGCGAGGACTGGCTCGCCGCGGGACGCCCGCCGCACCCCGGCCGCCTCAACGACCTGCGCCATATCATCTACAAGCCCGCCGACGAGCCCTATCGCCGCGCACGCAAATCGCTCGGGCTGATGATGCGCGAGGGGCTGCTCAAGGAGAATATCGACGGCGAGGCGCTGATCTGGGCGCACAGCCGCATCGTCAACCGCCCCGAGGAACGCCGCATCCTGATGGTCATCAGCGACGGCGCACCGGTCGACGACAGCACGCTGTCGGTCAACCATGGCGCCTATCTCGACCAGCATCTGCGCCAGGTGATCGAATGGATCGAGAACCGCTCGCCGGTCGAACTGTGCGCGATCGGCATCGGGCACGACGTAACGCGCTATTACAGCCGCGCGGTGACGATCATGGACGCCGAGCAACTGGGCGGCACGATGGTCGAGCAGCTCGCGGGGCTGTTCGACATCGACTAAACGAAACAGGAAAAAAGGGAGCGGCTAGCACCGCTCCCCTTCTGCGTCAGGCCGAACGACGCCCCGGCAAAAACCGGGCGCCGCTTACATCTTCTTGCCGGTCCATGTTTCGGGATCGAACCCCTCAAGCGTATCCCCCTTCGCGCCCGCAGCGATTTCTTCGGCAGTCAGGAACTTGATGGCGACGCCGCCGGCCTTTGTGCTGCCCCAGCTCATGGCGGTGACGTGGCTGTCGCCATATTTGGCACCAATCACTGCGTCCGCGCCGAGCTTTTCGCCGCGTTCCCAAAGCTCATTGTAAATTTTTTGCTGCGACGGTTCCTTGCTGAAGATGGTCGCCTTCCGGACACCGGCGGTCACAACGCCGACGATCTTGTACGGCTTGTCCGTGATGTCATAGGGGAAGACGGGGACGCCCATTTCCTCGTTGACGACCACGTAGGTCGGGTCCTTTTTCTTCGCCAGCGCAGGCGTCGAAATCGCAACGGCCGCGATCGTCACGGCCGCAAGAATCTTGATTCGCTTCATTTTCTGCTCCCCCTTGGATAGGTTTTAATTCGCCTCAGGGCAGGCGCAGGTCAACCAGAATTTATATTGGCAAAACCGCTGGTTCGTGGCCTAAGTCGCGGGCTTGCAAGGGGAGGATCATGGGTTCGATTTACGCGGCGATGACATCAGCTTGGCTGCTGTCCGTAACACATGCAGCGCCTGTCGAAATGCCGCCCGCTTCTGTCGACACGGCGGCCGAGACGGAGGGCGCGATCTCCCAGTCGGATGCCGCTGCGCCAGTTCCGCCAACCGTCATGCTCAAGCGAGATACGCCGATCCATTTCATGGTCGTGTCGGAAGTGACGACCAAGACACATTTGGCAGGGCATCGGTTCAGATTGCGCGTGGACAAGCCGGTGGTCATAGACGGGATTACGATCATCGCCGTCGGCGCCACCGCCTGGGGCGAAGTAATCGCGGCCAAAAAGAGTGGCAATGTCGGCAAGAGTGGTTCGCTCGAAGCGAAACTCCTCTACGTCGAAAGCGGCAACACTCAGATCCCTGTCAGCGGTACGAACAACGCCAAGGGCGCCAGCGGCGGCGGAGAGACGGCGCTGGGGATTCTCGCGCTCGGGCCGCTCGGCCTCTTCGCCAAGGGCAATAATGCGAAGATCAAAGCAGGCGAACTCATGACGGGATTTGTCGAGCAGGACACCCAAATTCCTCGACCGCTCTCGACCGCCCCATGATACGGCCCCGCGCGTCCGTCCTCGGCCTCACCCTGATGCTCGCTCTCCCCGCAGGCGGGCAGGAAAACGTCCGTGCACCGTCGGCCGAACGCTCAGCCGACGAAATGCCCCTGCTTCTGCCAGCGGGCTCGACTATCGAGCTCGTCACCACCAGTGGCATTTCCAGCAGGAAGAACGTCAAGGGCGACCTCCTCTATTTGAAGGTCGCGGCGGCAGTGACCGTCGACGGCGTCACGGTCATACCGCTCGATACCGTCGTCGTCGGCCAACTCGCGCTGGCCGAAGAACGTGGCGCGTTTGGAAGGTCCGGTAAACTCCAGGTCCAATTGCTCTATGCCGAATTGCCCGGCGGAACCGTTCGGGTAAGCGGCGCGCTCGAGGCCAAGGGCAAGCGTGGTGCCGACGATGCCGCCGGTACTGCCGCCGCGTTCCTCGTCCTGCCGTTCTTGGCCACCGGGCGTAGCGCCGATATTCCTGCCGGATCGGAAGTGTCGGGTCGTTTGGACCGCGATCTGAGGATCGACAAACGGTAATCACGGGGGTCGCCCACATGCAGGTGACAACCCCTTTCGCTCTCGTTACAACCGCTTCCCGATGCAGCAGGGACTCGCGGCCTGACGACGAGTGCCCCTGTATTGAAACAAGTGTCGAGGGTCGCCGGCACGGACTTGGGGCCGCACCGATGGGGTGCATGGCTGAGGGGGCGACTGTCACATGAAAAAAGCATCCGACCTGTTCATCGAATGCCTGGAGGAAGAAGGCGTCGAATATATTTTCGGCGTTCCGGGTGAGGAAAATCTCGACTTCCTCGACAGCCTGTCGCGGTCGACCAAGATCAAGCTGATCCTGACGCGCCACGAACAGGGTGCGGGCTTTATGGCCGCGACTTACGGTCGCCACACCGGCAAGACCGGCGTCTGCCTCGCGACCCTCGGCCCCGGCGCCACCAACTTCGTCACCGCCGCCGCCTATGCGCAATTAGGCGGCATGCCGATGATGATGATCACCGGGCAAAAACCGATCAAGAAGTCGAAGCAGGGCCGGTTCCAGATCCTCGACGTCTGCTCGATGATGTCGCCGATCACCAAATATACGCACCAGATGGCCTCGTCGGACAATATCCCGAGCCGCGTGCGCGAAGCCTTCCGCCTCGCCGAAGAGGAAAAGCCCGGCGCGGTGCATATCGAATTGCCCGAAGACATCGCCGACGAGCATACCGACAGCCATCCGATCAAGCGCAGCCACAGCCGCCGTCCGACCGCTGACGTCAAATCGATCCGCGAAGCGGTCAAGGCGCTCGAAAATGCCAAGTCGCCCGTCCTCGTCATCGGCGCCGGCGCCAATCGCACGATGACGAGCCGCATGCTGCTGCAGTTTATCGAAAAGACCGGCATCCCTTTCCTGACGACGCAGCTCGGCAAGGGCGTGATCGACGAGCGGCATCCGAAATTCCTCGGCTGCGCGGCGCTGTCGGCGGGCGACTTCGTCCACCGCGCGGTCGAAGCCTCGGACTGCATCGTCAACCTCGGCCACGACGTGATCGAAAAGCCGCCCTTCTTCATGAAGGAGGATGGCCCGACGGTGATTCATATCTCGAGCAAGACGGCAGAGGTCGATCCGGTCTATTTCCCGCATATCGAGGTTATCGGCGATATCGCCAATGCCGTGTGGCAGATGAAGGAAGACATCGTCCCCAGCGGCAGCTGGAAATTCGATCATATGCTGAAGTTCCGCCAGGGCGAAGTCGACCATACCGCGCCGCTCGCCAAGGACGAACGCTTCCCGATCTTCCCGCCGCACCTCGTCCAGTCGATCCGCGACGCGATGCCCGACGACGGGATCATCTGCCTCGACAACGGCGTGTACAAGATCTGGTTCGCGCGCGGCTACACCGCCTATCGCCCGAACACCGTGCTGCTCGACAATGCGCTGGCGACGATGGGCGCGGGCCTGCCGTCGGCGATGATGTCGTCGATGGTCTATCCCGACCGCAAGGTGATGGCGATCTGCGGCGACGGCGGCTTCATGATGAACAGCCAGGAAATGGAGACCGCGGTTCGCCTCGGCCTCAACATGACGGTGCTGATCCTCAACGACAACAGCTATGGCATGATTCGCTGGAAACAGGCGAATATGGGCTTCAAGGATTGGGGCCTGACCTATGGCAACCCCGATTTCGTCAAATATGCCGAAAGCTATGGCGCGCACGGCCACCGGGTCGAAAGCGCCGCGCATCTGAGGGAACTGCTCGCGCATACGCGTGATACGCCGGGCGTGCATCTGATCGACTGCCCGGTCGATTATTCGGAGAACGACCAGATCCTGAACATCGACATCAAGAAGCTGTCGAAGGAAATGTAAGCCGATAGCCCCTCCCCTTCAGGGGAGGGGTTGGGGTGGGGGCTGAGGCCTCGCGCCACCCCGATGGCCCCACCCCCGAGCCCCTCCCCTAAAGGGGAGGGGGGAGTGTCATGATGAAACTCAAGGACGTCTACCCGCTCTACCTCAACAACAAGGCGGTGCAGCCGAACACCGACCTCGAGGTGATCGACAAATATACCGGCGAGGTTGCGTTCCGCACCGCGCTCGCGACCCCCGATATCATCGACGAGGCGATCGCCGGCGCCGTGCGCGCGGCCGAACCGATGGCGCGGCTTGCGAGTTTCGAGAAGCGCGATGTGCTCACGCATTGCGTCACGCGCTTTCAGGAGCGGTTCGACGAACTCGCTTTTGCGCTGTGCGTCGAGGCCGGCAAGCCGATCGCCGATGCCGAAGGCGAGGTCAGCCGCCTGATCGACACCTTCCGCATCGCCGCCGAGGAAGCCGTGCGCAACTATGGCGAGATCCAGCCGCTCGACATTTCGGCGCGCGCCAAGGGCTATATGGGGATGTGGAAGCGCGTGCCGATCGGCCCGTGCAGCTTCATCTCGCCGTTCAACTTCCCGCTCAATCTCGCCGCGCACAAGATCGCGCCGGCGATCGCGATCGGCTGCCCCTTTGTGATGAAGCCCGCGTCGATGACGCCGCTCGGCGCGATCATCATGGGCGAGGTGCTCGCCGAATGCGACATCCTGCCCGAGGGCGCGTTCAGCATCCTGCCCGCCAGCCGCGCCGGTGCCGACCTGTTCACCACCGACGAGCGGCTGAAACTCCTCTCCTTCACCGGCTCGCCCGGCGTCGGCTGGGATCTGAAGGCGAAGGCGGGCAAGAAAAAGGTCGTGCTCGAACTCGGCGGCAACGCCGCGGTCGTGGTCGACAAGGACGCCGACCTCGACCATGCGCTCGCGCGGATCATCTTCGGCGGCTATTACCAGTCGGGGCAAAGCTGCATCCACGTCCAGCGCGTGATCATCCATGAGGATATCTACGACAGCTTCCGCGACATGCTCACGGCGAAGGTCAAGACGCTGAAATCGGGTGATCCCAAGCTCCATGACACCTTCATCGGACCGATGATCTCGGTCAAGGAAGCGCAGCGTCTGAAAGGCTGGATCGACGCCGCGGTGGCGGCGGGTGCCACCCTGCTCGCGGGCGGTGGCTGCGAGGGCAATATGCTCGAGGCTGCATTGCTGGAGAATGTTCCGCGCGACGCCGATGTGGTGGTCGAGGAAGCGTTCGGCCCCGTCGTCATACTGTCGAAATTCGCGAAGTGGGACGAGGCGCTGGCGGAAGTCAACGACAGCAAGTTCGGGCTGCAGGCCGGGCTGTTCACCAGCGATCTGCACAAGGTGCTCGAGGCGTGGGACCATCTCGATGTCGGCGGCATCGTCGTCAACGACGTGTCGAGCTACCGCGTCGACAACATGCCCTATGGCGGGGTGAAGGACAGCGGGCTCGGCCGCGAAGGCGTGCGGTTCGCGATCGAGGATATGAGCGAAATCCGCAATCTGGTGATCCGGCGGGTCTAGTGCCTTCCCCTTCCCCTTCCCCCTTCCCCCTTCCCCCTTCCCCCTTCCCCCTTCCCCCTTCCCCCTTCTTCCCCCTTCCCCCTTGATGGGGGAAGGATATGGAGCCTTGGCCGCAAAGCGGCCTAGGCGTAGTTGGATGGGGGTGATGGTGCGTCCTTGCACCGCTCGCGTCGGGCCGCGACCGCACCCCCACCGCTGCGACTAGGCGGCAAGCCGCCAAGTCTCGCTGCCTCCCCC
>VFQM010000768.1_pt1 | contig 32702 bp, 30 predicted proteins | sample 3512391 | NCBI WGS metagenome assembly VFQM01 (sample SAMN10412369, study PRJNA504923) | tailings metagenome | isolation source: Replicate 1 from Balatoc abandoned mine | place: Philippines
GACCACCTCGATGCGCCGGTGCTGCGGGTGTGCAACGAGGATGTGCCGCTGCCCTATGCGGCGAACCTTGAAAAGCTCGCCCTGATCGATGCCGCCCGCATCGCCGAGGGCGCGCGCAAGGTGTGCTACAAGCGATAAACGCAGGCGTGCGCGTCCCGGTCTGCGATCAGGCCGGGCGCGCTGCCGAATAGGTGGTGCAATTGGCGGCCGGCGTTACCGGACTGGTCTGGAACAGGCCGTTCGACGTCGGCCCGCCGGTCAGATCGCGGTTGTCGCGCACGTTGTAGGCCGCCGTGTAGACGATCTGCTGGTTGTTGAAGACGTTCATCGGGGTGATCGACTGGAAGTCGTATGCCACCTCGACGAACATCACCGCTGTGCCGGGCGAGGCGGTGATCATGCGGCCGGTCACTCCCATGCCGGGAAAGCTCGTGCCGGTGGCGCCTGCACCCTGAAGGCCGAAGCTTGAATTGTAGACCTTGGCGCCGCGGCACCGCTGCCAGGCGATCCACTGGCCGCCCGACGAATTTCGCTGGAGGCTGGAAATGATCACGCGGCCCCGCGTGAAGATACCGATGTTCTCACCGACCTTTTCCGCGCCCACCAGCGTTTCGTTGATGTCGGCTTCGCTGACCTGCTTGATCGAAAGCAGGTTGGCGGTCCCCACGCGTGAGGCGTTGTCCGCTGTCTGCATGGCGATCTGGCTGACCTGCATATGGGCAATCACCAATGAGGCGGTGTCGATGCCGAGCATCCCCATGCCCAGCACGAGCGGCGCGGCAAAGGCGAATTCAACCATCGCCAGACCCGACCTGCTGGCATGAAGCCGGCGGGCAAAGCGGCGCAGCCGGGCGGCCCGGTGTTGTTGTGTCGAACGCGTCATGGGTTGCAATTCCTCTGCGTCGTGCCGCGCCCTGCCTGTTCGCCGAAGGGCTGGTTGCGCAGCACGGACGAACCGCGCAGCGTGACCGTTGCAGGCAGGCCGGCCAGTCCTGCCATCGGGAACAGTCGCGGATAGGAAACGGTCGCGGTATAAAGCACCGCATCGCGCGCCGAGCCAAGGCCGGTTCTGCCGCGACTGGCGCTCCAGCTGCCATTGCCGTTGGCGTCGATATAGGGTTCGTTGTTGTTGCAGCGCCCGTCACCATTGTTGTCGGTGAAGTCCTCGGGCCGGCCAACATCGTTGAAGTCGGTGAAGGCCTGCTTCTCGATGGTGACCGTGGCGTTGTTGGGCACCACCTGCCGCACCTGTTCGGTCATGTAGTTGTCGATCTGGGTCTGATTGTTGACACCGCTTTCCAGCGTCAGATCGCGCGCCGCCTTCTGCATCGATCCTTGCAGCACCGACAGCGTGTATTGCGAGTGGGCGATATCGAACAGGCCGATGATCATCAGGATCAGGACCGGGCCGACGAAGGCGAACTCAACCAGCGTGACCCCGCTGGTATCACCGCGCAGGCGCTCCAGCAGCGGCAAACGAAGGGCTGATTTCCTGATCATGACGTAAGCCTCAGAGCGGCAATCTGCGAAGCAATCCGCTGGAATGCCTGGTTGAGAGCGGCGTTGTTGGCAGCCTCGAAAGCGCGATCGGGCGATGCGCAATTTTCGAGGCTGGTGGTCAGCTCCGTCCCGAAGGCGACCACCCAGACCGTGATGTTTTCGTTCTTCGCAGCCGCGCAGGCGGCCTGGAAGCGTGCCTCGTGGCGGGCGTCCATCTGGCTCTGGCTGCCATCGGAGGTAACCCGGATATCCCACGGCTCAATGCCATAGGGCGAATAGACCAGACGGTTGGGCGCCAGGGCACCGTCGGTCATGAACACGATATGCCGCGCGATCGGTTGGCCGTTGGGTGCGGAGGTGTTGTCGGCGGCAAAGATGCCACGGGGTGAAAGGTAGCGTGCGCCCCAGATCATGCCGATATCGTGATAGGTCGCACCGCGGGCGACAAGCCCGTTGACGTAGGTCTGCACCTGCGCCCGGGTCATCTCACCCAGCCGACGTGCGCGCGGCACGCACAGGTTGAGACCTGGCCGGTCCATCCGCCAGTTTGTCTGGTCAGTCGTGGTGCTGTTCACCCCCATGCTGGGAACGCCGTTCGAAAACCGCTGCCAGACCGCACGGTTGAGCAGCGGCTTCCACCGCTGCGCCTCGGTTGTCGGAACAAGGTTGATGTTAAGGTCGAACGCATTGGCGGGCAGGGGGTCGAAGGTTGCGTTGCGCAAAGTGGCTGCTTCTTCGATACATCCAGCCCACGTGATCGTTTCCATCGCGCCGTTGGTTCCGGTCGGCATCTGGATCTGATTATCGTCGTAAAGCGTCGCCAGATTGACCGAACCCCAACCGTTCCGGCCGGTGGGTGTGGTGTAGCTGCAATTGGTCGCCTGTCCGGTGGTGATCCGGCAATACCGATACCGGTCGAAGGCCCCCGTCGACGTATACATGGGCAGCCGTGACTGATAGGTGTGCGAAGAGGCCATGTACTGGGTCGGGATGTCGAAACCGACATTCACTGTGTTGGCATAGGGCATCATCCCGTAGCGCACCCGCGCGGCAGGAGAGGCGGTCGTCGCAACCGAATCGTAAAAACTCAGCACGGCCTGCCGCAGGCCCACGATCAGCGAGTTCGCGACCTCGACCTCGTTGTTGTTGCCGTTGGTGCACCCGGCGATGTTGTTGTCAGGGCAGTTCATCGACCCGGTCACGTCGAGCACGAACATGATGTCGGTGTTCGACAGGTTGAGGTCCGCGCTGCATGTCACGCTGAGCGGGAATTGCGCAAACCCGAAAGCGCCCATGATCGTGCTGGGCAGCGTGCCGCTTGCTGTCCCCGTCACAACCCCTGCGCTGTTGGCGGTGTAGTTGCGGGTGCGGCCGGTGACGCCGAAGATGCCGTCGTGGAAGTTCTGATCGAAGAAGTTGAGGCCCTGCTGGCGCTGGGCTTCGGTCATGGTCGTCCCGGTCATCGCCCGGCGCGCGGCCAGGGCGCCCGCGTCGCAGGCGGCCTGCATTCGCGCTGCTGCCATGTAATAGCGGCTCGCGTCGATGCCCCCGCCGACCATCGCCATCAGCGGCAGCAGCGCAGCCGCCGACAGCGCAAGCGTGTTGGCTGTCGTGTCGTGCAGCAGGCTTTTCATGAACGACGTTCGTGCCGTTTTCTTCTGCCCCATCTGTCGGCCCTTCCTTGATCGCCCGCCCGCAAACCGCGCGGACATTCAAATTGCATCCTCCGCCCTTAAGGAGGTCTGGTAAGCGGAACGCGAAATTTCGTGGTTAACGAGAGGCTAACGCTGCGATACGTCGCGGTATCGCCGCATTTGTGCCAGTGCGGCACAGTGCGCTTGCCAAGCGGGCGTGGGCGCGGTTAGGCGCATCGCCGTGACGTCCGAACCGACCGACATGCTTCCGGGCGAGGCCCAACTGGCACTGGCGTGGAGCGGCAGAAACGTGCGCGCTCCGTTTACCATAGCTCTTCAGCTTGATCGCCGGCTCGCCCGGATCGTGGGGCGAACCCATGAACCGATGCTCGGCCAGATGCGCCTTGCCTGGTGGCGCGAGGCGCTTGCCAAACCGCTCGCCGAACGGCCGCGCGGCGATGCGGTGCTCGATGGGATCGGTCTCCACTGGCAGGGCCGCGAGGCTGCGTTGGTGGCAATGGTTGATGCCTGGGAGATTCTGGTTACCACTCAGACGCTCGGCGCTGACGAGGCGGCGGCCTTCGGGACGGGGCGGGGGGCGTTCTTCGCGGCGCTATCGGGGGATGGCAGCAGGGGGGCGCGGCTCGCGGCTGCGGGCACGCGCTGGGCTCTTGCCGATGCGGCTGCGGCCCTATCTGATCCGGCCGAGCGCGCCGTGATGGTGGCGGCCGGGCTGAGCGTCGGCAATGCTCCGGGCGCGATCGGGGGCGACTTGCGCGGGCTGGCCGTGCTCGATTCGCTCGCCTTGCGCGCCTTGCAGCGCGGCGGGCGTCCGCTGATGGAGGGGCGCGGCGCGCCGCTTGCCGTATTGCGGGGCGCTATCTTTGGCCGCTGAATACGTGTATCTACGTATCTGAGATAGCTGCGAAAAGGGGGGCAGACCCTTGCGACAGGCCGTGCTGGGAGTATTGGGGGGGCTCGTCCTTGCCGGGGTGGGCGTGTTCTGGTGGCAGGGCCGGGCCGCAATCGAACGGGGCGCGCCGCCGCCTGCCGCCGCTCCGTCCGCGCCCGATCCGATGCAACTGCCGAGCAGCGATCCCGGCGATCTGAAAGGCCCCGCGCCGCCCGAACTGAGCGAGCTGGGCAAGGAAGAACAGCGCTTTTTCCGCTACGATCGCAACCGCGACCGCTTCATCACCCGCGACGAAATGCTCTCAACCCGCACCGAGGGCTTCCGCGCGCTCGACAAGGACGGGAACAACCTGCTCACCTTCGAGGAATGGGCGGTGACCACGGTCGATCGCTTTGCCGGGGCCGACCGGGATGGTGACGGCAGGCTGACCCCGCGCGAATTTGCGACCACTGCCCCGAAACCGGCGTCCAAGAAGAAGCCGGCCTGCAAGTGCTGAAGCGTCAGGCGGGCACGGCCTCGCGCCGCTGCTCGCTGATCCAGCGCGCCAGATCGGTCTTGGCCCGTTCGGTATAGGCTTCCTTGCGAAGCTTCTTGCCGACATCGTGCAAGGGAGGGAACAGGCCGAAATTGACGTTCATGGGCTGGAAGGTGGCGGCCTCCGCATCGCCGGTAATGTGGCTGAGCAGCGCGCCCAGCGCAGTGGTGGCGGGAAGCGGCTGCCATGTGCGGCCCGCCAGTTCGGCAGCGGTCATCATCCCTGCGACGAGGCCTATGGCGGCGCTTTCGACATAGCCTTCGCAGCCCGTCACCTGCCCGGCAAAGCGGATATGCGGCGCGGCTTTCAGGCGCAGCTGGCGATCAAGCACATCCGGCGAATTGAGGAAGGTGTTGCGGTGCAGGCCCCCCAGCCGCGCGAATTCGGCATTCTCCAGCCCCGGAATGGTGCGGAACAGTTCGATTTGCGCGGCATATTTCAGCTTCGTCTGGAAGCCGACCATGTTCCACAGCGTGCCCAGCTTGTTGTCCTGTCGCAGCTGGACCACCGCATAGGGCCAGCGCCCCTGCGGGAATTCCGGCGTCACATCAAAGGGGTTATCGAGCCCTACGCCCTTCATCGGGCCGTAACGCAGCGTATCGACGCCGCGCTCGGCCATCACCTCGATTGGCATGCAGCCATCGAAATAGGGCGTGTCCTTTTCCCACTGTTTGAACTCGGTCTTCTCGCCCTCGATCAGGCCCTTGTGAAAGGCGAGATACTGCTCCTGCGTCATCGGGCAGTTGATGTAGTCGCCGCCTTCATTGCTGGCCTCGGTCCGCTTGTTCCAGCGCGACTGGATCCAGACCTTGGACATGTCGATGGAATCGCGGTGAACGATGGGTGCGATGGCATCGAAGAAGGCGAGGCGTTCGCTGCCCGTAGCGCGCACGATACTGGCAGCCAGCGTCTCGGCGGTCAGCGGCCCGGTGGCGACGATGGTAAGGCCGGCTGCGGGCAATTCGTCCACCCGCTCGCGCATGATGGTGACATTCGGGTGCTGGACAAGCGCCTTCTCGACCTCGGCGGAGAACACATCACGGTCCACCGCCATGGCGCTGCCGGCCGGAACGCGTGCCGTATGCCCGGCACGCATCACGAGACTATCAAGCTGCCGCATTTCGTGATGCAGCAGGCCGACGGCATTCTTGGTATCGTCGTCCGAACGGAAGGAATTGGAGCAGACCAGTTCGGCAAGCCCATCGGTCTGGTGCGCCGGGGTCATCTCGCCGCTGCCGCGCATTTCCGATAAGCGCACACGCGCCCCGGCCTGCGCAAGCTGCCAGGCCGCCTCGCTCCCGGCGAGGCCGCCGCCGATTATGTGCACATCGTGGGAAGTCGCATGGCTGGTCATGGTGAGCCGCGTAATTGCGTGATAGCTCGGCTGCAAGCCCCAAGGGGTTTCCGGCAGGACATGAGGCAAATGGCGAAGCGTGCGTTGATCGAACAAAGGCCCTGGCTGCTGGCGAGCATCGCCGCATCGGTCGCCTATTACTTCCTGCGCGATAACCCGGTGGGCGAGGGCACCTGGGGCCTTGCGCTCAAGGGCGCTTCGGTCGGGCTGCTGGCGCTGTATGCCGTGTTGCGCGTGCCGCAGGGCAGACACCGGGCTGACGGGTTTCTGCTGGTGGGCGCGCTCGGGCTGGCGGCGTGCGGCGATGTGGCGATCGAGCTCGATTTTCTTACCGGCGGCGCCTTTTTCGCCGCGGCCCATGTGGTTGCGGCGGTGCTCTATCTCAGGAACCGGCACGCACGCCCTTCGCCGGTGCAGAAGCTGATCGGCGCTGGCCTGCTGATCGGCACGCCGCTGGTGAGCTGGCTGCTGAGCGGTGCGGTCGAAATTGCGGTCTATGCCGCCTTTCTGGGGGCGATGGCCGCGGCCGCGTGGATGAGCCACTATCCGCGCTACCGTGTGGGCACCGGCGCGGTATTGTTCGTGCTGAGCGACTGGCTGATCTTTGCGAAGGCTGGCCCGCTCGATCTGGAGCCCGCCAACACGATCCTGATCTGGCCGCTTTATTACGCGGGCCAGATCATGATCGCGACGGGCATCGTGCAGTGCTTGCGGGGCGAGCAGCCGGTCAGGTGACGGGCGGCTCGCCCTCGCTCGAAAGTTCGGCTGCAACCGCTTCTTCGGCAGGGTTTTCCGGCTCGGTCGTGTCGTCGATCAGCGCCGCGCCGACGATATGTTCGCCCTTGGCGACATCGAAAATGCGCACGCCCGACGACCCGCGACCGGAGATCGAGAAGCCCTTGAGGTTCTCAAACCCGCCGGGGGTGAGGTGGCGCAGATCGATGCCCAGACGGATCAGCTTTGCCTGATCGGTCACCAGCATCAGCTGCGAACCATGCTTGACCGGGAAGCTGGCCACCACCGGCCCGTTGCGTTCAGGATTGCTCTCGGGCGCGCCGATATTGGTGATCCCTTGCCCCCCGCGCGAGGTGGTGCGGTATTCATAGGCGGACGAGATCTTGCCATAGCCATTGGCGGTGATGGTGAGGATGAATTCCTCGGCCTCGGCCATCGCCGCTTGCTTCTCGGACGGAAGGGTGGGCACCGCGTCGTTGTTCTTCCACGCCGCCGCGCGCAGGTAAGCCTCGCGGGTTTCCATATCGGCGGTAAGCGGATCGACCACGGCCATGGAGACCACCTTGCCGCCCTTCTTGAGGCTCATGCCGCGCACGCCGATGCCGGTGCGGCTCTTGGTCTCGCGCGCATCGGTGGCGGAGAAGCGGATCGCCTTGCCCGCATCGCTGGCGAGGAAGATTTCCTGCTCTTCGGTCAGCAATTGCACTCCGATCAGCCGGTCGCCCGAGCCTTCGACGAAGCCCATCGCATATTTGCCCGCAGTCGGAATGTTGGCGAAGGAATCCATCGAATTGCGGCGGACCATGCCCTGTTCGGTGGCGAAGACGATATTGAGATTGGCCCAGGTCGCCTCGTCCTCGGGCAGGGGCAGAACGTTGGTGACGCGCTCGTCATCACCCAGCGGCAGCAGGTTGACCATCGGGCGGCCCTTGGTCTGCGGGCCGCCTTCGGGCAGCTTCCACACCTTCATGCGATAGACGCGGCCGGTGTTGGTGAAGAACAGCACCGGATTGTGCGTGGAGGTGACGAACAGTTCGACGACGGCATCTTCATCCTTCGTCGCCATCCCTGACCGGCCCTTGCCGCCGCGGGCCTGCGCCCGGAAGGCATCGAGCGGCGTGCGCTTGATGTAACCGCCGTGAGTCACGGTGACGACCATCTCCTCGCGCTCGATCAGGTCTTCATCTTCCAGCCCATCCCAGGCAGGGGCGATTTCGGAGAGGCGCGGAGTGGCGTAGGTCGCCTTGATCTCTTCCAGCTCGCCGCGCATCACGCCATACAGCTTCACCCGGTCAGCAAGGATCGACAGATATTCCTCGATCGAAAGCGCCAGTTCCTTCAGTTCATCGCCGATTTCATCGCGGCCCAGTGCGGTCAGGCGGTGGAGGCGCAATTCGAGGATCGCCTTCACCTGCCGTTCGGACAGCTTGTAAGTGCCGCCGCTTTCGTCCGCGCTCGGCTCGATCGCTTCGACCAGGCGGATATATTGCGCAATTTCGCCGATCGGCCATTCCTTGGCCAGCAGGCGCGCGCGGGCTTCGGCCGGATTGCGCGCCGAGCGGATCATCGCGACCACTTCATCGAGGTTCGAGACGGCGACGACAAGACCCAGCAACAAATGCGCCCGTTCACGCGCCTTGTTCAGTTCGAACTTGGTGCGCCGGGTGATCACTTCCTCGCGGAAGGCGATGAAGCTCTGCACGATATCGCGCAGAGTCAGCACTTCCGGGCGGCCCCCGCGGATCGCCAGCATGTTGGCAGGGAAGCTCGATTGTGCAGGGGTGTGGCGCCAGATCTGGTTGAGCACCACTTCGGGCGTCGCATCACGCTTCAGGTCGATGACCACACGCACGCCTTCACGCGAGGATTCATCGCGAATGTCGCTGATGCCCTCGATCCGCTTTTCCTTGGCGGCCTCGGCGATTTTTTCGACCAGATTGGACTTGCCGACCTGATAGGGGATCGCCGTGAAGACAATGCTCTGCCGGTCGTTGCGGCCGCGCTCGATCTCGTGGCGGCAGCGCATCAGGATCGAACCGCGGCCCGTGGTGTAAGCCATGCGCGCACCATGCGTGCCGAGGATCAGCGGCGCGGTGGGGAAATCGGGGCCGGGGATGAACTTGATCAGTTCTTCCGAGGTAATCGCCGGGTTCTCGATAAAGGCAAGGCACCCGTCGATCACTTCGCCCAGATTGTGGGGCGGCACATTGGTCGCCATGCCGACCGCGATCCCGCCCGCGCCGTTGACCAGCAGGTTGGGAAAGCGCGCCGGCAGCACAGTCGGCTCCTTGCGGCTGCCGTCATAGTTGTCGGCGAAATCGACCGTGTCCTTGTCGAGATCGTCAAGCAGGCTGTTCGCCACCCGCGCCAGCCGCGCTTCGGTATAACGCATCGAGGCCGGCGGATCGGGGTCCATCGAGCCGAAATTGCCCTGACCGTCGATCAGCGGCACCCGCATCGACCAGTCCTGCGTCATGCGCGCAAGGGCATCGTAGATCGCGCTGTCGCCGTGCGGGTGGTAGTTACCCATCACGTCGCCGACGATCTTGGCGCTCTTGCGATAGGGGCGACCGGCGACAAAGCCGCCTTCCTGGCTGGCGAACAGGATGCGGCGGTGGACAGGCTTCAACCCGTCGCGCACATCGGGCAGCGCGCGGCTGACAATCACGCTCATCGCATAGTCGAGATAGCTCGACTTCATCTCGTCGACGATATCGACGCGGTCGAAGCCGCCCATCGGGGCTGCGGGGGAATCGAGGATGTCGCTGTCGTCGCTCAAGGTCGGGACCGTTTCTGCTTGTTTGTGCCGCTAGGGGCGGGGCGGGCCATAACAGGGCCGCGGGTTCCTGCCATTTAGGCACATGCCGGGGGTTTCGCCACCATGCACAGCGAACACAGGGGGAACGTCGCGCTTTTTTCCACATTTGGAAAGGCGCATTGCCGGTTGCTGGCGGCGGCGGGCATTCAAAGCCCGTTCAGCACGGCACGCCTAGCAGGAATTGCAAATCCCGTGCGAGCCGTTCAAAGGCTCTTGCGGAATTTGCCGCAGCCCGCTGCCGATGGATGGCCGCAGGCGTGCGCTTCTTGTGGAGGATGCAGTGACCAATATGTCTTCGCCCCGTCGTTCCAACAGCCTCGCGCGCCAGTTCGCACTGGCCGTCGCGCTTGCCAGCGGCACCGCGATGCTGACCGTGCCGGGCTTCACCGACGCGGCCTATGCCCAGAAAAAGAAGAAGGGCGAAGAACAAGCCCCCAAGGCGGCCTACACTGACGCCTTCGTGAAGGCCTATCAGCCGGTCGATGCCGCGATCAAGGCGCCGGGTGCGGATATCAATGCGCTCAAGCCGCAGATCATGGCGCTGGTGCCGCTGGCGGCGACTCCGGACGACAAGCTTGCACTGGGCGGCATGCTGTTCAACGCCGGGATCACCGGCAAGGATTATCCGCTCCAGCTTCAGGGCGCGGAAACGATGCTCGCCAGCGGCAAGGTCAAGCCGGAGGAAGAAGGCCGTTTCAATCTGGTCGCCTTCCAGCTTGCCAATGAATTGAAGCAGTTCGACAAGGCGCGCAGCTATCTCCAGCGTGCGATCGATCTCAACTATTCCGCCCCCAATCTGACCACCTCGGACCTTCAGATGAACATGGCCGAGATCTTCTTCTCGGAAGAGCGTTTTCCCGAAGGGCTGAAGTATCTTTCCGATGCGATCGCTGCGAAGAAGGCGGCCGGGCAGCCGGTTGACCAGAAGTGGTATCGCCGCGGCGTTTCGATCGCCTACACCCGCGAAATCGTGCCGCAGGTCTATGACTTCGTGCAGGGCTGGGTGAGCGATTATCCGACCGAGGAAAACTGGCGCGATGCGGTCAACCTGACCCGCAACCTCAATGATTTCGAAGGTCCGGTGCTGCTCGATCTGCTGCGGCTCGGCAAGAAGGTCGGCACGCTCAAGGAGAAGAACGACTACGTCTTCTACATCGAGTCCGCCGATCCGCGCCGCCTGCCCTCGGAAGTGAAGGGCGTGATCGAGGAGGCCAATGCCAAGGGCGTGATCCCCAAGGGCAGCGACAGCTGGGTGGAAGAGCAATACAAGACGGTGACCGGTCTCGTCGCGCAGGACCGTGCTGCGCTGCCCTCGCTGGAGCGTGATGCCAATGCGCCTGCCGCGCGGCTGCGCACGGTGATCGCGGCGGGTGACACCTTCCTGAGCTACGGCGAATATGCCAAGGCGGCCGGGTTCTACGAGCGTAGCCTGTCGCTGCCCGAAGTCGATCGCAACCTCGCGTTGACCCGTCTCGGCATCGCGCAGATCGGCGCTGGCGACACGGCGGCCGCTCTTGAAACCCTTGGCAAGGTCGATGGCCTGCGTGCGCCGATCGCCCGTCTGTGGAGCGCCTACGCGCAGCAGCAAGCTGCCGCGACAGCGGGCGCTGCGACCGGGATGTAATCCGCTGCCCCTCGGGGCCGGAACGAAGGAGCGCCGGGCGGGAGACCGCACCGGCGCTCTTTTTGTGTCAGGTGCCAAATCTGTCAGGTGGCAATGCGGCAAATGCAAGCCGCAGCGCGCTTGCGGCAGGGCGCATGCGCGCCTAAATGGCCCTGATGAACGACCTTGCCAGCACGCCGCAGACGCCTTCTGCCGAAGACCGGCCCGCCCGCCAGCGCAAGCCCGACTGGATCCGCGTGCGCGCGCCAGTGAGCGAAGGCTACAACGAAACGCGCCGCCTGATGCGCGAGCTTAACCTGCACACCGTGTGCGAGGAAGCGGCCTGCCCGAACATCGGCGAATGCTGGACCAAAAAGCACGCGACGGTGATGATCCTCGGCGATGTCTGCACGAGGGCCTGCGCCTTCTGCAACGTAAAGACCGGGATGCCCAAGGCCGTCGACCCCTTCGAGCCCGAGAACACCGCCATTGCCGCAGCCAAAATGGGGCTGGAACACATCGTCATCACTTCGGTGGACCGCGACGATCTGCCCGATGGCGGCGCCAGCCAGTTCGTCAAGGTAATCGAGGCGCTGCGGCGGACCACGCCCGCCACCACGATCGAGATCCTGACCCCCGATTTCCGCGGCAAGATGCGCCGTGCGGTCGAAATGATCTGCGAGGCCGGGCCGGATGTCTACAACCACAACCTCGAAACCGTCCCCCGACTCTATCCCACGATCCGCCCCGGTGCGCGCTATTATGCCTCGCTGCGGCTGCTGGAGGAGGTGAAGGCGCATAACCCGATGATCTTCACCAAATCGGGGATCATGCTGGGGCTGGGCGAGCAGCGTCTCGAAGTGCATCAGGTGATGGATGACATGCGCAGCGCCGAAGTCGATTTCATCACGATGGGGCAGTACCTCCAGCCGACGCCCAAGCACGCGAAGGTCGAGGAATTCGTGACCCCCAAGGCCTTTGCTGCCTATGGCGCGATTGCGCGGGCCAAGGGCTTTCTGCAAGTCGCATCCTCGCCGCTGACCCGTTCCAGCTATCACGCAGGCGACGATTTTGCGAAGATGCGCGCCGCCCGCGAGGAAAAGCTGGCCCGTTCGCAGGAACGTGCGAAGGCCTGATGCCCGGCATCCGCGAAACCCGCCGCCTGCCCTACAGCGCCGAGCAGATGTTCGATCTGGTCGCCGATGTCGGTCGCTATGGCGAATTCCTGCCCTGGGTAATCGCAACCCGCGTGCGGTCCAATTCCGATACCGAGATGGTCGCGGACATGGTGGTCGGCTTCAAGGCGATCCGCGAAAGCTTCACCTCGCGCGTCAAAAAGGATCGCCCCCGCGAGATCGACGTCCATTATGTCGACGGCCCGTTGTCGGACCTCGACAATGTTTGGACGTTCCGGGCCGTGGACGATCACACCTGCGAGATCGATTTCCTCGTCGATTTCACCTTCAAGAACCGGTTGTTCGAGAAGATCGCAGGGCAATATTTCGACAAGGCTTTCCGCAAGATGGTCGAAGCGTTCGAGACGCGCGCGGCGCAGCTTTACGGCAGCAGCAACTCCAGCGCACACAGCGTCGCCTGACGGCGAATTTCGGCGCGTCCGCCGGGGCCGTCACCGCCATCGAAGAACCTGAGTTCGCCCTCCGGCTCGCCGGTCGCGCCGCGCACGACGCGGGCGAAGACCACGGTGCCGACGGGCTTTTGCGGGCTGCCGCCGCCCGGTCCTGCCACCCCGCTGATCGCCACGGCCACATCCGCCTTCGACCGCTCCAGCGCGCCTTTGGCCATCGCCCAGGCGCAGGCAATCGAGACCGCGCCGAAAGTTTCGATGATGTCGCGGGCCACGCCCAGCATCTCCATCTTGGCTTCGTTCGAATAGGTCACATAGCCGCGTTCGAGCACCGCCGAGGAACCGGCAATCTCGGTGATTGCGCCTGCCACCAGCCCGCCCGTGCAGCTTTCCGCCGTCGTCACCTTGCGGCCCAGCGCGGTGTTTTCGGCAACCACGCGGGCGGCAAGCGCAGCGATATCGTCAGGCAGGAGCGAGTGGGTCATGGCAAGGCCTACTTCTGCGCCGCTGCGGTGCAGACCGGCGGGTTCTTCACATCGGCCAGTTCCACGACAAAGGCGACCAGCCCGCCCATGTTCTCGCGCGGCAGCGGGCTCAGCAGTTCAAGCCCGCGCTCAATCTTGCCGCAGCTGTCGGGCTTGATTTCACCGGCAATCATCTGCCCTACCAGCGCATCGACAAAGGGGCGGAGCGCGTCGGCCGGCATGGCCGAGAGCATTGCCGCCATGTCCTCACCCTTGGCGGCCTTGCCTGCGCCGCCCTGATCCATGAAGGACTTGAGAAAGCGGAAGGCGCCCGGCCAGGCCTTGTCCTGCCCGTCACGGAACGGCGCGATATAGGCATTGCCTTCGCGTGCCATGAAGCCGTTTGTGGCAAGCTGCGGCCCACAGGCGGTCTTGGCCGCGTCGAAGGCGACGGGCATGACATAGACGACCGCATCGGACAGATCGGCAGGGTTCACGCAGGCCTTGTCCTGCGCCTGTGCGGCCGTGGCCGAAGCGAGAGCGGCAAAGGCAAGGGCGGGGGCGACAAGCGAACGGGTCATGCGGGTTCTCCTCAAGCGATGCGGGTGGCCAGGACGATGGCCTGCGCAGCGATACCTTCGCCGCGGCCGGTGAAGCCAAGCTTTTCGGTGGTGGTCGCCTTGATGCTGACCGCGCCTTCGGCAAGCCCCATCAGCCGGGCGACTTCGGCGCGCATGGCGGGGCGATGGGGGCCGATCTTGGGCGCTTCGCAGATCAGCGTGAGATCGACGTTCGCGATTGCATAGCCCGCGCTTCGGGCAAGGCCGACGGCATGTTCCAGGAAGCGGCCCGACCGCGCGCCCCGCCATTGCGGGTCACTCGGCGGAAAATGCGTGCCGATATCCCCTTCGCCGACCGCGCCCAGCACCGCATCGGTGATCGCATGGAGTGCCACATCGGCATCCGAATGTCCGGCAAGGCCCTTATCATGCGGGATCTGCACGCCGCCCAGCCACAATTCCTCACCCGCTTCGAGCCTGTGCACATCGAAGCCCTGACCGATGCGGAACGCAGGCAGGCTGTTCTGATCCATGAAATCCTCGGCAAAGGTGATCTTTTTCAATCGCTCGTCGCCTTGGACAAGCGCGACTGAACGATTGCTGGCCATCAGCACCTGTGCATCGTCCCCGGCATCGGTCGGGCCTGACCAGTGGCCGTGCGCCGCGAGAATATCGGCGAGACGGAAGGCCTGCGGGGTCTGGACACGGCGCAGGCTCTCACGCTCGGCCTTGCCCGTCATCACATTGCCCGCGCCGCAGACAGCCAGGCTATCGACCACGGGAAGCACGGGGATTGCGCCGGGATGTTCGCCAAGCGCGGCCAGCAAGCGGGCCACCACGGCATGGGGCAGGTCCGGGCGGGCGGCATCATGGATCAGGACGGCGGCGGGCGCGGTATCGGCAAGGGCTTCAAGCCCGGCACGGACCGAATCCTGCCGGGTTGCACCGCCAATGACAAATTGCACCCCTGCAATTCCGGCAAGCGCCGCCTCGGCCTCGGTGCGCGCATCGGGTGCGATCACCACCACCAGCGGATCAGCGCCGGCCTCGGTCAAGGCTTCGACCGAATGCCGGATCAGCGCCTTGCCGCGCCATTCGCGAAACTGCTTGGGCGTGTCGCCGCCGACCCGCAGGCCCTTGCCGGCCGCGACCACGATTGCTGCAAACGGGGGAAGGGGAGAGGGGGCGCCGACCATCGCGGCTTTCGCTTAGGCACTGGACGCGCTTTCGGCAATCCACTATGCGCCTGCCCAAATTTTAGGCAAATCTACCGATCATGACCACGCTGCCCACTCCGCCTGCGCTGAAGCCGATTGCCATCGGGCCTGTCGTCGTTGCCGAGCCTGTCGTTCTGGCGCCGATGACCGGTGTCACCGACATGCCGTTCCGCACGCTGGTGCGGCGCTACGGGTCGGGCCTCAACGTGACCGAGATGGTGGCGAGCGAGGCGGCCATCCGCGAGACCCGCGTCAGCACCCAGAAGACCGCTTGGGACCGGATCGAGGAGCCGGTTTCGATGCAGCTGGTCGGCTGCGATCCGGCCAGCATGGCCGAGGCTGCGAAGATTCAGGAAGGCAACGGGGCGGCGATCATCGACATCAATTTCGGCTGCCCGGTGCGCAAGGTCGTCGACCAGTTCGCCGGCAGCGCACTGATGCGCGAAGTGCCGCTTGCGGTGCGGCTGATGGAAGCGACGGTCAAGGCGGTGAAGGTGCCGGTCACCGTCAAGATGCGGATGGGCTGGGATCACCAGAGCCTCAACGCGCCTGAGCTTTCCCGCATCGCAGAAGACCTCGGCGTGCAGATGATCACCGTTCACGGGCGCACCCGCAATCAGATGTACAAGGGGCAGGCCGACTGGGCGTTCATCCGCAAGGTCAAGGACGCAGTCAACATCCCGGTGATCGTCAACGGCGATATCTGCACCATTGACGATGCCGCCAAGGCGTTGGAGCAATCGGGTGCGGACGGGCTGATGATCGGGCGCGGCGCCTATGGCAAGCCGTGGCTGCTGGGGCAGGTGATGCACTGGTGGCGCACCGGCGAGGCGCGGGCCGCGCCGGGGATCGACGAGCAGTATGCACTGGTGGTCGAACACTACCGCCGGATGCTCGATCATTACGGTCGCGACACGGGGGTGAAGATGGCGCGGAAGCATCTCGGGTGGTACACCAAGGGCCTTCACGGCTCGGCCGAGTTCCGCAATCAGGTCAATTTCATCGACGATGCTGACAAGGTGCTCTCAGAGATTGAGCGGTTCTATGCGCCGTTTCTGATGCAGCAGGCCGCCTGAGCGTGGCGTCTGTCCCCGCAGAACCGCATGGCGAGGGGCGTCCCGATGCACGCGCCCAGCTTTCTGGCCTGATCTTCGCGGTGGTGCTGATTAACGGCGAAGGTCTGATCGCAGAGGTCAATCACGCCGCCGAGGACCTTCTGGGCACCAGTGCGGTGCGACTTGTCGGCACGCGCCTGACCGACCGCATCGGCCCGCTTGATCCCCGCGTCGAGGCGCGGCTTACCGCGGACGACGAGGCGCTGGTGGCCCGCGATCTGGCGATCCGTGTCGGCTTGCAGGAAACCCGCGTCAATCTCACCGCATCGCCGCTTGGCGGTTATCCGGGCTGGCGCGTGGTGACGTTGTCGCAGATCGGCCATGACGATACGGCCAACCCCGCCGGCGGAGAGGCTATGCTTGGCGCACCGGCAGTGCTGGCGCATGAGATCAAGAACCCCCTCGCCGCGATCCGCGGGGCAGGACAACTGGCGGCGCGCAAACTGCCGCTTGCCGACAAGAAGCTGGCGCGGATGATCACGGACGAGGTCGATCGCATCGCCCGCCTCATCGACCGGATGCAGCAATTGGGCAGCACTCGCACCGGGCCGGTCCAGCCGTGCAACCCGCATGAAGCGATCCGCGCGGCTGTGGCGACCATGCGCGCGGCAGGCGGGCCTCAGGCCGAATTCGAGATCCGCGAGGAATTCGATCCCTCGCTCCCGCCCGTGCTCGCCAACCGCGATGCGCTTGAGCAGGTTCTGATCAACCTCATCTCGAACGCGCGGGATGCGGCCTTGGCGGGCGGGGCGAAGCAGGGGCTGATCATGGTCCAGACGCGCTTTGTCAGCGGCCTTGCGTTCAGCGCGATCCGCAATGGCCGCGCGGTGCCGCTGCCGATTGAAATCACTGTATCCGACAACGGCCCGGGGATCGATCCCACCTTGCGCGACCATGTGTTCGAGCCGTTCGTGTCCTCCAAGCCTTCCGGTCAGGGGCTCGGGCTGTCGCTGGTGCGCAAACTGGTGCGCGACATGAACGGCAATGTCAGCCACGAGCGTGACGCCCGCGCCGCGCTCACCCATTTCCGCCTGCACCTACCGCAGGCGCCGGAGGCGGTCTGAGTTTATGCCGACGACCTATCCTGTCCTGTTGGTCGAAGACGATATCGCCATCGCCACGGTGATCATTGCCGCGCTTGAGGACGAAGGCTTTACCATCGTCCACTGCACCGGCATCACCGCGCGCGACCGGCAGCTGGAACAGCGCCGCTTTGGCGTGATGCTGACCGATGTCATCCTTGAGGACGGCGATGGCCTCGCCAGCCTTTCCGCGGTGCGTGAACGGGCGCCGGACATGCCGGTGATCGTGCTGTCGGCGCAGAACACCCTCGATACGGCGGTGCGCGCCAGTGAAAGCGAGGCGTTCGAATACTTCCCCAAGCCCTTCGACCTCGATGAACTGGTCCATGCCGTGCGGCAGGCGGCCGGATCACGTGCGCCTGCCGCTGAGGATCCCGGCACCGCTATCCCGGGCGAGGGCGAGAAGATGCCGCTGGTTGGTCGCAGTCCGGCCATGCAGGGCGTCTACCGGATGATCACGCGCGTGCTGCGCAATGATCTGACCGTGCTCATCACCGGCGAAAGCGGGACCGGCAAGGAGTTGGTGGCCGAGGCTATTCACGAAATTGGCAATCGTCGCACCGGGCCCTTCGTCGCGGTCAACACCGCGGCGATCCCGGCTGACCTGGTGGAAAGCGAGCTGTTCGGGCACGAAAAGGGCGCCTTCACCGGGGCAATCGCTCAGGCGATCGGCAAATTCGAACAGGCCAATGGTGGAACCCTGTTCCTCGACGAGATCGGCGACATGCCCGCCGAGGCCCAGACCCGTCTGCTGCGCGCGCTGCAATCGGGGCGTATCCGGCGCGTCGGCGGGCGGCAGGAGATTGCGGTCAATGTCCGCATCATCGCCGCCACCAATCGTGACCTCACGCCAATGATCGCCGCGGGCACCTTCCGCGAGGACCTGTTCTACCGGCTCAACGTGGTCCCCATCGCTTTGCCCCCCTTGCGCGAACGGCGCGAGGATATTGCCGCGCTGGCGCAGCATTTCCTGCTGCTGGCAGCCGAGGATGGCTTGCCGCGCCGGGTGCTGACCGCAGACGCAATCGAGCGGCTTGAGCAGCGCATCTGGCGCGGGAACGTGCGGGAATTGCGCAATGTCGTCTATCGTCTCGCGCTGATGGCGCGCGAGGAGCGGATCGATGCCGATGCGGTATCGGACATCATCGGCCCCGAACTTTCCCCGGCAAGCGTGCCGCAGGATGGCGGGCAGGGCGGTTTCGGGGCGGCGCTGGCGGGCTGGCTCACCGCAGAAAACCCGCCGCCAGGCGCGCTTTATCACCGTGCCCTTGCTGCCTTTGAAAAGCCGCTGATCGAATATGCCCTTGGCCGGACGGGCGGCAACCAGCTGCGTGCGGCCCAGTTGCTCGGCATCAATCGCAACACGCTGCGCAAGCGGATCGGCGAGCTCGGGCTCGATCCCGACCGCTTCTCGCCTGCCTGATTGGCGCTGCTGAAGCACGAAACATCGCACAATCACAGGTTTTGGTGCGTTACATCTTGCAAATCTGCCACACCATTGTTGTAAAGCGGCAACGATGGTGGAGCCCCAACCCAGAAATCTGAGCCTCCCCACGCCGCCGCGCTGGTGGCGGCGATTTGTTCTGGCAGCCCGGCGGGCCAATGTCTTCCTGTGGCTGGAAGGCGCCGCGGTGGCAGCCTTGCTGGCGGCGATTGGCGCGACATGGTCCGCATACAGCCGTTCGGGCGCGCCTGACGATCTGTTGCCGACGATGTGGGTATCAGGCCTGCTGATGGCGACACTGGTTCCGGCAATGGCGCTGCTGGTGCTGATTGGCCGCCGCCTCGCACTGCGCCGGGCCGCGGGCAGCACCGCCCGGCTGCATGTCAGGCTGGTGTTCTTCTTCTCGATGGTTGCCGCGGTGCCGACGCTGCTGGTGGCAGGGTTTGCGGCCTTTCTGTTCCAGACCGGCGTGGACTTCTGGTTTTCCGACGAGTCCCGCGGGTTGATGGAGAACGCCAATGCATTGGCGCAGAACTATTACGATTCGAACCAGCGCAACGTCGAACAGAACTCCATCACCATGGCCACCGACATGCGCGTCACACTCGCGCGGGTGCCGATCACCGATCCCGATTTCCCGGACTTCTACACCTATCAGGTGCGCGGCCGGGAAATCTCCGAAAGCGCGATCTTGCAGCGCATGCCGGACGGATCGTTCCGCACGGCCGTGGCGGTCAATCTCACACAGGACAACAGCCCGCAGACCTTTAGTCGCGCCGCGGTGAAGCGCCTCGATCAGGGCGAGTTGGCCGTAGTGGTCGGCAGCCCCGAACGGATCGAGGCTCTGGTCCCGATCGACGCGGAAACCGGCGTCTATCTCTACAATGCACGCACCACTGAAGAGACGATGTTCAATTCATGGTCGAAGGCGCAGTCGATCGTCACGGCCTATGACCGGCTCACTGGCAGCGCGCGGACCTTGCAGCTGCGCTTCAACATCGCGCTGGTGGCCGTCAGCCTGTTGCTGGTGGGGCTTGCGATCTGGTTCGCGCTGCGTTTTGCTGATCGCCAGGTCGAACCGCTCACTGATCTTGTCGCCGCGGCACGCGAGGTGGGGCAGGGCAACTTCGCGCTCAGGCTCGAAGGGCGCACCGGCGCGGACGAGATCGGGCTTTTGAACCGTGCGTTCAACCGGATGACGGCCCAGCTCGACAAGCAAACGCAGGCGCTGGTCAACGCCAATCGCCAGATCGACGACCGCCGCGCCTTTACCGAAGCCGTGCTTGAATCTGTGACGGCCGGGGTGGTTTCGGTCGATGCGCAGGCGCGGGTCACGCTGATGAATTCCTCGGCTCAGGCGCTGCTCGCGCATGAGGGGTTGCCGGAGGATCTGGTGGGGCAGTCGCTTGAAACCCTTGCGCCGGAGGTCGCCCGTGTCGTGACCGAGGGCAAGGAGCGGGCGATCGTCACGCATGCCAAGGGCACCGACCTGCTCACCCTCGCGGTCAAGGTCGCTGCCGGGTCAGGCGGAGGCCATGTGATCACCTTCGAGGACATCACCCGCCAGTTGCTTGACCAGCGGCAGGCGGCATGGTCCGATGTGGCCCGCCGCATCGCGCATGAGATCAAGAACCCGCTCACCCCGATCCAGCTCGCCACCGAACGTCTCAAGCGCCGCTACCGCAAGCAGGTGGGAGATGAGGACCGCGAGCTGTTCGACGATCTGACGAATACCATCGTTCGTCAGGTCGGCGACCTGCGCACGATGGTCGATGAATTCTCATCCTTTGCACGCCTGCCCAAGCCTGTGTTCCGCGACGAGGACGCGCTCGATCTGGTTCGGCAGGCTGTGTTTTTGCAGGAAGTGGCCCATTCGGGCATCGCCTTCAGCGTCGCGTCCAGCGAACTGATCGACCGGGAAGTGCGCTGCGACCGCCACCAGTTCGGTCAGGCCATGACCAATGTGCTCAAGAACGCAGTCGAGGCGGTCGAAGCGCGCGCTGCCGAGGCCAAGGGCGCCTATGCGGGCGAAATTGCGGTGACGATGCGCGACGCGGGCGAGGCGATTGTGGTCACCATCGAGGATAACGGCATCGGCCTGCCCGCCAACCCCGAGCGTCTGACTCAGCCCTATGTCACCACCCGCGAGAAAGGCACTGGCCTCGGTCTTGCGATCGTCAACAAGATTGTCGACGAACATGGCGGGGACATGAGCTTTGCCAGCACCGCCAGCGGCGGAACCCGCGTGACCTTGCGGTTTGCCCGCGATCCCATCCCCATTGAAGGCGGCGCTGCATGATGCTGCTTTCGTTCGTCTCTGAAATTCCATGCGAAGGACCCGTCCGATGGCGCTCGAAATCCTGATCGTCGACGATGAACGCGATATCCGCGAGTTGGTGGCCGGCGTGCTCGGCGATGAAGGCTATGCCTGCCGCACTGCCGCTGACAGCACCGAGGCGCTTGCTGCGATCGACGAGCGACGGCCTTCGCTGGTGCTGCTCGATGTGTGGCTGCACGGCAGTCAGATGGACGGGCTGGAACTGCTCGATGCGATCAAGGCGCGTGAGCCCAATCTGCCGGTGATCATCTTTTCGGGCCACGGCAATATCGACACCGCGGTTGCCGCCGTGGGGCGCGGGGCGATGGACTTTATCGAAAAGCCCTTCGAGGCCGAGCGCCTGCTGCTGCTGGTCGAGCGCGCAACTGAGACCGAGCGCCTGCGCCGCGAGAATTCGCGCCTGCGTGAAGGAAGTTGGGGCAATGCCGAGTTCACCGGCAATTCCCCCGCCATCAACGCAGTGCGCGCGACCTTGAAGCGCGTTGCCAGCACCGGCAGCCGCGTGCTGATTTCGGGCCCTGCCGGCGCAGGCAAGGAAGTGGCCGCGCGGCTGCTCCACGCATGGAGCGCACGGGCGAACGGCGCCTTTGTGCTGGTCAACTCTGCGCGCATCACGCCTGAACGCTTCGAGCAGGAATTGTTCGGCGAGGAAGTGGGCGGCAAGCAGGTGCGTCCGGGCCTGCTGGAGATGGCCGATGGCGGGACGCTCTATCTCGATGAAATCGCCGACATGCCGCTGTCCACGCAGGCCCGTATCCTGCGGGTGCTGACCGACCAGAGCTTCGTGCGGGTCGGCGGCACGCGGCAGATTGGCGTCGATGTCCGGGTGGTTTCCTCCACCACCCGCGATCTTACCGTCGAGATGGCGGAAAAGCGGTTCCGCGAGGACTTGTTCTACAGGCTCAACGTGGTGCCGGTGGTGCTGCCGTCTCTGGCTCAGCGCCGCGAAGACATCCCAGCGCTCGCAGAGCATTTCTTCACCCGTTATTCGAACGATCAGGGCCTTGCCCCTCCGGAGATCTCTTCCGAGGCGATGGCCGCGCTCCAGGCCTATGACTGGCCGGGCAATGTCCGCCAGCTGCGCAACGTGGTGGAGCGCACGATCATCATGACCCCGCGCGAACGGCTTGGCGTGGTCGAGCCGGACATGCTCCCACCCGAGATCATCGGTGGCCAGATCGGCCTTGCCAGTGACAGCCTGACCGCGATCATGGGCGTGCCGCTGCGCGAGGCACGGATCAGTTTCGAGCGGGAGTATCTCTCGATCCAGATCAGGCGCTTTTCTGGCAACATCTCCAAAACGGCGAGCTTCATCGGCATGGAACGCTCGGCGTTGCACCGGAAGCTGAAACTGCTTGGCATGGCCGACCGGCGCGACGGGGACGAATAGAGCGAGACGCCCCGGCGCTGAAAAATCAAGCCTTGTCGCGCGGCTGTGCAATCGCCATTATGCACGCGTAGGCCGTCGCTCCCCGCTTTTTGCGACGGCCTGAGCCATGCGGACCGCACAACGACGGCCGCCAAGAACAGGAGCCACGACCATGTCCAGCGGGCGAACGCTCTCCCCCCGTCCGATTTCCCGTCCCGCCGCATCGCCCGATAGTGGAAGCAAGAGTGGCAACACGGCGGCGCGACAAGGCGGCAATCTTCAGGACGCCTTTCTCAACCTGCTGCGCAAGAACAAGATTCCTGTCACCATGTTTCTGGTGAAGGGTGTCAAGCTGCAAGGCATCGTGACCTGGTTCGACAATTTCTCGATCCTGCTGCGCCGGGACGGGCAATCACAGCTTGTCTACAAGCATGCGATCAGCACGATCATGCCCGGTCAGTCGCTCGATCCGGCGCAGTTCGGCAGTCAGGCTGGCGGTCGCAAGCAGAAGATGCTCCAGGACGTGTTCCTGAGCCGCGTAGCCGAAGCTGAAGTGCAGGTTACCATGTTCCTTGTGAATGGTGTGATGTTGCAGGGGCGGATTGCGGCCTATGATCTGTTCTGTATGTTGCTGGAACGCGACGGTGCCGTGCAGCTGGCCTACAAGCATGCCGTCTCGACCATTCAGCCCGCCGCGCCTGTTGACCTCAGCGTCGATGATGATGACGCCGAACATGACGGGATAGACGACTGAGCTTTGACAGCGAGTTTCAGGACGAGGTGACGCGCGGTGCGCGGGCCGTTGTCCTGTGTCCGGACATTCGATCTTTCCGCTACGATCTCGACGCGGCCGAGCGCCTCGCCGAGGCTGAAGGGCTGGCGCATGCGATCGGGGTCGTGATTGCCCATTCCGCTGTGCTGCCGGTGCGGCAGATGCAACCCAACACTCTGTTCGGTTCGGGCCAGGTCGAAAATATCGGCATTTGGTGCGCGCAATATGAAGCCGAGCTGGTGATTGTTGACGGGGCGCTTACCCCGATCCAGCAGCGCAACCTTGAAGACCGGCTCAAGCGCAAGGTGATCGACCGCACCGGGTTGATCCTTGAAATCTTCGGCGAACGCGCAGCGACAGCCGAAGGTCGCTTGCAGGTCGAACTGGCGCATCTCGATTATCAGCAGAGCCGCCTGGTGCGCAGCTGGACCCATCTCGAACGCCAACGCGGCGGCTTTGGCTTCCTAGGCGGTCCGGGCGAAACGCAGATCGAGGCTGACCGCCGGATGATCCGCCAGCGCATGGCTCGTCTGCGCCGCGATCTCGAACAGGTGAAGAAAACCCGCGCGCTCCATCGCGACCGGCGGGGCAGGGCGCCTTGGCCGGTGGTCGCGCTGGTGGGTTATACGAATGCGGGCAAATCGACGCTTTTCAACCGCCTGACCGGCGCCGAGGTAATGGCTGAGGACCTGCTGTTCGCAACGCTCGATCCCACCATGCGGGCGATCGGCCTGCCGGGAGTCGAAAAGGCGATCCTTTCGGACACGGTCGGCTTCATCTCGGATCTGCCGACCCAGCTGGTCGCCGCCTTCAGGGCAACGCTGGAAGAGGTCACCGCCGCCGACGTCATCTGCCATGTGCGGGATATGGCAAACCCCTCGCACGCCGCTCAGAAAAAGCAGGTGCTCGAAGTGCTCGCTGACCTCGAAGTGGTCGATGCGGAAACCGGCACAAGCGCGATCCCGATCCTCGAAGTCTGGAACAAGTGTGACCTTCTGGATGCTGATTCGCTTGAGGAATTACGCGAAGCGGCGTCGGGGCAGGGGGCTGTGATCGTTTCGGCCGCGACGGGGGAGGGGGTGAAGACCCTCGAAGCCGAACTCGCCCGGCTGCTCACCGGCGGCGCGCGCGAAGTCAGCTTCCTGCTGCCGGTCAGCGATGGCAGGCGTATTGCCTGGCTGCATGCCCATGGCGAGGTGCTGGCTGACGAGGATGGCGGCGAAGGTGAAGCAGGGCTGATGCGGCGGTTGACGGTCCGTTTGAATCCCAAGTAGCTTGGTCAGTTTGCCAGCCTTTCCTGATATTTACGGGTCTTTCTTCACCTGCTGCCAGAGACCCTCCTGCTGATCGAGCGTCAGAGTCGGAAAAACCTCGGGGCTGGCGAGCGTTTCCATCGCCCGGAAACGAGCTTCGAATTTGGCGTTGGCCGCGCGCAAGGCGTCTTCAGCGCTGATCCCATAGGCGCGTACGTAGTTGACCGCAGCGAACAGCAGGTCACCGGCTTCCTCAAGCTTGTCCGCGTCCGATACGGCGGCTTTGAGTTCCTGAATTTCCTCATTGATCTTGGCCAGCGAGCCAGAGGGATCCGGCCAGTCAAACCCGGTCCGCGCTGCACGCTTCTGGAGTTTTTCGGCGCGCACCAAGGCGGGCAATGCCAGCGCAACGCCATCAAGCGCACTGCTGATGCCCTTATCGGCCCGTTCGCGCGCTTTCATGTCTTCCCATCGGGCTTCGGTCATGGTCCCGTTTGCGTCGCTGAAGATGTGGGGATGGCGAGCCTCCATCTTGTCCGCGATTGCCGCGGCAACATCTTCAAAAGTGAAAGCGCCGACTTCTTCGGCCATGCGGGCGTGAAAAACCACTTGGAACAGCAGGTCACCGAGCTCCTCGCGCAGATCGGCCATGTCATTGCGCGCGATGGCATCCGCGACTTCATAGGCTTCTTCAAGCGTATAGGGCGCGATGGTTGCGAAATTTTGCGCCAAATCCCATTCGCATCCGTGGTGAGGGTCACGCAGGCGGGCCATGATCGCAAGCAGCGAAGCAAGAGGGGGTATGGAGTGGGTATCGCTCATCCTGATCCTCAAGATGGATAATATATATTATGTAAAATTTAAAGCAGCGATGATGCAGTGCCCTGCGCGAACATGAACCACTCGACGATCATGAAGATGCCGCCAAAAATCACGAGCCAGGCCAGCGCCATCCTGACGATCTGTCCCCATCCAAGCCGGTGAGACGCCAATGCGCTCACTGCCAGAACAAGCCAGCCGATGCTGGTGACCAGCGGCAGAAGCAGATCGGGCTTCATGCAACGATCTCCAGACCGTCATACCCGACCGTTACGAAGTCCGGCACCTCGCCGCACAATGTCCGGTAGTCCATGCTCTTGTCGAGATGGCTCAGCACCACACGGCCAGCCCGGGATTTCTCGCCAAGTTCAATTGCCATGCCGAGATGCGCATGGGTGGGATGCGGTTCACGGCGCAGGCAATCGCTGACGAGGATGTCGACCTTGTAAAACAGATCGATCATTTCGTCTGAAATTGCCGAAAAGTCCGTAGCATAGCCAATGCTCTTGCCGTCGGCTTCAAAGCGATACGCGGTGGTCTCTCCCGGACCATGGGCCATCTGGCACCAGTCGACACCGAAACCGGCAATCATTCTGAGCCGATCGAGCGTGTCGATTGTGCAGATTGTCGGATAGCCATCCTGCCCGGCGAAGACATAGCCAAAGCGCTGGCGCAACCGCCTTACGGTCTCGGTTGACGCGAAACCGGGTATCGGGCCTGCACGGCCATAGCGCAGGACCCGCAGGTCATCGATACCGTGGCAGTGATCGGCATGGTCGTGGGTCCAGAACACGGCATCGATATGGCCGACACGGTTGGCGAGCAGCTGGGCGCGGCAATCCGACGAGGTATCGACCAGCAGCCGGCGGCCTTCGTTGCTTTCGACCATGATCGAAACGCGCGTGCGACGATTGCGCGGCTCTTCGGGGTCGCAATCGCCCCAGTCGCCCGCGCCATCCGGCCCACCCAACCGCGGCACCCCAGTTGAGGTGCCCGAGCCGAGCATTACCACCTTCACGGCTTAGCCTTATTGAAAAGGCGAAAGAAATTGGCTGTGGTGACTTGCTTCAAGTGTTCCACATCTGTTCCGCGAAGCTGCGCTACGAAGCCTGCCGTGTCGGAGACATAGGCAGGCTCGCATACCTTTCCCCGATGCGGCACTGGAGCAAGGAAGGGGCTATCGGTTTCAACCAGCAGCTTGTCTTCAGGGATCACCTTGGCGATCTCCTGCAAGTCCTTGGCATTCCTGAAAGTCACGATGCCCGAAAGGGAGATCGTCAGCCCCAGCGCCAGCACCTTGTCGGCAAAATCGGCCGAGGCGGTGAAGCAGTGGATCAGCGCGGGAAAGGCCCCCTGCCCCATTTCTTTGGCAAGGATCGTGTGGGTATCGTCCTCGGCATCGCGGGTGTGGATTATGAGCGGCAACTGCGTTTCGCGTGCGACATCAATGTGCATGCGAAACAGCGACTTCTGCGCCTCTCTGTCCGATTTGTCGTAATAGTAGTCGAGGCCGGTTTCCCCGATCGCGATCACCTTGGGGTGCCGGGTCGCCTCCAGCAAGGCTGCGCGGCCGAGATCCTGATGCGCGTCGGCCTCGTGAGGATGAATGCCGACGCTGGCAAAGACATCCGGCTCGCGTGCGGCGGTGCCAACCACCTGCTCCCATTCACTCTGGCGGGTCGAGATGTTGAGAAAAGCCCCCACCCCCGCCGCTCGCGCCCGAGCCAGCACGCCCTCGCGGTCCTCGACGAGGCCTTTGTATTCGAGGTGGCAGTGGCTATCGACCAGCATCAATCGGCCTCGTCAGCGGGCAGTTCGAGCCGCGGAAACAGTGGGGTCGGCGGGGCGACCGTGTAACCGCTGGCGACAAGGCGGGGGAACCAGTCGGAGTCGCTCAGCGCCGCAAAGGTGCGCTCGTTCGCCGGAATACCGAGTTGGTCGAGCAGCGCGGTGGCCTTTTCCGGCACCACAGGCTGGATCGCTATGGCGAGATCGCGCAGTGCCACGAACAGCGTTTGCAGAACCGCCTTCATCCGCACAGGATCGGTCTTCTTGAGGCCCCAAGGTGCCTGCTCATCGACATACTGGTTGCAGGCGTAGACCGACCGCATCCATGCCTCGATGCCGGTCGAGAAGTTGAGGTCATTGAATTCTCGCGGAAGCTCGCTTTCGCAAGCAATCTTGACCGTCGTCAGCAAGGCCACGTCAGCCTCAGCCCGTTCGAAGGCCTCCAGCTTCCCATCCATGTTCTTGAAGATCATCGAAAGCGTGCGCTGGGCCAGATTGCCGAAGCTGTTGGCGAGTTCCGCATTGGCGCGCAAAACAATGGCTTCGGGCGAATAGCTGCCATCCTGCCCGAAGGCGACTTCGCGCATCAGGAAGTATCGCAAGGCATCGACCCCGAACTGTTCGGCCAGCGCCAGCGGATCGGTGACATTCCCGAGTGACTTCGATTCCTTCTGCCCACGATTAAGCAGAAAGCCGTGGCCGAACACCTGCTTGGGCATCGGAAGCTTGGCGCTCATCAGGAAGGCCGGCCAGTAGATCGTGTGGAAGCGCACGATATCCTTGCCGATCAGGTGCAGGCTAGCGGGCCAGAAATCACCCATGTCGTCGGGATAACCCAAGCCGGTCAGATAGTTGGTGAGCGCATCGACCCACACATACATGACATGGCCATCGCTGCCCGGGACCTTCACCCCCCAATCGAATGAAGTACGGCTGACCGAAAGATCGCGCAGCCCCTGTTCGACGAAGGCGATCATCTCGTTGCGGCGGCTTGCCGGTTCGAGGAAGCCGGGTGTCTTCAGCAATTCAAGCAGTTGGTCCTGATACTTCGAAAGCCGGAAGAACCAGCTTTCCTCAACAGTCCATTCGACCGGGGTGCCCTGGGGCGAAAGCTTTGCCCCCCCTTCCCCCTCAACCAGTTCGGTCTCGTCGTAATAGGCCTCGTCGCGGACCGAGTACCAGCCTTCGTAGCGATCAAGATAGAGATCGCCCGCGGCCTCCATCGCCTGCCAGATTGCCTGGCTGGCGCGGTGGTGATCGGGTTCGCTGGTGCGGATGAAGCGGTCATAGGATACGTTCAGCGCATCGCACATCTCACGGAAATAGCCTGACATTTCGTCAGCCAGATCGGATGGCGTGCGGCCCTGTTCCTCGGCCTTGCGGGCCATCTTCAGCCCGTGTTCGTCGGTGCCGGTCTGGAACCGCACGCGGCGGCCGGAAAGTCGCTGGAACCGGGCAATCACATCGGCGGCAATCGCTTCATAAGCGTGGCCGATATGCGGCTTCCCGTTGGGGTAGCTGATCGCGGTGGTGATGTAGAAGGGAGAGGTGTCAGCCATGGGCCGGTTCGCTAGCGGCGGCGGCCGCGACAAGCAAGCTGCCGATCTCGAAGGGGAGCATGGCGGGATCGAAATTTGCCGTGGGCGCTTCGGCTGCCAGTGCTACGAGAGCAGCGTGGGTATCGATCAGGCGGGCACGGCGGAGCGGGTCCTGCGCGGTCCGGGCGGCGCGTGCTGCGAGCGATTGTGCAAGATCGAGCACGGCCTGCATCCGCTCCCGGTCAGCGCGCGGACCGATCAGGCGGGCCAATTCTCCGCGGCCGGTCATCCCGCTGTCGCCGCCTGCCAGCAGAGCCGAGATCACGCGGGCAATCGGCGCCAGATCCTGTTCCGCAAAGCGCACCGCCGCGCCGAAGGATCCTTCCGCCGCAGCGATGGCCTGCGGGTCTGAAGGCAGCCCTGCCGTGTGCAGCATGGCACTCAGCTGACTGTCGGTCAGCACCGGAAAGCGCAAGGTGCGGCAGCGCGACCGGATCGTCGGCAGCAGGCGTGCCGGGCGGTGGGTGACGAGCAGGAAGAAAGTCCCGGCGGGCGGCTCCTCAAGGCTCTTGAGCAGGGCGTTGGCGGCGGCTTTTTCCATGTCGTCGGCAGGATCGATGATGATCGCGCGCCTGCCGCCGAGCGTCGGCCGGGTGATCAGGCGGCGCTGCATCGCACGGATCTGCTTGATGCGGATTGAGCGCGCGAGTTCGAAAGGCTTGCCCTCGGCCTGCGCCTTTTCGCCCTTGTCGTCCTTCGGGCCATAGGTCAGCGTGAGAATATCGGGGTGATCGCCCGTGGGCTGGGGGACGCCCGGTTCGGCCACCAGCTCGCGGGCTGCGGCCATGGCAAAGTCCCGCTTGCCCAGGCCTGCCTTCCCTGCCAGCAGCCAGCCGTGATGCATGCGTGCGCCGCCCAGCGCATCGCGCCAGGCGCGCCAGGCCTCGGCGTGGTTGGGCCATTCGGTCACGGTAGCAGGTCCGCGATGCTGGCAAGGATGCGGGCATGGATTTCGTCCGGCGTGCCCACCGCGTCGATCCGCGCAAAGCCCTGCGGATCAGCATCCGCGAGCGAGCGGAACGCGGCGGCGACAGCGCGGTGATAGGCGGCAGGACGCCCCTCGATCGCATCGGCCTCAGCCCCGCGTGCGGCGAGGCGTTCGCTCAGCGCGGTCTCTTCGGCTTCGAGCAGCATCACGCGGTCGGGGCGCAGGCCATCGCTGCCGAAGGCATGGAGGGCATTGATCGCCGCATCGCCAAGCCCCCCCGCCCCGCCCTGATAGGCGCGGCTTGAATCCACGAAACGGTCACAGATCACCCATTGCCCGCGGGCGAGCGCCGGGCGGATCAGGCGGGCGACATGATCGGCGCGGGCCGCGGCGAAAAGCAGCGCCTCGGCCTGCGGCGGCCAGCCGTCTCCCGGCGGGTTGAGCAACAGGTTGCGGATCGCCTCGGCTCCCGGTGTGCCGCCGGGCTCGCGGGTCATCACGACGCTCAGGCCCATGCCCTGAAGCGCATTGGCGAGCATGCGTCCCTGCGTGGACTTGCCCGCCCCCTCTCCGCCTTCAAAGGCGATGAAACGACCGCGCGGGGCGTTCATGAAAATACGCCCGCGATGGAGTTGATGATGCGGTCCAGCGGTCCCGCCGTGCCGACTTCGTGCGCTGCATAGAGCGGGATGCGCGCCGGGGCGACACCCTCGGCGGTCACTTCCAGAACGGCGACCTCCTGTCCGGCGCGGATCGGAGCGCGCAGAGGGCCTTCATAACGGATCGTGGCAGCAAGCGTGCTGTCGCTGCCGCGCGGCAGATTGATCGCGATGTCGCCTGCGGCCTTGAGCGCGAGCGAGCGCACATCGCCATCCTGCACCCGGGCTTCGCCCACCACTGCGCCTGGCGCGAACAGGCGGCGGCGGTCGAAGGCGGAAAAGCCCCATTCGACATAGGCTTTGGCCAGCCGCGCCCGCAGCCGGCCGTTTTCCACCCCGGCCAGCACCAGCACCAACCGCTGGCCATTGCGCCGCGCCGTCCCGAGATAGGAAAAGCCCGCTTCGTTGGTGAAGCCGGTCTTGATCCCGTCCGCGCCTGTCACGCGCCCGATCATCGGATCGTGATTGACCTGCGCAATGCCTTTGTAATCGAAGCCGGTGCGGCCGATGTAATAGCCGAACTTGTCCGGATGCCGCGTGATCATCGCCCGCGCGAGTGCCACCAGATCATTGGCGGTGGTGAAGGTGCGCCCTTCGTCGGGCCAGCCATTGGGACTTTCGAAGTGGCTGCCGGTCATGCCGAGGCCGAGCGCGGTGCGGTTCATCATGGCGGTCCATGCTGCCAGCGATCCGGCCTGCCCCTCTGCCAGCACGGCCGAGCCATCATTGGCAGAGACGTTGGCAATCCCGAGCAGTAGATCATCGACGCGCACGGCCTCACCCCTGTCGAGGAACATGGTCGAGCCCTTGCGCCGCCATTCGCTGGCGATGGCAGGGCTCATCACGTAGACCTGCGCCGGATCGAGCTTGCGTTCGGCCATCAGTTCGAAGGCAAGGTAGAGCGTCATCACCTTGGTGACCGAGGCCGGCATGAAGCGCGCGTCGGGGCGACGGGCGTGGAGCACCTGACCGCTGCCCAGATCGACCAGCAGCGCAACGGGCGCTTCGGCAGCAGTAGGGACCGCGGGTGCCACCGCACCAGCATCGGACGCGGCCTGCGCAGGCCCCGCAAAAGTGACGGCGAGGGCAGCAAGCAGCGAAACGGCGAAACGGTAAGATCTGGGGGGCATCACGCGCCGGGCTATACCCGCCCCCTCTTCGCTTGGCGAGGCGGGGCGGCCCCTCAGTTCACGATTTCGTCAGCCAGCAGACCCACGCTGAGCGCATAGTAGCTGGAGCAGTTGTATTCGAGGATCGCGCGGTAGTTGCCGGTCAGCAGCCACGCTGGGGCACCGGGGCCATCGGGCTGGAAGAATGCAACCATCGTGTCGTCAGCCAGTGGACGCAGCGGCTCGATCCCCACCGCGCGCCACTCGCCAACGGTCATCCAGCGGCTGAGCCTTTCGTGAACGCGCGGGCACACCGGCGAGACCAGCCGGGTGCGATAGGCCGAAACATCGAAGCCCGCAGGCACCGCCGCCCGCACACCCCACGGTTGGCCGGGGCGCCACCCGGCATCGCGGAAATAATTGGCGATGGAGGCAAAGGTATCGGCCCGGTTGGAGAAAATGTCGGCCCGCCCGTCTCCGTCACCATCAGTCGCGAGGCGCAGGTATACGCTGGGGAGGAACTGCGGGTTGCCGAAAGCCCCGGCATAGGAGCCTACCAGTTGTTCGCGCGGGTAGCCCTTGTCCGCGATCTTCATCAGCGCGACGAATTCGCCCGCGAACAGCTCGCGGCGGCGGCCCTCCCAAGCCAGCGTGGCGAGGCTGCGGGCGAGATCAAAGTCACCCTTGACCCGGCCATAGCTGGTCTCGTGCCCGAAGATCGCAAGGATGATCGGGGCCGGCACGCCGTAACGCGCCTCGATCTGGCTGAGGGTGTCGCGGTTCTGGTTGTAGACGGCCCTACCCCCGCCGATCCGCGCCGCATCGACATGCGTGGCGATGTAGGCAGACATCGGGGGATAGCCCCGAGAAGTCGCACTGCCGGGTTGGTTATTGTCGAGCGCAATCACCCGCGGATTGGGGGTGAGCCCCGCCGTCATCCGCGCGATCGTATCCTCGCGCACACCTTCGGCCCGGGCGCGGGCCTTGAGCAGTTCGAGATAGGCGTCGAACGGGATGCCATCGCTGCTCGCCTGCGCTGTCGCCGGCGCCGAGGCGGGGGTCGCCCCCAGCGTTGCGAGCGCGGCAAGCATCAGGGCTGCAACAGGAAGAAGACGGGGAATCATGTGACTAGGGATGTCACACCTTTGCTGAATCCCCAACAACCGAACTGGGGATGATGTGTGCAAGTTGCGCGCTGGCCGGGCAGGCCGCTGTTTCACGTGAAACAGCGCCGATAATGCAGATTGGCAGGGGTCTGAGCGGGGTCTGGCAGGGGTCAAGGACGGGGCAAGGTGGGGTCAGGCAGTCACCAGAAAGCCTGCAAACGGCAGGTGACAAAACCGCCGTTCGGCGCTAGCCGGTTGCGACAGAGGACAGGTGGCCGAGTGGTTTAAGGCAGCGGTCTTGAAAACCGCCGTAGGTGCAAGCCTACCGTGGGTTCGAATCCCACCCTGTCCGCCAGCATCTTTGCCGGGGGTTGTCATGATCGCGATGCTTCTGGGGGCAACCT
>VFQM010000769.1_pt1 | contig 32677 bp, 34 predicted proteins | sample 3512391 | NCBI WGS metagenome assembly VFQM01 (sample SAMN10412369, study PRJNA504923) | tailings metagenome | isolation source: Replicate 1 from Balatoc abandoned mine | place: Philippines
CGCTCAAGCAGTGGAAGCTCAGCCCCATCGACCTGGCCTCGCTGGACAAGTGGGATGACTACACCAAGGCCAAGGAAGCCATGTTCTTCTATACCGACACCGCCGATGCGCCGTGGACGGTGATCAAGTCCAACTGCAAGAAGCGCGCGCGCCTCAACGCCATGCGCTACGTGCTGCACAAGCTGCCGTACAAGGGCAAGGACCTGCAGGCCATCGGCGCCCTCGACCCGCTGGTTGTTGGCCGCGCCAACGTGGTTTACGAACGTGGCGAGCACACTGCCGACCAGCCGTTGTTGTAAACGTGCGTCGATTGCCCGGGGCGCGCCCGCTATACTGGCGCGCCCTTTTTTCTTGCAGTCGAGTTGTCTGTGACGATCCGTAGAACTTTGCTGGGCCTGCTTCTGGCAGGCGCCTGTACGCTGGCCTGGGCCGGCAAACCGCAACAGGAACTGGCTTCCGGCAGCGCCCTGCTGGTCGACCTGCAGAGCAACCAGGTGTTGTATGCCAGCAACCCGCAGATGGTCGTGCCGATTGCCTCGGTGACCAAGCTGATGACTGCGCTGGTGGTGCTGGAGGCGGCGCAACCGCTGGATGAGCGGCTCAGCGTACGCATCGACCAGGTGGCGGAAATGCGCGGGGTCTATTCGCGGGTGCGCCTGGGTAGCCAGTTGAGCCGCCGCGATCTGCTGCTGATTACCCTGATGTCCTCGGAGAATCGCGCCGCCGCCACCCTGGCGCATTACTACCCGGGCGGCGTGGCGGGCTTTGTCGCCGCGATGAATGCCAAGGCCCAGGCGCTGGGCATGACGCAGACGCGCTTTGCCGAGCCGACCGGGCTGTCCGAGGACAACCTGTCGAACGCCGAGGACCTGGTCCGGCTGATCCGCGCCACTCAGCGCTATCCACTGATCGGCCAGTTCAGCAGCACCCGCGAGCAGACCGTGGCCTTCACTAAGCCGAACTACACCCTGGGCTTTCGCAACACCAATCACCTGGTGCACAAGCCGAACTGGAACATCCAGCTGACCAAGACCGGCTTCACCAACGCCGCCGGGCGTTGCCTGGTGATGCAGACCAAGATTGCCGGCAAGCCGGTGGCCTTCGTGGTGCTGGATGCCTTCGGCAAACTGACCCATATGGCCGATGCCAATCGTCTCAAGCGCTGGATCGAGACGGGCCAGGTGACCCCGGTGGCACCTGCGGCGCTGGCCTACAAGCAGCAGCGCCTGGCCGAGCGGGCGGCGCCCTGAGCGGGCTGTGATGGCTGTCGCGCCACGCCGTGCACAGGCTTGTGCACGGCAGGCGAGGCTAGTCCAATACGCTGCAGAGGTCCTGCCGGATACCCCGTACGTGGCTCATCTCCAGGCTGCGTGCGCTTCACTTACCTTGTTGCGGAGTCATCATGCGTTACCTGCCAACTGCCCTTCTTGTTGCCAGCCTGGGCCTGGCCTGCACCGCCCAGGCGCAAACCCTGGTGGCCACCAGCAATATCCTGGTGCGTGCGCTGGACCGCAGCCTGGACTTCAGCTCGGACACCACCACCTCGCTGCGCGACATGAAAGTCGTCCTGGCGGCGCGTGAAGAAGCGGCCAGCTTCGTGGCCAGCGCCGGCGAACTACGCGGCGTGCAGCTGGAGGCGGCGCTGCGCAGCCTGCGTGGGCAGTTGCCGGAGGCCCGCGAGGCCAGCGATATGCAACTGGCCGAGGCGATTCTCGCCCTGTAGGTCGTGGTGCGGCGCGCGCTTCAGCGCGTCGCCTCGAACATCACATAGACCTTGCGGCAACGCTCCAGCACTTCCCAGGTGCCGACGAAACCGGCGGGAATGACGAAGCGGTCACCGGCACGCAGGGTCTTGCTCTGCCCCTGTTCGTCGCGCAGTACCGAGACGCCTTCGAGGATCTCGCAGTATTCGTGCTCGCTGTAGTTGACCCGCCATAACCCCGGCTCGCCCTGCCAGGTGCCGGCATGGAATTGCTGGCAGGGGCTGCTGTAATGGTTGCAGACCTGCTGCTGCGGGTCGCCGGCGAGGATTTTTTCCGCGGCCGGACGATAGTGTTCGCTAGGGCTGCTGGCGGTGGCGAAGTCGACGATCTGCGCAATATTCATGGTGGCTCCAGGCGGGTTGGGATACGTGGCCTGGACGCAGTCTATGTTTGATAAAACGCACAAAACAAGCGGCCGATACCGCGATATGTCTATTCTTTGCTGTGCCTGTCAAAAATATTGAAACCTTACCGGCCCTGGTTTAGGGTGGCATCTTGTCGCGGCCGCCGGCCGTCGCCGGCTTGCATAATAAGAGGACCATGCCATGACCACCCTGACCCGTGCCGATTGGGAAGCGCGTGCCCAGCAGTTGCAGATCGAAGGCCGCGCGCTGATCGACGGCCAGCTGTGCGACGCCCTGAGTGGCGAGCGTTTCGCCTGCATCAGCCCGGTGGATGGCCGGGTATTGGGCGAGGTGGCCAGCTGTGCACAGGCCGATGCCGATCGTGCGGTGGCCGTGGCGCGGGCGCGCTTCGAGTCGGGCGTGTGGTCGCGCATGAAGCCGGTCGAGCGCAAGAAGATCATGATTCGCTTCGCCGACCTGCTCGACGCCCATGCCGAGGAACTGGCCCTGCTGGAAACCCTCGACATGGGCAAGCCGATCGCCTTCTCCCTGAGCGTCGACGTGGCCGGTGCCTCGCGCGCCATCCGCTGGAGCGGCGAGGCGATCGACAAGATTTATGACGAGGTGGCCGCCACCCCGTATGACGAACTGGGCCTGGTGACCCGCGAGCCGGTCGGCGTGGTCGCGGCCATCGTGCCGTGGAACTTCCCGATGATCATGACCGCCTGGAAGCTCGGCCCGGCCCTGGCCACCGGCAACTCGGTGATCGTCAAACCGTCGGAAAAATCTCCGCTGACCGCCATCCGCATGGCCCAGCTGGCACTGCAGGCCGGCATTCCGGCGGGTGTGCTCAACGTCCTGCCCGGCTATGGGCATACCGTGGGCAAGGCGCTGGCCCTGCACATGGATGTCGATACGCTGGTGTTCACCGGTTCGACCAAGATCGCCAAGCAGCTGATGATCTACGCCGGCGAATCGAACATGAAGCGCGTCTGGCTGGAAGCAGGCGGCAAGAGCGCCAACATCGTCTTCGAGGACGCGCCCTGCCTTCAGGAAGCCGCCGAGGCCGCCGCCATGGCGATCTGCTTCAACCAGGGCGAGATGTGCACCGCCGGTTCGCGCCTGCTGGTGCAGCGCTCGATCAAGGATCAGTTCATGCCCATGCTGGTCGAGGCCCTCAAGAGCTGGAAGGTCGGCCATGCACTGGACCCGCAGACCCAGGTCGGCGCGCTGGTTGACCAGGGCCACCTGAATACCGTGTTGTCCTACATCGAAGCCGGCCATGCCGAGCAGGCCAAGCTGCTCTGCGGCGGCCAGCAGACCCTGGCCGAGACCGGCGGCGTGTATGTCGAGCCGACCATCTTCGATGAGGCGCACAACCAGATGCGCATCGCCCAGGAAGAGATCTTCGGCCCGGTACTGACGGTGATCCCGTTCGACACCACCGAGCAAGCCATCGCCATTGCCAACGACAGCATCTATGGCCTGGCGGCAGCGATCTGGACCAGCAACCTGTCCAAGGCGCACCTGTGTGCCAAGGCGCTGCGCGTCGGCAGCATGTGGGTCAACCAGTATGACGGCGGTGACATGACCGCACCGTTTGGCGGCTACAAGCAGTCGGGCAACGGCCGCGACAAGTCGCTGCATGCCTTCGACAAGTACACGGAAATCAAGGCGACCTGGATCAAGCTGTAGTGAACCTGGAAAGCAAGTGGCTGGATGACTTCGTAGCCCTGGCCGCCGCCGGCAGTTTCTCCAAGGCGGCGGAAAAGCGCTTCGTCACCCAGCCAGCCTTCAGTCGGCGTATCCGCAGCCTGGAGGCGGCCGTAGGGCTGACTCTGGTCGACCGCACACGTACGCCGGTGGAGCTGACCGAGGCGGGCAAGCTGTTTCTACTCACGGCGCGCAATGTCAGCGAACAGCTGGCGGAGAGCCTGCGCCAGTTGCACAACCTGGAGGGCCAGCAGGGCGAGGTGCTGCAGATCGCCGCGGCGCATTCGCTGACCCTGGGGTTTTTCCCCGAATGGATTGCCCGGCTGCGCCGGGATGGCCTGCCGCTGCAGGCGCGTCTGGTGGCCAGTAACGTCGGCGAGGCGGTGCATGCGTTGCGTGAAGGGGCCTGCGACCTGATTCTTGCCTACTACGACCCGGAGGCCGCGTTGCAGCTGCCGCCGGATATCTTCCCCTCTCTGCACCTGGGCAGCACCCACATGCTGCCGGTCTGTGCCCCCGATGCGCAGGGCCAGCCGCTGTTCAGCCTGGAGGGCGGGCAAGCCGTGCCCTTGCTGGCCTACAGCGCTGGCGCACTGCTCGGACGCTCGGTGCACGCCTTGTTACGCCAGCGTGGTCTGCGTAGTAGCACGGTGTATGAAACGGCGATGGCCGACAGTCTGAAGAGTATGGCCCTGCAGGGCCTGGGGGTGGCCTGGGTACCGCAGCTCTCGGTGCGTGGTGAGCTGGCCCGTGGCGAGCTGCTGGTGTGCGGCGGCGAACAGTGGCAGGTGCCACTGGAGATTCGCCTGTACCGCTGTGCCCTGTTGCGCAAGGCCAGCGTACGCCTGTTGTGGCGCAAGCTGGAAAGCGGTGTGGGCGCGACGGCAGAGCGCTAACGTGCCGTCGCGTGCCGTGGCCCCACCCGGTAGGGGGAGGCCACCGCTACACCTTAGAAGAAGTAGTTCAACTGAGCGCCCAGGCCATGAGCGCTGTTCTTGTAGACGGCGCTGTAGCTGCCCTTGCGCGCACTTTCCACGTGGATGTCGGTATCTTCTTCGCGCAGGTAGGAGTAGGCCAGGTCCAGGCTCATCTGCTCGCTGAGCGTCCAGCCGAGGCCGAAGCTGATGGCTACCCGGTCGCCACTGGGAATACGCGGCGAGCGTTCGTGGTTGTTGGTCGGGCTCTGGTCGAAGGCAATGCCACTACGCAGGGTCAGGTCCTTGCTCAGTGCATAGCTGACACCGGTGGCGTAGGACCAGCTGTTGTTCCAGTGCTGCTTTTCTTCCAGAGCCACAGGGAAGGCGCTGACCGGTTTGATGGTTTGCAGGCGGCTCCAGCGCGTCCAGGCGGCACCGGCATATACGGTCCAGCGGTCGTTCAGCTGGTGAGTGATCGAGCTGTCGATCATTTCTGGCGTGCGCAGGTCCAGAGTGGTCTGGTAGTCGCCATTCACCGGGGCGGGCATGCCTGAAACACTGGTCTTGCCTTCCAGGCGATAGTCGACCATCGAGTGATAGGTCACGCCCAGGCGGGTGCGCTCGCTCAGCTCCAGCAGCAGGCCGGCATTGAAGCCCACGGCAGTGTCGTCACCCTCGATGACGATGCGCCCGTTATCGACCAGTGCGGCGGTTTCCAGGCGGCCTTCGACCCGGTTGAAGGTCGGCCCGAAACCCAGCGACAGTTAGTCATTGACCCGGTAGCTGAGAGTCGGCTGCAGGGTCACCACGTTGACTTCGCTGTAGTCGCCGAAGAAGCGGCCCTGGAAGCCTTTTTCGTACTCGGTGATCATGCCGTAGGGCACATAGAAGCCCAGGCCGAAGGTCCATTGCTCGTTCAGCGGATTGACGTAGAAACCCATGGGCACGCCGGTGAAGGGCACCATGTCGCCATCATTGCTGCCGGTCAGTGGCTGATTGGTCAGTGGTGTGCTGCCGGAAGTGTCGTCAATGCGGGTTTTGGCCAGGATTACCGCCGCGCCCACGCTGGCTTGCTCGCCCTTGAGCAGGGCCATGCCGGCCGGGTTGCCATACACCGTGGTGGCGTCGTTGGCCGAGGAGGAACGACCGGCAAAGGACGTGCCCATGGCGCTGACACTCTGTTCGTTGAGGGCAAAACCGGCAGCCAGCAGTGAGCCGGATGCACTAGCCACGGCCACGGCGAGGAGGCTGTTGACGACTTTCTTCATGGGTTCACAACTCCAGTTCGGACGGCCCTACAACACCCCGATTCGGGCCGCCAACAAGGCGCAAAACAGCGCGCTAGACGGGTTGGGGCGCGGCATGATGCCATGGATGGCACCAATCCGGAAGATGAACAAATGGCCAGTTTTCCGCCGCTATGGGATGTTGGGGGATTCTTCGGGAATGCCGCCTGGAGTATTGGCTAGAAGCTGCATGCCCTTGAAAGCCATGGCGAGAGTTCTGGGGTCGCCGTTCCCAGGTTGCCGGGCATCGGGGAACTCAAAGCTTATTTCGTTCTCTGCAGTTCTGAATTGTGAGGCGGGAATCTCAATTTCATGATTACCAATGATGCCGGTATAGATGAGTTTATCATTCAGGAATATCCGGGTTCGTTGCGGGCCAAGCGAGTCTGCGTATAACGCCAGGTGGTAGATAGTTGTAGGTGTGGCATTCAGATTGAACAAGATCGACGCTTGCGGAGAGGATGACCAGCGATGTTCTCTTTCGGTATGGCTCCAACCGATGAAAACAAGTTTCTCGGAGTCGTGTCGGAGTATTTCTCCCGGAGAGAGGGCTGGGAGCCAGGATAGCCGGCCTTGGATACTTTCTCGGAGCCGCTGATGGTGTCCGCTTGGGTTTGCCAGGAACTGAGGATATTGCCAGTCGAATAGGTATTGCCGATGTTCATCTACGTTGGGTTGGGCATTCCAGAGCAGCGTATATTGATTAAGTAGTCCTTGTCCTGAATTGATGGCGATTGCAAAGAGCGCGCTCAACAGCAGTGGTGTTGCCAGCAATTTCCGTTGGATGATCTGCTGCAAGGATGGCCAGACGCTGATGGTCAGCAGAAAAAGGCCAGGCAGGGCATCCATCATCAAGCGGCTGCCGTAGGAGTGGCCGCCCCACCAGTGTGGGAATCTTGAGATAAACAAAAGATGCAGGAGTGGCCAGCCCAGTCCTATCAGAAGCCACGCTTTGCCCAGGTCGAGCGTTCTTCTCGAGCGGCCATAGCATAGCCAGGCGACTAAAATGAAGGGTGAATAGATGAGTAGTCCGCGAGCCGGACTCAGCAGGTTGCCGAGGAGCGCTTCCTGGAAATTGTTGGTTTCCAGGCGCTTAGGTGAATAATAGTCCGGCAGCAGTTGACTGAACTCGTACTGGCTCCAGGTTATGAACAGGGCGAGCAGGGAAGCCAGCAGTAGTCCACTTCTGATTGCCAGTGCCGGGCGCTGGGTGAATAGCGCCAGTAACAACATTGGCGAAAGTAGTGAGAGGGTCGGGCGGCACAGGTAAGCGGCGAATAGGCAGATCGCCAGCCATGGCCACAGCGCAGCCTGGTTATGTCGGATAATTCTTGCGAATAGATAGATGGATAGCAATGCAAAAAGAGTGGCGAAATTATGTGACCATAGTGCGGTCAGCGTGGTGCTGATCCATGCCGAGCCGAAGAGAAATACACCGGCAATCAATAAGGCACTGCTTCTGTCCAGGAAGAGTTGAGCAAGCTTTATAAGGAGGATGAAGGTAAATACAGTGGTGAAGCAGGCAATAATAATTTGCAGGGTACCTTCAGATTTGAAAATATCGACATCCAGCGCTTGAGCGGCAGCGATGAATGGAATGCTGGCCAGTGAAGAGCCGATGGGGAAGTAATAATATGAATGGTTGTTCTTGCGGTAAATCATGTGAGCGAAGTCTTGTAGGGCTTCCGCGTTGTACGCATCTAATTTTACGGTGCCGTGCAATAAAATTTGCTCGGTGACGAGCAGTGTGCCGCGCGGATCGGAACCGGTATTGCGAGTTTGTGTAAAGCAAGCGATAAGAATGATTGCTGCAATAGCAATGAGTACCCGGATATCTTTTAGTATGGCCATGATTTTATTTTGCTGAATGTGGGCTGTTGGAAAGGTGCACTATAAGGTGTTGGGTGCATGGGCAATGTTTGTACCCATTTTAATAAATGGGCTTGGTAAGAATGGGCGCTGTTGGAAATGTAATGCTGTGTTTGTCGGTATTTTGTTTCTGTAACAAATTGTCGGGTTCTGTGAGGGTCATATGTCCAGTTTGTTGAATATAAAAGCCGGCATATTGCGGATCACCCACATAATCAGCCGCCATTTGCCAGGCGTATAGCGTGTGGCCTGTCCTTTTTCCATGGCCTGGACAATATCCGCCGCTACATTTTCCACGTTGGCCAGGGCGGTGCCCTGGGCCTTGAATGCCGTTGTCATGGGGGTGTCGGTGGGGCCGGGCTTGATCAGCACTATCTTGATGTCTGTTCCGGCAAAACGATGTTGCAGGCCCTGGGCGTAACGCGTGACCAGTCCTTTGGCTGCGCCGTAGACATAGTTTGACTTGCGCCCGCGATCGCCCGCGACCGAGCCGATCAGTGCCAGCACGCCCTTGCCGCGTTGTTGGAAGTGGCTGACGAAGGCTTCGGCGAACAGTACCGGGGATAGGCCGTTGATGGCCAGGGCTTGCTGGCAGCGCAGAAGGTCGTCTTGGCAAGCCTGTTGTTCCGGGAGATCACCGTGGGCGATCAGCACCTGATCCACGGGTTGTGCGCTGATGCTTTGCGCTACGCTGCGCTGTATGGCCTCAGGATCGTTGAAATCGCCCTGCAGAATAATCTCTACGAGCGCTTGTGGATTGCGTGCGCGCAGGTCGTCGGCGATGCGCTGGCAGCGTGACTCATCGCGTCCGATCAGGGTCAGCCGGTGGGCTGCCTGTTGCAGCCAGAGGCGTGCGCAATGGCTGGCCATGCTGGAGGTTGCGCCGACAATGACGATGTGCAGGGGGGCGTGCATGTTCAATATCCCATCAGGCGACGTGACAGGCCGGAGCTGATGCCGGGGTCGCGGAAGGTGAGGAATTCGCTGAGACGTGGATAGCCCTGCTCGAACAGGTCGCGGGGCATTCTGGCGTCTTTGGCGGGGTAAAGTGCGCCTCCGGCTTCGCGTACCAAACTGTCCAGCCGCTGGAACAGGCGCAGGGTGCTATCGCCACGGTTGGGGAAGTCGAGCGCCAGGGTGACGCCGGGGCGCGGAAAACTGAGCAGGCCGGGTGCCTGGCGTTGGCCAAAGGTTTTCAGTACGGCGAGGAAGGAGCCTTCGCCGCTGCGGGCGATCTCTTGTAGCAGGGCGGCGATGGACTCGCGGCCACTGCCTGGCGGTACAACGCATTGGTACTGGTAGAAACCGCGCGGACCATACATGCGGTTCCACTCCTGCAGGTTGTCCAGTGGATAGAAGAATCCCTGGTAGTGCACGCGGCGTTGCCCGGCGCGGCGAGCATGGAGATGGAAATACAGGCTGTTGAATGGGCGCAGGCTGAGGCGGTTGACCAGCGGCAGAGGGGGGGTAAAGGGCATGCGCCACTGTTTCCGGGCGGGTTGTGGACCGCTCTGGGCATTGCTGGGGTTGGCGCGCATGAAGATGCCCCGTCCGCTGCTGGTCAGGCAGTCGATCCAGGAAACCGTGTGTTGCCAGTCGCTCTCGGAGGCTTTGGCCAGTTGGAAGAATTCATCCAGGCTGCGATAGGCGATGGTTTCGCTGTCCAGCCAGGGGCCGCTGGCGGATTGCAATTGTAGTTCTACCTCACTGATCAGCCCGGTCAGCCCCAGGCCGCCGATGGTGGCGGCCAGCCACTCTGGGTTTTCGGTGGGGCTGCAGTCGAGTAGGCTGCCGTCGCTGCGGATCAACCGCAGCCAGCGCACATGGTCGCCGAAGGAGCCGCATACATGATGGTTCTTGCCGTGTACATCGTTGGCAATGGCGCCCCCAACGGTGACCAGTTGGGTGCCAGGCGTGACCGGTAGAGTCCAGCCAGAGGACATGGCCAACTGCTGGATATCACGCAGCAATACACCTGCTTCGCAGCGCAGGCGACCGGTGTCGCGGTCGAAGGCCACCAGTTGGTCAAGGCCGCGGGTCAGCCACAGGCTGCCGCCGGGGTTGAGGGCGGCATCGCCATAGCTGCGACCCATGCCATGGGCCAGCGCGGGCAGTGGGCAGGCGGCAAGTTGTGTGGGCAGCCTCGGGGGTTGTTGCAGGCTGATCAACTGATGCGGTTCGGCCTTGAGGCGGCCCCAGGCATGGACTGGCGTCATGTGCCTATCGTCTTGAATACATAGCGTTTGTCCAACTGATATTTGCTCAGGTAGCCGATGGCCAGGCCAATGCAGCCGCCCAGGTAGCGCATCTCGCGGCTTTCGAACAGGTAGTGGAAAAGCAGTTCGAAGCCCCAGAATATCCCGGTGGTCAACAGGCCCATGACACTGTAGAGAATGAAGATTTGTCCGTCATGCACGGTATTTTCCGCCTGGAAGTGGAAAATGTAGCGCTTGTCCAGCACATACTTGACCACTAGACCGACCCCGGTGCCGGCAATCAGGGAGAGCCACAGCGCCAGCTCACCCTGGTACAGACGCATGGCCAGTTCCTGGGTGCCGATGTTCGCCAGAGTTGCAATCAGGGCCAGGAATGCGTATGTGGCGAGCAGCGACATTGTCTTCTTCTAATAATCACAAGAATTGCGTGGGGTAAAAGCGCATGCATGCTAGCGCAGCCAGTCGTTCAGCTCTAGAACAGCTACTCGGTTTAGTGAAATTGATGCGCCCAAGGCAGTGGGTGAAGAATGGATTCGTTCTGGCGCCGCTGGTGTTTGCTGGCGCCTTTCTGGAGCCGGAATCAGTCAGCCGGGCGTTGTGGGCGGCGTTGTTGTTCTGCCTGGCGTCCTCGGCGGTGTATGTCGTCAACGACTTGCAGGATATTGAGCGGGATCGCCGGCATCCGACCAAGGTGAAGTCGCGCCCGCTGGCCTCTGGGCAGGTTTCCGTATCGGCTGCGCTCGGCTTGCTGGTTATCCTCTATGCGGGGTTGGCATTGGGTTGGTGGTTGATGCCTGCAGTGGTGCCGGTGATCGCCGCCTATCTGTTGCTCAACCTGGCCTATACCTTCGTGCTCAAGCATCAGCCGGTGGTGGATATTTTCACTATCGCCATCGGCTTCGTATTGCGCGTGTATGCCGGCGCCATGGCATTGGATGTACCCGTGTCGTCCTGGATGTTCGTGACCACCTTGTGCCTGGCGCTGTACTTGGCATCGGTCAAGCGCCGTCAGGAGTTGTGCCAGAGTGGCGTGGAGGGACGGCAAGTCCTGGAGAATTACTCTCTTTCGCTGGTTGATCGCTATGCTGAGATGTCAGCGACTGGCGCGCTGGTGTTCTACAGCCTGTTCGTCATGTCGGCCAAGCCGGAGCTGGTAGCGACCGTCCCGTTGGTGCTGTTCGGTTTGTTCCGCTATTGGTTCGTGGTCGAGCGACAAGGTGGTGGCGAGTCGCCAACCGATGCCTTGCTGACCGACTGGCAGTTGCTGCTGACGGTGCTGCTCTGGGTCGGCTTGTGCGCCTGGACGCTATGGCCGGTGGAGGTCTGAGTGTATGGATCTGGCCTATCTGGTGACGCCTGGTGTGGCATGGCTGTGTGCTGGCAGCCTGAAGTTTGTAGTCAACAGCATCCGGGCGCGCCGCCTGGCGTTCGGGCTGATCGGTTATGGCGGGCTGCCAAGCAACCATAGCGCCATCGTCAGCAGCATGGCGGCGTTGATCGCTTTGCGTGAGGGACTCGCCGAGCCGGCATTCGGGGTGGCGGTGACCTTGGCCTTTATTGTGATCCTCGATGCCAATAGCTTGCGGCGTCAGGTGGGGCGACAGGCTGCGCAGATCAATCGCCTGGCCGCTCGTCAGGGCGAATCACCTGATCTGCGCGAGCGTATGGGCCACACGCCGCTGGAGATCGCCGCCGGCATTCTGGTTGGTTTGCTCGTAGCCTGGCTGGTCAACCAGCTGCCCTGGGTATGACGGACCGACTGTCGGCCGGTGCGCTGCGCGTGCCGCGTCGCGCGCTGGCTCTGGTGGTGGTGGTGGCCGTGCTGGGCTATGGCCTGATGCTGGGGCACGCTGACCGTGTGGTGTTGCAGCAAGCCATGCGGCAGCTGCCGGAAGCGCTGCTCTGGCAGGTAGCCGGCTTGGCCTTGTGCAGCTATTTGCTGCGTTTCTGCCGCTGGCAGTATTTCCTGGGGGCGTTGGCCTGGCCGGTGGCCTGGTGGCGTAGTCTGGAGATCTACCTCGGTGCATTTGCCCTGACGCTCAGCCCGGGCAAGCTGGGCGAGCTGGTGCGGTCGCTGTACCTGTTGCCGCTGGGTGTGCCGTTGCATGCCAGTCTGGCGGCCTTTCTCGCGGAGCGCCTGCTCGATGTGCTGGCCGTGGCTTTGTTGGCGTGCCTGGGTGGTTTGTTGTTCGTGCAGTTCCAGGTGGCCTTGGGAGTGCTGCTGGGCTTGCTGGGGGTGTTGCTGTGGGTCTGCACGAGAGGTTTACCCGTGCCGTTGCTGCAGGCATTGTTGCGGCGTCTGGCGCGGCGTGTTCCGGTCTGGCCGGTTCGTTTGCCATTTCTGCTGTCTGGATGGCGGTTGCTGGTGGGCACGGCGTTGGCGTTGTTGGCCTGGTCCGCTCAGGGGTTGGCACTGGCCTGGCTGGTTGAAGGGTTCGGCTATGCCCTGTCACCCTGGCTGCTGATGGGGATTTATTGCCTGAGTCTGCTGGCCGGGGCGGCCAGTTTGCTGCCGGGGGGCATTGGTGTAACCGAGGCCTCGATGACCGGTCTATTGGTGTTGGCCGGCCTGGGTTACGAAGATGCCTTGTTGGCCGCCCTGATCTGTCGCGGCCTGACGCTCTGGCTGGCCCTGCTGGTTGGTTTGTTGGCCATGGCGCGCCTGGCTTGCACCAGGTCTGCAAGCGTATTGTCCTGAAACAGGCCTTGCCATGTATCGGGCCACGCCGGCCTGGCATCCACAGCACAGGCTCTTGCGGTATACTGCGCGGCCCACCGGGCCTGGAGCTGTGGTTGGGACTGACATGCCAAGCCACGCCTTCTGCGTGGCTTGTTGGTTTTTGTCGCGCCGTGAGGCGCCCGCACATGAGGCAAGACGATGAGCGCACTGGTTGGCGTGATCATGGGTTCCAAATCCGACTGGAGCACCCTCTGCCACACCGTCGAAATGCTCGACAAGCTGGGCATTCCCAATGAGGTCAAGGTGGTTTCCGCTCACCGCACCCCGGACCTGCTCTTCCAGTACGCCGAACAGGCCGAAGCCCGTGGTATCCAGGTGATCATCGCCGGTGCCGGCGGTGCCGCCCACCTGCCGGGCATGTGCGCGGCCAAGACCCACCTGCCGGTACTCGGCGTGCCGGTACAGTCGGCCGTGCTCTCGGGTGTCGATTCGCTGCTGTCCATCGTGCAGATGCCGGCCGGTATTCCGGTCGCCACCCTGGCCATCGGCAAGGCCGGTGCGGTCAACGCCGCGCTGCTGGCGGCGAGCATCCTGGGTCACCAGCACCCGCAGTTCCACGCCGCGCTCAAGCAGTTCCGCACCGAGCAGACCGAAACGGTGCTGGAAAACCCGGATCCGCGTTCCTGACAGGGGCCTGAACTATGAAGATCGGTGTCATCGGTGGCGGCCAGCTGGGCCGCATGCTGGCCCTGGCGGGTACGCCGCTGGGCATGAGTTTCGCCTTCCTCGACCCGGCGCCGGACGCCTGCTCCCAGGCACTGGGCGAGCACCTGCGTGGTGACTACAACGACCACGAGCACCTGCGCCGCCTGGCCGATGATGTCGATCTGGTGACCTTCGAGTTCGAGAGCGTGCCGGCCGAGACCGTGGCCTTCCTCTCCCAGTTCGTCCCGGTGTATCCGAGTGCCGAAGCGCTGCGCATCGCCCGTGACCGCTGGTTCGAGAAGTCGATGTTCAAGGATCTCGGCATCCCGACCCCCGATTTCGCCGACATCCAGTCCCAGGCCGACCTCGACGCCGCGGTGGCCGCCATCGGCCTGCCGGCCGTGCTGAAGACCCGCACCCTGGGCTACGACGGCAAGGGCCAGAAGGTGCTGCGCAAGCCCGAAGACGTGGTCGCTGCCTTTGCCGAACTGGGCAGCGTGCCGTGCATCCTCGAAGGCTTTGTGCCGTTCACCGGCGAAGTGTCGCTGGTCGCCGTGCGTGCCCGCGATGGTGAAACCCGTTTCTACCCGCTGGTGCACAACCGCCACGACAGCGGTGTGCTGGCCCTGTCCATCGCCAGCACCGAGCACCCGCTGCAGGCGCTGGCCGAGGACTATGTCGGCCGCGTGCTCAAGCAGCTGGATTACGTTGGCGTGCTGGCCTTCGAGTTCTTCGAGGTCGACGGTGGCCTGAAGGCCAACGAGATCGCCCCGCGCGTGCACAACTCCGGGCACTGGACCATCGAGGGCGCTGAGTGCAGCCAGTTCGAGAACCACCTGCGCGCCGTCGCCGGCCTGCCGCTGGGTTCGACCGCCAAGGTCGGTGAAAGCGCCATGCTCAACTTCCTCGGCGAAGTGCCGGCGGTGGAGAAGGTGACGGCGATTGCCGACTGCCACCTGCACCACTACGGCAAGGCCTTCAAGGCCGGGCGCAAGGTGGGTCATGCCACCCTGCGCTGCAAGGACATGGCAACGCTCAAGGCGCGTATTGCCGAGGTCGAGGCGCTGATCAAAGGCTGATCCATGCCGGCGTATTGCGCCGCTGCGAGGTGTTGATGCGTAGCCGAATGCTTGCCGCCTTGTTGTTGGTATTGCTCTATGGGGCGTTACCGGCGCACGCCGAACTGGCGGAAACCGACTGGCTGGACTTGTTGCCGCCGGAGGATCTCCAGGCCCTTGAGCAGATGCCGGACATCGAGCACTGGGGCGCGGAGACAGAGGGTCGTTTCGGCGAGGTGGATGGCCTGCGGCAGCAACCCGGCCTGCCCGAGGTGATGTATTCGACGCGCACTGTAGCCGCGCTGGATGGTCGGCAGATCCGCCTGGGCGGTTATCCGGTGCCGCTGCAGCATGATGCTGCAGGGCGCGTTGTCGAGCTGTTCCTGGTGCCTTATCCCGGAGCCTGCATCCACGTCCCGCCGCCGCCACCGAATCAGATCGTACTGGTGCACTACGCGCCTGGCCTGGCTATCGAGGATATCTACCAGCCGCTGTGGGTCGAGGGCCGGCTGCGCATCGAGTCATCCAGCAACGCCCTGGCCGACGCGGCCTACAGTCTGCAGGCCAGCCAGCTGCGCCTGGTTGAAGAAGACGATCTCTAGCGCCTGCCGGTGCCTGACTCAGCCATACAGCTGGGCCGGTAGCCAGGTAATCAGTGCGGGCCACTGATAGGCAATCACCAGCATCAACAGCTGGATGATGATGAACGGCAGCACCCCCTTGTACATCACGCGGGTTGGCACACTGCGCGGTGTTACACCTCTCAGGTAGAACAGCGAGAAGCCGAAGGGCGGCGTCAGAAACGATGTCTGCAGGTTGAGGGCGATCATCACCCCCAGCCACACCGGGTCCAGGCCCATGGCCAGCAGCACCGGGCCGACGATCGGCACGACCACGAAGGTAATCTCAATGAAGTCGAGGATGAAGCCGAGCAGGAAGATCACCAGCATCACTACGAAGAACGCGCCCAGTACGCCGCCGGGTAGCTGTGCGAAGACGCCCTCGATCAGCGCTTCGCCGCCAAAGCCACGAAATACCAGGGAGAACAGTGAGGCGCCGATGAGAATCATGAACACCATGGCGCTGATCGCCGTGGTGCTATTGGCCACTTCACGCAGGCGTGTCAGGTTTAGCTGGCCCTTGCCCAGCGCCAGCAGCAGGGCGCCCAGCGCACCCACCGCGGCCGCTTCGGTAGGGGTGGCGTAGCCCGCGAGAATCGAGCCCAGCACGGCGGCAATCAACAGCAGCGGTGGCAACAGGGCACGCGCCAGGCGCCCCCATTCGATGGCGCCTAGCTCGGCTTGTGGCAGGGCCGGCAGTTTCTTCGGTTGCAGCAGGGCCACGCCGATCAGATAGAGAATGTACAACACGACGAGCAGCAGGCCGGGTAGCAGTGCGCCGACGAACAGATCGCCCACCGACACGGTCTTGGGCGAGAAGATGCCCAGTTTCAGCTGGGCCTGCTGGTAGGCGCTGGACATCACGTCGCCCAGCAGCACGAGGATGATCGACGGTGGAATGATCTGCCCCAGCGTGCCGGTTGCCGCCAGGGTGCCGGTGGCAATCGCCGGGTCATAGCCGCGTCGCAGCATGGTGGGCAGGGCAAGCAGGCCCATGGTCACAACCGTAGCCCCGACAATCCCGGTGCTGGCTGCCAGCAGGGCGCCGACTACGCACACCGAGATGGCCAGGCCACCGCGCAGGCCGCCGAACAGGCGTGACATGGACTCCAGCAGGTCTTCGGCAACCCGGCTCTTTTCCAGCATCACGCCCATGCACACGAATAGCGGCACAGCCAGCAGCGTCTGGTTGTTCATGATGCCGAACAGACGATTGGGTAGCGCCGACAGGTAGCCACCATCGAAGCTGCCGGTCAGCACGCCGAGGCCGGCAAACAGCAGGGACATACCGCCCAGGGTGAAGGCCACGGGGAAACCGCCCATCAGTGCCAGGCAGATACTCAGAAACAGCAGGACGGCCATCAGCTCAGCCATGTTGCACCTCATCGTGCGGCAGTTGGCCGCCCAGGGTCAGGCTAAAGCGGATCAGCTCGGCCAGGCTCTGCAAGGTGAGGCTGGCCACCAGCAGCAGAATGATGCTTTTTTGCAGGTAGACCAGCGGCAGGCCGCTGGCTTCATTGGATTTTTCCAGCGTCGACCAGGAGGCTGTCACGTAGTCCCAGCTGTTCCAGCCGAGAAATAGACAAAAGGGAAGGAGAAACAGCAGGTTGCCGAGTATCTCGACCAGCGCTTTGCGGCGTGCGGAAAACTGCTGGTAGAAAATGTCCACGCGCACATGTTCGCCGCGTTGCAGTGTCCAGGCTGCAGCGCCCATGAAAATCAGCGCGTGGGCATACATCACGGTCTCCTGCAGGGCGGTGGCGCCAATACCGAAGCCATAACGCAGCACCACGATCAGCGTGGTGGCCAGAACCAGGAACAGTGTCAGCCAGGCACAGGCCTGACCAAGGTGGGCATTGCCACGATTTATCAGGCGCATCAGCGTGAGCAGGGGCGGGGCGAGGCTGGACATCGGCGGTCCTTATTGTTGTGCTGGCATGGCGCAGGATTCTCGCAGGCCAGTGGCGTATTGGGCAATCGCAGGGCTTGTCCCCCTGCGGCGGAAAGCGTATCAACTAGCTGTGCAATGTTGTGCTCACCAACAATAACAAGGAGCCTCATATGAAACGACGTACATTGGTCGCTGCGGCAGGCGCAACCCTGGCTGCCGGTGCCTTGAGTGGCTGCAAGCCACAAGCGAGCAGCGACTGCGTGGCCAGCGCGCAGCAACAGTTCAACTGGAAGATGGTGACCTCCTGGCCGAAGAACTTTCCCGGCGTGGGCGTGGGTGCCGAGCGCTTTGCCCGCGTGGTCGAGGAAATGAGCGGTGGACGGCTGAAGATCAAGGTGTATGCCGCCGGTGAACTGGTGCCAGCGCTGGAGGTCTTCGATGCGGTTTCGCGCGGTACGGCGGAAATGGGCCACGGCGCACCGTACTACTGGAAAGGCAAGGTCCCTGCCGCACAGTTCTTCTGCGCCCTGCCGTTCGGCCCGAATGCGGCCGAGATGAACGCCTGGTTGTTCAAGGGCGGCGGCATGCAGCTATGGGAGGAAACCTACCAGCCCTTCGGCGTGCTGCCGCTGTTGTGCGGCTCCACCGGCGTGCAGACCTTTGGCTGGTTCAACAAGGAGATCACGCGCGTCGAAGACCTCCAAGGCCTGAAGATGCGCACGCCCGGCCTGGGTGGCGAAGTGCTCAGCAAGCTGGGCGGCACAGTGGTCAACCTGCCGGCCGGGGAAATTTTCACCGCACTGCAGACCGGAGCCATCGATGCTGCCGAATGGATCGGTCCGTACAACGACCTGGCGTTGGGCCTGCACAAGGCGGCCAGGTACTACTACACCCCGGGCTGGCAGGAGCCCAACGTGACCTTCGAACTGGACATCAACCTCAAGGCCTGGGAAACCTTGCCGGCGGATCTGCAGGCCATCGTGCGTGCGGCAGCCCGCGAGGTGAACGGCGATATGCTCGACGACTACAACGCGAAGAACATGGAAGCCCTGGAAACCCTGCGCGGCGAGGGTGTGGAGGTTCGTCGCCTGCCTGACGAAGTGCTGGCCAGCCTGCGCCAGGCGGCTGCCGAGGTGGTCGAGGCGAGTGCTGCCGCGGATCCGCAGGCGGCCAAGGTCTGGGCTGCGCAAATGGCCTACTTCAAGCGTCTGTGGGCTTACGCCGAAGTGGCCGAGCGCGATATCTACCGTATCCGCGAGTGAGCTTGCGACGATGCCAGGGACGGCATCAATCTGCGGATTCCTGCACTGAATTCGAGCTGACTGGCGAGTCAGGCCGGCATCCCTCTTCACACATCTTGCATCGTCAGGCAAATACTGCTGCTATGTGGGGCGGCGGCAGGCGTAGGTCGGGTCGAGGAGGAAGTACTCCATGTTCACCGCGACGAACTCGCGCGGGTTGCTCAGCTCGTAGCTGTCCGGCGAACGCGCCACCTGGCCGTTGTCCTGCTCGCGGGCGCCACGTTTGCCGACCTGCTGCTGCCAGCCGGCCAGGTCGAGCAGCTGCGGGTCATCGCTGAGGCTGAAGCGGCGGGCCTCCTGGCCGCGGCACTGGCCACGCTGGCCGACCGGGCCGTTGACCTCGCGTGCCTGGCGGCAGCGCCACTGCAGGCGGCGCTGGTCCTCCGGCCAGAGACCGGCGCGGTCGTACAGGTGGGTCAGCTCATGGATCACCGTGGCCAGCAGCTCGCGCTGCAGGGTGCCGTGGGTTCTGCCACTCGGCGCGGCGGCCTGTTGTGGATCGACCAGGCGCGGCAGCAATCCGGCATTCAGCACCAGGGCATCGCGGCGAGTGGTGCGGCCAAAGGCGGCTCGGGGCAGGTCGTCGGACCAGCTCACCGTCACCTGGCGGTCGAGACGCTGGATGAAGCTTGGCGGCAGCGCCGCGCTGGCCTGGTCGAGCAGCGCCTGGCTGGCCTGGCGCTCGGTGCTGGTCAGCCCGCTGGCATCCAGCTGCAGGCGCAGCCCGGCCTGGGCGCTGGCGCCGCTCAGCAGCAGCAGCGCGGCCAGCCAGCGCGCGGCGCGCAGGCTCACAGGGCGAGAATGGCTTCGGCCAGCTGCTGGTCGGAGGCGTGGCGGGCTTCCGGCAGTTGTTCGCGCAGGGTGGCGAATGCCGCTTCCAGGCGCGCGCCGCGGATATCGCCCTGGCTGGCGACGAAGCTGGCGGCATCGTCACGCGCGGCCAGCACCACCTTCATGTCACGCACCGAAGTGGTGGTGTCGGAGGTGAAATCGAGGCTGCGGTCCAGGGCGCGGACGAGGATGTTACTGGTGGCCACCAGGGTTTGCGCCTGTGCGCCGGTGCTCAGCAAAAAGAAGAGTGACGCGAGAAGGATTGTTCTTTGACGCATGGTGAGCGCTCGTTTGGGAATAATGCGTATTGGATTTGAATCAGAGGCTTCAGTTCAAGTCCAGCATGAATAGCCCAGAATGACCGCTTGTGTTCGGCTGAGGAGCGCTTTTAGCCCCTAGCCATCCACAGCCGGTGTCAGGTTCAGAAGGTGCGTTTCAGCGGTTGCTACGTCCGGCCGAAGAAGCTCGATTCTAAGTCCCCCGGGAATGATAAGTGCCTGTCAGGCTCTATCAGAGGCTCATGGATGGAGAGCGGCGGTATCTGCAACTGGGGGCGACGAGCACATCAATATGTTCGATTGCATTGAGATATTTGCAGTCTCTGGCTGCAGCAGAGCCTTGTCGAGAAGGTGCCGCCGATGGAGCTCAAGCGCCTTTTTTCGAGTAGGAATGGCCCGTAGGAAACGGGGGCCATCCACAGATCAAAATGCAGTGTTCCTCTTGTTCACCTGTCAGTCCCCTCGTATACTCGGGAGTACCATCTACCTTCCCGCTTCGTGGGAGGTAGCATCCCACCGTTTTCGCTACAGTTCATAACCATAAGAATGCTGATTCGCACACTCTGCGCGTTTGACCTCAAGCGCCTCCCTCATTTATTGGGCATTCCTGGTCAGGGGCTCTACTTCATCCGTGAGGCATTGGCGAGTCTATTTAATGATGATGAGACAATCGCCGACCTACCGGTTTTGTACTTCTGTCTGCCCTACCAACTGCCTGAGCCGAGTCCTGAGCCCCGCTTTCTTGCCTTCGCTTGGCCGTTTAGCGAATTCCCTCCCCGATGTGCTAGCGCGCCATTAGATGATTGGCGCCGGGGCTTGGCATCTTGTTTGGGGGCGCTTGTATTCAGTCAGCAAGCTGCAAAAGCTGTGCGGGATATCATGGGCGATGATTATCCTGTTCTGGTGATTCCAGCCCATCTTGCGGAGCGTTTTGCTGGGCTCTGTCCGGAAGACGGCGTCTCCCCCGACGGTCGACCTCGCGTAATTACTTTTAATGGCCATATGCTGGACAGTCCCCGTATTGGCTTGTCGGTTGATGGGTTGGCTCAGGCTGCGCCTCCACCTCCACCTCCACCTCCACCCTCTGTCCCTGTGCGGCGATTTGGTCCGCGTGCTCGGCTGAAGCTGACTTGGCAGATGTGGTGCAGTTGGTGGCAAGAGGCTGTTGTTTCATATGGCAGTGTTCCGCAAATAGCCGAAAGTCCAGTCAGCAGCCCAGTTGAGGATATACAACAGCCAGCACAGCGTTTGAAGTTATATGGCACTGTATATACGTGTATTCTTCGTGCCGAGGATGAGCAGTGTCGGTGGATGGACTTGTTGTCCGCATTCTGCATTACCTTTCGCGATAAGCCTAATGCCACTCTCGTATTAAAGTTCACTCATCACGATCCAACGGCAGGGCGTATTGCTTTATTGACTACCCTGTCTCGTCTGTCCCCGTTTCGTTGCCGGGTAGTTGCGATCAATGCGTATCTTGATGATGCAGAGTATTCAGAGTTAATTCAGGCTTCTCACTACTTGGTACAGCCATCGCAGGCTGAAGCGTCTGCTCTTACTGCGCAGGAGTTTCTGAGTGCGGGGAGACCCGTAATAGGTCCGGCGTATGGTGCGCTGGCCGAGTGGCTGACCCAGGATAATGCTTTCTTGGTCAGTGGGAGTCAGCAGCCAACGCACTGGTTGGGAGACGTGGACAAGCAACTGCATCATTCTGCGCTGCGGTTGAATTGGAAGTCACTTTGCGAAGCCCTTGAGCAAAGTTATGAAATTACTCAAAAAGCGCCGAGTGATTACCGAGCTAAGTCACTTGCCGCGCGTAATAGTATGAGCAGGCGTACTTCGAGTGCGCAGGTGGCGGCGACTTTGTATGATTTCTTTGGCCAAGCCTTGGCTCGGGATAAGCGAATCGATCTCCCCCAGGAGGTTTCATGAGAATCCTGGTATTTTCGGAAACCAGTGCATCAAACCTTCAGAGTCGTCTCGGAACATCAGAGTACAGTTACTATTTTGTACTGCGAGAATTTCTCCCCGTATTGCAAAGCATGGGGGAAGTACAAATGGTCGAGCGCCCGGAGCAAGAGGTTGATGCTATCTACCTAAGTTGCCGTGCCAATGGGCAGCGCTGTGTTTTCCTCAGCTTCTCTCCCCCACATCGTACGCGGCTCGATTTACTATGCCCCACTATTCCGGTATTTGCGTGGGAGTTTGACACTATACCTCATGAGACATGGCTGGGCCGCGCAGAAGAAGACTGGAGCTGGGTAGTTCGCCAGTTAGGTCGCGCTATCACTCACTCAGCCTCCACCGTTGCGGCAACATATCGCGAATTGGAGCAGTGTTATCCGCTGTTGAATGCGCCTGCGCCAGTCTGGGACTCTTTCGCCGCTTTGCGCGCTCAGCCGCGGTATCAAGGCTTGTCCGTTATTCGAGGTCATGGGGCGCTGTTCGATAGTGCAGCGCTTGAGTTGTCAGGCTTTCTCCATGCTGATCCTGATCGTTGGCACGCAGTTGTGCATGACATGCCACTTCCTGTTGGTGATCTGGAAGCTATTGCCGAGAAGGCCGCTTTATTCGCTTCTTTACATCGCAAGATGGGGCAGACACTTGATCTGCCTCAAGAAGAGGTTCCGCCTCCGGATGCCGCTAAGATTCCGAAGCAGAGAGTTTTTGATCGAGCTTGGTGGCAGCTCGGCAAACGCTACGTGGTGGATTGGTATGCGAAGGCTCTCGCCGATTTGCTATCAGCTGCAGCCTCCCATGAGCCGGAAGTTGTGAGCGAGACATTACATGCGGATGTGCCGGTTGATTTGTTCAAGGCTGCGCCATTTGAATTGATTTTAGACGGTGTAGTGTTCACTTCGGTATTCAATCCTTACGACGGTCGCAAGAATTGGCAAGATCTTCTTAGTGCATTTTGTGTTGAGTTTTCTGAAACACCTGATGCCATTCTCTTGTTCAAGTTGACGCACCGCGCCTGTACATCAGTAATCGTAGAGATGCTGAGGTATCTTGCTCGTCTTCCGAAGTTTCAGTGCAGAGTTGTATTGCTACATGGATATCTGGAAAGTGCTGACTATGAGGCTCTTGTCAGGGCCACAGCCTATGTGGTCAATGCATCTTACGGTGAGGGGCAGTGTCTACCCCTCATGGAGTTCTTGTCCTGCGGTAAACCGGCAATTGCCCCAGACCACTCGGGAATGAGTGATTACATTGATGATCGGCTGGCCTTTGTCGTAGCCAGTTGGGACGAGGCAACCGGGTGGCCTCATGATCCAAGATTTGCAACTCGTACTCACCATAAGCAGATAAGCTGGGAGTCTTTGCGTCAGGCGTTTGCTCAGGCCTATACCACTTATCAAGATCAGCCTGAGTCTTATGCGGAAATGGCAGAATACGCGATTGAGCGCATGCGTCAGCACTGCTCCCGCGATGTTATAAGAGCAAAATTAGAACCTTTTTTATATGAGGCGGCAGCATGCGAGTAATTTGGGAGCGTGTGGCTGCTCTTTGGCGTGGAGTCCCGTCACGGGCTCAGGCATCGGGGGGCGCCATTGATTCCCGCTACTGTGGTTTGCATGACGCGGTTCTTAGCGGCTGGTTCAATAATGCCACTGGCGAACTGCACCCTGATTTCGCGGTGAGCTCGCAAGATACTGTACTGGATTTCGGTTGTGGCGGCGGCGGGGCTACACAGTTTTGCTCTAGGCAAGGAGCCCACGTAATTTTCGCAGATAGCGACGCGAGCAAGATAGCGCAGATAGAAGAAGCTCTGATGCAAAGCGGCGCATCTTCTTTCCAGGGTATTGTCAGTGAGACGCTGCCGCTACCACTCGAGGATGCCAGTGTGAGCAGGGTAGTGGCACAGGAGGTGCTGGAGCATGTTGAGAATCCACAGCAAGTTCTTACCGAACTCTACCGTCTTGGTCGCCCTGGTGCTCTTTATCTCTTGAGTGTGCCTCATGAGCGCTCGGAGCTTATGCAGCAGGGGATTGCGCCTGCGAGTCATTTTGCCCCTCCCAATCATCGTCATATCTTCGACGAAGAGCAGTTCATGGAGCTCGTCCAAACAACTGGCCTAGAGGTAGTTAGTCGGCATAATTTCGGATTCTATTGGGCTTTCTGGATGATGCTGTACTGGGCCAACTTGGATGCAGAAGGACATGTACATCAAGGAGCCACTCACGATCTTATTACGCCGCCTTATGCGCCTTTGCTCGATGACTGGGCAGCGATATGGCAGCGTCTATTGCAGATGCCCGCAGGCCCTGAGCTTAAGCGTCGCCTAGATGCGTTGTTGCCGAAAAGCCAGATCATAGTCGCTCGTAAACCGAATTGATTACTAGGATTGCTCAATGCTGAAACGCATCTGCACCATGCTTGGGCTCAAAGAAAAAGCCTGCCCTCCAGCAACACCGACTCAGTCTCAATTGTTTGAGCTGCCACCACTTCCCAAAGAAATTGGCTTGGTGGATATGGCCTTAAGTGGCTGGTTGAAAGATTCGACCGGCGAGTTGATTGAGGGTTTTGCCATTAATGCTGAAGATAGCGTGCTTGATATCGGATGTGGAGATGGTGGCTTCACGCTTTTTTGTGGCCGCCGTGGCGCGGAAGTTTTTGTAGCCGACATTGATGAAGGCAATATCGAGAGAGCGGTGCAAAGGCTTCGAGAAACCGCGGCTCGTGCAGTACATCCGCTAATAACTGATGCCAACCCAATACCGTTGCCCGACGAGCGCTTAGATAAGGTTATCGCGATGGAAGTGCTTGAGCATGTAGACGATCCGGCAGCTTTTCTCAAGGAGCTGGTTCGGGTTGGTAAGCCGGGTGCACAGTACTTGATATCTGTTCCCGACGCTGCTAGTGAGAATGCTCAGCGTGGGATCGCTAAGCCGAGCTACTATGAGAAGCCCAACCATATTCACACTTTTCAAAGAAAACAGTTTTCGGAATTGATTGAGGCGTCCGGCTTGGAAATAGAGAAAAACATACATTATGGGTTCTATCGAACTATGTGGTGGCTGTTTTTCTGGACCTGTAACCAGCCATCATTGTCGGCGCCATGGCATCCACTGCTTGAGCAATGGGACCAAACTTGGCGGATTCTTCTAGCGCTCCCTAATGGTCACAAAGTGAAAGCAGCGCTGGACGAAGTTTTGCCGAAAAGCCAAGTTATTGTTGCGAGAAAGCCGTAACGCTATGAGTCGAAAAATTCTTGATATAGAAGTCTTGCGCGGTGTTGCAGTGCTTTTCGTGGTTGTTCATCATGCAAATATTAATTTGTTCGCATGGACGTCTAGTGAGTTAGCGCGATTCTACACATATTTTGGTGGTGCTATTGGTGTAGATCTTTTCTTTGCGATATCTGGCTTTGTCATTGCGCGAGAACTTTTGCCTAAGTTGAATCAATGCCAGGATGTAAATGAAGGTTTTAGGGTGGCGTTGTCTTTTTGGATTCGCCGGGCATGGAGACTTTTGCCTTCAGCATGGCTGTGGCTGCTTATCATTTTAACTTTGACCTTCATCTTTAATGATAGCGGTTCCTTTGGTGGTGTGCGTAGTAACATAGAGGCAACTTTTGCGGGGCTACTTCAGGTAGCGAACTTCCGCTTGGCAGAAACATTTGGTAGATCCGAGTACGGTGCTAGTGCGGTGTACTGGAGCTTATCTATGGAGGAGCAATTTTATATTGTGCTTCCCTTGGTGGCGCTCATTTTGCGAAAACATGTTGCTTATCTAGTTGGTTTTGTTGCGTTGATTCAAATGATTGAGCCGCGCACTGGGATGAACATGTATGAGGTTTGCTTTCGCACGGATGCACTTTGTCTTGGCGTGCTGCTGGCTATTTATACTGCTCAGCCTACATATGAGCTCACTAGGCCAGCGTTTCTTGCTGATCGCCGCGCTAGTCTAGTCATTAGCTCTCTATTGTTGCTCATCTTGCTTTCGCTTGGGTCGGGTGTTCTGAATATCGCACCATACCGTCTCACGTTGGTCGCCATCCTGTCTGCAGGTCTAGTCTTTATTGCTAGTTACGATGGGAATTATTTCTTCTACAGGCTGAATTTTTTGCGTTCGCCATTGATCTGGTTTGGTAGTCGGTCTTACGCTATTTACCTCACGCACATGCCCTGTTTCTTTATTGTAAGAGAAATCTGGTATCGTTATTCATCTGGCGCTATACCAGGGGCCGAACAATTTATGCTTTTCAGCCTGAGTGCAGGGGGGCTTATTCTGTTGCTAAGCGAAATAAATTATCGTCTTATCGAGCTTCCTTTGCGCAAGCGGGGAGCGGGCATTGCGAAAGCTTTCCTGCAGTGCACTGCTGTAAAGAAAGAATTAATATTTGATCGCGGCTAGATATGCGCGAGCTATTTGGGTGGCTGTGATGCAACGCAGAATTGAAGACGTCGAAATGTTGCGCGGCCTTGCTGTGCTTTCTGTGGTCATCTATCACGCTAGCGATGCTCTTTTCACATGGAGTACGCCGGGAATGGCACGGTTCTACGCGTACTTTTCTGGCGGGTTCGGTGTAGATCTTTTTTTTGCAATATCTGGCTTTGTCATTGCGCGCGATATAGTTCCTAGACTGCAAGAAACCAAGGGCTCATTCGAGGCGGTGCGCACGACCTTGGCGTTCTGGGTGCGGAGGGCATGGCGACTATGGCCTTCGGCTTGGTTGTGGCTGGTTGTTATTCTATTTGCAAGTGTTGTATTTAATAAGTCTGGTGCCTTTGGAACTTTTCGTGTGAATTTTGAGGCGGCTATAGCGGCAATTATTCAAGTCGCTAATTTGCGCTTTGCTGACGCCTTTATGGTGCGTGAATATGGTGCCAGTTATCCATATTGGAGCTTGTCTCTGGAAGAGCAATTCTACTTTGTTTTTCCATTGATTATTTTGCTATGTCGGCGTTGGTTGCCATATTTGCTTGTGGCATTAGTTTTGTATCAGCTTTTCTCTGTTCGTACTCTTATGGGGATGAGTTTGCGCACCGATGCATTGGCATTGGGGGTGCTTATTGCGCTCTGGGTCGGTCATCCGACCTACAGAATGTGTCAGCCAAAATTTTTAGATAAATATTTGGGGGCGGTGTTGTTAGTAGGATTCTTTATCTGTTTAGGAGCTTTGAGTTCCGCCACCCTCAGTATTGTATCAATCCGTGTGGGGTTGATAGCCATATTGTCAGGGCTTCTTGTCTGGATTGCTTCTTATGATCGAAATTTTCTTTTCCCTCCAGGGTATTTCAAGTCTGTAGTAAGTTGGATTGGATCGCGCTCCTATGCTATTTATCTGATACATGTTCCAGCATTTCTTCTTACGCGTGAAATCTGGTTTAGATTAGACGTGGATGGCGTCGGGTTCGGTCCCATCTATTTTTACCCCTTTATATTGACATCAGCAGGATTAATTTTAATTTTAAGTGATTTAAATTATAGGCTGGTGGAGACGCCTTTGCGGCTATACGGCAAGAAAGTTGCACAGCGCCTTCAGAAAGGGCCAGTCGAAGCGAATGTTTATTCTGCGCAATATCCTGCCTCTCCTAAAACGGAATAATTACTATGGCATTCATATCCTACGCACAAAATTTCGAAGACGTAATGTTGTGGCGAGCGCTCAAGCTATTCGGTCCTGGCCGCTATATTGACGTTGGCGCTAATCATCCAAGCCAGGACTCGGTGACCAAGGCGTTTTATGATCGTGGGTGGCGCGGTATAAATATTGAGCCTGTAGAGCACTACTATGCTGCCTTGTGTGAGGCTCGGCCCGACGAAATCAATTTATGTGTCGCCGTTGCCCCCCAGGCGGGCGAGCTCACATTCTACGAAAACCGTGATACGGGCCTATCCACCTTGAGTGAGGAAATGCGGGAAATTCAGCAGGGTTTCGGTATTCAGTTCGAGCCACGCATCGTAGAAACCCGGCGCCTCGATAGCATTTGCATGGAGCATATGCCCGAGGATGCGCCTTTCCATTTTCTCAAGATTGACGTCGAAGGTTTTGAGCGTGAAGTCCTAGAGAGCATGGACTTCAACCGCTGGAGGCCTTGGATCATTATTTTGGAGTCAGCTTTTGACAAGCAACCGGACTGGGAGGATTTGCTCACGGCGGCAGATTATCTCTACGCCTATTGTGACGGTATTAATCGTTATTTCGTTGCTAAGGAGCAGTCTAAGCTGCTGGATCCGCTCTCCTTGGTCCCGTGTGTACTTGATGAATTTCAACTTTGCCCAGGGCATCGTCTGAGCAGTCCACAGGAGGATACGCAGATTCTGCACCAGGCTGTAGCTGAAGCAGTGGAGCGTGCGGAGCGTGCAGAGCGTCAGCTCGCCACTCTTCAGGCGAGCCGGTCCTGGCAAATTGTTCGTCGCTTCGCCGAGCTCAAGCATCGGTTGGCCCGCTATCTGCCTGCTCGAGGATAAGGAGGGCTAGATGGCCTCTAAGAAGCTACTGGTTACAGGTTTGAATGGCTTCGTAGGTCAGCATATACGGCAGCTGCTGCCCAGTGATTGGCAGCTTATGCATGCTCAGCGCCTGGACCTACTAGTGAATGATTCGCTGGATTCCGCTCTAGCGCGGGATTGTCCTGATGCGGTCATCCATTTGGCAGGGCAGACCTATGTTCCCGAGGCGTTTCGCGATCCGAAACGCACTCTTGAAGTCAATCTGCTGGGCACTCTCAATCTTTTGCAGGCCCTCAAGCGCAAAGGCTTCAGCGGCAGCTTTCTGTATGTCAGCTCGGGCGATGTCTACGGCCAAGTCGGCGAAGATAACTTGCCCATCGGAGAGCAGCTGAATCCGCGGCCGCGCAACCCCTACGCTGTGAGCAAGGTCTCCGCCGAGGCATTATGTCTGCAATGGAGTTTTGCGGAGCCTTGGCGGATCATGCTGGCGCGCCCCTTTAACCATATCGGTCCAGGGCAGCGACAAGACTTCGTCATTCCAAGCGTAGCGCGGCAGCTAGTTCGGATTCGCAAGGGGTTGCAAGCACCTAGGCTGGAGGTCGGTGATATTGATGTTACTCGCGACTTTCTCGATGTTCGCGACGTAATATCTGCTTATTTCCACCTGTTAAGATCGGGGCGTAGTGGGGAAATCTACAATGTGTGCTCCGGGCGCGAGCAGAGTGTCCGAGATCTAATCGACCAGCTTATGGTGCTTGAAGGTGTGCAGGTCGAGCTGACCCAAGACCACACTCGGCTAAGGCCGAGCGAGCAGCGCCGGGTTGTAGGTTGTTCGCAGAAAATACAAAAAGAAACCGGGTGGAAGCCCGAAATTTCTATTACGCAAACCCTGCAGAGCGTGCTCTCTGACTGGGAAGAACGAGAAGCACAAGAATGACTAAAACTGCTTTGATCACAGGCATTACTGGCCAGGATGGGGCTTATCTGGCTCAACTGCTGCTAAACAAGGGCTATCAGGTTTTTGGCTTGGTTGCACGACGCAGCAGCGATACTCGTTGGAGACTTCGCGAGCTAGGAATTGCAGACCATATCCACTATGTGGAAGGCGATTTGGCTGATGCATGTTCCATCCAGCGCGCAGTGATCAAAGCTGCACCGCAGGAGATTTATAACCTTGGTGCGCAGAGTTTTGTTGGTAGCTCCTGGGATCAGCCAGTCACCACAGGCATTGTCGACGGCCTAGGAGTAACGCATCTGTTGGAAGCCATTCGGCAGTTCACGCCAGAGGCTCGTTTTTACCAAGCATCGACCAGCGAAATGTTCGGTTTGATTCAAGCCGAGATGCAGGATGAGAACACCCCGTTCTATCCGCGTAGCCCTTATGGCGTGGCCAAGCTGTATGGTCACTGGATCACGGTCAACTACCGAGAGAGTTTTAATCTGCATGCCTCCAGCGGCATCCTCTTCAACCACGAGTCACCGCTGCGCGGTATTGAGTTCGTCACCCGCAAGGTTACTGACGCAGTGGCGCGGATTAAACTGGGGAAGCAGAAGAAGTTACATCTGGGCAACATTGATGCCAAGCGTGACTGGGGTTTTGCGGGCGATTACGTTCAAGCCATGTGGCTGATGCTCCAGCAGGAAACCCCAGACGACTACGTAGTTGCCACTGGAATCACTACGACTGTGCGTGACATGTGTAAGCTTGCTTTCGAACATGTGGGTCTGAGTTACGAAGATCATGTTGTCATCGACCCTCAGTTCTTCCGTCCCGCGGAGGTCGATGTTCTGCTCGGTAATCCGGCCAAGGCTGAGCGTAAGCTGAACTGGCAACCGACCACCAGCCTGGCACAGCTGATCACCATGATGGTTGAGGCAGATCTGCGCCGAGTGACCAAGGAGTAAGGTCCGATGATCGTCCCTGTCATATTGTCTGGTGGTGCTGGCACTCGTCTGTGGCCTGTTTCGCGCGAAGATCACCCGAAGCCGTTCATGCGGCTGCCCGATGGCCAGTCACTGCTGCTAAAGACATATGTGCGAGCCGCGAATCTATTGCCTAGTGGCGGTGAGATCGTCACGGTGACTAACCGTGAGCACTACTTTGAGAGCAAGGATCACTTCACTGAGGCAAAGCTATCTGGTTGCCGGTCGCGCTTTATTCTCGAGCCGCAAGGGCGTAACACCGCGCCAGCGCTGGCAGTTGCCGCACTGGCGCTGGCTGCGGACTATGGCGAGGACGCCGTATTAGTGGTGATGGCTGCCGACCACCTGATTCAAGACCTCTCTGGCTTCGCCGCAGCGACCGAACACGCTGTACAGCTGGCGAAAAATGGCTATCTGGTGACCTACGGTGTGCAGCCGGCCGCACCAGAAACGGGTTTCGGCTACATCGAAGTGGGTGATGCTCTGGATGAGCAGGGTGGTAGCCGTGTCAAGCGCTTTGTGGAGAAGCCGGACAGCGATACTGCCCAGCACTATCTGGAGAGTGGGCGTTTCCTGTGGAACTCGGGGATGTTCTGTTTTTTGGCTGGAACGCTAATCCGCGAGCTGCAGGAGCATGCGCCGGAGTTGCTGGAGAGGGCGCGTGTCTGTGTTGGGGGCAGCGCCGCACAAAATGTTTCCGGAGGCGTGTTACAGGAGCTCGATGGCAAGCACTTCGCAGAGCTGCCAGATATCTCCATTGACTACGCCTTGATGGAACATTCTCGGCAAGTTGCAGTGGTGCCTGCGCAGTTCGACTGGAGTGACATCGGTTCATGGACTGCTTTGCGTGATTTGGTAAGTGCAGATACCGATCACAACCGCGTACAAGGCGATGCGTTATTCATCGATAGCCGTAATACCTACGTACAGAGCCAGAATCGCTTGGTGGCCACTGTTGGTGTGGATGACCTGATCGTGGTTGAGACTGACGATGCGGTGTTGGTGGCTCATGCGAGTTGTGCGCAGCAGGTGGGCCAAGTAGCCAAGCGCCTGAAGCTGGAAAATCACGAGGCCTATCGTTTGCATCGAACGGTATCGCGACCTTGGGGAACCTACACCGTGCTGGAAGAGGGTGCACGCTTTAAGATCAAGCGAATCGTGGTTAAGCCAGGGCGTGCGCTTTCGCTGCAGATGCACCACCACCGTAGTGAGCACTGGATTGTCGTGCAAGGCATGGCCAAGGTGGTCAACGGAACAACGACGCAGCTGATCAACAGTAACGAGTCCACCTTCATACCGGCAGGGCATCGTCACCGCCTGGAGAATCCTGGCGTAATTGATCTGGTTATGATCGAGGTTCAAAGCGGTGAGTACCTGGGAGAGGACGATATTGTGCGCTTTGAGGATAACTACGGTCGGGCCCCTGTCTGAACTGGCGATAGGGTTTGACGTACTTTAAAGAGTCTATTCATGGCTCTGTTTTAATTTGTGCACGAATGCTCGGGCTCAGGGGAATATTCCGCTGTTTCACGATGCTGCGTGAAGCAATAGGCGGAAGAGATGGCGCGTAAGGCGGGGTTGAGGTCAGGGTTAGCGCTGGCGTGGATGCTGGCGAAGCAGGATATTAGGAACCGCTATGCCAGCTCCTATGCTGGGGTTGCCTGGACGATCGGGGTGCCTCTTCTATATGCAGTTATCAATGTCGTGGTGTTCTCGATTTTGATGAATGGCCGCATGGGCGTGCGATATGGTGACATTCCGTTTGCCCTGTTTTATTTCTTACCTTTTTCCTTGTGGATATTTTTCGCTGATACCGTCAACCGCAGTACCGTGGTGCTACGCGAGTATGGCTATCTGATCAACAAGATCGCCTTCCCGTTTTGGGTGTTGCCGCTTGTTCCAGTACTCTCGGCGTTTATCAGCCAAGCCATCATCTTGGTGATTGTGGCTGGGCTCATGGCGCACTTGAACGTGCCCTTGGCCGATACCGCTTACCTATATGTTCTGGTATGGGCGACCTGTGTAGTTCTGGCTCTGGGGATTGCCTATGGTATGTCTGCTCTGGCGGTATACATACCAGACTTGGCACAGATTGTTCCGGTGGTAGTGAACATCCTCTTTTGGCTGACGCCGATTCTCTACCCGGCCACGCTTGTGGAGGATCATGGGGCTCTGTGGGTACGGGGTGTCATCATGGATTACAACCCGTTCTACTACTTGGTCGAAATATCCCGCCATGCGGTATTTGGCACGGGAGACATCATGTGGCAGGCGCTGCTTACGGTATTCGGTGTGGCCGTGGCAGTGCTGCTTGGTGGTGTATGCCTGTTCCGCAAGTTGAAGTCCGGTTTTGCTGATGTGATCTGAGCAGAGCGAGTAGTTGTTGGTGAAGAGCAATACTGATTCCAGCTCGATCATTGAGCTAACGAACGTTTCTAAGATCTACCAGACCTATAGCAGCCCGCAGCACCGTATGATCGAGCTGCTGACCGCTGGACGGAAACGCTATGCACGCGAAGTTCGAGCGCTGGACGATGTATCGCTGACGCTGGAACGTGGCAGTCGTTTGGGGATTGTGGGCGAGAACGGCAGCGGTAAGAGCACCTTGCTGAAGGTGCTGTCGGGTGTGCTTATGCCGTCCTCGGGTATTGTGCGGGTCAACGGACGGATTTCCGCGCTGCTGGAGCTGGGCGCCGGATTCAATCCGGAGCTGCCTGGCCGGGAAAACATTCGTCAGTTCTGCATGCTGCACGGCATGACTCGCGGTGAGATCGACGAAGCGGTGCCGGACATCATACAGTTCAGCGAGCTGCGCGACGCTATCGATCATCCGGTGAAAACCTATAGCAGCCGCATGGCCGTGCGCTTAGGCTTTGCCTGCG
>VFQM010000770.1_pt1 | contig 32661 bp, 34 predicted proteins | sample 3512391 | NCBI WGS metagenome assembly VFQM01 (sample SAMN10412369, study PRJNA504923) | tailings metagenome | isolation source: Replicate 1 from Balatoc abandoned mine | place: Philippines
CGATGATCCGCAAGGCTGACACGATCGGGGTCTTCCAGATCGAAAGCCGGGCGCAAATGTCGATGCTGCCGCGCATCAAGCCGCGCACCTTCTACGATCTCGTCGTCGAAGTGGCGATCGTACGGCCGGGGCCTATCCAGGGCGACATGGTCCATCCCTATCTGCGCCGCCGCGAGGGCAAGGAGCCGGTCGAGTTCCCCACGCCCGAGCTCGAGCGCGTGCTCGGCAAGACGCTCGGTGTCCCGCTGTTCCAGGAACAGGCCATGCAGGTCGCCATGGTTTGCGCCGGCTTTTCCGCCGGCGAGGCCGACCAGCTGCGCCGCGCCATGGCCACGTTCAAACATACGGGGGGCGTCTCGAAATTCCGCGACAAGCTGATCGGCGGCATGATCGCCAACGGCTATACGCCGGACTTCGCTGCCAACACCTTCAAGCAGCTCGAGGGGTTTGGCTCTTACGGCTTTCCCGAAAGCCACGCCGCCAGCTTCGCGCTGATCGCTTACGCCTCCTCCTGGATGAAATGCCACCACCCAGATGTCTTCTGCGCGGCGCTCCTCAATTCGCAGCCCATGGGCTTCTACCTGCCGGCGCAGATCGTGCGCGACGCGGTCAGCCACCGCGTCGAGATCCGCCCCGTCTGCATCAATAGGAGCCGCTGGGACTGCACGCTCGAGCCCGCGGGCGAGGACGGCCGTTTCGCAGTGCGCCTCGGCATGCGCCTGGTGAAGGGGCTCGCCAATGATGATGCTGCCGCAATCATCGCGGCGCGCGGCGACGAGCCGTTCACATCGGCCGACGATCTTTGGCATCGCGCCGGCGTGCCGGCCGCCTCGCTGGTGCAGCTCGCCGAAGCCGACGCTTTCCGTCCCTCGCTCGGCCTTGCACGTCGTGAAGCGCTCTGGTCGCTCAAGGGCCTGCATGACGACCCATTGCCCCTCTTCGCCGCCGCATCACAACGCGAGCGGCGCACCATCCTCGAGCGCGTCGAACCGACCGTCGCATTGCGCCCCATGATGGCCGGCCGCGAGGTGGTCGAAGACTATGGCCATGTCGGGCTGACCCTGCGCGAGCATCCGGTGGCGTTCCTGCGCGCTGGTCTCGCCCGCCGCCGCATCGTCACCTGCGCCGAGGCCATGGCCGCGCGGGACGGCCGCTGGCTCGAAGCCGCCGGCCTCGTCCTTGTCCGGCAGCGCCCGGGCTCGGCCAAGGGCGTGATGTTCGTCACCATGGAAGACGAGACCGGAGCGGCCAACATCGTGGTCTGGGTGAAAGTGTTCGAGAAATTCCGGCGCACCATGCTGTCGGCCTCGATGCTCGCCGTGCGCGGCCGCATCCAGCGTGAGGGCGACGTCGTTCACCTCGTCGCCAACACCGTTACCGACCTCTCGGCCGAGCTTGCCAGCGTCGGCAATCGCGATGTGGCGTTTCCGCTGCCGCATGGGAGGGGAGATGAAGCCCATCACGGCGGACCCGGAATAGACCCGCGCAGCCTGCCGAAAGGGTTCAGACCGCGCGACATGGTCGACCCCACCTTGAAGGTCGAGCCGATCCGGGTGAAGACGCGCGACTTCCGATGACACGTGGTGGGTCTCGCCGCGTTCCTAGGGCCCGCTGGCTCCGGCTCGCGCCGTGAGCGAAGCGATGAAGCGCACCGCCAGCTCACGTGGTGACAGCTCGGACTGTTCCAGCGCCATGTCGATGATCTGGCTCTGGACCTCGGGGCTGATGCGGTTCCACACCCGGTTCGGCCGGGAAGGACGGTCCTCCAACGCCTCCGGGCCGCCTTCGACGTAGCGGTCATACCAGCGGTAGAAGGTGCGCCGCGCAATGCCGAGCTGATCCAGCGTCTTCTTCGCCGGAAGGTGCGACTGCTCGACGATCTTGATGATCTCGAGCTTTTCGGATGCGGGGTATCTCATTCGTCGTCGCCCCCATCCGCGATCATGCTTTTTTTGAGCAGACGGTTCTCCAGCGTCAGGTCGGCGACTGCCTCCTTCAGCGCGCGGGTCTCGCGACGAAGGTCCTGCACTTCACCGGTCGTCGCAGCACGGGCCGTGTCGCCTGCCAGTCGCCGCTTGCCGGCTTCCAGAAATTCCTTCGACCAGGTGTAGTAGAGGCTCTGGGCAATCCCCTCCTTGCGGCACAACTCAGCAATGCTGTCTTCGCCACGAAGGCCATCCAGCACGATCCTGATCTTGTCTTCCGAGGAAAAGTGCCGCCGTGTCGTCCGGCGGATGTCTTTGACCACATGCTCGGCGGAGCGTTTGCCGCCAGTCGTCTTCGTATTCATGTTCGTTCCTTCGTCTTAGACGAGAACCGAACACTCCTTAAATCACACCCGCAATTCTGTGCCATAGGCGCTGATCCCGGACAACGGCGCGCAAAGCGACGCACGGCCTATGCTATCGTGTTGGGGGTGAAGGTGACAGACTTGGAGACGAGAAGCCGGTAGCTTCACCGGTCATGTCGATGCCGTGACACGCAGGTCGACGGCGTGGAAGTCCAACCGTACGGCGGTCACATCGTGTAATGACCTTCATTCCTGGCCCGAATTACCAGAACGGTGATCCAAAATTTCCGACGGACCGTAATCAGGGTGCGATCAGCACAGGCGTTTTTGCCTCAACATCAGAGAGGAAGCTCATATGAGAAAGTTGGTTATTGCATCTGCACTCGCTCTTTCACTTGGTTCGCCGGCTGCTTACGCGGCAGACATCGTGGATACGGCTGTGTCAAACGGAAGTTTCAAGACGCTGGTAGCGGCGGTGCAGGCGGCAGGTCTGGTCGAGACGTTGAAAGGGGAAGGCCCGTTTACCGTTTTTGCACCCACTGATGAAGCATTCGCAGCTCTGCCCGCGGGCACTGTCGACGACCTCCTCAAGCCGGAAAACAAGGAGAAGCTGACGAAGATTCTGACCTACCATGTTGTCTCCGGTAAGGTCATGTCTGGTGACCTCAAGGACGGGATGAAGGCTTCAACCGTGGAAGGCGCTGAAGTCACAATCGACCTCGACAATGGAGCGATGGTTAACGACGCTAAGGTCGTGACTGCCGACGTCGCTGCCGACAACGGCGTTATCCACGTCATCGACAAGGTATTGATGCCGCCCATGTGACGTGCGGCCCGGAAGCCAATACCGTACCCGACATGAATTGGCCCCCTCACCAAAAGCATGTCGGGACTTCGCGCTAGACGTTACGCTTTTATCCTGCGGCCCGTGAATCGCAGGAACTGTTGGATGGAAGCTAACGCTGGCGTGAGCCCGGCTCTTTTGAGTGTTGCCCCCCGCATCTCGGAGAGCCGGGCACATCCACTTATAACGCGACGACCGCTCATTTTCCCATGAAGCGCCACTTTCCAGTGGCTTGGAGCAGTGACGGTGAGGGAGCAAGTTTCCGACAGTTGTAATCGTGTTTTCCTTCAAGTGAGCGCGTGGGGCTGATTACAGGTGCGGCAGCATCATGATCGCATAGCAAGCGATCGAACTAGTCATGAACATCAGAAAAGTTGAGAAACCGAAATCACGAGGCTCCGGAGCCTTCGCATCACGAGGCAGACATGCGTGATGGACGTCGGAGGGTGAGGGTCGGCCGTTCAGTCGACCCACATTTAGCTTAATCAGGAAATCAAATGCTGAATACCGTTTTGATCCTTGGAAGCGCGCCGGTGCAGTACACAGCAGGCTTTGGCCGCGCGAAGTTTTCAGTTCCATCGTCGCGATCAACAACGCGTGGCGTGTTAAAGAGGATTGGGACTATCTCGTACACGCCGACGACTTTCCCGATGAGCGCTTGCCAAAGAAGACACCGCGCTGTTCGGCGATCGTGAAATCGACTGAATTTGTCCCGGCTCAAAACTGGTTTGGCGGCTTTGTCTACGCGGGCGGAACGATGGCGTTTACGGCCGCTTACTGGGCATTGAAAACTCTGAAACCCGATATACTAGCCTTCGCCGGCTGCGACATGATCTACGCGCCCGATGGCCCTACGCACTTTTACGGCAAGGGATCGCCCGATCCGCTGCGCGATGACGTCACGCTCCGAAACCTGGAAGCTAAATCCTGCCGGTTGTTTCAATATGCTCTCCGCGAGGGGACCCTGTGCCTAAATCTTTCGCAGCTCCCAGAGAGCCGTCTCGCCATCCCGCGCAGCAGCCTCGACTTGTTCCAGAAAATGACGGTGCGTCGGCTCGAAGCAATGAAAACGATGTCCAGAGCGGCAACCGACGCAACTTCTGTAAAGCGCGCGGAGGCGCTGGAATCGCAGTTGGCTTACTTTGTCGAGAACGGCAGGTACTGGGAGCATATCGCCGACTTCGACGCAGCGAATTTGGGCGAGCTAGACGATCTTTGGCTATCGTCAGCCATACGACTTCCAAGAAGCGTGGACCCCAGCCAGGGATGCTGGCGTCGCGAGGTGGTGAGCCAAGCAGCATAACGTCACGTCGGAATCATTGAGAAGGCCATTCTTGTTGCGCGAGTGCAATCAGCCCGGCGGGAGAGGCTAGTTGTTTGATCATACCGCTGCGTGGCCCCGCTTGACGCCCGGTCGGCAGAGCCTCGAAAGGCGTGCGAAATTGAAGCAGAAATGATCCATTGTTTTCTGCTGTCCGTAGGAAAGCATAAAGCTAACTGCTTGATGCGTCGATCCGTATCCAGGTATGGTTGTGCGAACAGATTCAACAGACATTCACAACAAGTTGTCGTGGTGGTCGAGGGCCTCGATTGCGGTTATCCCGGTAATCGTCGCATCGCTTTTGGGGCAGTGGGCAACGTATCCCAACCTGGTCTCTTGGTATGCTGGGCTTATCAAACCGTCATTCAACCCGCCGAACTGGATCTTTGCGCCTGTCTGGACGGCCCTCTACCTGTTGATGGCCTATGCAGTCTGGCGCATCCTGAAGGTCGCTGACAGGGATGCCGAACGTCGAAAAGCATTGGCGCTATTCTTCTTGCAACTCGCGTTCAATGCGGGGTGGTCGTGGCTATTTTTCGCCTTGAATAACCCCCTGGCCGGGCTTCTGAACATAGTTCCCCAATCTTTGCTCATCCTGGCAACGATCGTCCGTTTTCGCAGGCTCGATCTTGTCGCAGCGTTGTGTCTGGTGCCGCTTGCGGTATGGGTCGCGTTTGCATCTGTGCTGAACTTTGAAATCTGGCGACTGAACGGTTAGCCGGAATCACATGGCCGACGACGTAGCAACCATCGATTCAGAGCGTCCAGTTATCGTCTGGTTTCGCGACGATCTTCGTCTAGCCGACAACCCGGCGCTGAATGCTGCCGCCAGTTCAGGCCGAAAAATCATCTGCATCTTCCTCCACGACGAGGAGTCCGCAGGGGTCCGCCCGCTTGGTGGCGCGGCCCGATGGTGGCTTCATGGCGCTTTGCGGGAGTTGGATACCGAGTTGCGTAGACGTGGTGGGCAGCTTTTGATCCATAGAGGAGCGGCGGCGACGGCTATCCCTAGGCTTACGGCTAACTGCAAGGCTGCGGCGGTATACTGGAATCGTCGATACGGAGCGGCCGAGCGCCGAATCGACGAAGGGGTCAAGACCGCACTAAAGGCGCAGGGGACAGAAGCCCAGAGTTTCAATGGCCATCTGCTTTACGAGCCGTGGTCGATGAAGACAAAGGCCGGCGGGCCGTTTCGTGTATTTTCCGCATTTTGGCGTGCTGCGCACGATGCCGGCGAACCCGATCAGCCGTTACCCGCCCCGTCACAGCTTGACCTGTTCAATGGCTCCTTCGACCGAGAGCCAATGGCAATTGAACTCAGCAAGCTGGCGCTCGAGCCCTCGTCCCCAGATTGGGCTGGTGGACTGAGATCAAGCTGGCGGCGCGGAGAAGCGGGTGCTCATGATCAGCTCGAAAAATTTCTGGACGAGCATTTCGGCGAATACGCCGATAGCAGGGATTTTCCCGATCGTTCCGCGACATCGCGGCTTTCGCCATATCTGCGCTTCGGCAATATCTGCGCCCGGCAAGTTTGGCACGCGGTCACCGCAGCTGCTAACGCGTCCCATCTTTCAACGCCTCATCGCAATCTGGAAAAATTCCGATCGGAGTTGGGATGGCGGGAGTTCTCATACCACCTGCTCTACTATAATCCCGACATGGCGAGGCAGAACCTGCAGCCCAAGTTCGACGCCATGCCATGGCGCAGTGACGATGAAGCTCTACGCGCGTGGCAACAAGGCAGGACAGGCTACCCTATCGTTGATGCGGGCATGCGAGAACTTTGGGCAACCGGATGGATGCACAATCGCGTGCGCATGGTGGTCGCGTCCTTCCTTGCAAAGCATCTTCTCATAGATTGGCGCCAGGGCGAAACGTGGTTTTGGAATACGCTGGTGGACGCCGATCCGGCCAACAACACCGCAAGCTGGCAATGGGTAGCCGGGTCCGGCGCGGACGCAGCACCTTATTTCCGCGTTTTCAATCCGGTTCTTCAGGGCGAAAAATTCGATCCCGACGGTAACTACGTCAAGCGATGGCTTCCGGAACTGGCCGGCCTGTCACCGTCCATCATTCATCAGCCCTGGAAGCAGACGGGCCGGCTGGCAGGTTACCCGGCAAGAATTGTCGAACACGACGAAGCCCGTCAACGCGCGCTCAACTCCTACAAGCATCTAGGCTGATTGTGCAGCTGGAGCGCGCTGCGGCGCCTGCAGCTTCTCCAATTCGGCGACGAGCGAGGCCGCTGCAAAATAAAGATCCCTGTGAGCCCAGTCGTCTTGGCCTCCGATTTCATTCGAGAAATAAACGTCCAGGGATTCCTTGTCTCTTTCGCATTCGACGCTGACCGGTCGTTGGGATCGGGCGATGATGAGGTTGTTGCAATATTCGTCCGTTCGTATTGAAACGAACTGCAACGAAGACGGATGGAGATGGCAGCCCGTCTCCTCCAGCAATTCTCGAGCGCCAGCCTCCTGCCAGGTCTCGCCGCGCATTTGATAGCCGCCGGGCAACCCCAGCAAGCCATAGCCAGGCTGCGTCGCGCGCCGGATTACGAGCAATTTCCCTGCGGCGTTGGTCGCGAGCACAAAAACGGTCGTCGGAGTGTTGTCGTAAACTCGTCGTCCCGCAACGATCGCGATCGGCAATTCGGCCATACTATCATTTTCCTGACGTTCACATCCGTAGATTTACCGCTCCTCGGCGCCGGGTGATTTTCTCTTTACATCATCGGCGATTGTGATCCTACCCGCCGTCTGACGCGTAAACCAATAAGAAATGATGGAGGCGAGGGTGAACGAGGTCGAGCGCGCAATCGAAAAGGCCCGCAGTGCAATCCGCGACCACCCGAAACGCGAGCTTCTACTGGACCTGGACACAATGCTTTCGATGGCGCTCGAAGAAGCTAGGCGCCTCAAGGCAAGGAAAATATTGTAGGTGGCGAGACGCCTCGGCGTCTTGCACCGCGACGTCAAACGGCGACTTATTTTTTGGAAGCGGATAGACGAAGTTAATGCGAAACGTTCCCTCAGATCACACGAAGGTGAAATTCGGCAAAATCGGCGTTCTTTTGATCAATCTCGGTACACCTGATGGCACCGATACGGCGTCGATACGCCGATACCTTGCCGAGTTCCTGACAGATCGCCGCGTGATCGAGTGGTCTCGTTGGCTCTGGTATCCGATACTCTACGGGATTGTGTTGAACACCAGGCCGAAAAAGGTTGGCAAAGCCTACAAATCCATATGGAACGAGGAACAAGGCGAAAGCTACCTTCGGACCTATACCCGAAATCAGGCGTCGCAACTTGCTTCCCGATTATCAGATCTGTCGAGCGTTCAGGTAGACTGGGCGATGCGTTACGGTCAGCCTTCAATCCGTAGCAAGATCGAAGCTCTTCAGGAATCCGGATGCGAGAAAATTCTCCTTTATCCGCTCTATCCTCAATATGCAGCCGCCACGACCGCGACGGTGAATGACGAAAGCTTCAGGGCTCTCGTTGATATGCGATGGCAGCCGGCGATCCGAACGGTGCCGCGATACCACGACGACCCGGTCTACATTGACGCCCTCGCGCATTCGATCGAGAAACATCTCGGCTCTCTCGATTGGGAGCCCGAGATTTTGCTGACTTCCTACCACGGCATTCCGCTCTCGTACTTCGCCAAGGGCGATCCCTATCATTGCCATTGTCACAAAACGACCAGGCTGCTCAGGGAACGGCTTGTCTGGGACGAAAACCGGATCATGGTGACTTTTCAATCCAGGTTCGGTCCGGAAGACTGGCTGCAGCCCTACACGGACAAGACCATCGAAAACCTCGCGAAGAAGGGCATCAAAAGGATCGCAGTGGTCAATCCGGGTTTCGTCTCCGACTGTCTTGAGACGCTCGAAGAGATCGATGTGGAGGCGCGGGAGATTTTTTTCCACAACGGCGGCGAACGTTTCACCCATGTGCCGTGCCTCAACGACGGGTCAGATGGATTGAATGTGATAGAGCACATTACTCGAAGGGAATTGTCGGGGTGGGTGTGAGGCGCGCTGCACGGACACTCATATCCAGACCATCCAGCGAATCTCTCTCCAACGTCAGATTAGATTTGACTACAAGCTTGCCATGAACGCGTGCGACTCTTGTCGAATTTTTTGCTTTTGCTCTTTCGGCATCTTGTCGAGTGTCCGATAGGGCATCGCCATCCGGGGATTTCGCTCAAGATATGAGCGGTTCTCGATCAGGAAGTTCCAATACAAGAAATTGAAAGGACATGCGCCTGGGCCGGTCTTGACCTTGGGACTATAGGCACATTTGCCGCAATAATCGGACATTCGGTCGATATAAGCACCGGAGGCCGCATAAGGCTTTGACGCAAGCAGGCCCCCGTCGGCGAAAAGGGCCATGCCATGGGTGTTGGGGAGTTCTACCCACTCGAAGGCATCGGCGTAAACGGCAAGATACCACTCCTCGAGCTCGGCCGGGCGAATGCCAGTCAGCAGCGCAAAGTTGCCGGTGATCATCAGGCGCTGGATATGATGGGCGTAAGCGTTGCGTTGCGTGTCTGCTATCGCGGTGGCGAGGCAGTTCATATACGTTTCGCCTGACCAGTAAAACCAGGGGAGCGGCCGTGCCGATCCGAGCGCGTTGGTTCGGGCATAATGAGGCATATGATGCCAGTAGATGCCTCGGACATATTCTCTCCATCCGAGAATTTGCCTAATGAAGCCTTCGACCGCGTTGATCGGCGCATTGCCACGCAACAATGCGTTCTCGGCTGCGATGCAGACCTCGCGCGCATTCAAAAGACCGATATTCAGATATGGTGACAGCAAAGCGTGGAAGAGGAATGGATTGTCGGCGGCCATGGCATCCTGGTAGTCGCCAAAGGAGGGGAGCCCCACTTCCACGAAACGGGCCAGCGCAGCCAGCGCATCCTTTCGCGTTACCGCCCACGAAAAGCCTTCGAGATTGCCGAAGTGGCCGGAAAAACGCTCCGCCACCATGGATAGAACCTCTTGGGTTATGGCGTCAGGCGAGCAAGCGAAACGTTCCGGCGGTTTGGACGTGTGCGGCAAACGCTTGCGGTTCTCGGAATCGAAATTCCAACGATTCCCACGTGGTTTGTCACCATCCATCAAAATGCCCGTCCTCCGACGCATTTCGCGATAGAAGAATTCCATTCGATAAGTCTGCCGGCCGTTTGCCCACGCCCTAAATTCGGCGCTCGAGCAGAAAAAGCGATCGTCCTCTCTGATCTCGACAGGCAGATCGAGCCTGTCGGACCAAGTGTCCATCATTTCCCTCACGCGCCACTCACCTGGCTCGGTGACGACGACTCGTTGCGGCCGGTGACGGGCAACCGCCCTGGTCAACTCGCCCGTAAAGGAGCCGGAGTTCTCTGGATCGTCAAGGCGAATATGATCGACATTGAAATTAGCCTCACGCAGTTCGCTTGCGAAATGCCGCATGGCAGAAAGGATGAATGCGATCTTTTGCTTATGATGGCGGACGTAGGTCGTCTCTTCGGCAACCTCGACGATGAGAACGAGATCGTGTGCGGGGTCGAAGCCCCGCAGCGAGGAGATGCCCTGGCTGAGCTGGTCGCCGAGAATAAGTACCAACGATCTTAGTTTGCTCATCTTTATTCGCATTGTCTGACGCGGCCTCGGCGAGGTCGCTGAGCAGAGATCATTACATTCGGACTAGCCATCATCGGCTCAGAGACAGGGGCGTTCCAAACCGGATTGTCCTCGCAAGGTTTGCTTACCCCTTAACGCGCAGGCGCGAACGACCGCCATCAACGGCGATCACCTGTCCGGTCATCCAGTCGGCATCATGGGTCAGAAGAAAATCGACAAATGCGGCGATGTCGTCAGGTTCGCCAAGACGGCGCAGCGCATGCTGCTGTGCGATGGCGTCTGCCATTTGAGGCGAGTTGGTCAGCGATCTCGAAAGAGGCGTCCTGGTGAGGGACGGAGCAACGCAGTTGACCCGGATTGACGGCGCAAGCTCGGCTGCGAGAGCGACGGTAAGACCCTCAACAGCCGCCTTGGCCATGGAAACCGATGCATGAGCCGGAAATCCGTGTGATGCCGCCACCGATGAGATCAGCACTACCGACGCCAGGCGGCTTTTTTTGAGACCCGCCAAATGCGCCTTGACGGCGAGCGCCGCGCCGGCTGCGTTAAGCTGGAAATCGCGCAGGAAATCATCGCAGGTCAAACGAGTGAGGGGCTTCAGCTCGATCGATCCTATCGCGTAAACCAGTCCCTCGATTGGACCAGCAACCTCGGAGTTGACGCGTTCGAAAGTTTGCGTATCCAGCACATCGGCGGCAGTGAAGGTCGCGCCGCTTTCAGCCGCAAGCGTCGTAAGCCGTTGTGCATCGCGAGCGACAAGATGCAAGCTTTCGCCGCGAGCGGTGAGGCGACGAACAACAGCCATGCCGATGCCGCCGGTGCCGCCATAAACAACCGTTGTCATCAAGTCACTGCCTCCGTGGACCTCCGTGTCATGCGCACCATTGCTCGAAGCCCGTTGTTTGCGTGCCACCCTGTAATCTGGACCGGTCAGCGTTTGGCAAGAACGTAAAAGCCGACATCGATGGTGGCGGCTCGGAATCCTGCCTCGCAGTAGCAGAGGTAGTACTCCCAGAGCCGCCGAAAACGTTCAGGGAAGCCCATCTGCGCGATGCTGGGCCATGATGCCAGAAAGCGTCTGCGCCATTCAGCCAGCGTCGCTGCGTAGCTCTCGCCGAAACTCTGCACCAAAACCAGATCGAAACCGGCCCTTGCGCTTTGTTCTGCGATAATCTTTTTGGTGGGAAGCATGCCTCCCGGGAAGATGTGACGCTGAATGAAATCGGCGGATGTGCGGTACGCCTCAAAGCGCCGGTCATCTATGGTGATCACCTGAAGGACTGCGGCGCCGCCAGCATTCAAGCGTTCATGCAGGGTCTTGAAATAAATCGGCCAATACGCCTCGCCAACTGCCTCGAGCATCTCGATGGAGACGATCCTGTCATACGTCCCTTCGACATCACGATAGTCCTTCAATTCCAGCGTAATACACTTATTAAGCCCTTCACTCGCGACTTTTTCTTGTGCGAATGCCAGTTGCTCAGACGAGAGGGTAATGCCAGTGACACGCGCACTTGTGTGAGCCAATGTGACGGCCAATGCGCCCCAGCCGCAGCCGATCTCGAGAACATCCTCACCGCCACTCAGGTCCAGCAGTTCCAAAACCCGCTTTACTTTGGCAGCCTGAGCATCCTCGAGCGTCTGGTCGGGATGCGCGTAGAGCGCCGACGAATAGGTCATCTCAGGATCGAGCCAATGCCGGTAGAAGGCGTTGCCGAGATCGTAGTGAAACGCAATGTTCCTGCGGCTGCCGGACTTGCTGTTCGCGCGCAACAAATGCCGGAGGCGATTGAGCGCTCTGAGGGGCCAGATTCCGGGGATTTTGCTGTTGATGGTGGCAGTGTTCATCGCCGCCAGTTCCAGCAGAGTGGCGAGGTCAGGACTAGACCAGTCGCCGTCGATGTATGATTGTGCGAAGCCTAAATCTCCCTGACTAATCAGCCGTCTGATCGTTCGCCAACGATGGATAAAAAGTGTGGCGGAAGGTCCGGCTCGTTCTCCAGAGTGATCGATGCGATCGCCCGATGGCAATACGACCGAGATATGCCCGGAATGGATCTGGTCCATCATTGGGCGTAAAATCCGGATAGTGAGACTTTCTGTGGACCTCTCGGTGCCGCCCAAGATGTTTGATTTGCTGTCAAAAACCATTCGTCATGCTCTTCTCTCGGCGATCGATCTCAGGCTCCACGCGATGCCCCAAGGTCACCGGCCGATCCGGGGGGACAGGCCGAGGGTAGAGCCCGATTCCTTTCAGCCAGAGGAGCAGGGCTTCCCAGTGGATGCCGGCGATAACCTTGAACGTAAGCAACGGATAAAGGCAGAAGGCGCGCCCCAGCGAAGCGTCGGTAAGCTCCTTTCTGACAGCGGCCAGTTTGGCGATCAGGAGCGGTCCTGCTTCGTCGCGGCCGATAACTGATACGGCCATGTTGTCTCCCGGAGGCACGACAGAAAACGAATAGCTCATGTCGGTGCTCATGAAAGGCGACACATAGAAGGATTTTCGGCTTTCCTGCCGGATCGGTCCCCCGATGCCCGGAGGAACGGGAATGAGATAATTGTGGCGCTGTCCAAACGTGTTGTTGACCTCGTAGAGGATTGCACAAAGGGTTTCATCGCCTCGGTGGCAGAAATAGATGCTCAGCGGATTGAAGGCATAGCCAACGATCCGCGGCATGGTGAGAAGCCGGATTGGGCCGCCCGTTTCGATGCCCGCGTCTTCCAGGTACCTCGCGATCCTGCATCGAATTGACAGGCCTCCGGCATCGGCATGATCGCGGTCGTGGAAGCTGAAGAGGTTGAAGCGATTGTACGAAAAAAAGCGAAGATTTTTGTCGAGGGCGTCTATCTCGTCGAGATCGAGCAGAAGGTAGAAAATACTGTAGCGTAGACGATGCATTTTTGGCCGCAGCCTGTGATGCATGACCGAGCCCTTATAGAGGGCTGATCTGAATTCCGGCATCATGCGGCCTCCGCCTCACGCAGGCCGGGCCCGCTGTCAAAAACGTGAATGCGTCCGGATGCTTCAGGAACCGTCCAAGGTCGCGTTAGACCGCCGAGAGCTTCTGCGACGGCGAGGCCTGCCTGCAGCCCATCTTCGTGAAACCCAGCACCGAAATATGCGCCGCAGAACCATGTATTGCGACGACCTTGCAGGGACCAAAGCTCTTTCTGCGCTCCCATTGCCTGGGCGTCGAAACGGGGATGGCGATAGGTCATCCTTTTCAGTATCAAGCTCGCTTGAACTTCCTTGTGGGGGTTGAGCGTCACTAAAAGAGGCCGATCGCTTTCGATTCCCTGGAGGCGGTTCATCCAGTAGGTCATGGCAAGCCCGCGGCGGCCGCCGTCGTCCCCGGTCATATAGTTCCAACTCGACCAGACCCGGCGCCGGTGGGGCATCATACGCGTGTCACAATGCAGGACCGTATCGTTGACGATGTAGTCGAACGCGCCGAGCAGGCGGCGTTCTTCGCCGCTGGGATCGCCGAGCATCGCCAGCGCCTGATCCGCATGCGTAGCGATGACAACGTGATCGAAACGGCGACGCTGGCCGACAGGTCCGACGATTTCGGTGCCCTTGTCGGTGCGCATGATCGTCTTGATGGCATAGTTTGACACGACTTCCGGGATCGCCTGGGCAAGTGACCGGACATAGGTCCGGCTGCCGCCGGCAACGGTTCGCCAGATCGGCCGACCGACAAGTTTAAGCAGTCCGTGGGTCTCGCAGAACCGGATGAAAGACGCCGCGGGATAGGCACCGATTTTCGCGGCCGGCGTAGACCAGATGGCCGCGGCCATTGGATAGAGATGGTCGTTTCGGAAGCCGTCGCCGTAGCCGGCCGCATCGAGATATTCGTCGAGGGTGACCATTCCGAGCGCGGCGACGTTTCGCGGCGCTTCGCGGTAGAAACGGACCAGGTCGCGCAGCATCATCCAGAAGCGAGGACTGACAGCATTGCGACCTTGCGCGAAAAGGCCACGCAATCCGGTGCCGGAATATTCAAGACGGCCGTCGTCGAGTGAAACGGCAAATGACATGTCTGACCGCTTGGTGCCGACGCCGATGTGATCGAGAAGGGCTGTCAGGTTTGGATAGGTCTGCTCGTTGAACACGATGAAGCCGGTATCGACGGCAAGGCCCCCGGCATCGACGGTGTTGCTGTGTCCGCCCAGCCGGCTGTCGGCTTCATAAAGAACAACCCGGTGTCTCTTTGAAAGCAACCACGCGGCGGACAAGCCTGAAATGCCGCTGCCTACTACGGCGATATCAAGGGACCTATCTGATCTTTGTGCCGACTCAGAGCCTGCACGACGATCGATCAGTGTTAACTCTCCAGTCAAAGGGCTTCCCTCCGCGCGCCAAACTGCCAATAACTACGCAACCGGTCGCGCGATAGATCACCAGGACGAGTGATCCGATTACAGGACTCCTACGTAACAAGGACAAATGGATGCTGCAGGTCTACATTTGGGCAAGGAACGCATGCGGCAGGCCCGTCCCGCAGCAAGGCTCATTGTTTTGAACGAGGTCCGACAAAAAGAGGCGACGCCGTCTCCGGAGGACCTGATCAGATACATATTCGCGGTCGCGCGCGAGCAGGATCGCAATGCATTCGCGCAGCTGTTCGCGTATTTTGCTCCTCGCGTCAAAAGCTTCCTCATGCGCTCAGGGCTTGCAGACGCTGCCGCCGAAGAAGTGACGCAGGAAGTCATGATCGCGGTTTGGCGAAAAGCGTCCTATTTCGATCCGGCAAAAGCGGGCGCATCGACATGGGTGTTCACGATTGCTCGCAACCAAAGGATCGATCTGCTGCGACGTACGCGCTCCCGGACAACCGATCAACGCCTGGATCCGAGTGACGAACCAGAAACGCCTCGGTCGGGCGAAGACATCGCAATCATGGCAGAACGGGAAGAGGGGGTGCGAAAGGCCTTGGCGAATTTGCCGGATGAACAGGCAACGATCGTGAGGTTGTCGTTCTTTGCCGAGAAACCGCATGCGGAGATCGCGCGAGAGCTGGGCATCCCGCTCGGCACCGTGAAATCCCGTGTCAGACTAGCACTGAACCGCCTGCGGAATTTGTTGGACAGTGAAATATGACGATCAACCATCACCCCAGCGACGAAACGCTGATGCGCATGGCGGCCGGCTCGTTGGGTGCTGGACCTGCGCTTGTGGTTTCCGTTCACCTCGAAGGATGTGCCGCCTGTCGCGATCGCGTGGCCCGCTTTGAAGCCGTTGGCGGCGCGATGCTCGAGGATATGCCGCCCGCCTCGCTTGCCGCCGATCTATTTGGACGCACGATGGAGCGGTTTGAGGCTGCTCAACCGCCGAAGGCAATCAAACAGACTACTGTTCGGCAGCCTGAGTTGGGAATTGAGCTGCCACGAGCGATGCGGGATTGTGAAGTCAGCCCTTGGAAATGGCTGGGGCCGGGGTTCAGATGGAGCAAGATAAAGATCGCCGGCAGTCCGGATGCCAAGGTCATGCTGCTCAAGGGCAGGGCAGGGCTCCATCTTCCGGTCCATGGTCATACCGGTCTGGAGTTCATGCAAATGCTTTCCGGATCGTTGTCGGATCAGCGCGGTCACTATCACCCGGGAGACATGGACGAGGCCGGCGATGATGTTGTTCACGGTCCGGTGGTAGGTCAGGAATCGGACTGCATATGTCTCGCCGCGCTTGAGGGCGACACACGCCTGCACGGCATTTTGGGCCGGCTTCTGCGCCCGATCGTCGGTTTTTGATCGATGGCGTCGGCCAACCGTCGTTTCTTCGCGGAAGAAGGCCTTCGTAAGAGAGCGTTTCCGTCATCGACAGGCGTCTTGAACGCGATTGCCCGGATCGTAGTTTCGCGTGCTCAAACGGGCCTTGAATCCGTTCAGGGACCGCGGCATCTCCTTGATATCTTTGCATCGGGTAGGGCCGCGGTGCGAGGCTCGAACGTATGACGGCCGCTATCGTCATTTTTGCGCTCACAGTTTGCCTGTCGACTATTATGGCGGGCGCCTGGCTGGTGGCATTGCGAACCGGTCGATCAGGCTGGATAGACGCGATCTGGTCCTTTGCGACCGGTGTATCCGGTGCGGTCTCTGCCCTCATCCCGCTCGCCGACGAGGAACTCTCTTGGCGTCAAGTGCTTGTGGCGACCTTGGCGCTGGCCTGGTCGCTCCGGCTTGGCATCCACATCGCCCTGCGCACCGCCCATGGCGGCGATGACCCGCGGTACAAACAGTTGCGCGAAGAATGGGGGGACGGGTTCCAGGCCCGGCTTTTCTGGTTTCTACAGATCCAGGCGCTTGCAGCGCTGGCGCTTGTGCTATCGATCATGCTCGCAGCCCACAATCCGGCGCCAGGTCTGGCGCTTTCTGATTGGCTAGGTGCCGCCGTCCTGCTTGTGGCAGTTGTCGGCGAAACAATAGCCGACCGCCAGCTTTCCGCATTTCGCTCCGACCCAGCGAACAACGGGAAGGTCTGCGACGTCGGGCTTTGGGGGGTCTCGCGCCACCCAAACTATTTTTTCGAATGGTGGGGCTGGCTCGCTTACCCTGTCATCGCGATCGATCTTACGGGCGTCTATCCTTGGGGGTGGCTCGCTTCCGCTGGTCCCCTGCTGATGTACTGGCTTCTTGTCCACGCCTCCGGCATTCCGCCTCTCGAAGCGCATATGCTGCGATCGCGCGGCGAGGCTTTCCGGGCATATCAGCGCCGTGTCAACGCATTCTGGCCCGGTCCACAACGATCCTCGGCGACCGACAGGAAACATGGAGATCTCGGATGAGCTTTGTTTCCGCTGCGATACGCGTCGCCGAGCGCTCCCCGCTGCCAGACTTTTTGGCGCGCGCCGGTATCGAATTGCTGGTCGGGCGCACGAGGCGAAGGCTTGCCGCAGCATCGCACCAGGACGATGCCGTTTTCGCGCGTGCCATGAGCGGCCACCAGATCGCCGAACACGCCGACGCGGCCAACGGACAGCACTATGAACTGCCCCCCGAATTCTTTGCCCTAACGCTTGGCCCGCGTCGCAAATACTCCTGTTGCCTCTACCCCACTGGACAGGAGACATTGAAAGACGCCGAGCGTCTGGCACTAGAGGAAACGGTCGCGCACGCTGCCCTTTCCGACGGGCAATCCATTCTCGAACTCGGCTGTGGCTGGGGCTCGCTGACGCTTTTCATGGCGGAACGATTTCCGCATTCGACTATCACCGCGGTCTCGAACTCGAAGCCGCAGCGGCTTCATATCGAGGCACAGGTCGCCGAGCGTGGGCTAGCCAATGTCCGCGTCGTTACGGCTGATATGAATCAGTTCATGGCCGAGAGTAGCTTTGACAGGGTCGTCTCGGTTGAAATGTTCGAGCATATGTCGAACTGGAGAGGGCTGCTCGAACGTATCAGGACTTGGCTCAAGCCCGAGACGGGGCGGCTGTTCATCCACGTCTTCAGCCACAGAAAGAGCCCCTATCGGTTTGACCACGAGAATGAGGCGGACTGGATTGCCCAGCATTTTTTCACCGGCGGCATTATGCCCAGTCACGGCCTCCTGACGCATTTTCCCGACTGCTTTGCGGTTGAGCAGGACTGGCGTTGGAGCGGGCTTCATTACCAGAAGACGGCGCTGGACTGGCTGGCGCGGTTCGACGCAAATCGTCATGAGATCGATCGGACCCTCTCAAACGTCTATGGTGCCGATGCCTCACTCTGGTGTCAGCGATGGCGCCTTTTCTACCTGGCTACCGCGGGGTTGTTCGGGCACGCTGGCGGCGCGGAATGGGGCGTAAGCCACTATTTCTTGCGCCCGATTTGATCCCATCATGCGTGCTCACTTCATTCGGCCGATCTGGGATCGGGTTGCCGCTTACGCCGCTCATGACGATCCCATGGTCGCCGCTTGCAATCTGATCGCCCTGGTCGTCGCGTCCAACCAGCCATTTTACCCCATCTATGTCTATTGGGCCGTCAGCGATCATGTCTGGCCGACATTCTTCACTTTCCTGTCGACACCGTTCTTTTTGGCAGTGCCAGCGGTGGCGAGACGCTTTTCAATGGCGGGTCGAGCGCTTTTACCGGTTGCAGGCATTGCAAATACGATTCTGAGCGCAAAGGTCTTTGGCCAAGCGTCAGGTGTGGAGATTTTCCTCATACCGTGCGCTTTGATCGCAGCGACTTTTTTCCGAGCTTCAGAGCGGATTATCGCCTTCGGTCTTATTGGGGTGTCGGCAGCAGTATATCTTGGGCTCGACGGCACTTATGGCTTGCCGTTCCACCTTTATTCGCCTGCTGAGTACCAGGCCTTCTTCCGGTTGAATGCCATGAGTGCAGCCACCCTCACCGTCTTTATCGGGCTGCTTGCATCCGGGCTGATCAGTCGACTCAAGACGCCGATGTGAAGGCGCGCGCGATGAGAAATCCGGCCGTTGCCGCAACCGCCGTCAAAAAGGTCCCCCAAGCGAGATCGGCAATTGTCACGATGACTGGCCAATTCTTCAAGGTGGCCTGGTTTGTGAGGTCATAGGTCGCATAGGCAAAAAGTCCAAGGAACGCGCCGTAGGATGCGGCTGTGGTCCACCGATCGGTGGCAAAGGCAGGCGCAATGGCGAAAACCACGATGCCTGCGATGTAGATGAAGTAGAAAATCATTGCCGGCACCAGCCTGAAGCTGTCCAGCAACATATCACCCATGAGAGGCCGATAGAGCCGTTGGGCCGCAACAGTCAGCCAGACTGCGTCGATCGCGAGAAACACCAGGCCGGTCACGACATAGGCAGTGACGTAGCTTTTCATGAATCTTCCCTTTCGCCCAGATGACCCCTTTACGCGGCGGCGATATGGTCGGATCACAGCTGGCTTCATGCCGATACGCTGGCATCGAGAAATTTTGCACCGGCCATGTGATCTGCCTGGGCGAACGCTCCGTAACCAGTAAGGGTGTCGGAGATTGGCCCATGATTCGGTATCTTTCAGCATTCTGTGTTCTTTGGCTCGCCAGTTGCACAGCTTTGGCCGCTCAGGAACGAAATCCAAACGGGGTTTGGTTGCGCGATGACGGCAACGCCCGTGTCCGTATTGCCCGTTGCGGGAGCAATATCTGCGCCACCAATCTCTGGATCAAGGACAGCAGCAAGGGCGAAGAGGTGGGTGATCGGCTCGTTATGTCTCTTGATCGCAAATCAGACACAACGCTCGCGGGATCGGCCTATGATCCCAAACGGGATAGAACCTACGCCATTACCGTAATCGTCAACCGCGCCAGCCTCACCACGCGTGGCTGCATCCTGGGCGGAGTTCTTTGTCGGGACGTCGGTTGGACACCCGCCGAATGACTACGTTTCAATGCCGAGGCTGCTTGCTGCCACGGCCGCTGCTTCGGCCAAAGCTATGTAGTGGCGCTGTCGTCCGCTGCTCTCGCGCCAGTAAAGTCCCACGTTCCGGCGTTCCTCCCACCCGTCGATCTCAAGCAGCGCCACGTCATCGTCCTGCCTAAACTCCGCTCGTGCGTAGAGTTCAGGAAACAGCGACATCCCCATGCCGATCGAGACCATTTGACGGATAGCATCAAGGCTCGTTCCCTCGAAGTCCGCCACGATATGAGCGCCCGACGCCTCCGCAAGGTGGCGAACGTTCTCCAGAAGCCGATGTCCTCGACCCAGCGCCAACAGTTTCTCACCTTGCAGTTCGCCAAGGTTGACGATCTTTTGGGCGGCGAGTGGATGGTCCGACGGCACTCCGAGGAAAATGGTTTCCCGTCCAATCCGTCGGAATGTCAACCCTGATCGCTCCGGCGAGGGCCCCAGACCACAGTCCAGCGTCCCCTCCGCCACAGCCGATTCCACGGCTGCGGGGGAATCCTCTCGAATGTAGATCTGCAGACCGGGATGCTGCTCATGAAGCCGTGGAAGCAGCTTCGGCAGAAAGTATGGCCCGAAGGTCGGCGGCGTGCCCAGACGGATGGTCCCTCCAAGCGCGGCGCCTTGTACGGACAGTTCGTCCAGCAGATCATCGAGCGAGGCAAGCACGAGGCGCGCTCCTTTGGCCAACGTCTCGCCTGCCGGCGTTGCCGAGACGTGCGACGATGTCCGCTCGAAGAGTGGTGTTCCAAGACCTTGCTCGACCAGCGAGATCTGAACCGACAGCGTTGGCTGCGACACGTGACAGTGGCGCGCCGCGCGCCCGAAATGCATCAGGTCGTGGACTGCGACCACGTATTCGAGCTGGCGGAGGGTCGGACGAAACGGCATTGATCCTTAGATAATGACTATCGATGCCATTGCAACAATCAATTGGCACTATTGAGTAGCGGATCCCACCTCCAGGCAGTCAAGAGCCAAGGAGGCAGTGTCATGGATCAGTTCATCAAGTCGCGCCGCCACCGCAGGGCCACCGTACAGGCCCGAATCATGGAAGAGCAGGCGCGGCCCGCGCCGGATCAGCTTCGCCTGAGCGCACTCAAACGGCTCAGGCTCAGGTTCCGCGACCAGATCGAGTTCCTAGAGCGGATGAACAGCAGCGGCGAGACGATCACCATCCACGTCGTCCGTCGCCGTTCGTTCGATCCGCTGCTTGCGGGGAAAACCTGACATGCCCGTTATGCAGGCAATGGGAAAGCCAAGACCCGACCAGGGCAGCAACGGCTTCCGCGCCAAGGGGGCCAGGCTGCTCGGCGGCCTCGCAGGGCAGTATCGAGCCCTCAAGCGGCGCCTCGCCGACATGCTGATGCGGGGCGATCGCGACTACGCCATGCTCAGCGCGCTCTCGCAGGAGATCGGCAGAATGCGCCAGAGGATTCGCGCGGATCTGCAGCGACGCCGGGACGAACGCAAGCGCCGGAAGGCCGCGAGGACGGCGACGCCGGGAACGTTGCAGGCCAGAAGGAGAAAGGGCCATGAACCCTGACCCGCGCGGCAGGGCCAAGCTGGCCCGTGTCGTCCGCTATGGCGCTTTCGCCCTGATCGCGGCCTGATCGCTGCTGACGCTCGCAATCTACGCAGTGCTCGGCACCGTCGCGGGCTGGATGGCGGCGCACGGCTTGGCCGACGGGTGGGTTGCCTGGAGCGGCCAGTGGGTCGGCCAGGCTGGCGGACCCGTCATCGCGATCCTCTGGCTCGCGGGGAACCTCTTCATTCTGGGTGCGATGGCGGCGATCCGCCGGCTTGTCGCCTAATGGAATCCTGAGGCCGCCGTCCGGGTCCAGCGGACAGCGGTATCAGCCGTCAATCCAAGCAGTCCGGGCCCCTCTGGCGAGAGACGCCGGTTCTCTCGCGATGTCGGACGCGACCCTTTTCGCGTGCCGGCTGGAGACTGTGTTCGAATGGATATCGCATTTCTTTTCGTGGACTGGCTGGGCAAGCCGGTCTGGATGTGGCTCGGCTTCATCTCGATCGTCGTCGCGCTTCTCGTGTTCGACCTCGGGGTCCTTCATCGTGACAATCACGAGATCGAGGTCCGCGAGAGCCTCCTGCTCTCATCGATGTACATCGGCCTGGGTCTTGCCTTCGGCGGCTGGGTCTGGTGGCAGCTCGGCTCCGAGTCCGGCATGAACTACCTGACCGGCTTCGTCGTCGAAAAGACGCTGGCGCTCGACAACGTCTTCGTCATCGCGCTGATTTTTTCCTTTTTTGCGGTTCCCCGACAGTACCAGCACCGCGTGCTGTTCTGGGGCATTCTGGGCGTGATAGTGCTGCGTGCCATCATGATCGGCCTGGGCGCGACGCTCGTCTCGCAGTTCTCCTGGGTGCTCTACATCTTCGCCGCGTTCCTGGTGATCACCGGTATCAAGATGCTTTGGATCGGCGACGAGGAACCGGAGATCGGCAAGAATCCGCTCATCGGCTTCCTGCGCCGGCGCTTCAACGTCACCGACAAGCATCATGGCCAGGACTTCTTCGTGAAGAAGGCTGACCCGCGGACCGGACGCATGGTCTGGTTCATGACGCCGCTCTTCATGGCGCTGGTCATGGTCGAGATCGCCGACGTGATCTTCGCGGTGGATTCGGTGCCGGCGATCTTCGCGATCACCACAGATCCGTTCATTGTCTATACGTCCAATATCTTCGCGATCCTCGGCCTGCGCGCGTTGTATTTCGCGCTCGCGGCGATGATCCACCGGTTCCGGTATCTCAAGCCGGCGCTTGCGATCGTGCTCATCTTCATCGGTTCGAAGATTTTCGTTGCTGACCTGCTGGGACTGGAAAAGTTCCCGGCGGCGCTGTCGCTCGGCATCACCTTCGCGATCATCGCGTCGGGCGTGATCTGGAGCCTCGCGAAAACCCGCGGCGCAGCTGCCGCGCACGAGGCCCGCTGACATGCATGCCGGGGCGCCTCATGTCGAGGCGCCCCGGTCTGCAGGCTTTGCAAGGCGCGCGTATTTGGCCAGGACGCCGCCCTTATAGCGGGGGAGCGTCGCTCGCCAGGCAGCACGACGACGGTCGATCTCGGCCCGATCGAGACGCAGTTCAAGTTTTTGCTCAAACGCGTCGATCAATATCCTGTCGCCTTCCGCGACCAGTGCAATCAACCCGCCCACCGCCGCTTTCGGGCTGACATGGCCGACCACCATGCCCCAGGTTACTCCCGAGAACCGCCCGGCCGTGATCAGCCCGACGCTTTCACCAAGGCCTTGTCCAACGAGGGCAGAGGTCGGTGCGAGCATCTCGGGCATGCCGGGGGCACCCTTGAGACCGAGATAGCGCAGGACAACGACATCTCCCGCGTGAATACGTCCCGCCAGGATCGCATCCATTGCACTCTCCTCGTCGTCGAACACCCGCGCCGGCCCTTCGATGCGCGGTGATTTGAGATAGCCCTGCCCATAGACAGGACTGGCGACGGTTCGGATCACGACCTGATCCGATGCGGCGCGCCGATGAGCTTCGATTTCTTCGCCCAAACTGCGTTCCGTGACGGTCATGAAATCGCCGTCGACCAGACCGGCCTCAAGCAATTCATGCAATACTGCCGGTATTCCGCCGACGCGATGTAGATAGATCCCGTAAGGCTTTAGGTCGTAGATCACCGGAGTCTTGCGTCTGACACGCTCGAAATCATCGATAGTCCATTCGACGCCGGCGGCATCGGCAATTGCGAGGTGATGCAACACCGCATTGGTCGAGCCGCCGATTGCCATGACCGGCGCAACAGCGTTTTCGATCGACTGCCGCGTCACCACCGCGCTTGCGCGAACCCCCGTCCCCACGGCTTCGACGAGCACGCGTTCAAACTGCGCGGCGGAGAGGATCTTTTCTTTAATAGTGTTCGCCATGGTCGACGAACCGAGCAGCGACATGCCGAGCGCCTCGAAGGAGGCGCTCATCGTGTTCGCCGTGTACATCCCGCTGCACGAGCCGGTCGAGGGGCAGGCATTCTACTCGATGTCTTCGAAGTCTTCCTGCGACATCGCCCCGGCCATTCGCGCGCCGACAGCCTCGAAGGCCGACACGATCGACAGGTCCTGGCCCTTCCATCGTCCCGGCATGTTTGGTTCCGCCTAGACATAGATCGCCGGCACGTCCGCGCGAAGAATGCCGATCATGCCGCCGGGCATATTCTCGTCGCAGCCACCGATGACCAGAACGCCGTCATCCACTGGCCCTGGACCCGATAGTGCAACGCAATCGGCGATAACCTCCCGGGAGACGAGGGAATATTTCAGGGGTTGTCCTAGGAGATTGCATCTTAGGATGGCTTTATGCGCCTAAAGCATTCAAAGCTCACGGCAAATCAGACAGCTCGGCTATGCGAGCATTTCGTGGCTGGAACGCCTGCGCGCACCGCCGCCGAGCTGGTGGGCATCAACAAGAACTCTGCTGCCTGTTTTACCATCGGCTGCGCGAGATCATTGCCGCACAGATCGAGGACGAGTCGCCCATCAAGGGCGAGATCGAGGTCGATGAGAGCTACTTCGGCATCTCCGGCTTCCGCCATCACAGGATCAATCACCAGAAGTCGTTCGTCATCGGCCCGGGAAGCCACATCAACGGCATCGAGAACTTCTGGAGCCAGGCCAAGCGCCACCTGCGCCGATACAACGGAATCCCGCGCCACCACTTCCACCTGTTCCTCAAGGAATGCGAGTGGCGCTTCAACTACGGAACCCCTAGCCAGCTCTTGAAGACACTCAAGACCTGGATCAAAATCGCAATCTCCTAGGACAGCCCCATATTTCATTCCTTCGGTGCACATCGCCATCCCGTCCGAGATCGTCGGCGTGCCAGCAGTTTGCGGGTTGGCGCCTGCTTGGCGGATCGCCGCGACGGCGGCATCGGCCAGAGGCTGTAGCCCGGCATTGCAGGGCGTGATGGTGGAATATCCGTTGGCGACGCCGATTATCGGCTTGTCGAGATCGCTCTTCGTATATCCCAGAGCGTAAAACATCACCCGGTTCGGGGACCGTTCGATCCCTTGCGTGATGTAGCGAGAGCGTTCGTTGTGCGGCATCTGCTGCTTCCTGACCATTGAGAGGCAATGCTCTACGTGTTTCGGTCGAAATGTTGCGCTGCGAAGGACCGACCGAGTGTTCGTCGCTGGCTATGCCGATGAGCTGTTATTCTGCAGTTCTCGAAATGCGGCCACCACGGCGACGGAGTCGTACGGCTTGGAGAAGAAGCGCCCGCCGACCGGCAGATCGGCTTCTTCAACGATCCGATGGCCCGACATCACAAAAATATGGACCGGCGGCCAACGGTCTCTGACTGCATGAGCCAGCCGTATACCGTCCATCGAACCCGGCATGTCAACATCTGTGAAGACGGCCCAGATACCAGGGGTCGAATTGAGGAGGTCGATCGCTTCGTCGGCGCTGCGCGCCTCGATGACATCAAAACCCGCCTCCTCCAGGACCGATGCCGCATCCATCCTGATCATCGGTTCGTCATCAACGACAAGGACAGTGTGGTTCATAGGAGGTAGACCCTCTTGCAAAAGTCTTTCAGGGGCCGGAAATCAGTTGTCAGGAGAGGCAAAAACGCTTTCACAGGGACAATGTTCCGCCACATTCTCCACCGCTGGTTCACGATCCGGTGTTGAAATTTCCCATCCGTCCTGCGGTCGGTCAGGTCAGAACTGTTGTTGGGTTGCGAGTGCTGCCTTTGTGCTGCAAACGCCGCATCTAGCAACTCACGTTGCGTCAGGCGCTTCACCTTGCATCGGGTGCAGTTCATTTCCGGCTTCGTTCAAACCATCAGCGATATAGGTGCGCAGCAGCACGTTCAGGATTTCGAGATCGTTCTGGACCTCGACGGGATGGCACTGGGTCGCGCCCTTGAGCGCCGCCTTCAGCCAGGGGCTCATCCCAGGATGCGCCAGAACCCAGGCGATCCGCTCGTCATTGGTATGCCTCGTATCGACGGGATCGACCATTCCCCCTTCTCCTCAACTCCGGTCAAGGATTGCACCCAGGACAATGCCCTGGGTCGGCATGAGTTTTGCCATCGGTGCGCGGACGGGTCTCGCGATGCGCGCAGGCGACGCAGCCGAAGATGCGATGGCGAACCATCAGGCTCTCCCCGCCGCACCATTCGCAAGGCAGCCCGACCTCGACATCGACCTGGCCGTAGCCGGGCGCATCGCAGGCCGGGCAGAGTGAGCAGAGCCGCGCAGCCAGCGCCGACGCCAGACGGCCGAGCGTCGCCATTCGGGTCGGGTTCATGTGCGCACGCATGTCGGTCTGAACCAGTGCGCGTCCGTCGCTTGAACGGGCAATGCACGATCCGGTCGCCAGGTCGAGCTCGCGCCTGGTCCGTATGCCCTTGATGATAGGCGCTTCGCCATCGCGCTCTGCTGGCTTCACGATCAAGGCGTGGTCGGGGAACCCGATGCGATCGAGGAAGGCGGTGAGGTCGTCGCCGTCGGTCGCGAAGATATGCGCGAAGGCCGGGGCGTCCTCGATCAGATGCTCGCTGACGACGATCCCGCGCGTATCATCGACCAGCACCATCAGTTCTACGGCGCCAGGAATAAAAGGGACATGGGGATGGGGTCCGTAGCTGCCTTCGCTGGCGAGCCCGATCGGGAGGCCCGTCGCCTGCATACCCAGACGCGCCTTGGCGATGGCTGCCTCGCGGATTGTGCCGGCCCGAGGAATCTCGCCGGTGAAAGTCCCCAGCACGTCGGTATTGAGGCCGGGCGCGGTCACAACGATCAGACCCAAGCGATGGTAAAGGACCGGAGCGATAACAGCTTCCTTGCCATGCATTGTGGCAAGGACTGCATGCTGGCCTTGGTAGGGATCAGGCGGCCTGGCGCGGAGGGTTTTATTCAAGGAGGGGTTTGCCGTCAAAAGTACCTCTCCAGCTTCTGGGGCGTTCGAGCAAGCCGCCGTCGCCGATGCGGCCACGGCGTTCGGACGACCTGGCATTCGTGTCGGAACTTCTGTTCATTCCTTCAGGCTGAGGCGCGGGCCGGGACGGTCCGGTCGTCGCGATCGCTGTCAACCTTGCGGCGCGGCTCTTGCGTGCCGGATACGACGCCGCCCATCTCCGTCCATTGAAGGTCACCGGCGTAGCGCCACGCCATCTGCCCTTCGTCGTTCAGCGCGAAGAGGTGCAGCCATCCATTGTCGAACAGCGACCGCACGTTCTGGTGACGCCGCAGGATTTCGGTCATCGCTTCGCGGGGCGCCTCGATCAGGACCGAAAGGCGCAATGGCTCGTGCGCGTACCGTCCGCCGTCATGGACCGACTGCCATGGCAGCCCGGCGCGGAGCTGCCCGCCATTGCCCTCGACCACACCGATGCCGCCAGTCACGTTGTGAAGGAGCTTGTTGCCGCCCCCGAACGCTTCGGGCGCGACCGTCGATCCGTAGTACTGCAGGCTGATCCAGCTCGCGACGACGACCGGGGCGGTCAGGATCAGTTCAAGGACCCTGAAATCGCCATCCGCTCCCCAGTCGTAGTCATGCAGGAAGGCACGGCCGTCGAGGTTTCGGCCCGTCGTGCGTCTCCTCGGCGCGGCAATGAACGACTGGCATCCTGCGAGCGCCCATTCTGGCCGCGTCTCGGCCCAGTTGCGGCTGCGGTGATCGATTGCCGCGTCATTTGCCGCGTGTGGCAGGCGCAGCGCGCGTTCGCCGCGCGCCAAGGTGCCCGCCGCTTCTAGCCAGGCTCTGGCGTGACCGATATCCGCCCGATGCGCGTCGGCCGGATGATCGTCCGCGTACAAAGTGACGGCGTCGGTCGTCGTATCGTGAAGTGCCGCGAGAAAAAGCGTGTCCTCCGGGACTGCAATACCCTTCGCCGCGAGCCCCGTCCGGACATCCGGGTCGTTGAGAAGTTCGGCCAGAAGTCGGGCGTTGACTTCGCCCGAATAGCCGCCGCAGGCGCCGCAATGCAGTCCACTGGCGTGCGGATTGTTGACGACATTGGCGCCGTGCCCCGCCAGCAGCACAAGGCGGGCAAAACCGCTGGTCAGCGACATGGCCCGCAGAACACCTTCGGCCGTGTCGATCCGGCTCGCGAGATCGATCGACGGATCCAGGCGTGGTGCTGGATCGTTTGGGGCCGAAGCACTGCGCAGGCCAAGAGCGTCCCTAAGGAGCTTCCCGACATAGATCGGACCCGCGGCCTCGACGAAGGCGAAGGACGAAACGGCGGCGAGCTTGAAACGGCCCCAGGCCCGGACCGCCCGGATCCTGATTCGGGCCGCCAAGTCGGACGCCGCGACCTCGGGACCACCCGAACAGGAGCGAAGACCGGGGTTCAGCAGGACCGGCAAGCGCAACTCCTCGACATCGGAGGCAAAGCGGCAGTGGGCCGTGGGCAGTCCGAAGAAGCCTGCAAACCCGATCGTCTGAATTAGGGGATGCACGCTCTCCAGCGCCCGACGGAACACTTCGGAGCGCACGTCTATGCAGAATGCGGCCTGGAGCGCCGGACGATCGTTTGTCGGCTGCGGCACTGGCCGGGCGAGCGTGGCGGTGAGAGCCCGCTGAGCGGAGAGCTCCAGGGCCTCTTGCAGGATCGTGTCGATCGTGAGGTCCGGTGTCGCCTCGACCGGATTTGCATGCGCCGCACGCACTTTCGCCCATTGGTCGGCGATCTTGGGGCCGTAACGAAGGAACAGAGCCTCTTCCCAGACGAGCCGGATAGCCAGCAGATCGGTAATGGTCTCGTCGGTGCTACCCGCGAGTTCGGCCTGCCAGAGCTGATAGCGGGCGAACTGTGCCCAGCCGCCGAGGGTCATCAGTATCCGATGGCAATAGCTCTGCACAGCCGCGTGTTCGATCCCGAGGCGCTGGGCGACGCGGTTGATGACTTTGGTGCTGCAATCCGGCGTTTCCGATACATGAAGCGCAAATCCAGGCAGTCCGGCGATCTCGGGCGTCAGGTCGTGCGTCGCCATGGCCCGCCAGGCCGAAAAAGCGCCGTTCCCGTGCGGCGCAGGCCACAGCGCCTGCCCTATGTCAAAATAGCCGGCCGCCCAATGGCCGAAGCGCTCTTCGATGAGGCCCGGCCAGTCGATGCCGGACGCATCGGACGCCAGTTGCGCAATTGTCGGCAGCGCCCGCGGCGCGCACCTTTCGATAGCTGCGGCGGCCTTCAAGGCTGCCACACTGGGAGGCCTTAGCCGAGGATTGGCGTTCAGCCAGGCCTGACGGAGGTCCTGCTCGGAGATCTCGCCGGCGGCAATCTTGTCAAGGTACCAGTGCCGCGGCATCGTCACGGCGATGCCGGCGACACGCGAAAGCCGCGCGCCCGCCGTCGCCAAGGTCTCGGCGGCCTGTCCGAGGAATGGATTGACGGCCACACTCGAGGCAAGCGGCCACAGCGGAGGAATGGTGCGCGTCGCGGTCCGGGCCGCCTCCAACACCGTGTCGTGGGCCATGCCTACAGCGTCGGGTCCTGCGTCGGACGTCGTCATCAGCATCGGCTTTTTCCTTGTCATCTCGTTCTTCATGCGGCCTTCCGCGTAGCCCAGCCGCCGAGCAGGCGGTCGAGCGCGGCATTGACGTAAAGGCCGTTGGAAAGGTGGACGCGCAGACCTGCGGCGGCAGGATGGAATGCCCAGAGCGGGAAGAGCGCCTGCGCGACTGCGACCAGCCCGAAGCTCAGGACGGCGAGTGTCATCAGCGTCCATTCAAGGCGACCCGGGGCAGGCGTTGCGGGCAACGACCCCGCCATCAGCCACTCCGCCGCGGTCTGCAAAGTGAAATAACCGATCGCGGCGGCGCTTGCGTACAGGGCGGTCTTGCGAGTCAGCGGACGCGGCGCGGCATCGGCGAGACCTTGGGCCATCAAATAGGCGACGCCGAAGATCAGGATGGCGCCAAGGGCCAGCGCCTGCGGCGGTTTGTGCCCGAACCCGAAGCTGACGCCGAAGGCCGCGCCGATCACGCCATAGATGGCGATCGAGATCGCAAATGCGCGGCCGACGGCAGCCCCGTCGGGAACCGCTACCGGTCCCGGCCGGCGGATCTCGGCGACCTGTTCGACGGCACCTCCCGACGCCAGGAATGCATGAGCCTTGTAAAGCGAATGGGCGACGATATGCAGGAGCGCCAGCGGGAATAGAGCCAGCCCGCATTGCAGCATCATAAAACCCATCTGTGCGACGGTCGACCAGGCCAGCGACGTCTTGACTGCGGACTGGGTCAGCATGACGAGTGCACCGAAGAGCGCGGTGAAGCCGCCGATAATGGCCAGAACCGCGAGCGTCCCCGGGGCAAGAAGCATGACGTCCGCAAACCGGATGATGAGAAAACCTCCCGCATTGATCACGCCGGCATGCAGCAGCGCCGAAACCGGGGTGGGCGCTTCCATCACTTCCGTCAGCCAGCCATGCGTCGGAAACTGTGCCGACTTAAATAGCGCGGCAGTCGCAAGCAGGGCGGCTGCGACAAACACAGACCATTCGCCATTGCCGGACCGGGCGAGGGTGTTGATGGTCGCGATGTCGGTCGTGCCGAAAGCCCACCGCAGAAGGCTGGCCGCCAAGACCAGGGCGACAGCACCCGCGACTGAGAAGAGGCGCTTCTTACGGGCTGCACGTTGCGCCGATCTCCGCTCGGGATAAAACAATAGAAGGCGGTGCAAGGTGATACTGGTCGCGGTCCAGGCGACGACGAGCTGCACCAGATTGCCGGCCTGCACGAGCAGTAGAACGGTAGCCAGCGCCGCGCACATCCACCCTGTGAAGGCGCCCTGCCGTGCCTCGCCATCGAGATAGGTGCGGCAATAGCGGACGACGATCCAGCCGACAAAGCTGACGAGAAGAAGCATCGTTACGCTGATTGCATCGATCCGCGCTGAAAGACCGAACTCGCCGGCGCCAACCAGTGCGCTGGTTCCGGGTTCCCGCAGGATCAAGACGACGAGCGACCCGGCCGCGATCAAGAGAGCGGTGAGGGCGGCCGCCTCCGCTACAGCCGGAACCAGCGCGGGCCGGCGACCGGGCAGCAACCACGCGAAGAGGGCACTACAGAGCAAAATAACCGGTGCGGCGAGCGGAAGCAGGTGCAGTGACAAGGCGTTTTCCCGTGAATGTGTGGCGCCGACGTCTCTCCTGCTAGACGAGACGAAACCCAAATTAAAATGCATTGTTTGCTGCGTTAGGTTCGCTATTATCGAACGTTATGGCTTCGCTGAACTATCACCATCTGAGATACTTCCGGGCGGTCGCCCATGACGGTAACCTCACACGCACGGCAGAACGCCTGAATTTGACCCAGTCCGCGCTCTCCGTGCAGATCCGCAAGCTCGAGGAGCGGCTCGGCCATGCGCTGTTCGACCGGCGCGGTCGAAAGCTGCATCTCACTGAAGCCGGGCGGATCGCCCTCGACCATGCCGACGCCATATTTAAGACCGGGGAGGAACTCCTCGGTACGCTTCGCGAGACAGGAACTGAGCGGCAGGTCCTCCGCGTCGGGGCGCTCGCAACTCTTTCTCGCAACTTCCAGATGGAATTCCTGCGGCCCGTCCTCGGCCGGACCGACATCGAGCTCGTCCTGCGATCGGGCAGCGCCGCCGAGCTCCTTCGCGCGCTCGAAGGGCTCAATCTAGACGTCGTATTAATCAACCAGTCTCCCGCGCGAGACGCGCTTACACCATTAGTCGCCCACCGGATTGCCGACCAACCCGTCGCGCTTGTCGGCACGCCGTCAAGGCTTAGCCGGACGGGAAGTCTCGCTGAGCAGCTGCGCGCGCACCCGATAATCCTGCCGACCCTCGAAAGCAGCGTGCGCTCAGGCTTCGATGCGCTTGCCGATCGTCTGGGAGTTCGGCCTCAGATCGTCGCCGAGGTCGAAGACATGGCGATGATGCGCCTGTTGGCGCGCGAAGATGTCGGGCTCGCGGTCTTGCCTCCGATCGTCGTCAAGGACGAACTTGCGGGCGGCCTCCTCTTCGAAGTCGATGAACCATTGGGTATCACGGAAACCTTCTACGCGGTGACGGTGGAACGCCGGTTCCCGAATCCGCTGCTGCGGAGCCTCCTCCCTCGGGCGTGAACAGCACGTTCGCCTGAACTGCAGCTTATGCATCGAGCCTATATTTGACGGCGGTGGCGTGCCGACACCTCCGGGCGTTGACCTCCAGAAGGAAATTTCCGAGGCGATGAAGCCACGCACTATCGCCATCAACGCTGAAACCAGCAAGAAGGCGCCGAAGCGGATCGAAGGCCAGGTCGCCGCCTGAGTGTCGATCGCCAGTATCTGCCTCGCCAGGACCTGCCCGAACACTGCGTTTCAGCTCGGACTGCGGGACAGTTGCGGTCACCAAGGAATGGAGATCGAACAGACATGAGTGTCGCGATGCCCTTTGCAGAGAGGTCGATTTTGACGAGGTCGCGGCGACGTGCAAGAACGGTGTGCCTACCGTGATACTGCCAAAAACCGAAAAGGCGCAGGCAAACGCCTAGCGTATCGCGATCAGCAGCGGTTGTTAAACGCCGTGACAGCGCCAGCCCGGCGCCAAACTTGGCGCCTGGCGGTATCCTTCCCCGAGGAGGAGAAGCCCTGGACCGAGGAGCGTCTCCCGCCGGTCAAGGGACGCATTCACACCATTTGGACCGGATCTCTATTCGGCGATGCATCGCCGACTACCTCGACGATGTTGCTGCGATTAACGCATTTTTGGACGAATATGAGCGGAGGGTGGTCTGCATTGGTTCAATGTGGTCCGCCTGGGGTAGATCGAGTTCTGTCTGTTGCGTTGGAATCTCCAGCTCCAACGCCTGCATCATCTGGCAATATTCGACCCAGCGAACGTGTTGCTCATAGGCATTGCACATCCGGCAAGGATAGCGTGAATTTCAAAGTCTTTCGAGGGGTGGGGCGTCTTCCTCCGGAACCGGCGGTCGGCGAAGCTGAAGCCCCACGACGCGGGTCTTCACCCTCCGGGCGTCCATCCCTGACGCGGGCAAGGCGCTCCGGCAAGCTGGGGGAGTGTTTCTGCGATGCTGAGGGCGATTTTGGCATGGGTGGAGAGGCGGCGTGCGATCCGTCGCCGGTGGCGGGAGGACGCCCGGCACCTCGTCCGCCTCCACGGCCCGACGGCCTATTATGAGGCCCAACGGCTTGCCGCAAGAGCCCGTGCGATCGAAGACGGCCAGTTCCTCCATTGGGCAAAGGTAGCTGCCGAGGT
>VFQM010000772.1_pt1 | contig 32620 bp, 31 predicted proteins | sample 3512391 | NCBI WGS metagenome assembly VFQM01 (sample SAMN10412369, study PRJNA504923) | tailings metagenome | isolation source: Replicate 1 from Balatoc abandoned mine | place: Philippines
ACTTCCCCGACCCCGACCTGCCGCCGCTGGTGATCGCGCCCGACTGGGTGGAGCGCGAGCGGGCCGCCATGCCGGAGCTGCCCGACGCGATGGCCGCGCGCTTCCAGGCCGCCGACGGGCTGCCGGCCTATGACGCGGCCATGATGGCGCAGAGCCTGGCCTTCGCGCGCTACTACGAGGCCGCGCGAGATGCCGGCGCGCCGGCCAAGATGGCGGCCAACTGGCTGATGGGCGAGGTGTCCAAGCGGCTCAATGCCGCCGACACCGGCATCGAGGCCTGCCCGGTGCCGCCGGCGCTGCTGGCCCGGCTGCTGCAGCGCGTGCAGGACGGCACCGTCTCGCACAACGCGGCGCGCCAGGTGTTCGACGCCCTGTGGCTGGGCGAGGCCGACGACGTGGACGCCGTGATCGCCGCCAAGGGCCTGAAGCAGATGAACGACGCCGGCGCGCTGGAGGCCATCGCCGCCGAGGTGCTGGCGAAGAACCCGAAGTCGGTGGAGGAGTTCCGCGCCGGCAAGGACAAGGCCTTCAACGCGCTGGTGGGCCAGGTGATGAAGGCCACCCAGGGCAAGGCCAATCCGGCGCAGGCCGGGGAGATCCTCCGCCGGCTGCTGGGCTGACGCCGCTACTCCCGGGGGCGCCCGCCGCGCCCCGGCGCGGCCGCCACGTTGCCCAGCGACCCCGGCGGCGCGCCGGCCCACAGCTTCTGCAGGTGGGCGAGCTCGTCGTCGTAGAGCCGGTTGATGCGGTCGAGCTCGGCCTGCTGCGTGCGCATGGCGCTGCGCTGGGCTTCCACCGCGGCGTCGTTGGCGTCGAGCTGGGCCTTCAGCGCCGCCGGCAGCGCCTTGCCCTTGTAGAACTCCGACTCGTCCAGCAGCGGCTTGCGGTCCAGCGCCAGCGCCTCGAGGCGCAGCTCCGAGGCGCGGATGGCCAGCTGCACCGTGTCCAGCGCCGACTGGCGCGCCTTGTCGTGGGCGGCGCGGTCCGGGAAGCGGTTGACGAGGTTGCGGTCGCGCCGCACGGCGTCGGCCTGCGCGGCGCGCGCCTCGGCCGCGGCGCGCTCGCGCGCCTCCTGGGCGGCGCGCTCCTCGGCGGTCAGCATCGGCGGCAGGATGGACTTGAGCGAGCCGTCGCGGTTGAGCACGCGCTGTTCCTTGTGCGTGCAGGCCGGGATGGGCCGGTCGGAGGTGAGGCGGCGGCCCTGGTCGTCGATGCAGGTGTAGATGCCCGCGCCGGCGGACGATGCCGGGGCGGGCCGCTGCGCCAGCGCCGGCACGGCCTGCCACAGCGTCGCCGACACGAGCGCCCAGGCCAGCAGCGAGGTCCGCGGCAGGGTCAGCGGACGGTGCGGCGCGTGGGCGGCGGCATGGCGGCAGGGGTGCGTCATCGGGCAGCGGCGGGCCGGGGCTCAGCCGGCGCGCGCACCGTAGCGCGCGCGGTAGGCCTGCACCGGACCCAGGGCAGAGTGCAAGCCTGGATCCTGCCCGGACTGCAGATACTGAAGCAGGTCATCAAGGGTGGCAATGGCCGCTACTTCCAGTTTCAAACGCGTGCGCACGTCCTGCACCGCCGACCAGGGCACGTCGGCGCCGTTCTCGGTGGCCATCTCCTGGCGGTCCAGCGCAATGGCCACGCCGCAGGGCGTGCCGCCGGCGGCCTGGATCATCGAGATCGACTCGCGCACCGAAGTTCCGGCGGAGATCACGTCGTCGATGATCAGCACGCGGCCGGCCACCGGGGCACCGACGAGCACGCCGCCCTCGCCGTGGTCCTTGGCCTCCTTGCGGTTGTAGGCAAAGGGCACGTTGCGGCCCAGCCGCGCCAGCTCGATGGCCACCGCCGCGGCCAGCGTGATGCCCTTGTAGGCCGGCCCGAACAGCATGTCGAAGGCCAGGCCCGAGGCCAGCAGGCGGCGTGCATAGAATTCCGCCAGGCGCCCCAGCTTGACGCCGTCATCGAACAGGCCGGCGTTGAAGAAGTAGGGCGACAGCCGCCCGGCCTTGGTCCTGAACTCGCCGAAGCGCAGCACGCGCGACTCGACCGCGAAGCGCACGAATTCCTGGGCCAGCGGGTCGACCGCTCCCGCAACCACACCCGGCGCGGGGTTCTGCGTCGTCGTCATGGAGACTCCCTTGTTCCGACTGGTCACGCTCAACCTGAACGGCATCCGGTCGGCAGCCGACAAGGGCTTCGTCGAGTGGGCGGCGCAGTCGGGCGCGGATTGTATGGGCGTGCAGGAGCTCAAGGCCCAGGCCGACGTGCTCGGCGAGCGCTTCACCCGCGTGGGCGGCCTCGACGGCCACTTCCACTGCGCCGAGAAGAAGGGCTACTCCGGCGTGGGCCTGTACACGCGCAAGGCGCCCAGCGACGTGATCACCGGCTTCGACGGCGGCGAGTTCGACGCCGAGGGCCGCTGGGTGGAGGCGCGCTACGACACCGCGCGGCGCAAGCTCAGCGTGATCAGCTGCTACTTCCCCAGCGGCTCCAGCGGCGAGGACCGGCAGGCCGCGAAGTTCCGCTTCCTGGACCGGATCTACCCGCACCTGCTGCGGCTGAAGGCCGAGCGCGAATTCATCCTCGTGGGCGACATCAACATCGCGCACCAGGCCATCGACCTGAAGAACTGGCGCAGCAACCAGAAGAACAGCGGCTTCCTGCCCGAGGAGCGCGCCTGGATGACCCGGCTGCTCGGCGAGGGCGGGCTGGTGGACGTGTACCGCCGGCTGCACCCCGACACCACCGACAGCTGCTACACGTGGTGGAGCAACCGCGGCCAGGCCTATGCCAACAACGTGGGCTGGCGGCTGGACTACCACCTGGCCACGCCCGCCCTGGCGGCCAAGGCGCGCACGGCGTCGATCTACAAGGACCGCAAGTTCAGCGACCACGCGCCGCTGGCCGTCGACTACGACTTCAAGCTCTGACCCCGGGGCCGGCCGGGCTGCACCCGCAGGCCCTGCGCGACCCGCAGGGCCGGGTCAGGTGCGGCGGCCGGCGGCGCGCGCCAGGTCCGGTCAGGCTGCGCGAGGCCACCCGGCTCACCGCGTGCGGCCGAACACCGCCAGGCGCATGCCATCGACGAGCTGCAGGCGCTGTCGCACCAGCTCGGCGGTCTGTTCGAGGCTCAGCGGCGTCGGTTCGATGGCGGCCTCGCGGTAGCGCTGCACCAGGTCGGGCTGCGCCAGCACGTCGACAAGCCAGGCGTTCAGGCGCGGTGCCAGTGCGGCCAGGGCCGCCGGGGCGAACAGGAACAGCCCGCCGTGGAACACCTGCTCGGGCAGGCCCAGCGCGCGGATGGTCGGCGCGCCGCCGAAGGCCGGCAGCGCCTCGTCGGTGAGCGTGGCCAGGGTGCGCAGCCGCCCGGCGCGCACCTGCGCGATCACCGCCGGCGCCGGCGCCACCACGAAGTGCACGCGGTCGGCGATCAGGTCGGGCATCCAGGGGTCGCGGTAGGGCACGTGCTGGGCCTCGAAGCCCAGCGCCTTCACCAGCCGCGCCGTGAGCAGGTGCGCGGTGCTGCCTTCCCCGGTGCTGGCGTAGCTCAGGCCACCGGCCTGGCGCGCGCGCTCGGCCAGGCCCGCCAGGCTGGTGACCGGGCCCGCGCCGCTGGTCACCACCACCCACGCGTCGCGGTTGACCGCGCCCACGGGCACGAAGTCGACGAAGGGGTCGAGCGCGCGCCGCTGGCTGTTGAGGTGCGAGTAGGCCACGTGGTCCAGCCCGCCGAGCAGCAGGCTGCCGGACTCCGGCGGCGCGGCCAGCACCGCGTCGGCCGCCAGGGCACCGGCCGCGCCGGGCCGGTTGAGCACGCTGCCGGCGACGCCGGCCCGCTGCGCCAGCGGCTCCACCAGCCAGCGCGCGATCACGTCGGGCTGGCTCGCCGGCGGCGTGGGCACGACGAGCTGGAGCGCGCGCAGCGTGGCCGGGGCGGCGGCGCTCGCCCACGCGGCCGGCCAGGGCGCGCCCCATGCGCAGCCGGCGGCCCAGGCGGCCGCGCGGCGCAGGACGTGTCGACGTTCAACGAAATCTGGCATCTCGGTCTCCGTGCGGTGGCCGTGCAGGCGATGGGGGACATGTTTCCCGTGCCCGGCGCCCGCGGCAATACTCGGCGCTGCAACGGCGCATGAGCAAAGTGCTCATGCCGGGGCGTGGCCTGCTGCGGAGGAGGCATGTCGATTCACAAGCTGCGTGCGCTGGAATACCTCACGGCGGTGGTGGAGCATGGCGGCTTCAACGCGGCGGCGCGCAAGCTGGGCGTGGCCGCGCCGTCGGTGCACCGTCTGGTCAAGGCGCTGGAGTCGGAGCTGGGCATGGTGATGATCGACCGCTCGGCCGCGCCGCTGCGGGCCACGCCGGATGCCGCCGCCTACGTCGACCGCGCGCGCCAGCTGCTGGCCGAGCTGCGCGGCCTGGACGCCAGCCTGCAGGACCAGGCGGCGTCCCCCACCGGCACGGTCACCATCGCCGCCCACAGCGTGGTGCTGCAGTTCGTGCTGCCGCGGCTGCTGCCCCGGCTGCACGAGCGCCACCCGCAGCTGCGGCTGGACCTGGCCGACGCCGGCAGCAGCCGCGACCTCGCGCAGCTGGGCACCGACCTGCTGCTGCAGTTCGGCTGGCCGCCGCCGCAGGAGGCCATGCTGCGCACGCTGGCGGAGTCGCGCTGGCTGGTGGTGGCCAGCCCGGCCTACTGGGCACGCCATGGCGTGCCGGCGCACCCCTCGGACCTGGCGGCGCACCCCTGCATGCTCTACCGCACGCCCTATGGCGAGGTGATCCGCCGCTGGATCTTCGAGCGCGGCACGGAGCGCGCGGAGGTGGAGGTGGACGGCTGGCTCACCGGCGACCACCGCGCGGCGCTCGATGCGCCGGTGTTCGCCGGCCAGCTGGTGGCGCGGCTCAACGACCTGACCACCCGCGAGGCCCTGCAGGCCGGCACCCTGCAGCCGGTGCTGACCGACTGGGTGGGCGCGAGCTCGCCGCCGCTGAACCTGCTGATCCGCAAGGCGGTGGCACGCCAGCCGCGGGTGCGCGCCGTGGTGGAGCTGCTGGCCGAGTTCGGCCGCGAGCTGGGCACACAGCGCCTGCCCGCCGGGCTGCCCCCGGTGCAGCCGGCACGGCGGCCGGAGTGGTTCAGGCGCCGGGTGGGCGGCTGACGCCCGCCCGGGCAGGCCACGGGCCGCCGGCGGCCTGCGGCTGCTGGCGCACCAGCGCGCGGCCCTTGCGCAGCGCATAGGCCAGCGCCCCGTCCACCGTGGCCCAGCGGTGGCCGCAGCACAGGCGGTCGTCGTGGAACAGCGCGCGGCCGCCCTCGCGCGGCGCCACCACCAGGGCCGCGGTGTAGCCGTCGCCCACGGGCGACTCGAGCGCGCCGGCGAAGATCCGGTAGCCCTGCTCGGTGAGTTCCTGGAAGTGCATCGGATGACCTTTCGGGGGTGAGACGGCCCTCGGGCGCAAGGCGGGGCCGGCGCGCATCCTGCGCGCGCAGGCCGCGGCCGTGAATCCACCGCCGGGGGGCCCCCCTCGGGGGGCCGGGCGGGGGTGCGGCAGGCCGGCCCGCGGGCGTAAGCTCCCCCCTTTCGCCGGCACGGCAGACGTGCCCGGATCCCTCCTGAGCCCCCACCCTGGAGCGCCTGCCCGGATGCTGCCCGCCTACCTGCGCATGCCCACCCTCGCCGGCGACCTGCTGGCCTTCGTGTGCGACGACGACCTCTGGACCGCCCCGGCCGGCGGCGGCACCGCCCGCCGGGTGTCGGCCGGCCTGGGCGAGCCCGGCTGGCCCAGCCTGTCGCCCGACGGCCGCTGGCTGGCCTACACCGGCCGCGACGAGCAGCATGGCGAGGTCTGGGTCATGCCCGCGGCCGGCGGCCCGCCACGCCGGCTGACCTGGTTCGGCGCCGACACCCAGGTGCGCGGCTGGCTGCCCGACGGCCGCATCCTGTTCATCAGCACCTTCGGCCAGCCCTTCGTGCGCAACCACCAGGCCTGGGCGGTGGACGCCGAAGGCGGTGCGCCGCAGCCGCTGCAGCTCGGCCAGGTCAACCACCTCGCCTCCGGCCCGGGCGGCACACGCGTGATCGGCCGCAACACCGCCGACCCGGCGCGCTGGAAGCGCTACCGCGGCGGCACCGCCGGCCGGCTGTGGGTGGACGCCGGCGGCCGCGGCGACTTCCAGCCGCTGGCGCTGCCGGGCAACCCCACCTGCCCGATGTGGCTGGACGGGCGCGTGTGGTTCCTGGGCGACCACGAGGGCGTGGGCAACCTCTACAGCTGTGCGCCCGACGGCAGCGGCCTGCAGCGCCACACCGACCACGACCGCCACTACGCGCGGCACGCCGCCACCGACGGCCGGCGCATCGTCTACCAGTGCGCGGCCGCGCTCTGGCTGTTCGACCCCGCCGCCGGCCAGGCGCAGCCGGTGCCGCTGGAGGTGCCGGCGGCGCGCATGCAGACCGCGCCGCGCGCGGTGGACGCCGCAGCCCACCTGGGCGGTGCGCGGCTGCATCCGCAGGGCCACTCGCTGGCGCTGGACGTGCGCGGCAAGGCGCTGAGCCTGGGCCTGTGGGAGGGCGCGGTGCGCCAGCACGGCCGCGCCGACGGCGTGCGCCACCGGCACGTGCAGTGGCTGGCCGACGGCCGCACGCTGGTGATGGTGACCGACGGCGGCGACGACCGCGAGGAGCGCGTGGAGCTGCACCGGCCCGAGGGCTTCTCGGTGCTGCCCTGGGCGGCGGCGCAGCTGGGGCGGGTGACCGAGCTCGCCGCCGCGCCGCGCGGCGACCACGTCGCGCTGGCCAACCACCGCAACGAGCTGTGGGTGGGCGACACCGGCAATGGCCAGCTCAAGCGCGCCGACCACAGCGATGCCGGCCGCATCGAGGACCTGGCCTGGTCGCCCTGCGGCGGCTGGCTGGCCTATGCCTGCTGGACCAGCGCGCGCCACCGCGCGATCCGGCTGCTGGAGCTGGCCAGCGGCCGGGTGGTGGAGGCCACGACGCCGGAGTTCCAGGACGGCTCGCCCGCCTTCGACCCCGACGGCCGCTGGCTGTACTTCCTGTCCCACCGCACCTTCGACCCGGTGTACGACAGCCTGCAGTTCGAGCTCAGCTTTCCGCGCGGCGCGCGGCCCTACGTGCTGCTGCTGCGCGCCGACGCGCCATCGCCCTTCGAGCCGGCGCCGCAGGGCCTGAAGCCGGCGAAGGAGCGCGGCGCGGCCGACGCGCCGGGCGTGCCGCCGGGCGGGCTGACGCGCATCGACGTCGACGGCCTGGCGCGGCGCGTGCTGCCTTTCCCGGTGGCCGAGGGCCGATTCGGCCGCATCGCCGGCGTGTCCGGCGACCAGGTGCTGTGGACGCGCCTGCCGCTGCCCGGCGCCCACGGCCGCGGCGGCCACAAGGACGGCCCGGGCACGCTGGAGCGCTTCGACTTCCGTCGCGGCGAGGCCGAGGCACTGTGCGAGGCCGAGGACTTCGGCGTGGCCGCCGACGGCGTCAGCGTGCTGCTGCGCCACGGCAAGCGGCTGCGCGCCATCGCCGCCGACGCCGACCGCGACGCGCTGGCCAAGGGCGAGGCCCCGTCCCGCCGCAGCGGCTGGATCGACCTCGCGCGCGTGCGCCTGGTGATCGACCCGCGCGCGGAGTGGGCGCAGATGCTGCGCGAGGTCTGGCGCCTGCAGCGCGACCAGTTCTGGGTGGCCGACATGTCGGGCGTGGACTGGGACGAGGTCTGGGACCGCTACGCGCCGCTGCTGCCGCGGGTGGCCACGCGCGCCGAGCTGTCGGACCTGATCTGGGAGCTGCAGGGCGAGCTCGGCACCTCGCACGCCTACGAGATGGGCGGCGACCACCGGCAGCCGCCGGCGCTGGGCCTGGGCCACCTGGCTGCCGACCTGGCCTGGGACGGCCTCGGCTGGGCGATCACGGCGCTGGCCGACGGCGACCCCTGGGACCCGGACGCCACCTCGCCGCTGGCGCTGGCCGGCGTGCAGGCGCGCGTGGGCGAGCGCATCGTGGCCGTGAACGGCCAGCCGCTGGCGGCCGACCGCCCGCCGCAGGCGCTGCTGCGCCGCCAGGCCGGCGCCCGCGTGTCGCTGACGCTGGACGGCGAGGGCGGCCGGCGCGAGGTGCTGCTGCGCCCGCTGGCCGACGAGGCACCGGCGCGCTACCGCGCCTGGGTGGAGGCGCGCCGCGCCTGGGTGCACCGCGAGAGCGGCGGCCGCGTGGGCTACCTGCACCTGCCGGACATGATGGCCGCCGGCTTCGCCGAGTTCCACCGCTACTTCCGCAGCGAGTGCGACCGCGACGGCCTGATCGTGGACGTGCGCTATAACCGCGGCGGCCACGTCTCGGAGCTGCTGCTCGAGAAGCTGGCGCGGCGGCGCCTGGGCTACGCGATGGCCCGCTGGCAGCGCCCGGCGCCCTACCCCGACGAGTCGCGCGCCGGCCCGGTGGTGGCGCTGACCAACGAGCACGCCGGCAGCGACGGCGACATCTTCAGCCACGGCTTCAAGCTGCTGAAGCTGGGCACATTGGTGGGCACGCGCACCTGGGGCGGCGTGATCGGCATCTGGCCGCGCCACACCCTGGCCGACGGCAGCACCACCACGCAGCCGGAGTACTCGTTCTGGTTCGAGGACGTGGGCTGGGGCGTGGAGAACCACGGCACCGAGCCGCAGGTGGTGGTGGACAACACGCCGCAGGACGCCGCCGCCGGGCGCGACCGCCAGCTGGAGACGGCGCTGGCCACGGTGCTGGCGGCGGTGGCGCGCGACGGCGTCAGCCGCCCGGCCTTCACGCCGCGGCCGGTGCTGGCGCTGCCGGTGCTGCCGCCGCGCTGAGCGCGTGACGGGTCGGCCCGGGCGGGGTGGGCCCGGGCGGCGTCAGCGCTTGCCCGGCGGTGGCGCGCTGAACAGCTTGGCGGCGCGGCCCTTGAGCTCCAGCAGCTCGCTGGGCGTGACCGAGTAGCGGCCGGTGACGGCGTTGACCTCGATGCGGAACTCCACCTCGCGCCCGCCCTTGGACAGGATGCCGCAGCTGAACTCGTAGTCCTCGCGCTCGGCGGGCATGCCCTCGGTGGCGGGGTCGTAGTCCTCGTACTTGACCTCGTAGATGTCGCCGCTGGCGAGGTCCAGCACGCCGGTGGCCCGCACTTCGTCGTCGCTGAGCTCGTCGACGATGGTGATCGGCAGTTTCAGGTCCATGGGCGCCTCGGGCTGTGCAGGGTCGCGATTGTAGGCAGGGGCCCGGTGCGCTCAGGCACGCTCGAAGTGGAACACCGCGGTGCTGGCGCGCCAGTTGGCGCCGCGGTCGATGCGCCGGCCCTCGTGCAGGCCGAAGGCGTCGAGCACGCGCAGGCCGCACTGGCCGGCCAGCAGCTCGAAGTCGGCGAACGTGCCCACGCGGATGTTGGGCGTGTCGTACCACTGGTAGGGCAGCGCCTTGGTCACCGGCATGCGCCCGCGCAGCACGCTCAGCCGGTTGGGCCAGTGGGCGAAGTTCGGGAAGCTGACCACGGCCTGGTGGCCCACGCGCGCGGTCTCGCGCAGCAGTTGCTCGGTGTGGCGCAGGTTCTGCAGCGTGTCGATCTGCAGCACGAGGTCGAAGCTGTCGTCGTCGAACAGGCTCAGGCCGTCCTCGAGGTTGAGCTGCAGCACGCGCACGTCGCGCCGGATGCACTGGGCCACCAGCGCATCGTCGATCTCGATGCCGATGCCGCGGCAGCCGCGCTCGTCGCGCAGCCGGGCCAGGAAGGCGCCGCTGCCGCAGCCCAGGTCGAGCACGCGGCTGCCGCGCGGCACCAGCGCGGCGATGTGGTCGAGCCCGCTGCGCGCGTCCATCACAGCCCCCGCCCGACGAGGTCGAAGTAGGCGCGCATCACGGCGTGGTAGCGCGGGTCCTCGAGCAGGAAGGCGTCGTGCCCGTGCGGCGCGTCGATCTCCGCATAGCTCACGCTGTGCCGGTTGTCCACCAGCGCCTTGACGATCTCGCGCGAGCGCGCCGGCGAGAAGCGCCAGTCGGTGGTGAAGCTCACGAGCAGGAACTTCGCCTGCGCGGCGGCGAAGGCGCGCGCCAGGCTGCCGCCGTGCGCGCGCGCGGGGTCGAAGTAGTCGAGCGCCCGCGTGATCAGCAGGTAGGTGTTGGCGTCGAAGTAGCCGGCGAACTTCTCGCCCTGGTGGCGCAGGTAGCTCTCGATCTGGAACTCGATGGCCTGCGTGCTGTAGGCGAGCTCGGCCTCGCGCAGCTGGCGGCCGAACTTGGCCTCCATCGAGTCGTCGGACAGGTAGGTGATGTGGCCGATCATGCGCGCCACGCGCAGCCCGCGCGCCGGCACCACGCCGTGGCGATAGAAGTGGCCGCCGTGGAAGTCGGGGTCGGTGACGATGGCGCGCCGCGCCACCTCGTTGAAGGCGATGTTCTGCGCCGACAGGCTGGGCGCGGTGGCCACCGCCACGCAGTGGCGCAGGCGCTGCGGGTGGCGCAGGCTCCAGCTCAGCGCCTGCATGCCGCCCAGGCTGCCGCCGAGCACCGCCGCCAGCTGCGCGATGCCCAGGCGATCCAGCAGGCGCGCCTGGGCATCCACCCAGTCCTCCACCGTCATCACCGGGAAGTCGGCGCCCCAGGGCTGGCCGGTGGCCGGGTTCGGGTGCATCGGGCCGGTGGAGCCGAAGCAGGAGCCCGGGTTGTTGACGCCGATGACGAAGAAGCGGTCGGTGTCCACCGGCTTGCCCGGGCCGACGAGGTTGTCCCACCAGCCGCGCTGGCCGTCGGCATCCTCGCCGGCGACGTGGTGGCTGGCGTTGAGCGCATGGCACACGAGAACGGCGTTGCTGCGCTCGGCGTTCAGCGTGCCGTAGGTCTCGTAGACCAGCGTGTAGTCCGCCAGCTGCGCGCCGCTCTGCAGCGGCAGCGGCTCGGCGAAGTGCATGCGCTGCGGTGTGACGCGTCCGATGGAGGCCATGAAAGACAAACCCGGTGCCGCCGACGAAGGCGGACACCGGGCAGATGTCCCCTTTTAGCGGCATTTGTAAAAGCGCCCGCAATCCGGAACAAATCGGCGCATTGCCAGTATAGCGGCGCCGTTTATCGTCGGGCCCACCGACAGGGCTGCCACGGAGCGGCCCGCAGGAGACCAACCGTGCACGAATGGCTGCGGCGCCTGGACGCCTACTTCCCGGTGCGCTTCTGGGCCTGGCTGGCCTGCGCGGTGCTGTGGCTGCTGGCCAGCTTCACCTGGGTGGCCTTCGGCCTGGGCGGCGCACTGGCGCTGGCCGGCCTGTTCCTGACCCTGCTGGGCCTGCGCGACGTGCGGCAGACGCGGCATGCGGTGCTGCGCAACTACCCGGTCATCGGCCACCTGCGCTTCCTGCTGGAGTTCATCCGGCCGGAGATCCGCCAGTACTTCATCGAGGCCGACCACGAGGCCGCGCCGTTCTCGCGCCAGCAGCGCAGCATCGTCTACCAGCGCGCCAAGGCCGAGCCCGACAAGCGCCCCTTCGGCACCCAGCTCGACGTGCAGGCCGAAGGGCACGAGTGGATCAACCACTCGCTGGCGCCGACCGAGCTGCCGGGGCACGACTTCCGCGTGACCATCGGGCCCGGCTGCGCACAGCCCTACTCGGCCAGCGTGTTCAACATCTCGGCCATGAGCTTCGGCTCGCTGTCGGCCAACGCCATCCTCGCGCTCAACGGCGGCGCCCGGAAGGGCGGCTTCATGCACGACACCGGCGAGGGCTCGATCAGCCGCTACCACCGCGAGCACGGCGGCGACCTGGTCTGGGAGATCGCCTCGGGCTACTTCGGCTGCCGCGACGACGCCGGCCGCTTCGACCCGGAGCGCTTCGCGGCGCAGGCCGCCGACCCGCAGGTGCGGCTGATCGAGGTCAAGCTCAGCCAGGGCGCCAAGCCGGGCCACGGCGGCGTGCTGCCCGGCCCCAAGGTGACGCCGGAGATCGCCGCCACGCGCGGCATCCCGGTGGGGGTGGACTGCATCAGCCCGGCGGCGCACAGCGCCTTCGGCACCCCGGTGGAGCTGCTGCAGTTCGTCGACCGGCTGCGCACGCTGTCCGGCGGCAAGCCCACGGGCTTCAAGCTGTGCATCGGCCACCCGTGGGAATGGTTCGCCATCTGCAAGGCGATGCTGGAGACGGGGCTGCTGCCGGACTTCATCGTCGTCGACGGCGCCGAGGGCGGCACCGGCGCCGCGCCGCTGGAGTTCACCGACCACGTGGGCGCGCCGCTGCAGGAAGGGCTGCTGCTGGTGCACAACACGCTGGTGGGGCTGAACCTGCGGGAGAAGATCCGCATCGGCGCCTCGGGCAAGGTGATCAGCGCGTTCGACATCGCGCGAGCGATGGCGCTGGGGGCCGACTGGTGCAACTCGGCGCGCGGCTTCATGTTCGCGCTCGGCTGCATCCAGGCCCAGACCTGCCACACCGGCAGCTGCCCCACCGGCGTGACCACGCAGGACCCGTGGCGCCAGCGCGCGCTGGTGGTGCCCGACAAGACCGAGCGCGTCTACCGCTACCACCGCCACACGCTGCACGCGCTGCAGGAGCTGACGCAGGCCGCCGGGCTGACGCACCCGCGCGAGTTCACCATGTCGCACATCGTGCGCCGGGTGAGCAAGAGCGACGTGCGGCTGCTGTCCAACCTGCTGCCGCAGGTGGCCCCGGGGGAACTGCTGGCCGCGGCCCAGGGCCGGGCCGAATGGCCGCACAACGTCTACCGGCTGTACTGGCCGCTGGCGCGGGCAGACCGCTTCGCGCCAGCGGCCCCGGCCGGGCCTACTTCTTGACGTCGGCCTCGCCCTTGCCTTCGGGCGACTTGGCCGCGGCCTTGGCCTCGGTCTTGACCTCGCTGCGCGACTTGGTGGACTTCACCGCCTCGGGGTTGGGGCACCCCTCGTCGCCCCGCGAGAGCTGACCCGACTTCATCGCGTCCTTGGTCTCGGACTTGACCTGATCGCGGGTCTTGGTCGACTTGTTGTCCAGGGTCGGGCAGTCGGCCTCGCCCTTGCCCGTGGGGGACTTGGCGGCTTCCTTGGCCTCCGCCTTGACCTGCTCGCGGGTCTTGTCCTGGGCCGAGACGGACCCGAACCCGACCGCGAGGGCCAGGGCCGCGGACAGCGCAACCAATGACGTGTTCATCTTGCTGATCTCCATGGCGTTCGGCGGGTACATCGCCCACCGTGTCGCCGGTCTGCCCAGGACCGCCCCGGACAACTGCCGGCACGGGTCAGGATAGAGATCGCGCGCAAGACCCCCTTGACAGCTCTCAACCGAACATTCGGGGGGTTTTCAGGCCGAGGGCGGCGCGCTGTCGACGAAGCTCGGGCGCGCCGAGAGCTTGTCGTAGAGCTTGTGCAGGTTGGGGTGGCTGCCCCGCCAGTCGATCTGCGGGAAGCGGAAGTCCAGGTAGCCCAGGGCGCAGCCCACCGACACGTCGGCCAGCGTGAAGCTGTTGCCGTGGCACCAGGGCTTGTCGCCCAGGCCCTGGCCCATGGCCTTGAGCGCCGAGTGCACGCTGCGCATCTGGCGGTCGATCCAGGCCTGCGAGCGCTCGCCCTCGGCGCGGCCGGGCCAGGTGGCCTCCAGACGGGCCAGCACGGCGGCGTCGAGCAGCCCGTCGCCCAGCGCCTCCCAGGTGCGCACCTCCACGCGCTCGCGCCCGCTGCCGGGAATGAGCTTGCCCACCGGGCTGAGCTGGTCGAGGTACTCGACGATGGCGCGCGAGTCGAAGACCGCCTCGCCGCCTTCCATCACCAGGCAGGGCACCTTGCCCAGGGGGTTGCTCTTGAGCACGGCATCGCCGTTCCACGGATCCTCGAAGACCAGCTGGACGTCGAGCTTCTTCTCCGCCAGCACCACGCGCACCTTGCGGACGTAAGGGCTGGTCGGGGATCCGATGAGCTTCATGGACGGCATCTTATGGAGTCTTCCCTGACGCCGGCCATTCTACCGAGGGGGGTGTCGCGTGAAGTCCACGGCCGGCGGACGGCCCGGCAGGTCCAGGGTCATGGTGGCCGGCGCCCCCTGCGCCACCACGCGCCCGCCGCGCAGCACCGCCAGCCGGGCCGCGCGCAGGCGGATCGCCTCCTCGGGGCTGCGCGCCTGCAGCAGCACCATGTCGGCGCGAGCGCCCACTTCCAGGCCGTAGCCCTCCAGGCCGAGCACGCGCGCGGCATTGACGGTCACGGCGTCGAAGCACTGGCGCATCGCCGCCACGCCGGTCATCTGCGCCACGTGCAGGCCCATGGAGGCCACCTCCAGCATGTCGCCCGAGCCGAGCGAGTACCAGGGGTCCATCACGCAGTCGTGACCGAAGGCCACGTTGACGCCGGCGGCCAGCAGCTCGGGCACGCGGGTCATGCCGCGCCGGCGGGGGTAGCCGTCGTGCCGGCCCTGCAGCGTGATGTTGATCAGCGGGTTGGCCACCGCGTGCAGCCGGGCCTCGGCCATCAGCGGCAGCAGCTTGCTGACGTAGTAGTTGTCCATGGCGTGCATGGACGTGAGGTGCGAGCCGGTGACGCGGCCCTGCAGGCCCAGGCGCTGCGCCTGGAACGCCAGCGTCTCCACGTGGCGCGACAGCGGGTCGTCGCTCTCGTCGCAGTGCATGTCCACCGGCAGGCCGCGCTCGGCGGCCAGCTCGCACAGCAGGCGCACGCTCTCGGCGCCCTCGGCCATGGTGCGCTCGAAGTGCGGGATGCCGCCCACCACGTCCACGCCCAGGTCCAGCGCGCGCGTGAGGTTCTGCAGCGCACCCGGGCTGCGCAGCACGCCGTCCTGCGGAAAGGCCACCAGCTGCAGGTCCAGCCAGGGCTTGACGCGCTCACGCACGTGCAGCAGCGCCTCCACCGCCAGCAGCCGCGGGTCGCAGACGTCCACGTGCGAGCGGATGGCCAGCAGCCCGCGCGCCACCGCCCAGTCGCAGTAGGCCAGCGCGCGCTCGACGATGGCGTCCTGCGTGAGCTGCGGCTTGAGCTCGCTCCACAGCGCGATGCCCTCCAGCAGCGTGCCGCTGGCGTTGATGCGTGGCAGGCCCCAGGACAGGGTGGCGTCGAGGTGGAAGTGCGCGTCGACGAAGGGCGGGCTGAGCAGCCAGCCCTGGGCGTCGAGCCGCGCGGCCCCCTCCGGCGCCGGCAGCGCCGGGCCGATGGCGGCGATGCGGCCGTCGTGCAGCAGCAGGTCGACGCCGGTGCGGCCGTCGGGCAGCGTGGCGTCGTGGATCAGCAGTGGTGGCGTCATCGGGCCCCCCGGGCGGTCAGCCGCGCTTGCGCAGGATGGCGTAGAGCAGGATGGCGCCGAAGGTGGCGGTGCCGATGCCGCCCAGCGCGAAGCCGCCGAACTTCAGCGTGTAGTCGCCCGTGCCCAGCACCAGGGTGATGGCGGCCACCACGAGGTTGGTGGGGTCGGAGAAGTCCACCTTGTTGTCGACCCAGATCTTGGCGCCGGCGATGGCGATGAGGCCGAAGACGACGATGGAGACGCCGCCCATCACCGCCAGCGGGATGGCCTGGATCAGCGCGCCGAACTTGGGGCTGAAGCCCAGCAGGATGGCGATCAGCGCGGCGACGACGAACATCGCGGTGGAGTAGATCTTCGTGGCCGCCATGACGCCGATGTTCTCGGCATAGGTGGTCACGCCGGTGCCGCCGGCGCCGCCGGAGACCATGGTGGCGATGCCATCGCCGACGAAGGCGCGGCCCATGTACGGGTCGAGGTTGCGGCCGGTCATCGCGCTGACCGCCTTCACGTGGCCCAGGTTCTCCGCCACCAGGATGATGGCCACCGGCGCGATCAGCAGCATGGCGTTGGCGTCGAACACCGGCGCGGCGAAGTTCGGCAGGCCGAACCAGGCGGCATTGGCGATGCCGGAGAGGTCGATCGGCTTGCCCAGGCCCAGGCCGTTGGTGAGCACCGCGTACACGAGGCTGGCCACGATCAGGCCCACCAGGATCAGCAGCCGCTGCACCATGCCGCGGGTGCGCACCGCCACCAGGCCCACGCAGAGGAAGGTCACGGCCTGCATCCAGGCGTCGAAGCCGGTGGGCGCCATGTTCTTGATCGGGATGCCGGCCAGGTTCAGGCCGATGACGGCCACCACCGCGCCGGTGACCACCGGCGGCATCAGCTTCTCGATCCAGCCGGTGCCGGTGGCCATGACCACGGCGCCGATCAGCGTGTAGAGCACGCCGCAGGCGATGATGCCGCCCAGCGCCACGCCGAGGTTGGCATTGGGCCCGCTGCCGGCGTAGCCGGTGGCGGCGATGACCACGCCGATGAAGGCGAAGCTCGACCCCAGGTAGCTGGGCACCCTGCCGCCGACCATGACGAAGAAGATCAGCGTGCCGATGCCCGACATCAGGATCGCCACGTTGGGGTCGAAGCCCATCAGCAGCGGCGCCAGCACGGTGGCGCCGAACATCGCGATGACGTGCTGCACGCCCAGTGCCGCGGTCTGCCCCCAGGGCAGGCGTTCGTCGGGCGCCACCACGGCGCCGGGGGTGGCGCGCACCTCGCGCCAGCTCATCAGGCCCATCTTCTCTCGCTCCTCGTCGACCCGGCATCCGGGCGGCCCGATTCTGCCGCGGGCCGCGCCGGCGCCCGGGCATGACCTGCGAGGTCATGGACGCGCGGCGCCCCGGGACGCCACCATGGCCGCACATTCACACCCGGGAGCACTGCATGAGCGAATTCCTGCCGATGGCCGTGGGCCACATGATCGGGCTCGGGGCCGTGGGGTCCTGCATCGGGGTGGGGCTGCTGGCCTCGCGCTACGTGGAGGCCTCGGCGCGCCAGCCGGAGCTGATGGAGCCGCTGCAGACCAAGGTCTTCCTGCTCGTGGGCGTGCTCGACGGCGCCTTCATCATCGCCACCGGCATCGGCCTGTGGTTCGCGGTGGCCAACCCGTTCGCGGGCTGAGGGGCGCCGCGGCTCAGCCGCCCGCCCCGGCGCGATCCTCGCGCTTCAGCCACCCGGCGGTGAAGGCGTCGGCCGGCAGCAGGGTCTCCACCGCCAGCTCCGAGGTGGTCACGTCGTGCGGCGCACCGAACACGGTGACGGTGCTGACGAAGCGCAGCACCCCGTCGGGCCCGCGCAGCTGCAGCGGCACGACCACGTCGTCGGGCCCGATCGCCGGGCCGTCGTCCGGCGGCACCGGCAGCGCCTGCAGCTCCGCCTGCAGGCGCACGAGCACGCCGTCGCCGGTGGCGTCGATCTGGCGCTGCAGCCGTGCCAGCACGTGCGCGCGCCACGCGGCCAGGCCCGCCACGCAGGGGCCCAGGCCGTCGGGCGACAGCGACAGGCGCAGCACATTCAGCGGCTGGGGCAGGGCCCGGCCGGGCAGCAGCCGCGCGAGCAGGCGGCCGACCGCGGCGTTGGCCGCCACGAGGTTCCAGTGCCGGTCCACCGCCAGCGCGGGCCAGGGCTGGTGCGCGTCCAGCAGCTGTTGCAGGGCCTGGCGCACGCCGGCCAGCGCCGGCTCGGCCAGCGCGCGCTCGGCGTACATCGGCGCGTAGCCGGCGGCGCGCAGCCAGCGGTTGCGCTCGCGCAGCGGCAGGTCCAGCCGCTCGGCCAGGCGCAGCAGCATGGCGCGGCTGGGCAGCGCGCGCCCCGTCTCCAGCCAGGACAGGTGGCGCGTGGAGACGCCGGCGTCATGCGACAGCGCCTCCTGCGTCAGCGCGCGGTGGCGCCGCCAGTGGCGCAGCAGCGCACCGAAGTCGGCCGCGGCGGCGTCCACCCTAGAACAGCGTGCCGTTGCTGGCCACGCGCACCGGCGGCGGGCCACCGGGCCGGCGCTCGGCGGCCAGCTGCCGCCCGGCCAGCCCGGTGCCACCCTCGAGTACGGCCGCCAGCGGCAGCGCGGGCTGGCCGAGCTCCAGGCGCAGGTCGCGCGCCACCTCGTCGAGCAGCGTCACCGCCAGCGCGCGCCACTCGATCACCCAGGGGTCGGCCAGGGTGTAGGCGTGGCTGGCGAAGGCGGGATCGCGGGGCACGATGACGCCGGCATCGATGAACAGGCCGCCGTGGCGCAAGTCGGGCAGGCCGGTGAGCTCGTCCAGGCCCTCCACGTCGATGCCGGCCCACTGCAAGGGCTCGACCAGCGAATAGGCCAGCCACTGGCTCATCTGGTGGAACGGCACGCGGCCGGCGCTGGCGCCCTCGCCGCCCGCCATCGGGTGCGGCCAGGTGTCGCCGACCGGGCGCCCGCCCAGCAGCTGCCCGCTGGGCCAGATGCCGCCGAAGGCCTTGAGCAGCGTGCGCAGGATCTGCGCCGCCGGGACCCGCTTGACGGCGATGCGCTGCAGCGTGGAGCCCGGGGCGCCGACCAGCGGCTGCGTCAGCAGCTCGAACAGCCGGCCCGGGCGCCCGGGGTCGCCGAAGACGTCGGGCCGCTTGCGCAGCGCCGCGCCCAGGCGCCGCAGCAGCGCCACGCGGCCCTCCAGCCCGACCAGCGGGTTGTCGTCGCGCACCTGGAACAGCCGCGCGAGCGTGGGCCCGTCCATGCGCTCCAGCGCCGCGGCATCCACCCGCATCGGCACGCGCAGGTCGGAGGAGAAGCCCCCGCCCATGAAGGCATGGAAGCTGGCCAGCGCCAGGCCTTCGCTGCCCGTGGCGGTGCGGCCGGTGCCGGCCTCGGTGAAGCGCCACTCGGTGCCGGGGCCGGCGTCCAGCAGCACGCTGACCACCGCGAGGTCGATGCGCGTGCGCGCCTGTTCGGTGGCCGACAGGTCGGCCATGCGCGCGTCCATCAGCGCCTTGCGGTCGACACCGCCGGCCTCGAACTGGCGCCAGCGGCTGTGCAGCGGCACCCGGCCATCGGGAAAGCGCTCCTGCGTCAGGCGCGCCACGCGCCGCACCACGTCGGTCAGGCGGGCGCGGTCGAGCTGGAAGTGCGGTGAGCGGCCGGCCGCCACGGCCGCGGTGATGGCGGCGCAGCGCGAGCGCACCACCTGCGGCTTGCGCAGCAGGCGCACGGCCTCGACCACGGCGTCCTTGCCGGGCCCTTCGAGGCCGGTGAAGCTGGTGTGTTCAGCCATGGCGGTGATGGGTGAGGATGGCGTGCCCCGGGTTGTTCATGCAGGCGCGCGGGCCCAGACCGGCAATGTCGGCACCCCGGCGCCGGGGCTGAGGTTTCCGGAGGTGACAGGCGTGACCGGTCTGAACGACGCCGCCGCGGGCGGCATCCCATCATCGCGCAATTCCGCGGGCGGTGGTGAACGCCGCCGAGGGCGCGGCGGCTGCAGCGCTCAGCGCTCGCCCTTGCGCCAGGGCTTCATCAGCGCCTGCGGGTAGCGCGCGCGCCGCGCCACCAGCACCAGGGCCACGATGGCCATCGCGTAGGGCAGCATCAGGTAGGCCTGGTAGGGCAGGTCCAGGCCGAAGACACCGCCGTCGCCGGCCTGCTGCAGGCGCAGCTGCAGGGCGTCGAAGAACGCGAACAGCAGCGCGCCGGCCAGCGCCATGCCCGGCCGCCAGGAGGCGAACACCACCAGCGCCACGCACACCCAGCCGCGGCCGTTGACCATGTTGAAGTAGAAGGCGTTGAAGGCCGACAGCGTGAGGAAGGCGCCGGCCACGCCCATCAGCGCCGAGCCGGCGACGATGGCGCCGCTGCGCAGCCCGGCCACGCTCAGGCCCTGGCTCTCCACCGCCGCCGGGTTCTCGCCCACCATGCGCAGCGCCAGCCCCAGCGGCGTGCGGTTGAGCACCCAGGCCAGCAGCGGCACCAGCAGCAGCGCCAGCAGCGTCAGCGGCGTCTGCGCGTCGAGCACCGGCACCGGCAGGCCGGCCATGGGCGCGAAGGGCTCCACCGTCGGCGGGCTGTCCACCTTCGGGAAGCTCACGCGGTAGGCGTAGCTGGCCAGGCTGGTGGCCAGCAGCGTGATGCCCAGGCCCGCCACGTGCTGCGACAGCGCCAGGCCCACGGTGAGCCCGGCGTGCAGCAGGCCGAAGAGCGCGCCGGTGAGCGCCGCCGCGGCCACGCCCGTCCACAGCCCGGCGCCCTGCCACACCACCAGCCAGCCGACGAAGGCGCCGGCGACCATGATGCCCTCGATGCCCAGGTTCAGCACCCCGGCGCGCTCGCACAGCAGCACGCCCAGCGTGCCCAGGATCAGCGGCGTGGCGATGCGCAGCACCGACACCCAGAAGGGCGCGGCCAGCAGCAGGTCGAGGGTTTCCGTCATCGCCGCAGGGTCCTTCAGCGCCGCACCCGGTACTGCGTCAGCATCGTGGCCACCAGCATCGCGATCAGGGCCACGGCGACGATCACGTCGGCGATGTAGGTGGGCACGCCCACCGCGCGGCTCATGCTGTCGGCGCCCACCAGCATGCCGGCCACGAACACCGATGCCGCCACCACGCCCAGCGGGTGCAGCATGGCCAGCATGGCGATGACGATGCCGCTGTAGCCGTAGCCCGGGCTCATGTCCAGCGTGACGTAGGCGGTGCGGCCGGCCACCTCCACCGCGCCGGCCAGGCCGGCCAGCGCGCCCGACAGCAGGGCCACGCCGAGCATGGTGGCGCGCACCGGCACGCCGGCAAACGCCGCCGCGCGCGGGTTGGCGCCCACGGCGCGCACGGCGAAGCCGGCCGTGGTGAAGCGCAGCAGCGCCCAGCAGGCCAGCGCCGCCCCCAGCGCCAGCAGCAGGCCGGTGTGCACCCGGCTGCGCTCGAGCAGCTTGTCCAGCTGCAGGGTGTCGGGCAGCGCGGCGCTCTGCGGCCAGCCCATGGCGCCGGGGTCCTTCATCGGGCCGTCGAGCATGGCCGAGACGAAGAGCAGCACGATGAAGTTCAGCAGCAGGGTCGTCACCACCTCGTCGACGCCCAGGCGGCTCTTCGCCCACGCCGGGCCCAGCAGCAGCAGCGCACCGGCGATGCTGGCCGCGGCCAGCATCGCCGGGAACAGCAGCGCCGGCGGGGCGTCCAGCGTGCCCACGGCCACCGCGGCCAGCGCGCCGGCGTAGAGCTGGCCCTCGGCGCCGATGTTGAACAGCCGCGCGCGGAAGGCCACCGCCGCGGCCAGGCCGGTGAGGATCAGCGGCGTGGCCCGGGTCAGCGTCTCGGTCCAGGCAAAGCGCGATCCGAAACCCCCGTCCAGCAGCAGCGCATAGGCGCGGCCCACCGGCGCGCCGGCCCAGGCCACGAGCAGCGAGCTCACCGCCAGCGTGAACAGCAGCGCAGCGGCCGGCGCGGCCAGCAGCAGCAGCGCGGAAGCCTGGTCGCGGCGTTCCAGGCGCATCAGTGCGGCCCCCCCGTGGCCGCCGTCTGCGGCCACCCCACCGGCGACGGCGACGGCGCCGCGCCGGGGTCGCCGGCCATCGCCAGCCCCAGCGCGGCCAGCGTCCACTGCGCCGCCGGCCGCGCCTCGGTGAGCTGGCCGGCATGGATGACGGCGATGCGGTCGGCCAGGGCGAAGATCTCGTCGAGGTCCTCGCTGATCAGCAGCACCGCCGCACCGCCGGCCGCGGCGTCGAGCAGGCGCTGGTGCACCTCGGCCACCGCGCCCACGTCCAGGCCCCAGGTGGGCTGGTCGGCGACGATCAGCACCGCGTCGCCGTCCACCAGCGCGCGACCGAGGATGAGCTTCTGCATGTTGCCGCCGGAGAGCGCGCGCACCGGCCGGTCGAGCCCGCCGCCGCGCACGTCGAAGCGCTCGACGATGGCCTGCGCGTGCGCCCGCGCCGCCGCCCGGCGCACGATGCCGGCACGCGCGAAGCGCGGCGTGGCGTAGCGCTCCAGCACCGCGTTCTCCCACAGCGCCATGTCGCCCACCAGGCCCACGGCGTGGCGGTCCTCCGGGATGCGGGCCACGCCGGCGGCGACGAACTCGCGCGGGCGCGGCGGCAGCGCACGGCCGCGCAGCACCACCGGCCCGTGGCCATGGCCGTGACCCTGCCCGCCGACATGCCCGCACAGGCGCTCGGCCAGCGCCGCCTGCCCGTTGCCGGCCACGCCGGCAATGGCCACGATCTCGCCGCCGTGCAGCACCAGCGGCGTGCCCGGCAGCTCGCACACCGGCGCGCCGCGGGCGTGCGCGCGGCGCACCGCCGGCGCCACCGTGCGCCCCACCATGGCCTCCGCCAGCATGGGCTTGTCGATGCCGGCGGCCGGCAGGTCGGCCACCAGCCGGCCGCCGCGCAGCACGGCCACCCGGTCGGCGATGCGCAGCACCTCGTCGAGCTTGTGGCTGATGAAGATCAGCGCCACGCCGCTGTCCACCATCTGGCGCAGGGTGGCGAACAGGCGCTCGGCCTCCTGCGGCGTGAGCACCGCGGTGGGCTCGTCGAGGATCAGCACGCGGGCGCCGCCGTGGGCCTCGCAGGCGGTCAGCGCCTTCAGGATCTCCACCCGCTGGCGCTCGCCGACGGAGAGGTCGCCGACGCGGGCGTCGGGGTCCACCGCGAGGCCGAAGCGCTGCGCCAGCGCCAGCAGCCGCGCGCGCGCCGCGGCGCGGCGCGAGAACGGCTGCCACAGCGGCTCGCGGCCGAGCAGCACGTTGTCGAGCACACCGAGGTTGTCGGCCAGCGTGAAGTGCTGGTGCACCATGCCGATGCCGGCGGCCAGCGCGGCGCGCGGCTGGCCGGGCGGCAGCGGCCGGCCGTCGACCTCGATGCGGCCCTCGTCGGCCACGTAGTGCCCGAAGAGGATGGACATCAGCGTGCTCTTGCCGGCGCCGTTCTCGCCCAGCAGGGCCAGCACCTCGCCGCGGGCAAGCTGCAGCGAGATGCCGTCGTTGGCGACCAGCGGGCCGAAGCGCTTGGTGATGCCCTGCAGGCGCAGGACGGGGGGCGTCACCGGCGCGTCACTTGGCCTTCGGCGGGTTGTCGTCGATCTTGACCGTGAAGGTGCCGGCGAGGATCTCCTTCTGGCGCGCCGCCACCTTGTCCTTCACCGCCTTGGGCACCTTGGCCTCGAAGGTGCCCAGCGGCGACAGCGTGGAGCCGCCCGGCTTCATCATCGACCACTTGCCGTAGTCCTCGGCCTTGAACTGCCCGGCCTTGACCGCCTTGAGCGCGGCGTCGATGGTGGGCTCCATGTGCCACAGCGCGCTGGCCACCACGGTGTCGGGGTACTGGGCCTGGGTGTCGATCACGTTGCCGATGGCCAGCACCTTGCGCTCCTTGGCGGCGTCGCTGACGCCGAAGCGCTCGGCGTACATCACGTCGGCGCCCTTGTCGATCATGGCGAAGGCGGCTTCCTTGGCCTTGGGCGGGTCGAACCAGCTGTTGATGAAGGTGACCATGAACTCGGCCTTCGGGTTCATCTCGCGCACGCCGGCCATGAAGGCGTTCATCAGCCGGTTCACCTCGGGGATGGGGTAGCCGCCGACCATGCCGATCTTGCCGGTCTTGCTCATGCCGCCGGCGATCAGGCCGGTCAGGTAGGCCGGCTCCTGGATGTAGTTGTCGAAGACGCTGAAGTTGGGCGCCTGCGGCTTGCCGCTGCTGCCCATCAGGAAGGCGACCTTGGGGTAGTCCTTGGCCACCTTGCGCGCCGCGGCCTCCACCGCGAAGCTCTCGCCGACGATGAGGGTGTTGCCCTGCTCGGCGTACTGGCGCATCACGCGCTCGTAGTCGGCGTTGGCCACGTTCTCGCTGAACACGTACTCGATCTCGCCGCGCGCCACCGCCGCCTTCAGCGCCTTGTCGATGCGGCTGACCCACTGCTGCTCCACCGGCACGGTGTAGATGGCGGCCACCTTCATCTTGCCCTGCGCCAGCGCGGCGCCGGGCAGGCCCGCCAGTGTGGCGGTGGTGGCCAGGGCGACGCCCAGGGTGGTGCGGCGGGACAGGGTCATGAAGCGGCTCCTCGGGGTGTATGGGGTACGGGGAAATGTAGCAATCGGTGTGCCCAGCAGGCATCGGGGAGTTCACCGGCGGTCACCCGGATCCCGCGGCGGCGTCCTCCACCCCATGCAGCAGGGCACCCTGCCGGGGCCGCATCAGGGGCCGCATCCGAGGGGCCGGGATTGCCCCGTGGCGAGGGGGCGCATGTTTTGCGATCTTGCGCGCCGCCCGCACCAGCCGCCACCCTCGAGCACCACCGAACCCCCGCGCCATGTCGACGCCCGCGTTCACCCCCACCCCCCGCACGCTGACCGACGACGCCTTCGACCGCATCGTCGCCGGCCTCTACGACGCCGCCACCGGCGGCACCGCCTGGCCCGAGGCACTGACCCCCATCCAGCAGCTCTTCGGCGCCCGGGCCGTGGTGCTGCACACCACCGACCTGGTCGACGGCCGGATGCTGGCGCTGGAGATCGCGGGGCCGGACATGGTCCGCGTGGGCTACGACTACGTGGCCGACTGGGAGTGGCGCGACCCGCGCAAGCACCGGGTGCTCGAGCTCGGCCCGGCGGCCGCCGGCCGCTGGCTGCACAGCTGCGAGTTCCACGACGAGGCCTTCATGCAGCGCAGCCCGTTCTACCGCCACTTCACGCCGGCGGCCGAAGTGCGCCAGAGCAGCATCCGCCTGATCCCGCGGGACGCCCGGACGATGACCGGCTTCGTGCTGGAGCTGCACGCCTCGCGCGGGCCGCTGGACGGTGACGAGCGCGAGCTCGCGCGCCGCCTCGGCGTGCACATGGAAGGGGCGCTGCAGGGCCATGCGCGCATGCGCGAGCTGGCGGCGCGGACCATGGTGGGGCATCAGCTGCTGGACAGCTTTGCCTACCCGATGTGGCTCCTGCAGGCCGACCGCGGGGTGCTGCACGCCAATGCGGCGGCGCTGGCGCTGGAGCGCGGCGAGCGCCCGGCACGCCGCCAGCAGGGCCGGCTGCGCCTGGCCGACGCCGCCGACGACCGCCAGCTCAGCGTGCTGCTGCACGAGCTGCAGGCACTGCCGCACCACACGCGCCGCCCGCTGCGGCTGCGCAGCGCGCTCGACGGGCAGCCGGCCTGGCTGCAGCTGGCGGTGCTCGACCCGTCGCGGGTGATGGGCCTGGCCTTCGGCGCCGAACGCTGCGTGCTCGCCACGCTGTTCAGCCCGGCGCAGGTCAGCGCACTGGACCCGTTCGCGCTGGCGCAGATGTTCGAGCTGACGCCGGCCGAGGCCCGCGTGGCCGCGCTGCTGGGCGAAGGCCTGGAGCCGGCGGCCATCGCCGAGCGGCTGAACGTGCGCCTGTCCACCGTGCGCACCCATGTGCGCCAGGTGCTGGCCGCCCTGGGCCAGCGGCGCGTGACCGACGTGGTGCGCGTGCTGCAGCAGGGGCAGGCGCTGTGGCACGGCGCGGGTGGGCCGGGCGGGGACTGACGCGCCCGGTTCTCCACAACGCTGATGAGGCCGGCCGGGCGCCGGCCACCTAGAAACGCGGCCATGCCGAATCCGCCGGTGCAGCACCGATGAAGTTCGCCAAGGCCCTGCACGCGGTGCGTGCGCTGTGTCGCCTGGGATTGCAGGCCGAGCAGTTCGTGCCGGAGCTGCTGGCGGCGCTGCACGCCGTGGTGCCGTCCGACCGCAACCTGTTCGACTGGACCGACGAGCGCGCGAACCTGGTGCGCTACTTCTTCGAGGGCCCGATCGACGCGCGCATCGCGCAGCTGTACTTCGACGAGTTCCACAACCGCCTCGAGGCGCAGGCGATGCCACCGTTCCAGGCGCTGGCCTCGCTACCGGGCGGCGTGCGCGGCGCCGAGGAGCTGGCCACGCCGCACTTCTTCGGCTCGGCGCTGTACCACGAGATCTGGAAGCCGCAGGGCCTGCACACCCGCATCGAGGCGGTGCTGCGCGGGCGCGACGGGCGCCTGCTCGGGTCGCTGGTGCTGTACCGCGCGCCGCGCGACCCGCCGTTCACCGCCGAGGAGCAGGCGCGACTGGGCCAGCTGCTGCCGGACATTGCCCAGGGCCTGGTGGCCTGCGGCCCCGCCGTGCGCGACGAGGCGCTGCTGCCGGCGCCCACGCCGCCCGAGACCCTGCTGCTCACGGCCGACGGTCAGGTCTGCCATGCCAGCCCCGGCGTGCACGCACTGCTGCTGCTGTGCCAGGGCGGCGCGTCGCCAGAACGGCTGGCGCTGCCGCTGTCGGCCCTGGTGCAGCGCACGCTGCCGGAGCTGGCGGCCTGGCTGCACCCCCGCGCCGGCCAGCCGCCGCCGCACGAGCGGGTGCTGGTGCGCGAGACACCCGGCGGCGCCCTGCAGGCGCGGGCCACGGTGCTGCTGCCGCAGCAGCCGCCGGCGGGCCCGCTGGTGCAGCTGACGCTGCGGCGCCTGGAGCCGCACCGGCTCGCGCTGGAGCGCGCACTGCGCGCCCTGCCGCTGACGCCCGGGCAGGCCGCCGTGGTGCGCGAGCTCTACCACGGCGCGGCGCAGCCGGAGGTCGCGGCGCGCCTGGGTGTGGCCCCGGCCACCGTGATCGACCACGTGCGCAAGGCCTACGGGGCACTGGGCCTGCGCTCGGCGCAGGAGCTGCGGGCGCTGCTGGACCGTCGCCTGCTGGCCGGGGCGTGAGCGCCAACGCCGACGCCACCCCCGCGAACGCGGGGTCGAGGCCGACGGGCGCGCCCCCTCGGCGGGGGGCGAAAGCGTGGCAGCGGCTTCCTAGCATGGCGCCGACCCACACTGCACAGGGATCGTCTCCGATGTTGTCTGCACCGCCCCCTGCCGTTGCGCGCCGCCACGCGGCGCGCGCCATGCCCGGCGCGGTCCTGCTGGCCATCGCGCTGCTGCCGACTCCAGCCCTGTCGAACCAGGTCGTGGACCTGGGCCACGGTGTCTGGGACAAGACCACCCACCTGGAGTGGCTGGACCTGAGCCTGCCCGCGCGCTGCTCGCTGGCGGACCTGAACAGCGCCACGCCCGGCTGCAGCTTCTACGCCGACGGTTGGCAGCTGGCCACGGCCGACATGGTGCGCACGCTGGTGGCCCACGCCGGCTTCCCGCTGTATTCATCACCGCCGGATGCCGGTGCCATCGCCTTCATCCAGGCGCTGGGGCCGACCACCATCGCGGTCGACCCGCAGGACACGGACAAGGTGGTCACGGAAATCTGGGGCATCACCGCCGACGGGGACGCGGGCTCGGGATACACCGCCCCGTTCGTCGCGTGGGTGCAGTCGCAGTCCGGCCAGCCGGGCTCGGTGTTCTATGGCGAGGTCGACCACATCCAGCCCGGCTTCGTGCCCGACGGCTTCACGACGTCCTACTGGCTCGCCCGCCCCCACGTGCCCGCCGTGCCCGAACCCGCCACCACCGCCCTGCTGCTGGCAGGGCTGGCCACCGTGGGTGCGGTGGCTCGCCGCCGCCGCGGCTGAAACCACCTTCCGTCCACACCCTGGAACCCCCCGATGCGCGCATTGATCCCATCGCTGTTCGCCCTCGCCGTGCTGCCGGCCCACGCGGCCGTGCACGACCTCGCCACCGACTGGAGCTTTACCGAGAACCCCAACGGCGTCTGGACCTACCTGGGCGGGGAGACGCCGTTCGGCTCCACGGTCAGCGACTGGCTCGGCTTCGGCCGTGCCTGGACGAACGGCGACACGTACGAGTCCGGCCTGACGCCCATGCTGATGCGCTACGACGGCGTCAGCGGGCCCGCACAGCAGCTGGAAGCCCTGGCCGGCGACATCGTCACCCACACCCGGGACACCGATGCGTCCGGCAACACCGATGCACTCGTCGTCCGTTTCGTCGCCCCCACGGCGGGCGTCGCCCAGATCTCGGGCTCGCTGTGGGACGCGCAGCTGAACGAGGACCGCGACCAGCTCTGGCAGCTGCTGGTCGACGGCGTGGTCCAGGCATCGGGCGTCGTGCTGGGTGACGGCACGGAAGGGCGCGTCAATCCCGACACCTTCGCTCTGAGCGACATCAGCCTGCAGTCCGGCGACGCCGTGGAACTGCGCGTCCGGGCCGACAACGACACGATCGGCGGGTTCGTCGGGATGAACCTGAGCGTGACCGTCTCGCCCGTGCCCGAACCCGGCACCTGGATGATGGCCACCGCCGGCCTGCTGGGCCTGGGCGCATGGCGGCGGCGGATGGCCGCGACCCGCTGAACTCCGCACCGTCCAAACCGACCCGTTCGGCCGAACACGCGCGAACATCCGTCGACGCAGCGCGTGGATTGCCGGGCCGACCACCCACCTTCCAGCCAGGAGATCCGATGCGAACAACACTCGTCGCTGCCTTGTGCACCCCGCTGGTCGCCGCGCCCGCCTGGGCGCTCGACCTCACGCTGGACTTCAGCGGGAACATCTGCGGGCCCGACAGCAATGCCGCGTGCGGCGACTTCGCAGCCATTGGCCAGGGCTACGGGGACACCCCGGGCCTGCTGGACGTTGCACACCGCGCGCTGCACGCGAGCACGCTGACCACCGCGGTCGACCACCTGTGGTTCTGGAGCACCGACTTCTCCGATCTGACGGGCGTGGCCTTCGCCGGGCTGGACACGACGGACTACATCGGTGAGTTGCGTTTCACGCCCGCGCCCGGCTACACCGTCACGCTGCATGGCATGACCTTCGGCAACTGGCTCGCCGGCTACGGGCCGTCTTCCGTGCAGGTGCTGGACGCGGGTACGCAGAGCACCCTGTGGGATGGTGGCGCCTTCAACCCCGGCCTGACGGCCCAGCTGTTCCAGCCGCAGGTCTCCAGCGCAAGCGGCCTGCTGCTGCGCTGGGGACCGGACGCCCACAACATCGGCATCGACAACATCACCCTCAGCGTCTCGCCCGTGCCCGAACCCGGCACCTGGATGATGGCCGCCGCCGGCCTGCTGGGTCTGGGCGCGTGGCGGCGGTGGTTGGCCGCGCGCGGCTGAGGCCCGGCGCCGGCGGGGCCGCGGCCCGCCGGGCTCGGGATGCCTGACCGCCGGGCCGCCCTGCACGGCCCGGCACCGGCCTCACAGCCGCTCGCACACCGCCGCGATGGCCTGGGCGGCGAAGGCCTCGTTGATCTCCACCACGTCGATCTGGTCCACCGTCAGGTCGGCCTTCATCAGCGCCAGCTTCGATGCCGGGATCGGGCCCTCGCCCATGATCTCGTTGGGCACGCCGGCCACCGCGGCGTCGGCCAGCACGAAGAAGGCCGCACCGTCGTTGATGCCCGAGGCATTGCCCGCGGTGACGCTGCCGTCCTTCTTGAACGCCGGCTTGAGCTTGGCCAGGCTCTCCAGCGTGGTGCCGGGCTTGACGTGCTCGTCGGTGTCGAACGTGACCTCGCCCTGGCGGGTCTGCTTGACGATGGGCACGATCTGGCTCTTGAAGCAGCCCTCGGTCAGCGTGGCCACCATCATGTCGATGCGCTTGGTGTCGCCCATGCGCGCGCCGCTGCGCATGGCCGGGCGAAGGTAGCCGCCGCGGCTCATGACCTCCACGCCGCCGCCGATGCCGTAGTCGCAGTCGCCCCGCGGATGGCCTTGGGGTCGACGCCGCTGCGCTCCACCGCCGCCTTCATCACCTGGCCGGCCAGCTCCGCCGGCTCGATGTCCGACAGGCTGCCGCCGAAGGTTCCGACCGCTGAACGCACCGCGCACAACGCCAACACTCCACGTGGGCCGGAAAGAAGACCTTCACGTCGGGATGCAGGAAGAGGTGAATCCAGCCATAGGATTCTGTCGCCGACAGCCTGGGGATGATCGATCCTCAGGCCGTGACACAGCAGGGAGAGATTCGTGAAGCACAGCCTGCTTGACGTCTACCTGAACACGCTCACGCTGGTCACCACGTACAAGTGCACCGCCGCATGCGAGCAGTGCTGCTTCGGCTGTACGCCTGAGTCGGAGGGCCGGCTGTCTCTGGAAGCCATGAAGGCTGCCATTTCCGAGGCACACCGCGACTTCCCGAGGCTCCAGCTGGTGGCCTTCACGGGGGGCGAATGCTTCCTTCTGAAGCAGGATCTCTTCGCGGCGATAGAGCACGCCACGTCGCTGGGGCTGGCCACACGATGTGTCAGCAATGGATCATGGGGCAAGACGCGGCGGACGGCGGCGGACACGGCGTCGCGGTGCCGTCGCGCCGGTTTGTGCGAACTGAACATCAGCACCGGCCTGGATCACGCGAAGTTCGTGCCAGTAGACAGCGTCGTCAATGCCGTGTCTGCAGCGTTGGCGCAGGGCATCCGGGTGGCCGTCACCATCGAACAGGATGACGAGGCCTCCAATTTCGCGAGCCACCTGCTGAGCTCCGACCCGATGCAGGCCCTGATGCGGAACCACCCTGCGCGCCTTCACATCATGGTGAATTCCTGGATGCCGTTCACGCTGGACGAGAAGCGCCGGAAGAAGTCGAGCCAAACCGCGGAAGGGCCGTGCCCGCAGCTGTTCGGGAACGTCGTCGTGACGCCCTTCGAGCAGATCGCCGCCTGCTGCGGCCTGACCTACGAACACATCCCCGAGATGATCCTGGGCACGCTGGGTGACAGTTCGATCCGACGCGCCGCCGACACCCAGCTCGACGACCTGGTCAAGATCTGGCTTCACATCGAGGGCCCAGCCGGCATTGCGCGCGCGATGCTGTCCGAGCCGGACGCGCAGGCGCTGATCGAGCAGTGCGACCACGTCCGCGAGCTTTGCGCCCGTGTGCACCAGCACGAGACCGTCCGCAACATGCCGATGAATCGCTGGGCACAGCATGCGCCGCGCCTGCTGCAGACGCTGAATGCGTCCGCCGTCGGGCGTGCCACCGCGGTGGTGCTGGACGACGGCGAGTTGAAGCGGGACCTGGCAGTAGCCGAGAGCCACGCGGGCTGACATGCACTCTGGGAGGCACATCACATGAAACGTCGCACGATCGTCTTGGCCCCCGCGGTCGCCGGAAGCACCCTCGCTGCCGGGACGTCCTTGTACGGCACGCCAGGAAGTGCGTCGGCCGCAGTCGCCCGAGAAAGGCTGCGCGCGCCGCGCATGACCGTCCAGCTGGCCAAGCTGGGACTCCCGGCCGAGGCCATTGCGCCGGCGGTGCAGATGGCCGGGATCGTGGACACGCTGTTCAGCTCCGCAAGGGCACGGCAGGCGCTTCGCGAGGATCCCGCTGGCTTCTTCGAGAGACACGGCATCACGTTCCCGGTCGATGTGTCGCCCGCAATGTCCGCAGATGTGGCGCTGTTCAGGGCCTTGATCAGCAAGCCGGCCATGGATGCTCTTCAGCGCGGCGACGTCTCCGGGTACATGGCTGCACTGGAACAGGTCGCGGCGGTGCCGGGTTCACAGGGGGCGTCCGACATGGCCCAGCGCATCGCCGATGCCGTTGGCAAGGACAGGGATGCGCTTGGCGCCGCCATTGCCGATCTCGTCGAAGCGGCACAGGGTCTGCCGGAACTTGGCTCCGGCAACGAGCTGCAGGTGCTCGCCGAGCTGATGAAGAAGTTCGAGCGCGACGACGTCGTGCCGTTGTGCACGACGTCGGTGTGCGCCTTGTACCTGGTCGTTGCCGTGGGAAGCTGGGTCATCGCCGTAGCCACCGTTGCGGTGGCCGTCACGGCGTGGGTCAGCCTGGGCGTCTTCACCGACCCCTTCGTCGAAGCGCCGGCACTGTCGTCCCGCGGCGGCGCACCCGGCCGCCTGCTGCAGTCGATGGCACCGGCTGAGATGCGGCGGTATGGCGTGGCCATCCGAGTCGCGCGCATGCGCGGCGAACACGGGACGGCGCGGGAACTGGCCCGGCAGGCCTACGGACTGGAGGTCAAGGCCATGCTCGACGGCATCGAGCAATCGGGCCGTTTCGACCTCTCTGGCGGCCGGCGCCAGAAACTCGAGTCGGCACTGCTGGCCTACGTGGCCACCTGGGCAGCGGCGTTGGAGCCGGCATCGTGATGTTCGAGACACCGTGTCCCGACGGGGTGGCATACGCTGCGTTCGCCGCCATCACCCTCACGGCAGCCCTCGTCCCGCTGGCGTGGTGGCGCTCGCAAGGCTGGGCCTACGTGCGCCGCAAGAGTGCGGTCGTTGCATTGACGGTGGCCTCGCTGGTCCTCCCGCTCGTGCTCCTGATGTCCTGGAACCGGGTCGAGGTGGCCGAGGGCTTCGTCTACGTCCAGGCCGGCGGCTTCTACGAGACCAGCCGGTCCGTCCAGGAGTTCAACCTGTCCGAGGCAAGGATCGGCCGCTACGCGGACCTACCGCAGGCCTCGCTGAAGTGGCGGCAGAACGGCATCGCCGTGCCGGGCTTCAAGGCCGGGCACTTCGTGCTCGGCAACGGCCGCCCGGCCTTCGTGCTCATGACCGACGCCGACCGCACGCTGGTGCTGCCGGCGAAGGTCGGGCCGACGCTCATCGTCACCGTGGCAGACCCCGAGGGGATGCTGCGGCAGCTGCAGCAGGCGCAGGCCGCGCGCCCTTGAGCGCGCGGCCTGCCGGCGATCACAGCCGCTCGAACACCGCCGCGATGCCCTGGCCGCCGCCGATGCACATCGTCACCAGCGCGTACTTGCCGCCGGTGCGGTGCAGCTCGTAGAGCGCCTTGGTGGCGATGAAGGCGCCGGAGGCGCCGATGGGGTGGCCCAGCGCGATGGCGCCGCCGTTGGGGTTGGTCTTCGCCGCGTCCAGCTCCAGCCCGCGGCTCACCGCGATGGCCTGGGCCGCGAAGGCCTCGTTGCTCTCCACCACGTCGATCTGGTCCACCGTCAGACCGGCCTTCTTCAGCGCCAGCTTCGATGCCGGGATCGGGCCCTCGCCCATGATCTCGTTGGGCAC
>VFQM010000773.1_pt1 | contig 32560 bp, 50 predicted proteins | sample 3512391 | NCBI WGS metagenome assembly VFQM01 (sample SAMN10412369, study PRJNA504923) | tailings metagenome | isolation source: Replicate 1 from Balatoc abandoned mine | place: Philippines
CGTCGCCTTTGCCCCCGCAAAACCGGGAAAGATGCTGGGCCAGCTGATCGACGCGCCGTTGTGGCCGGTGATAACATTGCCATCCAGCGTCACCGACCCGCCACCCAGCGAGCCGCGATTGACCGCCTCGGCAATGTTTTTGCTGGCAAGACTTGCCCCGAATACGCGCCCGCCTGTGGCTGATCCCAGCCCGATGTTCGAGGGCGACGCATTGCGCGGGTCGGCGGGGTCATCGCGCAGCATGATGTTGCGGTGGACATAAGCATCGCGCGCCCATTCCAGCGAAAGGATGTTGGTAAGCCCCTTGGAGAGCACGATGTTCGCGGCAATATAACCGCCATAGCCATTGTCATTGGCAGGCGGCGGATCGGCTAGGAAGATGCCCTGAAACTCGCCGCGCGCCACGCCGACCCATGCGCGGTTGCCGTAAATGCGCGGCATCCAGTCGGTGTTGCTGACCGGCGCAACCTTGTCGAAATAGAGTTGGCCCAAATCGGAGTGGGGGTCTTTGGGGTCGCCAATCTTGCTGAAAGGCCGCGTGAACACGTTCCACGACCAGTCGATGGTCGGGGCTGCGGTCGCCGCATCGGGCAAGCCGCCGCTGATCGCGTCCGCATAGCACATGTCGAACAGGCACCCGCGTATCGTCGTCGAGGTGCCAAAAAGACCGGGCTTGTAGGCATTGGCGAGGAAATACCATTCACCGTCCAGATGCGTGACTGCGCCGGTGATGCTGTTCGCAGTAAAGCCGCTGCCCGAAATCGTCCGGTCTCCCCACGGGAGCCAATCGAGAATGGGGCGCTGGCCTGCCCATGTGATTATCTTGGACAGGATGCCGGTTGAACCGTTGATCGCGTTGGTCGCAGTCGATGCCCCACCGCTGGTGACGTTGGTCGAAACAATCCGCCCCGCCGACACGGTAAAGGTCGCCACCGGCGCAGTCGAAAAGGTGATGCCGTTGGTGCTCGCTCCAGCCGTGAAGGTCATCGGATAGGTGCCATCGGCCAGCAGGTCGCCGACGAAATTATTGCCGGTTGGCCAGATGACCGACGTGACCGCGCCGCCCGCGCTGAATTGCGGGATCAGGCACGCAACCTCGGGAATATCGTCGGTGTTGGGATTGAACCCCGGCGCGCCGATGGCCCCGCGATAGTTGCCGATGCGCTTGCACCGCAGAAACTCAATGCTGCGATTGCCCAATCCCGCTGTGCGCGAACGCCACGCCACGCACGGCGGCGGGTCGAGCGCCCATGTGTCGGACACAAATTGCAGGTCGGTGAACTTAAGGTTGAGGCAGTCGATCAGCGTCAAATTCCTGATCCGCGTCACCCCCAGCGCGTCGGTGGCGATAAACTCGCACGGCGTGGCGAGCTGCAATTCGACGGTGACCGGGTTATAGGTTCCCGGCGCAACCCCGACACGCTTGCCCGCCAACCCCCCGCCCACCGCCAGCACCGTCGCCCAGTCCGCATCGCTGGCGACGGTGTAGTCATAAGGCGCAGGCGTGGGCGTGCCGCCCAACCTGGCGATCCCCAGCCAATAGCCAAAGCCATAGCGCCGCCGCGCCATCAGTCGTAGCCGATCACCGTCTGCGCCGGGTCGATAGCGGTCACATGCGTGATGATCCCCGAAATGATCTCGCCCGCCATCACCGGGTGCGGTTCCGCCGCAGTCATATCTTGCATGCGCAGCGTGATCGTGCCCGCCGCTCCGGCACGGATGGCCTTCAGCGGTCGCGGCTGCGGCCCGACTTGCGCCGTGATTGCGCCGAACCAGCGCGCCGGGCCGATTGCCGACCCCGCCACATTGTCAAACTTGGTGGCCATTATTCCGCTCCCTTCAGATGACGGCGCGCCTGGTGCGCCAGATAGCCGCCGACCGCCGCCTGGACGGCCTTGGCCTTCCCGGCGGCGTCGGCCTCGAGGAAGTCTTCCTCGCCTGCCGCCAGCAACGCTTCGACAGCCGCACCAATTGCCTCCAGCTGCTTGCGCCCCGTTGCCGAAAGGATCGCGGGATCGCCGCCGACCGCTTCGGTCAGCTCGGCCAGCTCGGCCGTGATCGCCTTGAAGCGTTGGTCGAGCAGCGCCACGCTCTTGATGGCCACCGTGCGCGTCCCCGCGCCCGCGCCGCGCAGCACCGTCGACACCTCCTCGACCTCGACCTTCTTCAGCACGCGCACGCGCGTCTCGCCGCGCACCACATAATCCATGTCATGGATCTGGTAGCCATAGGACCATTCCTGCACGGCCTTGCCCTTGGCCAGGTCAAACTTCAGCGCCGCGTGCCACTCGCGCCCCGCCTCGGTGTCCAGGTTTAGGTGCAGCTCGGCATAGGCATGATCGCCCTCTTCATAGACGCGCGCCTTGCCGAACGGCATCGCCCAGCGCAGGTGCGCGGGCATCAGCATCGCCCACTGGTCCCCGGCCCAGCTGAATGCACCGCGCTCATAGGTATCGCCGTCATGGTCGACCGCCGACAGCGTCGCGATCTGCGCGAGCCCGATCCCGGCGTCGTCCATCGACTTGATCAAAATCGCCTTGCTGTTCATCTTGCTCACTCCAGACCCGAAATTTAATTGCCTCTAAGAAGCGCTAAGAACCCTCTGCCAGCGCCGCACGGTCTCACGAGCGGGGCCACAGCCCCCCAGCGCTCCTGAGGCCTCTGTGGGCAAATTTGACCCCAGCCACGTCTCACCCTTCCCCAAGGTCGTCAGCGCCGAAATGCGGGGCGAAGCTCAGCGTGCCGTTCGGATGCTCGGCCGCCGCCATCCGAGCCGCCTCGGCCGCTGTGACGATCGACCCGTCGCGCGCGATATGGTCGGGCTTTGACCGGTTCGGCCCCAGCCGCCCGTCGAACACCACGAAGCGCTCGACCCCCGCCGCCTTGCCGCGCTCGATCGTCGAGACGTTCTGCGCATATTTGGTCTCGGTGCGCGCAATCACCCGCGCCCGCGTCTCGGCCGACTGCCACGGCCCGCCCTCGACATATTGCCCGATCCGCGCGGCCAGCGCGTCCGCGCCCTCGCCCGCCGCGCGCCCCTCGGCCAGCGCCTCGAACATCGCCGCGCGCGTCTGCCCCTGGATATCGACCAGCCCGGTGCGCCGCCCGCCCGCCGCGACCACCGCGCGCGCCACCTCGTCGGGCAGCGACGCGCCCAGCCCGGCGCGCTCGGCCGCCTCGGCCGCCGCCTTGGCAACCTCCAGATAATGCGCCTCGTAAAGCCGCTTCAGCTCGCCCGCCCAGCGCGGGATGCCCAGCCGGTCGAGGATCGTCTCGACCAGCAGATCGTCGGCCTTCGCCCCGCGCCGCGCCTTGTGGGTCAGCGCGTCGGCCACCAGCAGCTCGCCTGCCGGTTCGGCCGCCGCCGCGCCCATGTCGGCGAACAGCTTGGCGAGCGGCGCTTCGAAGCTCGCGGTCAGCCCGCGCGCCTGCCGCTCGAGCATCTGCGCATAGACCGCCCCGCGTTTATACGCCTCGGCCGACGCGCGCGGATGGTCATGCTCCGAACCGCTTTCATGCTTCTCGTCCCGATCGCCCTGAGCCTGTCGAGGCGGCTTCTGGCCGCGCTTTTTCGGCTCGGGCTCGGCGGGTGGCGCTTCCTCACCCCGGTCATCCTGAGCCTGTCGAAGGACGCCCTTGGGCACCTCGATCAGGTTGATCGGCCGCAGGTAAATGTCGTGCGTCGCGTCGACGTCCAACCCGATGCCCTGACGATACTCGCTGACCAGGATAGCACCGCTCGCCAGCTTCTTGCCCCAGCGCTCGGTCTCCTTGTCCTCATCCTCCTGCAGCGCGGGCACCTGGCTGAAATCGACATCGACCGTCAGGCGGCCTTTTGCCGCGCTCGCGTCATTGCCGAACAGCGGGAGCAAGCTGCGCTGCAGCTCGTCGGTGATGATCCGCCACAGCGGCTGCACACCATTATGCCAGGCGAGCTTGCGCATCTCCTCCATCGTCGCGCCGACCTTGGTCGATTGCAGCCCCGCGCCAAAGCCGACGACGGCGGCGGGAATGCCGATCAGCGCGCAAATGCGCTCCTCGGCCACGTCGCGCGCCTCGCTCATGTTCATCTGTTGCGGGTTGAAGCCATAGGGGGTGACCTTGGTCGGCCCGCCCATCACCAGCGGAAGCCCGCGATTGTCGCCGCCGAAGCTCTCCTGGAACCACGCCTTGGTCGCCTCGACGTCGGCGGGACTGGCGATCACGCTGCCCTCGGGCGAAATCACCACGCTCGGCACGCCCATGTTGCGCAGCAGCGCCGCGACGAAGCTGCTGCTCTCCATGTCCATGAAAATTTCGCGCAGCGCGCTATCGATCGGCGACAGCCCCTTGCGCATATTGCGCGGATTGATGCCGTGCCGGAAATGGATCACGTCGGCGGGGTCGACCTTGATCTGCGCCGCGCCGCCCCCCGGCGTATAAAGATAATGGTCGATGAACACCGCGCCGCCGACCGGCCACTTGGGCTCCAGCATCCAGTGCGGCACATACCACAGCTCGGCGGGCCGCCCCGCGCGGTTGCGCGCGATCATCCAATAGGCGTTGCCGTCTGTTAGCAGCGACAGCACCAGCCCCCAATAGAGCATGATATCGCCATAGGCCTCGTTGGGCCGCTGGATCAGCGCCAGCATCGGATGATTGTCGAGCTCGCTATCTTCGCCCTTGGCACTCCGCGCCTTCACGATGAGGCGCGCCTCGGGCAGCGCGCGCTGCACCCATTGCACCGGCCCCATCACCACCGAGGCGTCGAGCTTGTCGCCAACCTCGCGGCCATAGTCGATCCGCGTGCGCGGCTGCCACCAGCCCCACAGCGTCGGCTCGCCGCCGTGGCGGAAGCCCGCGACCGCGCTGCCGATCGCCTTGGTCAGCCGGTTCATGAGTGTCAGCTCGCTCATGCGGCTATCGCTCCCATGGGAATGAAGCCGCCCTGCGCCGCACCCGACCCTGCCTGCGCCGCGACCGCATTGACCGGACGCCAGTTGACGCCGGTCCCCGTGCCCGCCGCATGGATCGCCAGCGCTAGCGCCCAGAAACGGTCGGCGTGGCCGTCGGGCGTGCGCTCGGCGGTGAAGCGGATATTGCCCGCCGCCGTCACCTGCTTGGTCACCGACCGCAAATCGGCGCGCACGTGGTTGTTGTGCGGGATGCGCAGCCGCCGGTCTTCCATCTTGCCGCGCACCGGATAGGCCAGCGCCTCCTTGACCTGCGCGGTGAAGGTGACGCACTCGACCTTATATTTGCCGAAGCGCGCCTGCGCGTCGTCGCCCCAGCCGATGCCCAGACCCGTATAGTCGATGCACGTCCGCACGCAGCGCTCGATCCACGGCCACAGCACGCGCTCCTGCTCGGGCTTGGACATGTTCTGCAGCGCCTCGATGTGCCGCGTGTAAAGCACGTCGCCCAGCTGCTCGACGACCCACAGCACCGTCAGGTCTTTCTTGCGCCCGATGTCGATCCCGCAGAACAGCGTGCCGCTCTCGATCGCCTGCCAATCGACCCCCGCCTGATATTCGGCCGAAGCGATCAGGTCATATTCCAGAAACGCTGCATCATCATCGGCGGGGCGGCACATATATTCCTGCTGGAAGCTCTCCTCGTCGGCGCACCCCGCCTTGACCCAGTCAAAATAGGCCGCCTCGTCCATCGCCTGCCGCTCGTCATCCTCGGGCAGCGCCGCCTGCAGCTTCCACAGGAAACCCGCGTCGAGCGCGTCCTGCAGCGTCACGGTGTGCAGGCTCACCCGCTTGGGGTTGCCGCCCTCTTTGGCCTCGCGCACCAGCTGGTTGAAGAAATTCTGGCTGCCCCGGTGCGTCGAGATCACCTCCATCGACCCGCCCCAGGTGATGCCCGGATAGGCAATGGTCCACAGCTTGCGCGGATCGGGGTGCAGCGCGAATTCGTCGAGGATGCGCCCGCCGCGCTTGCCCGCCTGCGCGTCGGGGTTCGACGACATCGAATGGATTCGCCGCCCGTTCGGAAAGTGCAGCACATAGGCGGTCTGCTTCGCTGCTTCGTCGATCACCTGGCTTCCCATGTCGCGAGCGGCGATGTCCATCGCCCTCGCCCACAGCTTGCAATCCTCCAGGAACAGCCGCGCCTGGATATCGTCGCGGCTCGACACCCACTGGTCATTGCGCGCGCCCGCCACCGCCGTGCGCTGGTTGGCTGCATAGGCGGTCGACCAGCTGATGCCGATCTGGCGCGACTTCTCCATCAGCTTCAGCCGCGCCTCATCCTCGATCCAGCGCGACTGGAAGGGCAGGAAAATCGCGCCGGGATTGGCGGGCATGATCTTGGCGGCACCCATCACGCCGCCCCTGTCGTCAACAGCGACGTGATCTTGCCCATCGTCTCCTTGTCGACGCCCTGCGTCTTGCCCACCGCCTCGATCGCCGCCTTGGCCTTATCGAGCCGCTCCTGAACCTCGCGGTCCAGCTTGCGCCGCGCCTCGGCCGACTTCGCCTGCGCATTGACCAGCGCGGTCAGCGTGATGCCGATATTCTTGAGGCCCGCCGCTGACAGGTCGCCACCTTCGAGCAGCTCGAACAGCGCCAGCTTGGTCATTTCGGCGATCATCACCGTGATCGCGTCGGACTTGGCCGTGCCGCGATCCTCGGCGATCAGCTCGGCCAGCCGTCCGATCTCGCGGTCGCGCCGCCAGATCAGCGCCTTGCGCACCGAAAACCGCCCCCACGCCGACTTGCTGATCGGCGCGATCCCCCGGTCGGCCAGCCGCGCGTTGAATTCGGCCAGGATCATGTTCGCGGGCTTTTCGCGCGCGTTCAATTGCGCCATCGCCCACACAATCTCGGGCTGCGCCTCTTCGGGCAGCAGCTCGATCGACGACAGCCGCCCCCGGCCTTCGCGCGAAGGCGCATCATCCCGCTCACCCTGAGCCTGTCGAAGGGGTGGCGTCGGCACGGGCGCGGCCTCGTCCATCAGCGCAGGTCAGCCGGTCGCGTGACGCCAGCCAGCAGCCCGCGCTCCTCGACATGGTCGCGCCCCTCGGCCTCGATGCAGGCGATCATGATGTCGCCCGCCGGGGTCAGGCTCACCGCGTCCAGCTCGTCGAGCGCGTGCAGCTGGGTCAGCACCCAGTCCGCCGAGCGCGTGATGCCGTGCAGGTCGAGCATGCGGCGCAGAAGCACACTATTCAGCCGCCCGTCGATCTGCCGCGCCAGCTCGCGCAGGATGAAGAACCGCGCGTCCTGGGCAACCTTGTCTTTGTAATTCACGACCGTTCCTCGCGCAGATAATCATCCATCCGGCGCACCGTGTGCGTCAGCCCCACGATCGCCTCGTCCAGCCGGTCGACATTGCCGCGCAGCGCCGTGGTTGCGAGCATCAGCTCGGTAACCTCGTTGCGCGTCGGCATGTGCTTCAGCTCGCCTTCGACCGCCTGAATGCGCCTATCGTGCGTCACCTGCGCCGCCCGATAGGCCTCGACCTTCGCTTCGACCGCAACCACCTTGGCATCGACCGCCGTGATCTTGTCGTTGACCGGCTTCCCCGCCCGCCCCGCGAGCGTCCAGGCGACGTTGACGATCGACAGGATCAGCGCGATCGCCCCGGCGTAGCGCATGAATTCTTCGTAACCCATCACCAACCCCGCCGGGCTATGCGCTCGCGGCGCGATTGACATGACGCGCAGCGCGTGGCCGAGGGCAGCGCCGCGCGCCGCCCCGACGCGATCAGCTCACCGCAATCGGCGCAATCAGGCCGCCCGGCGGCCCTCAGCCGCCCGCGCAGATTGTCGATCGCCTGCTGGCGCTCCAGATCGACCATCGCCTGCGCATGCTCCTGCGCGCGCTGTCCCGCATGCTGCATCACGGCTGCCCGCCCGGCGGGCCGATGCGGTCGCGCGCGACGATCCGGCCATAGATGGCGACGATGGCCAGCACGCCCGTGACAATGCTGCCCAGCCCCGCGCCAATCTCCGCCGCGTCGGCCTCGCTCGCCTCGACGCCGAACGCGCCAAGCAGCGTGACGATCAGGATGCCAACGGCGCTCCAGATCGTCTTCGACTGCCACCAGGGCTTGCCGCTAGCGTCAGGCACCGGGCTTCTCCGCAGCGCCTTCGCCTTCCGCAATGATCGCGGCCAGCTTCGCCTGCAGCCGCTCATGCCCGGCGTCATTCTCGGCCTTGATCTCGGCCAGCGCGGCTTGCAGCGCGCGCGCGTCCGCCGGGGACAGCAGCGCGGTGAAATCCTCAGCGAAGCTCGCGAGCTGCAGCATCACGCGCTGGCCCGTCTCGATGATGCGCAGGATTTTCAGGGGGTCGATGGCCATGGCTCAGCTCTCCTTTCGCGCAACAAGTGCCCAAAGCTCGGTGATCAGCGGCGCGGCCTCGGCCAGCGCGGCCTCGTAAGTCGCGGCATTGCCCGCCGCATAGGCATCGCGCGCGCGCTTCAGCGCGGCGTAGAGCTTTGCATCGACCCGCGCGATATCACCGGCCAGCTTCGGCCCGACGAGGCCCGCGTCGACGCCCGCCTCGGCCAGCGTGCGCGCCGACTTATAGGCGAGCTCCGCGCCCAGCAGCCCACGCTCGTCCAGCGTGGTGCGCTCGGCGATCGTGGCGGGGCCGGGGACCGAAACCCCCAGCCCCGCGCACGCCCCCAACCCGCCGACCATTACCAGCGCCGCGCAGGCAAATGGGACACCGCGCGCTGCCGCTCGCAATCTTGTGATCATTTCAGCTCTCCGATGCGGTGGGCCACCCACCCGAAAAAGAAATCCTCCTGGGACGGCGTTCGCTCGGCGATCTCGGCGTAACGCGCCAGCTGCAGCCCATCCAGGCACTTGACCAGCACCGGCTCCGCCGCCTTGCCGCGTGCCACCTGGTACCGGCGGCACGCGTCCAGCGTCATCGCGCCGATCCGCCCATCCACGGTCAGGTCGGGCCACGCCTTGCCCCCGCGATTGAGCAGGTTGAGCGACCGCTGCAGGAAGCGCGCTGCAACGCCGGTGCCCATGTTCACGCCGGTATCGAACAGCTCGATCGCCGCCTTGGGGAAGAACTCCGCCACCGCGTCAAACTTGGGGTCTTGCCAATAGCGGGCGCGATAGATGCCCTCCGCAAAGCGGCGCGGCATTTTCGCCATGTCGCCGCGATAGCCATGCGCCCGCGCAACAACCTCGGTCACGCCCCAGTTGGTCTTGCCGCCGCGATCATTCGGGTGGTCGACATAACCGCCCTCGCGCTTGATCAGCGCGTCGATCAGCTTGTCGATTGTGATATCCGCGCCGCTCATGCCGCTTTGCTCCGGCGATGCTTGCGGCGCACCCGGCGCGAGACATGCAGCCGGTTGGGCTTCAGCACCCGGCGGGCGGCCTTGGCCTTGCTGCGATAGCGCGGCGATGATGCGGCGGTGTAGCGCTGGACGCGTCGCTTCGCGGGACGGCTGGCAGTCGGCGATGCCGCTTCCAGCGTGGCGCGCATTTCAGGTCCGACAGGCGCGGCCAGCGCCATTGACGCCACCATTGATGCGATCAGCGCAAACCCTCCGCGCGTCGACATTCCCATCGCCAGCTCCTCCAAACCGACGGCGCGCAAGCGCGCCGTCCTTCGGATGCTCTGCTAGGCTGGGTGGGGGGATGGTCGCGCCCCGGACCGCCGTCCGCGCGGGCCACGTCAATCGTGTCTGAATTGCTGCTTAAGCGGCGTTTCAGAGCCAGCTTAATTGCCGCTCGTCTTTGGGCAGGCGGCCTTCGCCCGCCAGTCGCGCGCGACGCCGCCGCACACTGCGCGCCGTGTATCCGGTGGCCAGCGCAATGTCACGTTCCGACCGCCCTTCGATGATCAGCGTATCGACCGCCTCGCGCAGCTTCGCATACGCGCCCGTCGGCCCGAACGGCACATCGACCCGGCGCGGGCCGACGCCGCACGTCAGCTGCTCGCACACCGCCCGCGCCTCGGCGCGCCCGATCAGGCGGCACAGCCAGTGATCGAGCTCGGGCACCGGCGGCACATAAATCTGTGTCCCCCCGCGCGCCGCCGCGATCAGCAGCGCGGCGCGCTCCCCCGCGACCTCGGCGATCTCCGCCAATATGCCCGGCAGCGGCGTCATGCGCGGTCCCGCCGCAGCGCGCGGGCGCGGTAGCCCTTGCTGCCTTCGGGCGACACCGTCACCAGCACTCCGCTACGCACGACAAAGCACAGCCCGTCGACGACGACATGATAATCGGTCGCCCCCATCACCGTCGCCGCCTCGCTGGCGCGCGCCAGCGAGGCCGCCACCGCCCCGCGCAGCGCCTCGACATCCACCCCGCCCGCCCGCTCCAGAAAGCGCAGCAGCGCATGATCCGAAACGCGCGGGGCCGGGGTCGGCACAGGGGCGGCAGGCCGCACCATCAGTCGCGCATCATCCACGGCGCATCGGCAGGAATGGGGCGCAAACCCTCCCCCAAACCCCGTCCGTCCTGAGCTTGTCGAAGGGCCGTTCTTTCTTCCTCCGTTCGCGCCGAGCGTGTCGAGGTGCCGCACGCCCGCAGCCGCGCCAGCCGCTCCTGCGCCGCCAGCCATTCGGCATGCACCAGCGCCTTCTCCGCCTCGATCAGCGTCAAATCATGCGCGCGCGCATAGGTGAAAATCTCGCGATGCCGCCGCAGCTGATCGGCGCGGGAAGGCTTGGCGGCGCGGGTCATTGTTGCGCGCTCCGCTTTGCCGCCTCGCGCGCGCCGTGGCGCAACTTTGCGGCGGCCAGGATGACCGGCTTCAGCTCCGCTGGCGCATCATCGAACGCGACGGCGGTCCAGCGGCCCGACAGGCGCGGCAAAAGACCGCGCGGCACCGCAATCCAGTTTGCGGGGTCACAATTCTGGCGATTGCCGTCGAGGCATTTGAGGCAATGATCTTGGGCTAGCTTTCCGTTCGCGCGCTCCCAAAGCCAGCGGTGCTTCAGCACATAGCGACGATGATAGCCCGTGTGCGGGTTGGTCTCTGCGACGCTGACCATGACATAGCCGTCCTTGGTCATCCGCTCATGACCGAGCCACTTGGTGTTCCCCGGCTCCCGACCACGCTGAAACTGCGTGCGCCGCGACGCCGCGCTCCGCCCGCCCTTTCCCTCAGGGCAGCGCTTGCCCTTGTTCGCGGGCACCGCGCCCTTCTCGAACCTGCCGGTGCGTCCAGTCGCCCAACCACGCCGGGCGCGAAGCGCCTTGAGGTTGCCGACCGTCACATCGCGGCGCTCGAAGAACATCACGAAAATGCGGTGCCAGATCGGCAGCGGCCATGACTGGTTTTCCTCCAGCCAGGCAAGCTCCTCCGCCGAATATGGCACCGCGCGCCCTTTCATCAGTCGGCGGCCTTGCCAATCATCGGCAATTGTTTTTGGAAGCGGTCGCCGTGCTTGGCGACAATCTCGACCGCCTTCAGCTGCAGCGACGCGTTACTGATGATCTTGTCGGCCACGTCGACTATTGCGTCGGCGCGCTTCACCTCGGCCTCGATCTGCTCGGCGGTCAGCTCTTCGTCGCCCAACCGCTCGATCTGGGCGAAAAGATGGTCGTTGAGGTCAGTCAGCTTGTTCTTCGTCATGCCGGTAACTCGTGCGGGGTTGATGCCTGCGCCCTGATCTGCGCCCCCAGCCCCGCGATGATCGCGTCGAGCTGCTTCAGATCGAACTCGGGATTGTCGATATAGGTTTCGCCCAGCCCCAGCTTGCGGTGCTGCGCCGCGATCACCGCGACCTTGGCGGCGCGGGGGCTTTGCTCCTTGGGCCATTCGACCCCGCCGCCCCCGTTTTCCACCGACCTTGCGATCATGGCCTTCAGCGCCTCGATCGCGCGGTTCGCATCGCGCCCCTCGCGCACCCAATTCAGGTGCGCGATGCCCGTCTGGCGCTCGACAAAGGCGACCAGCGCGTCGGCGCTGCGCTTGCGCACCACGCCCAGCTCGTAAGCCGACAGCCACAGCGCCAGCATCTTGCCCGCGAACGGCCCCTCCAGCCGCCGCCCCAGCCCTATCTTCCCCCCGTTCATGTCGAGCGAAGTCGAGACACGATGCGAAGTCGAGACAGCCTGTGGCGAAAAGCCATGCGCGCGCATGTCCTGCACCACCGCCTGCCGCTCGCGCTCGTTCATCGCGCGCAGGCTGTCCTTGCCCGTCACCCGCACCAGCAGCGCGCGATAATCATCCTCGTCGAGGCCCAGCGCCTTGCGCCCGACATGGATCGCCTTCATCACCGCGCTCACCGCGCCTGCTCCTGCAAGCCAATATCGCCCGCCACCATCGCGCGGCACGGCATGCGGTCGAACGACCGCGCCAGCTCAGCGAGAGTGCGCACCAGCCGATAGAAATCGGCATCGGTCTGGCGCAGCTGCGCGGCGCGCATGCAGCCGTAATTCGCGCTGGTCTGGTCGATCCCGCCCAGCAGCTGCGCGATGCGCGGGAACGACAGCCCATATTCCTCGCGCGCCACCAGCATGAACGCCCAGCGCGCCCGCGCCACATGCGGCCTCCGGTCGGGCGCGAACATCAGATGCACCGGCACGCCGCCATGCAAAGCCGCCGCCTCGAGCAGGCGGCGCGTCTTCGCCCCGCGCGCGGGCAACAGCGTATCGACCATCTGGCTTGCGGGCGGGACGCCGGTCATCGCACCGCCCCCCCGGTCTTTTGGCGCCCCGCGATAATCGCCAGCGGCAGGCCGCAGCCCGCGCACTCGGCCGTCACCCGTCCCACGTGGAACGCCTCGCCATGGCAGTCGGGGCAGCGGTTCGCCGACCCGGCAATGAACACCGGCACCGGCGGGCGGCGCGCGCCGATTATTGTGAGCGTCGCGGGCCGCGCGGTCACTTCGGCAACCTTGGCGGGGCGCAGAGGGATCACTTTTGCGGGGTTTGCCATGACGCCGTCCTCAACCCGGCTGCCGCAGCAGGCGCGTCGAGCGCATCGACAGCGCCTCGCGCAGATAGGCATGGCTCAGCTGCACCCCGTCCTCGGTCGCCAGCATCGTCGCGTTGCTGATGATCTGGCGGATTTCGCGCAGGCCCCCTGCGCCCGGCGTCAGCCCGATGCGCTTCAGGAACGCCCGCTGCTCGCCATTTTCGATGCCCCACGCGTCCAGATAGGCGTCGATATCCTCGGGCAGGGGCAAATCCTGCACATGGCTCATGGCGATGCGGCTGTTGAGCCGCGCAAAGGCGTGTCGGCCGTGGCGCTGGTTGCCGCTGCGGATCGTCCCGATCAGCTCCTCATTGCCCAGCAAACAGATGCCGACCCGCGTCGTGTCATGCCACGCGCGCAGCTGCTCGAGCGCTTCGAATTCCAGATGGTTCGCCTCGTCGATCAGCAACAGGCCGTTGCGGTTGGCGACCATGTCGCTCACCTGCGCCGCCATCTGCCGCACCCACCCGCTGCCGACCTTGCCCCCGACCGCGCGCAGCACTTCGGAGGTCATCGCCGCCAGCGACTTGGTGACCGGGCTGATCGACACCGTCCATACGTTCGACACGCAGGCCGCATAGTCGGCCGACACCATCGTCTTGCCCGTGCCCGGCCCCGTCGCCCCCACCGTCATCTCGCCCGACTGCGCGACGATCATCAGCGATTTCAGGCGGCGCGCGGTCGGCATGTCGACATAGCCCAGCGCCTTGCCCGTCGCCGTGCCGGGCGAGGCCGCGGCCTGCTCGGCCTGGCTCTCGACCATCTGGCGATAGCGGAAGATTTTCTGGCCGACCTTCTCGCTGTTGCCCTGGTAATTGCCGTAAATCCACGCCGACAGCGTTCCTTGGGGGACGCCGCAGCGCTGCGACACGCCGCCCCACGACAGCGAATTGCTTTCCTTATGCTCCTTCAGCCAGGCGCGCTCGGCGGTGACGTCAACGGCAATATCTTCGGGGTTGTTCACGCGACGTATCTCCTAGTCAACCGGACGCAAGTGACGGGTGGCGCGGGCGAAGCGGTCGATGCTCGCTTCGCCTGCAGGAGCGGTTGAGGGCGCATTAAATGCCGCTTCAACCGCCTGAAAATCGGGCTTCAATTGCGCTGCGGTCTGGCCGCGATGGCGCACTAGGCGCGGGACGCTGATCTCGGGTGCATGCGGCTCACAGTCATGATCGGGCAGGCGCGCGGCCAGATCGGCGGCGCTGAGCAAGTCGAGCGCCTCGGTCGCGGCCTTCGCTTTCTTCTTCCAGTCGCGCTCCATTTTCTGGCGTTGCTTGGCGGCAGCCATGTCGAGGAAGCCGGTGGCCTCCCACAGCGGCGCGGTGACCAAAAAGCGCCCGTCGCGGTCATAGACGTGGATGGGGCTGTGCAGATTTTCCGGATCGAAGCGCACCGTCACCCGGCTGCCCGCCAGGTCGACCATCGCCTCGGTCCAATAGCGGTTGCCCGCCAGTGTGATTGCGCCGGTCTTGCGGTCGGCGAACAGCTGATCGGCGGCGAGCAGCGCCATGCGCAGCTGCTCTTCGCTCGCGCGGCCCACCGGCACGCGCGCATAGCTCTCTTCAAACACCTGGTCGAAGCTCGCCCGACCGCGCGCCATCTCGCTGCGCCGTCCCGGCTGGCGGTTGTGGGCCTCGACCCCCGCGTTCCACACCGCCATGAAGACGTCGTGGTCGATCGCTCGGCTGCGATAGTCTTCGGGCTTCGCCATCGGGCTGTTGCCCGTGTAGGCTCCGTCGAACGCCGGATGCTTGGCGATCGCCTCGCAAAAGTCGCGGAAGCCGCGCTCGATCGGCTTTGACTGGCCGCGATAGGGCTTCGCCCAGTGGATCGTGATCCCCAGCGCGGTCAGCAGCCCCGTCGGGTCCTCGTCGCGGATTTTGAAGCGGAAACGCGTGCGCGCACCGCCGGTCAGCCATTTCGATGCGAATGCGCGGCCATTGTCGGCCAGCAGGCCCTTGGGGATGCCCCACTTGGCGAACAGGTCGGCAAAGACCAAGCGTGCGGTGACCATGTCCTCGCTCGCGGCGATACGCCAAGCCAGATATTTGCGCGAATAGACGTCCTGAATGGCCACCATCGTCGGGCGAATGATCTCGCCGCCGGGCATGCGCACGAACACGTCGCAGCGGTGCCCGTCGATATTGACCAGCTCCATCGCCGACAGCTCGGCCACCGAGCGGATTTGCGCGGGCAGCATGCGCCGCAGCGCCTCTTCACCGTCGCGGCGCAGCACCACGACTTGGCGCGGCACTTCGCGCTCGAACTTGCGCAGCAGCGTGCGCGGGTGCGGCAAGGCCACGCCCTTGACCTTAGCCAGCGGCTCAGCCGACCGGCGATATGCGGTCATCCATTTCGGCTTTGCAGGGCGCAGATAGTCGGACAGCAACGCCTGCCAGATTTCGGGGTCGACCTCGCACTCCTTGCCCCCGCCCGCACGGCGCGGGGCAAGATAGGGCAGCCGGTCGGCCACTGCGACGCCGTCGATCAGCCGCAGCCAATTCCACAGCGTTGAGCTTGCGATGCCCTCGGCTTTTGCCACGTCCAGCACCGCTCCCGACCGCGTCATCCCCGCCGCTTCTAGCAGCGTGATCTTGCCGATAATCCCCAGCCGCCGCGCCGCCTCGGCGCGCACCGCGTCATCTTGCTGCGCCAGCCAGTGCCACAGGTTCGCGGCATCGGGCGTCGCTCCCGCTTCGGCACCCATCGCCGCGTCCAGGTCGGCATCAGCGGCCAGCACGCCCGCCCGTGCGAGCCCCGCGCGCGTGGCGGCGGGCAGCAGCTCGACATGATATTCGGTGCCGCCGCCGCGACCCTGCCGCCGCCGCGCCAGCGGCACCCCGCGCGCGTCGGTGGCTGCGCCCCAATTGTCGCGCTCGGCCAGCCGCGCAATCTCGCGCACCGTGCGCGGCAGTCCCGCAAGGCGCAATTCGGCGAGCTCGGCGCACGAAAACCACTGCTTGGCCTGCATCAGCATGTCTCTTCGCGCCCCCCGCCGATTTCGGGCGCGATGCGCTTCAGCGTGCGCAGCTCGTCCTGTATCCGGTTCATTTGCGCGTGCAGATGCCCGACCCGCGCCGTCAGCGTTTCTTCGCCGACCAGCACCGTCGCGCCGATCGCGCGCAGCTCGCGGTCGAGCAGGTCGAACCGCTTGGTCACCGCGATAAAGGCCATCATCCGCGCAAAGCTGATATTGTGCTGCCCCTTGCCGGGGGCCGACCAGGCGTCGAGCATTGCGCGCGACACATCATCTTCCAGCAGCACCGCCATTTCGGCGGCAATCACCTCGCGCGCCCGCGCGTCACTGTTCAGCGCCTCGCCCACCATCCGCGCCACGCGCGCATCCAGCCCCGCCAACGCCGCCGCAGCGGTCGCGGGCGCAGGCGGATCAAACGCAAAGCCCAGCTGGTCGATGTGGCGCGCCTTGCCCATCAGTCGAGCCGCTCGCCCATGGTGTCGAGCATCACGCGGATCAACGACCGCGTAGCTATCGCCAGCGTTTCGTTGTGGGCCGTGGCCACCCGGCGCAGCGCCTCGATCTCGCCCGGCAAGAAGCCGAGGCGGACGAGCGCCTGCTCGTCGTCGTGATTGCGCAGCGCCGTCATCAGCGCGTCGACTTTGCGGCCATCGACCGGCGTTGCAGGAGCCCGCAGATTGCTCATGCGCCCGTCCACTTCGCGATCAGCAGCCGCGCCGTGCTGGCGATAGCAAACACGCCCGCCAGCCAGATTGCGCCGGTCAGCACGATATGCTGCCACATCAGCCTTCTCCTCCGATCCGGTAGGGGGTTGGCGCGGCGCGCGGGGGAATGTCGCGCGCCGCGCCTGCCGGGGCGAGGGGCCTGCTCCGGCTGTTCGATTGGGAAGCGCCGCAGCGCTCGGGGAAATGCCGCCGCAGCGCGCGCAGCAGCGCCTCGCTGCCGATCTTCGCGTTCAACCGCAGCGGGTCCCGACCGCTGTCGTTCAAATTGTAGATGACAGACCGGACATAGGACGTCGAAACACGCAGCTCGTCGGCGATTTGCGGCGGCTTTGCCCCCGCCTCGTACCGATCCATGATCTCCGTTTCGCGGGAGGTCTCGCCGTGTGCGTTGATTGATGCGCGTGCGCCCGTCATAACCCGATCTCCGGCAGGCGGCGGGCGACGGTCAGCTCGGCCGACCAGCGGCCCCAGCGGAGCTCGAGCGTGAAGCCTTCATGCTCGCCGTCGTCGCCGCAAAGCGTCGCAGGCATAACGCGGAGCGAAGGAAGCCAGCTCATAGCAGCCGCCCCATCTCGAACTGCACCGCGCGCCCGTCGGGCGCGACCGCCACCGTGCGCGAGAGGTCCGTCGGGCCTTCATCGGCGTCGAACGGCCCCGGCATATTGTCGATGAAATCGACGGCCTCGCGCACCCGCGCCCGATATCGATCGGGGTTGCGCTGCCGCCCGCGATAGGCCGCCCAAATCGCGCTGCGCAGCGGCGCGGGGAGCGAAAACCAGTGCGGCTTGCACATCAGGCAGCCGGGCGTGACAGCCACACTGCAGCGCGTCGCGGCGCAAGACCGGCTCATTTATCGCGCCCCACGACGTAGCCAAACGAGGCACCGAAAATCGCGCCAATCGAGAAGCCAATCAGCAGAGCAAAGAAAACCGCAGCAAAGTTGATCATGCGTCCGCTCCCACGCGAACACCCTTGATCAGCCCGGCCAGCGCGGCATTGTCGCCCGGCTCGTTATCGGGCTTCACCTTGCGGAACAGCGGAGCCGGGAAAAAGTCGTCGGGAAACTCGTCGAACGACAAGCCGATGTGCCGAAAAAGGCCGTTCTCGCCCGCGAACAGCACCGGTGCAGGCGTGATCGCGGCCACGCGCAGCAGCTGCTCTTGCGACGGGCCGGGATGCGGGCGGCGAACGCCGTTATCCAGCCAATACCATTGGCCTTTAGTCACGCACACGGCCAGATCGCCCACGCGCCAGCCAGTCTCCGCTTCACGGTTCATGCGATCCTCCGGGTGGGGTTGCGGCGCTTCAGGCCGGTCTGGCCGCGCCGTGGACAAAGGGCGTAGAGCTGGAAGCCCGCCGGGCTGTCGGCAGCGGCGTCGAACCAGCGGCGCACGGTGATTGCCGATACCTTGGCATCGGCAGCGGCCTTCTCGACCGCCTCCGCGCTGGTGAGGCCCCTGCGCCAGTGCGCATAGACCGCCTGCACGATGGCAAAGCGCCGCGCCGCCTCGAACCGCGCCGCCACCGGCTGCGCCTCGAACCACTCACGCTGCTCGCGAAGCGCGCTCATTCTTCGGCCTCGAAGCCATGATCCGGCCCGACCAGCGACCAGCCAGCAGGCAAATTCTGCGCAAGGAACGACAGCGCGCCCTTCTTCTCGCGCGGTGACATGCGCAGGAACGCCGACGAAAAGGCGCTCAGCCGCTTCTGGTCATCGCTTTTCGCGCCGCTCGCCTTGCCGCACACCACGACAATCGCCGCATCGGCTGTCGCTTCGTCGGGGTGCGCGATCAACCACTGGATGATTGCCCGCACCAGCGTCGGGGCCTTGTCCTTCTGGCAGATGGCGAGCAGCGCATTGCCGTTGCTCGCCACCGGATGCGACTTGAAGGCGTCCATCAGGTCGCGGTTCGGCTCGACGATCACACGATAGATGCGCAGCGCGCGCTTCAGGTGGCGCTCGGTCATTTCGCAGACCTCGGCCACCTTGGCATTCCAGCTATAGCTGGTCGACCTCAGCGCGAACGCGGCAAGCTCGGCCTCGGCATCGGCCTTTTCGCTCGGATGAAAGGTCACCTTTTCAAGGCGTTCTGCAGAGGACATCTTGTCCCCTGCAGCTTTCGCCTTCGCGGCCAACGCCTTGTCATTGTCGACGCCGTGCAGCTCATATGCTTGCCGCTTCGCCGCTTCGGCCACGGCGGCGACAAACATCGCCCGCTCCAGCGCGCCCAACGTCCGCCGATCCAGATTTTCGCTCGCCTGAATGGCGCGCAGCGCGTCCTCGTCGCCATCGACGGCAATCGCCTGCACCGGCTGATCGAGCAGACGGCACGCCTCCAGCCGGTGCAGCCCGGCGACCAGCGTCCACGGCGTCGCGGCGCGCGCGCCGTTGCGCTTGACCTTGATCGGGTCATTCTGCCCATGCGCGCCGATAAGCGCCGCCAGCGCCTCCGCCTTCTCGGGGAAGAACAGCCCGATGCGCGAAGGGATCGCTGGGTCGATATCGCCGACCGGCAGCTCCAGCACTTCCCCGATCAGCTCGGGCGCGACTTTTGGTTGAGAGGCCATCATCACTGGACTCCCGCCACGCTGCAGCTAAGCTCGAAGGTCGAGCAGGGGACCGCCATGGCACCGACCAGCGAAGACCGATTGAATGCGATCGAGGCAGACATGGTGGCGCTGCGCAGTTTGATCTTGTCAGCCATTGTCGCCTCCGACACGGTTACGCGTGGCGTGGGTGCGAAGACGCTCGTCTATGCGGCGGACGAGGCTGATGCCGCGCTCCGCAATGGACTGCCGCGTACGGCGATTGCTCTTCAAGATTTGATCGACCAGCTCCGCGAGGTCTTGCGGCTCCCCGCCAACGACTGAACTATCCTCAGCATGCCGCGCCTTGGCGGCAGCGAGGTCGAGGAAGCCCTTGCTGGCGGCGTGCCTTCCGTCGGGCATGGCGGATGCCAGCACCAGCGACCGCGTGACGCGCTCCACGACGCTCAACCGCTCATGCAAATCCGCCAATACTCTGTCGGCTTGCCCTGCCTTGTTCGTTGCGGCTGCTTCGCGCTTCGGCCCGTCACCGATCAACAGCCACTCGGGCCGCACGCCCAGCTCACGGGCTAGTTGCAGCAGAAGCAATCCTGATGGTTCACGCTGGCCAGTTGTGTAGCCGCTCATTGCCTGCGTCGATATCTTCGTTCGGCGCACCAACTCGGCGGCTGTCCAGCCTTTTTCAGCGATCACGGCGCGGAGGCGTGCCGAAAATCCCTGCGTTGACGGCAGATCGGCGGCGGCGGGACGGCCCATGTCTATTTCGCCTCCGCACAAAGACGGTGCGCGGAAGGCTTTGCTTTGCTATCCGCTTTGTCGGATAGAGCTTCAGGACCAAAAATGGCCTTTTCAATTGCCCTCTCGACCTTGGCCCAGCGCCGACGGCGCAACACTTCGTGCACTGACCCGCGCGACAAGCCGTTTTCTTCTTCGAACCTGCGGATGGTGCGAAATTGCTTGCGCAGTTCGGCCTTGATGTCTTCAGGATGCAGCTCTGCCAGTTTCATGCGAGTTATCCGATTAACTGTAACTGAAATACGGATAACCGTAGCATGACCAGCCGTCAACACGAAAAACGGTCTACGGTTAATCGGTTATCGGAAGCGTTGGGCGAGCGATCGATGGCATGGCTCTCCGAGGTGACCGGCATCCGGCAAACAACGCTGAGTGAATATAATCGGCAAGCCGCACCCAGGGTCGACAAGGCCCTACTCATTGCACGCGCCTTAGACGTTGATGTTGAATGGCTTTTTGGAGATCAGATCGAACGCAAGAAGTCCCAAGTCGTCGGATCGGAAATTCACTCCCCAAGGAGAACCTTTGCGGGCTTTCCCGACCAGCCGGCGCCGACGAGCTCAGTCGATCTGCATGAATATGAGATAAGTTACGCAATGGGCGGCGGAGCAATGCTAGGCGATCATGCTGAGGTCAAAACGATCGCATTTCCGCGCGACTGGCTGCGGCCGATCATTCGCGGCAGCTTTGACCAGGTCTTCATCGCGCGCGGCGAAGGCGACTCGATGCAGCCAACGCTCCTCGATGGCGACATCACCATCATCGACACCGCGCAGCGCGCGCTCAACAGTCAGGATCGGCTCTGGGCGATCCAATATGGCGAGCTCGGAATGATCAAGCGCTTGCGCGCCCAGCCCGACGGCGGCATCCTCGTGCTCAGCGACAACCCGACCGTCGCCGCCTTCACCGCCTATGACGGCGAGGTGCAGCTGATCGGCCGCGTCGTATGGATCGGGCGGCGCGTCTGACGCCCTGCAGGGAGAGAAGCATGCTGAAGCGCCTTTTGATCGGCATTGCCCTTGTGGCACCAGCGGTGAACAGCATAGCGGCCGAGAAGGCCGACAGCTTCGATCTGATCTGTAAAGGCGAGCAGCGTGCGCTGAGCATCTTGGGTGAGAAAGTCGAGGAGTATACCTATCGCTATCGGGTCGATCTGAAGGCTGGTTTGTGGTGCGAGGGTGAATGCAAATATCGCCATCCCCTCGCCAACGTCTCGCCGACCCAGATTACTCTCACCGACAAAAAGGCTGACACTCCAAGCGAGCGCACGATCGACAGCAATTTCGTGAACCGTGAAACCGGGGCGCACTATGTGCTGAGCAGCTCCTCCAATCCGCGCGACCGCCGCGCCACGATCTCGATCACCTGGAAAGGCCAATGTGATCCGGCCGCCTTTTCGGGTTTCCCCGATTTTGCGACGCGCTTCTAACCGGCCGACGAAAGAGTCCGAGTTGGTAATTTTATTGCGTGGGCCTTATTGCGGCTGCGCGGCAGAAATCCGCCATTTTCAGTGCCGATCAAACTTGGCAGAATTTGTCCGAGTTCCGCATTGGTCATCCGGCCGCCTGGGCGCGCTAGCGACCCCGATCCGCAGCATTCCTAATGCGCCTTGATCGACGCTAAACTGCCATTTATCGGCCAATTAAGCGCCTCTAAATGCCCCTTTGAGGCGCGCGCCAATTTTTCCGGCCCACTGCAGTTTGTCCTGCCCAACCACTGTCTAAATTAACCACCACTCTAGACACAGGTCCGCGAGCGCCAATTTTTCGCCGCCTCCCTGAAACCCCCGGAAAACGGCCAATCGTCCCCGCCAAATCCCGGATAATCCCGCCTAATCCCGCCCACGGCCCCACTCTAAATGGTCTTGTCCCCTTTCAACGCGTTGCCGCGATGGCGCGGTGCACGACCAATTGCGCGACCAGCTGGTGGCATTGCTGCCCCCCGCTGCGCGCATCATCGCCCACGGCTGGCGCCCATGGGCCAGCGCCAGCTTTGCCGGTGCGCGGCACTGGTTCGATGTCCGGCCACACCCGAATGATGATTCCGGCGCGTGCGCGAAATTGCTGGCACAGCACGAATGGCAAATGTCAGACTGCTTTGTCGCAGACACTGCGGTCGATGCATCCGAACCCGGCACCGATTGGCGGATCGAATTGTTGACCGTCGATGACGGATGATCAGCCCACCGCCGCCTTGTTCATGCGCGCCAAGGTGCTGAGCGCTGCTTCCAGCGCCAGGTCAATGGTCGGCAGCATGGCGGCCCCGCTATCGTCGGCGCGCGACCGTTGGCGTTCCAGCCCGGCCTCAAGCCGCGCCACCATCGCCTCCAGGCTGGCATCGGCCAGATCCAACAGCCCGGGTTCGGCGCCTGCATCGGGTTCGACCACATAGTCGGCGAGCTCCAGCGGCTCGTCGGCAGCCACTGCGTCCGCCTCTGCGACGGCCAGATCATTCGCGGGCTGCTCCAATGGGACTGGCCCCAGCCCGGTCGCAGGCAAATCACGCAGCGCGTTGATAGGCGCGACGGGCGGTGCGTCAGGATGGACATCGGCGCTGCGACGGCGCGCAAAGCCGGGTGCAGGCACATCAGCACTGGCGAATTCGGAAAAATCGTCGGCAACCGGCCGGCGCAAGCGCGCGCGCCATTGCTGCGCCGTTGGCGTTTCGAGCGCCAGCGCCACCGCCGTTGCCAACAGCATGGTGATCACGCCCAGCCCCAGCCCAACCCACACCCGCGCCGCAGCGCCGAGCGGTTCGACAAAAATCGGGTGCAACTTGTCCAGATACAGGTTCCAGCAGATCGCCGACAGCCACGCCATCGGCATCAGCAAACCGGCGGCAAAGCCCAGCAACGCTGCACCAACAGCCGCCGGGGCGGCGGGTCGCAGGCCGCGCAACACGCGGGTCAGCGTGCCGCCATAGGGCCGTCCGGTTGAAACTGCTTCCATATCGTCTTCCATGGCCGAACCCTGTGAAGGCTTCGGCCCGGCCTCTCCTGTTTAAGCCGCCCGCGCCCGTTTCCGGTCTGCGAGCATTTTGTGGTAAACAGGTTCGTAACGCAAAATGTTTGACGACCAGTTACGATGGGTTTCGACAAAATTCCGTCCCATTATGCGTCGCTTTTCCCATATCGACCGGTCCGAAAGCAACGCAGACAGCGCTTGGGCAATGTTGGCGGGACTGCCCGGGGCGAACAAGGTGCCCGTGACCCCATCCGCGATCAGCTCGCGGTGGCCGCCGACATTGGATGCCGCCACCAGCTTGCCCTGCGCCATCGCTTCCAGCGGTTTGAGCGGCGTCACAAGCTCGGTCAGGCGCATGGCCTTGCGCGGATAGGCCAGGATGTCGATCAGCGAGTAATAGGCCTCGACTTGGTCATGCGGCACCCTGCCGACAAAATGGATACGGTCCGCTACCGGCGATGTCGCTGCCTGCGCCGCCAGCGCGGCTTCCATCGGTCCGCCACCGACCAGCAACAGCTGGGCGGCGGGCACCGCCGCGACCAGCGCCGGCATCGCCGCGATCAGATCGTCAATGCCCTCATAATCATAGAAGCTGCCGATATAGCCAATGACGCTGTCACCCAGCCCCAGCTTGGCGGCGAGCGCCTTATCACGCGGTGGTGGATTGCCGAACAGCTCGAGGTCAACGCCATTGGGCGACACCATGATCTTCGCCGGATCAATCCCGCGCGCGATCAGGTCGCCGCGCAATCCCTCGCAGATCACCGCCACCGCATCGGCGCGGCGCACGGCGTGGGTTTCGAGGCGCTTGGTCAGGCGATAGCGCCAATCGCCCTCAGCCCCCGTGCCATTGCCGACGGCGGCATCTTCCCAAAAAGCGCGGATTTCATAGAGCAGGGGCAGACCGCGCCGTTTGGCGACCCGCAAAGCCGCGAGCGCGTCGAGCACCGGCGAATGGGCGTGGAGCAAATCGGGCTGCCATTCATCGACCAGCGCGTCGACGCGCCGCGCCAGCGCATCCACCTCGCGCCATTCGCGCAAGGGACTGGGGGCACCGGCGATCGCAGGGGTGCGATAGAAATCAAGGCCTTCGACACATTCCACCGCTGGCCCCGCCACCGGATGACGCACCCCCGTCACCCCGGCGACGGCCCAGCCTTTCGCCAGCTGCGCCTTCAGAATCGCGCGCGTGCGAAACGTGTAGCCGCTGTGCGCGGGCAGGCTGTGGTCAAGGATGTGCAGGATGCGCGGCATGGCGCGAAAGCATAGCGAGACAAGGCTTAACGCGGCGTCAACCGCGTTGCACTAGGGCCAGCGCTCATGGTCGACAATTTTGCCATCGCCCTCACCCACGGCCTGATTGCGCTAGCGTTGTGGCGGCTGCTGCACCGTGCCGACCTCGATGCCGAGGTCAGCCCGCGCGACGCCTGGCAACGCGAGCGGGACCAGCAGCGCGATGCGTGACCTGTTCCTCATCGCCTTCTTGCTCGCCTTTATCGGCACAGGCTTTCGCAAGCCGTTCCTGTTCGTGCTCGCCTTTTGCTACATCGACATCGTCGCGCCGCAGAAGCTGTCCTACTATCTGCTGAATAGCATCCCCGTCTCGCTGATTGTCTTTTTGCTCGCCATCATCGGCTGGCTGGCGGTCGACGACAAACGCGACACGCGCGTGTCGGGGCGCCAGCTGCTGCTCGTCGCGCTGCTGGGCTATTGCGGCCTCACCACCATGGCCGCTGATTTCCCCGTCGAGGCACAGGACAAATGGGCGTGGGTGTGGAAGGCGCTGGTATGGGCAATTTTCCTGCCGCTCACGCTGCGCACCAAATTGCGCATCGAGGCGCTGGCGCTGATCATGCTGCTGTCGGCGGCGTCCATTGCCATTGCCGGGGGCATCAAGACCGCGGCGGGCGGCGGCGGCTATGGCGCGCTGCAACTGCTGCTCGATGAAAATTACGGGCTGTACGAAGGCAGCACCATGTCGACGGTCGCCATCGCGATCATCCCGTTGATCCTGTGGTATCGGCGGCACGGCACCGTCTTCCCGCCTGATTGGCGGGTGTCGCTGTTTTGCTTTGCGCTGGTGTTCGCCTGCCTGCTGCTGCCGGTGGGGACGCAGGCGCGCACCGGCCTCGTGTGCATTGCGGTGCTGGCCATATTGTCCTTGCGCGCGGTGAAGCACCGGGCGCTTTACATCGGCGGCGCGGCGCTGCTGGCGCTGGTCGCGGTGCCGTTGCTGCCCGACAGCTATACCGCGCGGATGGAAACCATCCGCGACCACCGCGCCGACCAATCGGCCTCCACCCGCGTCGCGGTGTGGGCCTGGACCTGGGATTATGCCAAGGACCATCCCTTCGGCGGCGGGTTCGAGGCCTATCGCCAGAATGAAATCCGCGTCGACAAGGCGGCGACCGGCGACGCCACCGCTGCGCCCGAAACCTATGAAGAGCGCGCGCGTGCCTATCATAGCAGCTATTTCGAAATGCTGGGCGAGCAGGGGTTCCCCGGCCTCGCGCTGTTCCTGGCGCTGCACATCAGCGGGCTGATCGCGATGGAGCGGCTGCGGCGGCGTTACCGCGTCACACGCCGCGCCGAGGAACAATGGATCGCCCCGCTCGCGACCGCGCTGCAGCACGGCCACATCATCTATCTGGTCGGCTCGCTGTTCGTCGGCATTGCGTTCCAGCCGTTCATCTACATGATGATAGCGCTGCAGATCGGCCTTTCCACCTATGTGCGGCGGCGCGAGCAGCAATCGTCTTGGCGCGCGCAGGGGCGGTTCCTCCGTCAACCGGCATGACCACCACTGCCTCACCGCGCCAGCTGCCGACGCTGACCGGCCTGCGCGGTATCGCGGCGCTGGCGGTGGTCTTCTATCACATCCGCAGCGGGATGGGCGGCTTCGCCCCCGACTGGCTGATCGCGCTGCTCGCGCACGGCTATCTGGCGGTCGACCTGTTCTTCACCCTATCCGGGTTCGTGCTGTGGTGGACTTATGGTGAGGCGCTGCGCACGCAGGGCCGCACCGCGATGGCGCCGTTCATCGTCCGCCGCATCGCGCGCATTTTTCCGCTGCACCTTGCCATCATGACGGCGATGACCCTGTTTTCGCTAGCGCTGGCATCAAGCGGCCGCGCGCCGGGCGCGCAATATCCGCTCGCTGACTTACCCGCGCACCTGTTGCTCGTCCACAATTGGGGGCTGACCGACCGGCTGGCGTGGAATGATCCGGCTTGGTCGATTTCGGCCGAATGGGCCGCCTATCTGCTGCTCGCGCTGCTGAGCGGCGCGGCGGCGCAGACGCGGACGGGACCATGGCGTTTCGCGCTCATCTCACTGGCGATGGCCGGCGCGCTCGGCGGCTTTTACGCGCTCACCGGGCGCAGCAACATCGGTGCCGACATTCCCGCCACCGGCCTCGCCCGTTGCCTCGCCCAATTCGCTATCGGCCTGTTCCTATGCCAGTGGTGGAGCGCTAGCCGCGCCAACAAGCGCAGCGTTTGGCTGACGGCGCTTTTCCTCGCCGCAACCGGCACCGCATTGATCGCCAGCGGCCTATCGCAGCCTGCCGGGGTGCCACTGGTGATGGCCGCGCTGCTGATCGCCGCGCTCGAAGCCTCGCTGCTGCCGCGCCCACTGCTCGGCGGCGCGCCGGCGCAATGGCTGGGCCGGATCAGCTATGCCGTCTATCTCAGCCACTTCTTCCTGTGGATCCTGTTCAAGCTCGCCTTTGTGGAGGATCTGTCAGGAGTCAGCCCACTCGCCATGGCCTGCTTTGTCGCAGGCGTGTTGCTGGTTTCGCACTGGCTCCACCACATGATCGAACGGCCCGGTCGCCGCTTGTTCCAGCGCGGCGGCGATAGTTTGCTCGCCGCCATCCAGCGCCGCCCCGCGCGCGGCTGACCTGCTGCTGTTTGCCTTCGCGCGCAGCCTTGCGCTAAGGCACCGGGCATGACCGCGCCCGTGCTGCCCGCCATCAAACCCGTCCCCGCCGCAACCGCGTGGGACAGCCTGACCGCCAGTTGGCAGGCGATTGCCGACTGGTTCGAGGCGCATTGGGGTGACATCGGCGGCGCAGCTATTGCCGCGACCATCTTGTTCAGCCTGCTCTACGGCTTCCGCCTGCTCGCCCGCCGCCGCGAGATCCGCCCACCGACCGAAGCGACGCTGCCCGACATTTTCCTGCGCACCGCCGCCCGCACCAAGACATTGCCGCTGATCATTGTCAGCCTGTGCGTCGCCATCCCCTATACCAGCCCGCCCGCCAGCGTCCGCGGGCTCGTCAGCGTGCTGCTCACCGCCACGCTCGCGCTGCAGGGCGCGGCGTGGCTGCGCGACATATTGATCGGCGTCATCCAGCGCCGCGCGGCGGAGGGCAGCAACGAAACGCTCGCCAACGCCATGGTCATCATCCGCCTGCTGATCAGCGTGACCCTGTTCGCCATCGCCGCGATCATCATCCTCAGCAACATCGGCGTCAATGTGTCGGGCCTGCTCGCGGGGCTGGGCATTGGCGGCATTGCGATCGGTTTGGCCGCGCAGGGGATCTTCGCCGACCTGTTCGCCGCGCTGTCGATCATCTTCGACCGCCCGTTCAGCAATGGCGAGACGATCCGCTATGACACCACCGTCGCCACGGTCGAGCGCGTCGGCCTTAAAAGCACCCGCCTGCGCTCGATCAACGGTGAGATGCTGATCATCAGCAACACCAATTTGCTGAACAAGGAAATCGGCAATTTCGCGCGGCAGGAACGGCGCCGCGTCCAGTTTCTGATCAGCGTCATCTATCAGACCAGCCCCGACATGCTGCGCGCGCTGCCCGGGTTGATGGAGGGTATCGTGCGCGAAAGCGGGCATGAATTCATCCGCGCGAGCTTCGTCACCTTTGCCCCGTCCAGCCTGGATTTCGATCTGGTGTTCGATGTGATGAGCGAGGATATCAACGTCGTCGCCGCCGCGCGCACGCGCATCGGCATTACTTTGTTCGAAGCGATGCTCACCAAGGGCTATCATTTCGCTTACCCGACTCAAACCACCTTCACCGCCGCGCCGGATGGGGCGATGATATTGCCCTATTTCGACCCGTCGCTCGGGGACGAGGATGGGGCCAAGTCGCAGTGACGTTACGGCCCCGCTAGCGCGTCGCCCCCGGCTTGCGCTGGCCCACGAAAAAGCCCAAGAACCGCGCCGCACGAGCATTTGAGGAGGGAAGAATCACCATGGCAGGCATAACGCCGCAAGCATTGGCTGCACTGGTCGGGACACAAATCGGCACGTCCGAATGGGTGCTGGTCGATCAGGACATGATCAACAAGTTCGCCGACGCCACTGGCGACCATCAATTCATCCATGTCGATGTCGAGCGCGCCAAGGCGACCCCCTTTGGCGGCACCATCGCGCATGGCTTTCTAACCCTGTCGCTCATGCCGCTGCTTGCCGCAAAATCCGACAATCCGCGCGTTGACGGCGTCAAAATGGGCGTCAATTATGGCAGCAATAAGCTGCGCTTCCTCACCCCCGTCCGTGCCGGCAAGCGCGTGCGCGCGCATTTCAAGCTGCTCGAGCTTGAGGAAAAGCGCCCCGGCCAGTGGCAACAGGTGCAGGAAGTGAGCGTGGAAATTGAGGGCGAAGAGAAGCCCGCACTGATCTGCGAATGGATCAGCCAGTTTTTTGTTTGATGAATCTCCCCTCCCCTTCAGGGGAGGGGCCGGGGGTGGGGGCTGTCGGCCTTGCGCTTCCGTTACAACCCCCACCCCAACCCCTCCCCTGAAGGGGAGGGGCTCAATGCAGGAGACCCCCCATGCGTGACGCCGTTATCGTTTCCACCGCCCGCACCCCGCTGGTCAAAGCCGCGCGCGGCGCGTTCAACAACACCACCGGCGCCACGCTCGGCGCCTGGTCGATCAAGGCTGCGGTCGAGCGCGCGGGGCTTGAGGGCGGCGAGGTGGACGATGTCATCATGGGCTGCGCGGTGCAGCAGGGTTCGACCGGCACCAACGTCGCGCGCCTCGCCGCGCTGCGCGCCGGGCTCCCCGTCACCGTGCCGGGCATGACCATCGACCGCCAATGTTCATCGGGCCTGATGACCATCGCCACCGCCGCGAAGCAGGTCATCACCGACCATATGGACATCGTCGTCGCGGGCGGCGTCGAGACGATTTCGAAGGGCGTCGGCAGCGGCAAATTGTTTGTCGAACCCGACCGCGAACTGCTCGAAATGCACCCGCACATCTATATGCCGATGATCGGTACCGCCGAAGTCGTCGCCAAACGCTACAACATCAGCCGCGAGGCGCAGGACGAATATAGCCTGCAATCGCAGCAGCGCACCGCCGCAGCGCAGGCCGCGGGCAAGTTCGACGACGAAATCATCGCCTGCACCGCCACCATGGCGGTGATGGACAAGGAAACGAAGGAAGTTTCCTATCACGAGGTCACCGCGACCAAGGATGATTGCAACCGCCCCGACACCACATTGGAAGGCCTCGCCAGCCTGAAGCCGGTAATGGGCGAGGGCAACTGCATCACCGCGGGCAACGCCAGCCAGCTGAGCGACGGTTCCTCGTCGTGCGTGGTGATGGAAGCCAAGGTCGCCGAGCAACGCGGCCTCACCCCACTCGGCCGCTATGTCGGCATGGCTGTGGCGGGCACCGAGCCCGACGAAATGGGCATCGGCCCCGTCTATGCCATCCCCAAGCTGCTCGAACGCTTCAACCTCAAGATGGACGATATCGGCCTGTGGGAACTCAACGAGGCCTTCGCCGTGCAGGTGCTCTATTGCCGTGACAAACTCGGCATCCCCAATGAGCTCTTGAACGTCAACGGCGGCTCGATCTCGATCGGCCACCCCTTCGGCATGACCGGCGCCCGCTGCACCGGCCACGCGCTGATCGAAGGCAAACGCCGCGGCGTCAAATATGCCGTCGTCACCATGTGCATCGGCGGCGGCCAAGGCGCGGCGGGGCTGTTCGAGGTTTTTTGACGGAACATCGTTCGACGCCATCGGTTTTCCTTGCCCCCAACGCAAGGAGACCAGCGATGTCGAACGTCCAAGAAATCCGTGAAAAATTCTGGAAGGCGCTCAAATCGGACATGACCATGTTCGTAGGTCTGGCCGAGGGCGAGGATGGTCATGCCCGGCCAATGACCGCGCAGCTCGACGGAGATCTGTTCGACGGCCACAACTACAGCGGGCCAATCTGGTTCTTCACCTCGACTGACAGCCATTTGTATCAGCAAATCGGTGTCGGCAAACGGGCGATGGCGCATTTTGCGTCGAAGGGCCATGACGTCTGGGCGACGCTGCACGGCCAGCTCAACCGGTCGCAAGACGCGGCGGTGATCGACCGCCTGTGGAACCGCTTTGTCGCGGCATGGTATGACGGCAAGGACGACCCAAAGATTGCCCTCATCCGGCTTGACCCTGAAAATGCCGAAATCTGGATCGACGCATCCAGCATCGTCGCTGGCATCAAAATGCTGATGGGGATCGACCCCAAAAAGGACTATGGAGACAAGGTGGCGAAGGTCGCGCTTTAGGGTGCAAGCGGCGCGTAGCGGGGCCCTGTCCCCTCGCGCGCCGCCTTGTCGCCGCGGTTATAGAGCGCGCAGCGTTTCAGGCTCAAACAGCCGCAGCCGATGCACCCTTCCAGATTCTGGCGCGTGCGCGTCAGCGCCGCAATGCGTGCATCGATGCGCGCGGTCAGCGCCTTGCTGATCCGCCCCCAATCAGCGGCATTGGGCGTGCGCTCCCCCGGCAGGCGCGCCAGCTCGGCGGCGATCTCCTCCAGGCTCAGCCCTAGTCCTTGCGCGATCAGGATGAAGGACACCCGGCGGATGTCGGCGCGCAAGAAGCGCCGCTGGTTGCCGCGCGTGCGCAGCGCCGCAATCAGCCCCTTGGCCTCGTAAAAGCGGATTGCCGACACCGCGACGCCCGTGCGCGCGGCGAGGTCGCCAATGGTGATGAGGTCGGTGCGGTGCATCTTGGGCTCCTGCTTTCGCTCTTGACCTAAACCTCACTTGAGCTTGCATCAAGTCTCAATGCGATTCGCAACTCCTGCAACTAAGGACTAAGCCATGCCCGCTCTCCGCCTTGAACATGTCAACCTGACCGTCAGCAACCCCGAACGTAGCGCTACGATGTTTGCCGATATCTTCGGCTGGCACGAGCGCTGGCGCGGGCCCGCGCTCGGCGGCGGCTTTTCCATCCATCTCGGCAGCGAAGATGACTATATCGTCTTCTACACTGGCCCCGACGGCGAGCACGCCGACGCACACTGGACCAAGGGCGTGCCGCTCAACCATGTCGGCGTTGAGGTCGACGATCTCGATGCCACCGAAGCGCGCGTCATCGCGGCGGGCCTCACCCCCTTCGCGCACGGCGATTATGCACCCGGCCGCCGCTTCTATTTCTTCGACCCCGACGGCATCGAATGGGAAGTGGTCAGCTATCAATGATTGCTCCTGCCCCGTTGCCGCTTTACCCTGCCCGCCAGTGACCGGAGGAGAATAATCATGACCGAAGCCGAAACCGCCGCTCGCGCGGTCTATGATGCTTTTGCCGCTGCCGATATGGCTGCGCTGGCGGCGCTGCTTGCCGATATCGAATGGCATGAAAATGTCGGCATGCCCTATGGCGGGGTGTGGAAGGGCTTTGCCGAGGTGGCGCGCCATGTTTTCGGCCCCATTGCCACCGACGTCCCTGACTTCAGCGCCATTCCGGACGAAGTCCAGCCGCTCGGCGACAACCGCGCGGTCGCCTTCGGCACCTATCGCGGCCGCGATGGGGGGCTTGCTGCGCCCTTCTGCCATGTCTGGACCTATGCGGGCGGCAAGCTCACTAGGTTCCAGCAATATGCCGACACGCACCTTTACCGCCAGCAAACCGGGCTGCTGTGACGCGATGACCGGCCCATCGCTGGCCGAGCGCGCGGCGGATGCGGCGCGCGATCTGGGTATCGCGGCGCATGCGCTGTGGCTCGCCGCGCGCGATAGCCGCACGCCTTGGGCCGCGCGCTTGCTCGCTTTGCTGGTCGCAGCCTATGCGCTTTCGCCCATCGACTTGATTCCCGATTTCATTCCGGTGCTGGGCTGGCTCGACGATTTGCTGCTGGTCCCGGCGGGCGTGTGGCTGGTCCGCCGCCTGATCCCCGACGCGCTTTACGCCGAACATCTTGCCACGGCCCAAACCGCGAGCGAACGCCCCCGCAGCCGCCTCGGCCTGCTGCTCATTCTCATTCTCTGGGCTATCGCGCTGTGGCTGATCTATTGGGCAGTGCGCACGTCACCGCTGCATTGAACCGCTCAAGCGTGCTGGCGGATCCAATCCTCCAGCACCGGGGCAATTTCCTCGCGCCATTTGCGGCCGTTGAAGATACCATAATGGCCCACCGTTGGCGCCATATGATATTTCTTCTTGGCCGCAGGCAACTTCTTCGCCAGCGTCAGCGCCGCCTTGGTCTGGCCCAGCCCTGAAATATCGTCGCGCTCACCTTCGATCGCCAGCAGCGCGGTGTCGGTGATCGCCGCCGGATCGACCAGCTTCCCGCGATAGTTGAACTCGCCCTTGGGCAGCAGATGGCGCTGGAACACGACATCGACGGTCTGGAGGTAGAACTCCGCCGTCATGTCGCACACCGCGCGATATTCGTCGTAGAAGGTCTTGGTCGCC